>FZPS01000032.1_pt113 | contig 52630 bp, 54 predicted proteins | sample 1817821 | NCBI WGS metagenome assembly FZPS01 (sample SAMEA104158645, study PRJEB21678) | metagenome | place: Germany | collected 2015-04-21 | reverse complement strand
CCCCTAGTGTTGTCACGCCTAAAGCGCTGATTGCCGCACCCTTCAGAAAATCCCGCCGGTTAAGACCTTTGACGGTATTCTCGACAAGAGTGCCTTTTTTACTTTGCTCTTCCATTTGACTTCCTCCTCTTCCTAACTACCTATAATGGTGATTAATTAAAATGATGCAGCATGACCAGAGATGTAAAAGTTCGTTTTCACTTGGTCGCTGCTCATCTTCACTTTTGCCATGTGGTATGGTAGGCCTTTTATGCTCTGAAGATAGCAGCACCGCTAAATACAGGTGGCTTATTTATCCGTGCGTCATCTATCAGGGCATGTCTGCTTACGGGGCAAAGAAAATAATTGACCCAGCCAAACAGCACTTGTGAATACACTCACTAACCACAACAAAAAAAACTACTGCGTTTGTGGCAGCTGGGCTTGTGAAAACCGTAACAACAATAGAAGTAAAAAAAGACTACAAACCACCGGCGTTTTCGCGCTTTTGTTGCTTGACCCTAAATTCCTAATAAACACTATGCTTTTTATTCGATAGAAGCCGCTCCTCCCTTCTCTTTCAAGCTAGCTAATCAAGCGAAATAGACAAATTTCGTCATGATTCTGCCCCTAATATTCTGTATTGTAAGGATTATCCTGTCAAGAACAAAAAATGTCAGGATTATTTCTGGCCGAACAAAAGAAAGACCTATAAAATATAGGTTATTGACCATTCTGTGATACACAGCCGTTTTCTTTTTTAATGGGTGTTTTAACTATTTTTTTGATGCAAAACCACTACCAACCACCATTAAAAAGCCTGCCAATACAGGCAGGCTTTTTTAATGTCCTTTTCTTGCTAATTCATACGGGTCTACAAATCGTTAAGAATTATTACTATTTAAAAAAACTTATCGTCTGCCTTTGCTAATTTTGCCTATGATTTTTACTAACCAAAAACTGAGCAAATAACAGGATAAAGAAATGCCCAGACAGAACATACCGATTCTTTGTAGATACTCTGAATATTGATATGTAACGGCTGCATCAAAAACAGGGCGAATGCTGCCGGCAAAATCATAATGAATTTTAAACAAGAAAAGACCAAAGGCCGACCATAGAAAAAATGTAACCCGGTTCAAACCAAATTTGTGCATCCTGTCATCAGTTTCAAATAAATTTAACCAACAGCTGACAAACCAGATAGTAAAGAAGATAACAGCAACCAGTTTTTTAAGCACATTAATTCTAGTCCGTGTCAGCAGATCTAACACGCTTGCCTGCAGTAAAAACTCGTTATATAAATAATAACTTTTACTGATACAAAAACAAAGGATCAATCCTATCATCATTACCAAAAAGAAAAACTGTAGTAAATAAATTTTGTTCAACTTACCACCTCATCATTTATCTCCTTAGGTTATTCCAACAGTTTATTCTCTGAAAAAAATACTTTCGACAGTATATAGCATTTTTTTTATATGTCATGTGGTAGTATCTAACTAGTAAACACTAGGAGGCTACCATGGGCACAAAAGTATCTGCTGAACAGGTTTTATTTGAATCCAACTACGCACGTGTATTCAAAGCAGTTTATTTATATTGCTGCTCATATAACATCACAGAAGATGCTGTGCAGGAAGCTTTTCTAAGGGCGCACAAAAATATACATAAACTGCGTAAAAAAGAGTCATTTGCCGCCTGGGTTACTTCTATTGCTATTAATGTTATCCGCAGTGAGTTTAACAAAAAAAATAATGTGTCCCAGATAACGCTGGAGTTGGTGGAAAACCAGCTGCCAAACAGGAACAGTGATTTTGAGGTAGTTGAGCACAAAGACGCAGTGCAAAGGTTGCTAAACTCATTAAATGAAACAGAGCGGGAAACCCTGATTTTGCGCTACATGTTTGATCTCTCAGTCGAAGAAATAGCGGAATTAACAAATATTAGCGCCGCAGGGATAAAGTCCAGGTTGTTTCGGGTCAAGCAAAAGGTACGTACTAAATACCAGCGGGGGGTGCTGGCCGATGAATAACAACAGATGTAATTATATTGATCAAAATGATCAGCTCATAAAACTAGGTTTAGAACAACTAGCTGCCGACATTCATGTTCCGGATGTTTCCTTGGCTTATGCGCAATATAAACAACAGACAAAGCGTCAGATGAGGTATAAAACTGCCGTTACCGCAGCAACCGCTGTCCTGCTCTTTATTTACGTAACTCCGGGACTGGCGGTAGCCTTTCGAGGTTTAAGCATTTCCATCAGCCAGATGATCAGCAGAACATCCAAGTTATACCAGAGGACAGATGCTGATTCCCCCCAGGTAGATGTTGGCCAGTTTCAGCAAAAGAGATTTACGAAGCTAGGCGATCTTAAAAAGGAAAAAGATGTTCTCGGCTTGATTCCGAACAGCTTAGAAAATGAGCAATTTATCTCTGCAGAAATTACCTATGGTAAACCCGGGAAAATATCGAAACTGTCAATGGAACTTGCTGCAAACGGTACGTCTCTCTATTACGCTTGCAATGACATCAATACATCAGGACGCGTAATTGATGTCGAAGATTTTACTCCTGAAGAAGGAACTATCAACGGTCGTGCATTTCCGGTTTATTCTGATCAAGATTTCTCTTTACTTGAATGGACAAATAACTTCTATTTATTTGAGGTTTATGGGAATATGCAGGCTGAAGAGCTGATTGAAACCGCAATTCAATTAGGTTTCTTTTAGTTTACAATTAGTGAACCTGTGTACGAATAATCTGTTTCTGATACCCCTTGATGATACACATTATGCTCCGCAAAAAGCCTGTAAATATAGCCTTTAGATGGTTTGACAAATCTGTCTATCTCAGCTTTTGAAGCACCATAAGCAGTTTGACTGGCTGACCAAACGTTAACCCACGTTCCATTAATATACGCCTGCAGGAAGATAGTAACGTTGACTCTTGATACCTGCTGTTTAGCCAAGGTGTAAGCATTAAGATAAAGGGTGTCATTATCCGGCTTTCCCATCTTACAAGCACCCATTAAAAAATACAGACGCGCCATGGGCACAATTTCCGCCGCTAAAGCAGCACTAAACGATAATAACATCACCACAACGACCAAACTGACGACTTTTTTGTTAAATACTGATTTCATTAGAAGTTCCTCCTTTTTTCAATCTCTGCTATTATATAGAGTGCTTTAACGAATAAAAGGTCTCAGTAAAATACAAAAATTCCCGGAAAGTTTCCGGGGTGCTGCAGTTGTTGAGCATGTAATTAGGAAAGAAAGCAATTCAAGGTTGATGTACGTTCCTAAGCACAAAAAAGAAATCCTGCCCAGCGGACAGGATTTCTTTTTTGTGCTTAGAAGAAATAATGAATGAGAAAATAGAGGCCGAACAATGCTAAGCTGATAACAAAGGTAATGGTAGCCTCTCTGCGCTTGTTGGATTGCAGCAGACCTGTGCCGCTCACCGACAAAATTGAACCGGCCGCCACCAGCACAGTTTCCAGGCTGATACCGGCTTTAGTCACCAGAACATAAACCATACCAATGGAAAAGAGAACTACAAGAGTAAGCGATATTTTGTTCATATAAATAATTCCTCCACGCATTCGCACTTCTCTCTGCGATCATTACATACTTTATCTTATCATAGGTAGTCTTACTTTTCTAGCAATTTTGCTGCTGCAGTAAAAAGAGGTGCCTGCGCGCACCCCTTTTGTTATTCTTTTTCTTCCAGCACAAAGAGCAGCTGTCCTTCTTTAACAATATCATTAACTTTAGCCGCAATTTCTACAACCTGCGCATCAAAGGGAGCTAAAATGGCTGTTTCCATCTTCATGGCCTCAATATTGGCAATCTCTTCACCTTTATGCACGATATCACCTACTTTTAACACACCGCGTTTAGTATTACCTAACCGCCACAGGGTACCGTTAATAGGTGAACCTACATCATTACAGCCTTTGGCCATGCGTACTTCTGTTTTCTTAGCCCGCGGCGTGTCAACGGTGAAGACACGTGTTTTATTGTTAACTTTCATAATGACATGGATAACGCCTTCATGCTCAGCGCCAATCGAAACTAATTCTATGGAAAAAGGTTTGCCATTAATCTCAAATTCCACAGCGTCACCGGTGTTATGCAGTCCTTCGCGCCAGACATTGGTAGGCAGCACATAAGGAGACTCACCGTATTTTACTCGGAATCCAAAATAATCAAGGGCGTCTTTCGGGTGCATTAAGAATAAAATGAATTCTTCCTGGGTCGGCCGCCGACCTAATTGATCTGCCAGCTGCTGCCGGATTTCAGTCAGATCTTCGTCATCTAAAAGATCTAAGGGCGACTCTTCTTCCCGGTTGGCGATGGCCTCTTTCCAGTCTTTATCGAAAGTACTCTTGTAAACCCAGTCAGCCGGCCAGCCCATGGGCAGCTTACCATACTGGCCGAGGAGTAAGTTCTTAAAGTCTCCCGGTGCCTGGCGGAAAAGTGTTAATAGCTCTTTCTGTTCTTCCGGTGTCATGGCGTCAAAATCCTGCTTTTTCTCCAGAACAAAACTTTCCAGCAAAGCAATCAGATGCCTGACGCCTGCCTCACCGTTTTCTTTGGCATACCTGTTGACAATACCGTTACAGGTGGTCCAGGTTATTTGTGAGCCGGGTGTTACGTCAAAGTACTTAATGATTTGATTAAACAGAGACATCACTGTCAGTATCGCCGGCATTAAATGCAGGAAACCGCCCTTTTCTGCCTGCTCAAAAGAGCTGGGAAAAGCACCGCCGGGCATGCGGTGTTGGTGTACTCTATAATCTAAACCTTTAAAGGGTGATTCTGCCCAGTGATATTGATTAATCCATTCTCGTACCTTTTCAACGGCGGCTGCCGCCTGTGCCACGTTAAGATGAACAGGGATTCCCGCTTCCTCCAGATAAGCATGCACTCCAAGCAGCGGCGGCTGTCCATAAAAGCGCGTTAAGGAATCCTCCTCCACATCAAGTATCTTAGCACCGGCACGTGCGGCGGCCAACAATGCCGGCAGCGCCAAACCATCCGTCGCATGACGATGATACTGAATAACCAATTCCGGATAGGCCTGCTTGATGGTATCCACCAAAGTAGTAATCCGGGAGGGACTGCCAACACCGGCCATATCCTTAATCACTAAAATTATTTCATCTACGCCGCCGCATAAACTGACAATATCTTTTACGACACTCAAATAATAGGCGTCATCGGCCCAATCCGCCTGGGTAAAAGATATAGCCGGAGAAAAAAGCTTGCCGCGCTTCATTACTACTTCAGCCGCTACCCGCATATTACGGATGTCATTCAAGAAGGAAAAGCAGCGCCAGACGTCTATATCAACATTACCAATTACATATTCGATAACATTTTTCGGGTAGGGACGATAACCCCACAGATTTGTCTCCCGAATTAAGGTCTGCAGTAATACATTAGGCATCTGCTGCCGTAAATGGCGAATCTCATCAAAAGGATTTTCCCGGCGGTTCATAATCCCTACATGCCAACGAGCTCCACCGTGACACTCAGCGCTAAATAGTCCCATCCGGTTATAAAAGGGCGCTAAAGTAATTAAATCATAAAAACGCAGCCGGTTTTTATAATCAGACTGCCCTGCGTCACGCATGCCCGTCGAGGTAAAACAGACACCAGGCAAATTACGGACCTGCGAGACTATCTCCCCCGCGGACATCCCTGGTCTAACAAAGATTGCATCTTTCATTGCTGACCCTCCTTACATCCAGTCTTGAGGACCCAAGGCGGAAATTGCCGCTACATAGTGTGCTACTTTTAAGGCCTCATCTTCATCGCCATTTTCGACAAAAGTGGAGATTAGGTCTGTCATATTTTCTTCAATAAAGCGGGTGGAAAAATCACCGCACATAAACGCCGGATGCCTAATGATACTTAACAAAAGCGGCGCCAGCGTTTTCACACCTTCCACGCGAAGATTACGGCTTAAACAGCGATCCATGACACGAATGGCAGCTTCACGATCTGGGCCGGTGGCCATAATTAACATGAGTAATGAATCATAATAGGAAGGGATCAGGGCACCTTCATAAACACCGGAAGAAATCCTTACCCCCGGGCCGTGAGGTTCAGTCAGCCGCGTTAACCAGCCAAAGGAGGGGCTGAAAGTACGGGGATCTTCGGCATTAAGGCGCACTTCCAACGCCCACCGGTTTGGATGAATATCTTCCTGCTGAAAAGCCAGTTTTTTACCCCTGGCCACATCAATCATTATTCTCACTATATCTAAACCGGTAATCAGTTCAGTAATGCCGTGTTCAACCTGCAGGCGTGTATTAACTTCAAGAAAATAATATTTGTTGGTAGCCGAGTCAAATAAGAACTCTACTGTTCCGGCACTTGAGTAGTTAATCGCTTTCATCAAGATAACGGCCTTACCGCAAATTTCCTCGCGCAGCTCCGGAGTCAATGAGGGGGAAGGAGCCTCTTCAATAATCTTTTGGTTGCGTCTCTGAATTGTACATTCCCGCTCACCCAGATGGATAACATTACCGTAGTTATCAGCCGCTATCTGCACTTCAATGTGGCGTCCCCGCTCGATATATTTTTCAACCAGTACTTTATCGTCACCAAAAGACTTTTTCGACTCTGAACGCACTCTGGCCAAAGCCTGCGGCAGCTCGTCCTCATGTTCTACTTTAACCATACCTTTACCGCCGCCCCCGGCTGCCGCTTTAATCATCACCGGATACTCGACATCTTCCCTCTGCATCCAGTCAATTATCTCATTAACAGTCGCCACATTATTAATTCCCGGTATAGTTGGTACACCGGCCTGCTGCACAATTTCTTTGGCAGCAATCTTGTCACCCATCAGGCGAATAACTTCCGGTGATGGACCGATCCAAATTAAGCCGGCATCCAACACACGCTGCGCAAATTCGTGATTCTCGGCAAGAAAACCCCAGCCCGGATGAATAGCGTCAGCACCGCTCTGCAAGGCTGCATCTATGATACGATCCATATTCAGATATGAATCTCCGGGTGGCGCTTCGCCAATGTAAACGGCTGAATCTGCCATGGTAACATGATGGGCCAAACGGTCAGGTGTACTATAAACAGCTGTAGTCAGTATCTTACGGTCAATACAAGTGTGCATTACACGTACTGCCGGCACACCTCTGTTGGCAATGAGAATTCTGTTGATTGTTTTCTCCATCTCCTTTACCTCCTGTCAGCCTCAGATTATTATATATGTAAATTTTTATTAGGTGCCTTTTATTCTCCCTTGTGACAATTGGTACAAGTTGCCAGATATAAAGCAACAAAGGCAGCTTTAAGACATTAATTAACTAAAGATATCATGCGCCCAAGGGCGTCCCGGTAAGCATATGGAAACAATTTGTCGGTGTTGACTATAGTGCAAAAAAACCGACGTACGGTTGGACGAAACGTCGGATCACATCAGTTGTGATAATACTATCAGCTTGTGGCTTCCGGCAGTTCTCTTATCTGATTGTTTTTATGTCTCTATAACGATTGCTAAACAGCTAGATAACTATTTCTATATATATTACGTTAATTGACTGCAAAAAACAAGACTATTTTTGTAAATGCAGTAAAAGTGAGCTTTTACATTCAGACCGCGGTTTTTCCCTTAAGTTCCTGAACCGTTTCTAAACGCAAAAGTAAAAAGCACGCCGCGCGTGCTTTTTACTTTTACTACAGTAATTTTGTCAGCAGATCCTGCAGCAGTCCCGCCGGCAATTGTGGCCGCAGCTGCTCCCTTACATCTGTCGGACTTTTACCCTCTAAATACAGCAGCAGCGCCCGCAAAAACAGATCATGCGGCTCTTGGGTCAACAGTGCAGCTGCCTGCTGATATTCACCGGTTTTAATGGCCTGCTCTACTGCCGGGGAAAAAGACTCATAAACTGTATTATACTCTCTGAGCAGAGGCAAATAACGTTCACCTTCATCCACCTGTTGGGCAAACCATAAAGCACTGTCCACATCATCTAAAACCAGCGCTAACACTACCGGATAGCTGCGTACATACCGACCGTCTGCCATGCTGACGGTGTGCTTAAGTCTGGTTAATGCCGCATGTGGTTGTCCTAACTGATACTCAACTTGGGCCAGCTCATAATGCAGCTGCCAGTCCGCTGCCGCCGTACCTAACAATGACCGGTAAAGTTCATAAGCCTCCTGGCAGCGCCCTAACTGCTGATATACTTCTGCCAATGCCTTTCTTGCTTCCGGTGTATCATCTACTTTTAATAACCGCTCATAGTAAGCTGCTGCTTTTGCCGGTTGTGCTTCACCGCTGCGGATGCCAAAATGGTGAATTCTGGCCAGCATCACTAAAGCATGAGTATCGTAAGGATTATCCTTCAAATCGGCTTCATAGGCGGCTATGGCCTGCTCATACTCCTGTGCCCAGACGCAGCGGTCAGCTGGGGATAATTCACCCTTGATTTTAAATAAAGGTAATGCTTCTTCCCCGACAACAGCACCATAGCCATTGCTGGCATTAATCTTATGCCCTGCTTCATCATGAGCAGTAATATACCAGGCAAACTCACCTCCGCGATAGAGCTGACCAAACAGCAGGTGGGGGTTCAGCAGCTCACCGTCATAACCATAACTTGGATAAAAGGGCGACTTCTTTAGTTCTTCGGTGAGGTCAATGCGTATGAAATTAGTGGTGATCCTGGGCCGCAAGACAGTACTAACCACAGCGCCTTGGTCAACAACAGCGGTGACCCACAAATTATAATAGGCTGCACCTTCCACTGCCTGCCAGCGAAATTCTACCTCATCGTCTACTTCCTGCCCCCCCAGGGGTTTTTCCGGTGCGGCCACTTCCACAAAACGCAGATCTTGTGTCACGGTGCGGCCACCAGCCAGCGTAAATTCCTGCTGCTGCAGCGTATATCCTTCTATCGCCGCCAGCTCTACAGCAGCTCCTAAAGCATAGCTGCCGGGCAGGACATGAGCAAAACGGAAAGTACCATCAGCTCCGCTGACAACCTGCCGCATCGTCTTTATTTCGCTGGAACTGGACCAGCTTTTGGGCACAGTATTGTCAACTAAATATACCCGCACCCCGGACAGCGGTTTTTCGCCCAACAGTACACGCCCGCTAATGTGTCCCATACCCTCACTATCCTGCAGGCCGGCGATCCGCTCCAAATTATGTGTGGCAATTTGTTCCCAGTAAGCAGCATTATCATGAACCAGCTGCTCATCTTCTGCAAATCCTGCAAACATTTTCTCTGCTTTAACCGGTAAGGAGGCAAATAAATCTGCTGCTTTCTCCCACTGTCTCAAACCCAGCAGTGCCCTGCCTTGTGCATACAGCAGTTCTAAATCAGGGTTGGCTTCAGCCGACAGGCTTTTACCCGTTATTTGCAGGGCACGCTGATAATCACCCCGGTCTAGAGCAATCCGGGCTAAAAGCAGATTATTGTCTGCAGCCTGAGCATACTTTTCAGCCTGTTCATAATCACCCAGCGCATAATAATAGTTTGCCAAATCCAACGTGGCAAAACTGCTCCAGGAGCTGCTAGGATAGTGTTTTTGTAGTAAGTGCAGCTTAGCGGTGGCCAAGTCCAGCCGCACCTGCTGACCGGTTATCTCCCCGCCGTAAGTCCAGGTGGGAAAAAGATAAATGGTGTCTCTCAGACCATCGGGGGCACCGGCGGCATCTTCCTTGGCAGAAGTATAGAGCTTTTCAGCCGGGTCAGATTCCTGTTCCTGCAGTAAGCGCAAATATTCTTCCCACTGTCCGTCCTGTGCAGCCTGCTGCAGCTTTTGCGCCGCCTGACCATGAGTATTACGCCTTGCCGCCGCATAAGTTATGCCTGTCAGCAAAAGCAAGAGCAGAGCTAATAAGACTAAATGCTTTCCCTTTAAATAAGTTTTAGCCACTCTTTTCCACCTCCCGCCCATGCTCGAGCGGAATAATCTCCAGGCCCGCATCTGTTAACCTGATAAAGTAGGTGGGTTCAACCGGCTGCGGAGCGGCGGGTGACAGCCATTTTACCCCTGCCGCCGCTATCAGGATACAAACAGCCGCGACCGCCGGCACCAGAGATACTTCATAAGTAGAATGCCAGAAACGCCTTATCCTGTGCAGCAAACGCCGACCGGCACTTAAACGCTTGGCCTGCAGCTCCCCAACCATGGATGCGCGCAGTGTTTCTTTTTGCGCGCGGCTAAACTTTATGCTCTGCCGCTCCTGCCGCGTTTTTGTTCTTACAGTTTTCTCAAACGCATCCATTTTTTTCACCTTCCCTTGCTGCCCAAAGCTGTTTAAATTTTGTACGGCCGCGGGATAATTTACTTTTAACTGTACCTTCAGGCTGCCCTAAAATAGCGCTTATTTCTGAGACAGCAAACTCCTGCAGGTAATATAGTGCCAACACTTCGCGGTATTTGACTGGCAGCCGCTGCAGCAGCTCTACTACTTCCAGCCGGGTTTCCTGCCTCAGGGCCATTAATTCCGGTTGGTCAGCAGCCGGAGCTGCCAGCAGCTGCAGCCTTTGCTCTTCCCAGGGTGTGAGGCGGCGAATCCACCGCTTACGCAAACTGTTTTTTGCTAAATTGACGGTAATACGATAAAGCCAGGAAGATAAAGCTGCCTGCTGCCCAAAGCTGTCAATTTTGCGACAAGCCTGGAGCATGGTATCCTGTACCACTTCTTCAGCCTTTTGCATATCACCGCAGATACCTAAAGCCACATATAGTAATTGGTCACTATAGCGCTCTACCAGTACAGCCACTGCCAGTTCACTGCCTTTCTTCAATTCCCGTATCAGTTCCGCTTCTATATACATCTGTTCCTCCAGGCCTGGTTTCACTAATAAGACACATTTCCGCGCGTTTAGGTTGCATCTTTAAATCAATTTGCACAGTAAAAATTAATCGCCCTCAATAATTGCTAAACCGATGGTTATACTACAAGCAAAGCGTATTTAGTTCCTTACCATTAAAACTTTCCCTGCTTCCATTGTAAAGCACCTGCTTATTGATAAAAACTGTTTTCTGAAGGAGGCAAACAATAAATGCAGCAGCTGGAGCGGAAAAATGACTTTCTGCATGGAGTTAAAGCCGGCATGGCAGGAGCAGCTGTCAAATATGGTTTCAATGAACTGATGCAGTTAATTGGTATCGCTAAATATGACAATAACGTTACTTCTTTAACAGTAGTCTTTTCCACCTACCAACATACTCCCTTTTACTGGTTGATAGGTTTTCTGCACGCGTTAATGATCGGCGCCTTTTTTGGAGTCTGCATTGCATTTGTCTTTGACTATATTCTTACCCCGCAATATTACCTACTGAAAAGTTTAGGTATTGGCGTATTTATATACTTTTTAAATTTTGGTTTGATGGCCAGGGCCTTTCACTATCCGTCTGATTTACCAAGATTACCGGGTGATGTCATCTCCATGTTCATCAGCTTGCTGCTTTATGCCGCTGTCACGGGCTGGGTCCTAAAAAAGCAGGGTTTTTTTGAGCAAAGCGAGTGAAGTGCAGCGCATCCCGCGGCCACTATAAATTAACCAAAGATAAAAAAATTCCCAAAAGCAGATTTAGACTTGGCTTTAGGGCAGACGAAGCATATAATAGTAATGGTACACTCTGTTAGGTGAGGTTACTATACAAACATATGCTGCTACCCTGAAACATCGAGAGATGCCAAAGGGTGAGCAGGTAATATCGGTTTAAGGTATTACCTAATGCAGCTGGGGTATCCCTACGTTGTATAGTGCTAAAGCTTTGACAAGGGAGTTTATAGCTTCGTTTTGTTAAACAGCCTCAACTAATCAGAGTGGGGGCTGTTTAAATTTTTGTACAGCTAATTTTTTGTGGAGGTGATTTGTATGGATACTGACCCCGGGAGTCCTGAGCGATTATGCAGACAACTACAAAGGCTATCCTGCAAGTCATCTCCGGCATGGCCGGTTTTTTGACAGCAGGAGAAGCCTCACATTAAGTTAAAGGAGGCTTGGTACAGATGGACTTTGCACACGTAGAAAAACTGCTCATGAACAAACAGTATCAGGAGCTGAAGAAATATCTGGCTAACAGCCAAATAGCTGATATAGCGGAATTCCTTGATCAGCTGGATTTAAAAACAGCACTGCTGGTCTTTCGTCTCCTGCCGAAGGATGAGGCGGCAGCTGTCTTTGCTTATCTTTCTCCTCTCCGCCAAACCGAATTGTCAAAACTTGTGAATGAAAATGAACTACAGCAAATTATTAACGATTTATTCTTTGATGATAAGATTGATTTTCTGGAGGAAATGCCGGCCAGTGTCGTAAAAAGAATTATTCAAAACAGCAGTGAAAAAGAGAGAACACTCATCAACCAATTCTTACATTATCCGGAAGACTCCGCCGGCAGTGTGATGACAATTGAATATGTGGACCTAAAAAAAGAAATGTCGGTCCAGGCGGCGCTGGAAAGAATTCGCCACACTGCCCCCGACAAAGAAACTATTTATGTCTGTTACGTTATCGATGCCAGCCGTCATCTCGAGGGGATTGTTTCTTTACGTGATTTGGTAATTGCTGCTCCGGAGCAAAAAATCAGTGAGATTATGCAGCAGGATATTATTTTTGCCAAAACTAACGATGATAAAGAGTATATTGCCGATCTGGTAAAAAAATATGATCTCTTAGCCATCCCCATCACAGATAATGAAAAACGTTTAGTGGGCATCGTCACAGTTGATGATATTTTAGACGTGATTGAAGATGAAAACACGGAAGACTTTCATAAAATGGCGGCTCTGCAGCCGACTACCGAGGAATATTTAGACAGCAGCGTTCTACAAATGGCGCGTCAACGTATTACCTGGCTGCTGTTCCTCATGCTTTCTGCTACTTTCACAGGCTATATCATCCGCTCTTATCAGTCCGCTTTAGAAGCAGTGGTCGCTCTGACAGTTTTCATCCCCATGCTGATGGACACAGGGGGTAATGCCGGCTCCCAGTCTTCAACCCTAATCATCCGCAGTTTGGCGTTGAACGAAATCAGCATTCACCATCTTCCCAAAGTGCTGTGGAAAGAATTTCGCGTCAGCTTAATTGTAGGTTCAATTTTAGCCTCTGTTAACTTCATTCGCATCCTGCTGGTGGAACGCTACCCGGTAGCTGTTGCTGCTACCGTCTCGCTAACTTTGGTTTTTACGGTTATGACGGCAAAAATTGTCGGCTCCAGCCTGCCCATCTTCGCCAAACAGTTAAAAATAGATCCGGCAATTATGGCCAGTCCTATCATCACCACCGTGGTGGATACTATCTCACTGCTCATCTATTTTACACTGGCCGCCAAAATCTTGGCATGATAATTTAACAGAAGAAACAAGGCCATTGATTAATTAACGTAATCAATGGCCTTGCCTTTCCAGGGGCCGCATAATATTTCTCTCTATCCGATCAAAGCAGTGCTTTGCTGCTTTGCTCAGATAAAAAATTTAGACCACCAAACCAGTTGGTGGTCTTTAAGATGGCATCAAGCCTTGTAGACAAATGGTGCCGGAGACCGGAATCGAACCGGTACGGTCTATGGAGGGACCGAGGGATTTTAAGTCCCTTGCGTCTGCCTGTTCCGCCACTCCGGCAGGTTATAAATGGAGGCGGCACCCGGATTTGAACCGGGGAATAAAGGATTTGCAGTCCTCTGCCTTACCACTTGGCTATGCCGCCTTAACTCTCAGCTGCAGCAAAAATATGATAGCATATCGGTGACCGGGCGTCAAGCCGGCCCTTTTTTATTGATTTTATTGATAAGGAAGGCGCACCTCGTGCGCCCTGGTGTTTTATCAAATGGAGCGGAAGACGGGATTCGAACCCGCGACCCTCGCCTTGGCAAGGCGATGCTCTACCACTGAGCTACTTCCGCATCATGGTGCCGAGACCCAGAATCGAACTGGGGACACGCGGATTTTCAGTCCGCTGCTCTACCTACTGAGCTATCTCGGCATTTTATGGCGGAGCTGACGGGAGTCGAACCCGCGATCTCCTGCGTGACAGGCAGGCATGTTAGGCCTCTACACCACAGCTCCGCAGTCATGACACTTTTATAGTATACACAAGAGACACGAAAAAGTCAACAGGCCGCACCAAGGAAATTTATTCCCCGTAGTGAAGTGCTTCATCTTCAAATGAATAGTAAATCAAAGTCTGCAGTTCAAGGGTTAAGTCTGTATTATGTACATAAACACCTTCCGGAACGCTAATATTAGTAGGGGCAAAATTAAGGATTGAAGTAATGCCGTTTTCTACCAGCAGGTCTACTACTTCCTGCGCTGCTTCAGCAGGCACCGTTAAAATCGCAACTTTAACTTCCTCTTCCCTGATAACCTCCGGTAAATACTGCATTTCCAGTACACGTAAGCCCTCTATTGCTTCTTCCTCCACCGGATTAATATCAAAGGCCGCCACGATATCTACATAAGAATTCTTCACGGCATTATAACGAGTTAGCGCTTTACCTAAATGACCATAGCCAACAACAATAATTTTGGTGACACGATGTAAGCCAATAATGCGGAGTAATTTATCCCTGAGATAATGGGTATTGTAGCCTGTACCCCGGGTACCAAAGGCGCCAAAGTAGGCCAGATCTTTTCTAATTTGCTCTGCAGTAAAACCTGTTTCATCGCTGAGCACACGTGAGGAAACAACCTCAATATCACGACGAATTAAATTATCCAGTATCCTTAAGTAAACAGGCAGACGTTTCACAACTGACTTAGGTGCTTTTCGTCTAGACATGTTATCGTTCCCTTCTTCTCCATCGTTAAAACAAAGCTGTAAAGTTTTGCATATTGACCATTGTATCATAGATAATTAAGGAATTAAAGTCATATCTGTTTACTTTTCATAAAATTCGATAAACAACACTTTACATCTTTGCCAAGATGATATTTCTGACTCCAGGACTATATATATTATTATTCAAGCTGTGTGTGCTATTTCCTGCGCACTGCTGGTAAAAATTTCACATATTTTTACATACAGCTGATGGCTAACAAGAGGGGCGGGTGATAGCGCTGGTTGATAAACTTATATTCTAAGACTGTATATGCTTGCTGCGGCAGAGACCGGCAGTAGTTTCGCACTGCCCGGTATTCCTCCTGACCTCCCGGATGCCCGGTATAGACCATGATGGTGATGATGCCGCCTCTTTTTAAGCGTTCTACCGCAATCTGCAGGGCACTGACGGTAGTATCCGGCTTAGTTACCAGCGCATGATCGCCACCCGGCAGATAGCCCAGATTAAACATCACCGCTGCCAGCGGTCCCGGCGGCCATTTGCTTATCTCAGCATGACTTGCCTCCAACAGCTCGACCTGCTTCAGCAGGTTGCCGGCCAGCAGTCTCTTTTTGGCAGCAGCCAGAGCCTGCGGCTGAATATCGAAAGCATAAACTTGTCCTTCAGCACCTACCAAGTCTGCTAAAAAGGCCGTGTCGTGTCCGTTGCCGCAGGTAGCATCAACAACATGATCACCTTTTTTGACAACAGCCTGCACTAATTCATGAGCAAAATGAAGAGGTTTTTTCACAGCTCACCCTCCACAATATAGTATGGCGAAAGCCTGCCATTTTTACCCGGCAGGCTCTTTCCTTTTTACTCCTTCCTTTTCACTGATGTACAAATTACCATCAGTATCCAAACTGGCATACAAGACATCTTCAATTCTTTCCAGTCCCTGTTTGCGCACTTCTGCCAACAACCAGGCCTGGTCTAAACGCAAACTGCGAAGGTTGTTGTAGTGGATATGCCCATCAAAAATCAAAGGAACCGGGAGCCCTTCATATTTGGTCGGCAGGCCTAAATCTTCCGGCGTCACCGGCCGTTTACTGCTCTTCAGCACCACACTTAACTCACCCGATGTTTCCAAAACGGCATATTCGACATCAGCGATATTGGCTACATCCTTCTCCCTTAACTGGCCAATTAAATCAGAAACATTATAGCGCAGTTTGCGCAGTTCTTTTTCCACAATTTTTCCGTTGGCAATAACTATACTGGGAGCACCGTCAACTAAACCGCGAATGGTATGGCTTTTTAAGCTTAAATAAGATAAGAGAATTTCTAACCCAACCAGGGTAAAAATGGGCACCAGTCCCTCATGCAGCGGCATATTTATGCGCTCCATTGACATGGCAGCCAATTCAGCAATCATAATTGCCACCACCAGGTCAAAGGCTGATAACTCTCCTACCTCACGCTTACCCATAATCCGGACAGCTAGTAAGACTGCCAGGTAAAGAACAACAGTCCGATATAACAACACCCAATGCAAAACTACAGCACACTCCAGTATCGTATTCTAACTACTAGCTTTGCCCAGATAAACGGCTTTATGTAACAACCTATGTTTCGGTGATCAAGACTTTATCGCTCTCTCCATCTACTTCACGCAGCATCACGGAGATACTTTCCGCACGACTGGTGGGCACATTCTTACCAACATAATCAGCCCGAATGGGCAGTTCACGGTGGCCGCGGTCGACTAAAACTGCCAGCTGAATCAGTTGGGGCCGTCCCAGATCAATTAAAGCATCCATGGCCGCCCGGATGGTGCGGCCGGTATAGAGCACATCATCAACTAAAACCACCTTGCTGTCGGTGATCGGTACATTGATCTTAGTATCCGCGCTTTGCGGCCTGTGCGGTAAGCGGCTCAGATCATCCCGATACTGCGTAATGTCCACAAAGCCTACGGGAGGTTCAACCCCTTCAATGACACCAATATTGCGGGCGATGCGTGCGGCTAAGGGACCACCACGCGTGCGAATTCCAACTAAAACCAATCCGTCAGTACCCTTATTGCGTTCCACAATTTCATGGGCAATGCGCATTAAGGCGCGGCGTATGGCTTCAGCATCCATAATTTGTCTTTTTACCTGCATTTAACTACCCTCACTTTCCTGCCGGTATAAACTGTTTAAAAGCGCTTGAAACTCCTGAGGCGGCTCAGCACTAAACTCCAGATACTGACCGGTAAGAGGATGGTTAAAACCTAACAAACGGGCATGCAGAGCCTGACCACGCAGATTAAAGCGCTGTTTTTTATAACCATAAACGGGGTCACCAACCACAGGGTGTCCCACTGCGGCTAAATGTACACGAATCTGATGCGTACGACCGGTTTCCAGGCGCAAAGCCACATATGTATACTCCTTAAATCTCTGCAGCACTTTAAAGTGTGTCACGGCGCGACGTCCCTGCCCTCGTTTTGTAACCGCCATTTTTTTTCGCTCCTGCGGATGACGGGCAATGGCCGCGTCAATGGTGCCCTCTGCTGCCGCCAGCCGGCCGTGCACAATAGCTACATATTCCCTGGTAACATTATGTGCTTTGAACTGACGTGATAACTGCAGGTGAGCCCGGTCATTTTTGGCCACCACCAGTAGCCCTGAAGTATCTTTATCTAAACGGTGCACAATGCCCGGTCTGGTTTCCCCGCCAATGCCTGAAAGATCCTGGCAGTGATAAAGCAGCGCGTTCACCAGGGTGCCTTCAGCATGCCCTGCTGCCGGATGCACTACCATGCCTTTAGGTTTATTAACAACTAAAAGCTCACTATCCTCATAAAGAATCTCAAGCGGGATTGACTGGGCCTGCAGCGGGGAAGGCTTTGCTTCCGGAATAGAAACAGTGATTACTTCTGCTCCCCGCAGCCGATAATTAGCTTTACGTGCAGCATTATTAACCAGAATTAGGCCGGCGGCAATTAACTTCTGTATACGTGCCCTTGTCAGCTCCGGTGCCAGTTTGGTGACAGCCACATCTAAACGTTCACCCACCAAATCATCCGTCACCTGATAGGTAGAGATTTTCAAACACCATCACCCCGTCCCAGCGGCCAGACACGAATAGCTGTAAAGGCAGCAGCCGCACCTACTAAACTGGCAGCCTGTCCCAACGTCAAAAAACCCACAAACAAATTAGCTGCCCGAAAGAACTCTATCAAAAAACGGTAAACACCATAAAGAAGTAAAAATTCTAAAAATAACTGTCCGGCAAAGCGCGTCTTTTCCTGGCGCCGGCGCAAAACAAAAAAGAGCAGAAAGCCGGCTGCAGCAGCATACAGCTGTGTTGGATGCCTTAACAAATCATCTGCATGCGCAGCAGGCAAAGCCCAAGGCAAAGCTGTCGTTCGTCCATAACAGCAGCCATTGAGCAGACAGCCAAGACGTGCAATCCCATACCCTAAAGCCACGTAAGGCGCGGCTGTATCTGCTAACCGTCCCTGCGGCAGGTCCTGACGGTGCGCATACCACAAACCTACCGCCGCTCCGGCAGCCAACCCGCCGTGAAAAGAAAGCCCGCCGCTGCGCAAATTAAAAATGCTTCCGGGCTGAGCAAGATAAGCAGGCAGCGCCAAAATAACATATAAGAGGCGGGAGCCCAGCATGGCTGCCACTATTATCAGCAATGTCAGGTTCAGTAGTTTTTCTGCTGACAGGCCCTGCTGCTGTCCGGCGCGGATAAAACCCAGGGTGCCGACACCAAAGGCCAAGGCCAGCATCATACCATAAGCATAAACCTTAAAACCGCCTATCTGCAGGATTACGGGAAACATTCAAAATCCTTTCCCCCGCGGTGTACGGGCTAACTCGAGTGCCAGCAAAGCTACACCAAGAAAAATGGCCATATCGGCCACGTTAAAAACAGGCCAGATGCGGAAGTCTAAAAAATCCACCACATAACCCAGACGAAGCCGGTCAATCAGATTGCCCAGGGCTCCGGCAATGGCCAGGGCCAGGGCGAAACGCAGCAGTTTTTGCTCCACGGGCATACGGAAAAAGAAGACAAGCAAACCGAGCGTTACCACCACACTTACGGCAATTAAAAAGCCGGTCTGATTTGCCAGCAGGGAAAAGGCCGCACCTGGGTTACGAATATAGGTGATGTGAAACACATTTTTAATCACCGGAATACTTTGCCGCACATTTAGTTTCTGCGTTACATACCACTTTGTTATCTGATCCAAAAACACCAAGGCAGCCATCAGCAGCAGCATCTGCATTGCTTAACACCCCAAATATATTTCCTCATTTTTTTATTTTATCATATGGGGTGCTCTGCAGACAACTGACTACAGCTCATCACCCGGCAGCTGTTGACGATATTCCTCATTGGAGATGCGCTCTACATCTTCCACTGCGCCAATCGTCTCATCGCTTTCATCTGCCGTTTCCTGGTAAAAAACATGCGGCAGTTTATTATACTGATTTACATCCTGCCAGGCATCTTCACCATCGTAACCTGTATAATCTTTGTCATCCATAAAAGTACGGGCAAAAGGTGACAGCAAATTTAATTCTTCGATGGGGCGGGGATAATCATGCGCCGGTCCCTCTGCCTGCTTTTTGCACTCCAGGCAGAATTCAGCATAAGGCACCGCATCGAGACGTTCTGCCGGGATGGGCTGACCGCAGTTTTCACAAATACCATAAGTTCCTACCGCTATTTTTTCTAAAGCTTCATCAACCTTTTTTAACAGCAGCTGATTCTTCTCATGCAGTGAAATATCTTTAGCCCGCTCATAATTTTCCGTAGCCACATCAGCAGGATGATTATCTACGACAGATAATTCCTGCGTAGCGTCACGCAGGCCTTGGTGTTTCTGCAGTCCCTCAGTAAACTCTGTTTGTGCCAACAAATCTCTTTTTAGCTGTACTAACTGCAGTTTATGGCGTTTCATTTCCGCATCCACGTTCTTAATTCCTCCTACAAATGATTTTGTACAATCTGAACTAACTCGGCAATATAGTCACCAATAATCGGTAGATTTAACACAACCAAACGTTTGAGCAGAGAAAGAACGACTGCCGCCACCACGGTGGCACCAATGGCGGCTCCGACACCTCGTCCCACACCACCTAAAAAATTCACCCAAAAAAAGCGGGCGGGGTTATTTAAAAGCTCCAGATACTCGGCGATATTAAATTTATCAATTTCCTGCAGCAGCCGGGCTGCTTTATGGTTTAACCGCTTCAGCAGAAATTTATCTGACTTGGCCGGACCCTCCATCAGACTGCCTCCTCTTTAAAATTTCCCGCTTACTGTTATATTACAGTTTTCCCAATCTACCTCAGATCAAGCAGAAAAAAATAACGGGTGAACTTTTCGTTCACCCGCAGTTAATCTTAGAGTGCCTTGACGTTTTCGGAACAGCGCGGACAGAGTGTGGGATGAGCAGGATCGGTCCCGAGCTGAGGATGAATCATCCAACAGCGATCGCATTTTTCCCCTTCTGCAGTTTTCACTGCTACCCCTAATCCCTGCTCGACGACTGTCCCCGCTGCCTGCGCACCGGCCTCATGGAGGGTACAAGCTGAGACAATAAATATTTCGGCCAGGCGCTCCTTAAAGGGCAGTAAAGCAGCATACGCTTTTTCATCAGGATATAACTCCAAAGCTGCCGTTAAGGACGAGCCAATACGTTTTTCTTTACGTGCTTCTTCCAAACGACGCATGACCACATCACGATAGCTCAGCAAAGCCTGCCAGCGGCGGTCCAGCTCTTCATCTTTATAAGCCGGGTTTACCTGCGGCCAATCTGTCAGCTGAACAGATACCGCATCTTTGACGGGCAGGTAATTCCACGCTTCTTCCGCGGTAAAGGTGAGCACCGGAGCAATCAGCTTAATCAGGGTCACTAAAAGCTCATAAATAACGGTCTGTGCCGAGCGGCGTGCCGGGGAGTCGGCCACAGAAGTATATAATCTATCCTTTAAGACATCCAGGTAGAAATTAGACATTTCCACGACACAAAAGTTGTGGATGGTATGGAAGACTACATGAAAATCGAAGTCTTCATAAGCTTTGCTGATCCGTTCTACTAAGACCTGCAGCCGGTGCAGGGCGTAACGATCAAGTTCATCCAGCTCATCATAAGCCACGGCATCACGGGCCGGATCAAAATCTGCACAGTTGCCCAGCATGTAGCGAATTGTATTACGAATCTTGCGGTAGACTTCCGATAATTGTTTCAGGATATCGTGCGAGATACGCATATCGCTCTTGAAATCAGAGGAAGACACCCAGAGACGCAAAATGTCGGCGCCGTACTGTTTAATAATCTGTTCCGGAGCCACAACATTGCCCAGTGATTTAGACATCTTCCGGCCTTCACCGTCAACAACCCAGCCGTGGGTAAGGGTTGCCTTATAGGGAGCACGTCCTCTGGTGGCAACAGAAGTCAACAATGAAGACTGAAACCAGCCGCGATATTGATCTGAACCTTCCAGATACAGATCGGCAGGTGAAGCTAAATCCGGATGTGTTTCCAGAACGGCGGCATGGGTGGAACCGGAATCAAACCACACATCCATAATGTCGTTTTCTTTACGGAACTCATGATGACCGCAGTTAGGACAAGTCGTTCCCTCCGGCAGCAGTTCACTGGCTTCCCGGGCAAACCAGGCATCTGAGCCTTCCTGGGCAAAAATTTCGGCCACCTTACGGATTGTATCTTCATTAATCAGCTCCTGATTGCAGGCAGTGCAGTAAAAAATGGGGATAGGCACGCCCCAGACACGCTGACGCGAAACACACCAGTCATGGCGGTCAATTACCATATTGCGAATCCGCTCTTCACCCCAGGCAGGAATCCACCTGACTTCTTTAATTGCCGCCAAAACCTCTTCCCGGAATCCTTCCACAGAGGCAAACCACTGTTCTGTCGCCCGAAAGAGAACCGGTTGTCTACAGCGCCAGCAGTGGGGATAGGGGTGTTTAATGAATGACAGTTTCAGCAGTGCACCCTGCTCAGCCAACGCATTGGTTACCGCTTTATTACCCTCGTCATAATGCAGCCCGGCAAACTGACCGGCTTCAGCGGTAAAATGGCCTTTATTATCCATGGGAGCAAAAATATCTAAACCATAACGCAGACCGGTCTCGTAGTCTTCCTGTCCATGACCGGGAGCAGTATGCACACAACCGGTACCTGCTTCCAGAGTTACATGGTCACCCAGCACGATTGGCGAAGTACGCTCATAAAGCGGATGCCGATACTGCACACCTTCCAGCTCTTTACCGAGATATTTTTCTTTGATTGTATAATCTGTTATGTCACAAGCCTGCAGGGCCTCTGCCAACAGCTCTTCAGCCACAATTAGATCACCGTGTTCCGGGGTACTGACTCGCACATAAGTGTATTCCGGGTGTAAACAAATGGCCAGGTTGGCAGGAATAGTCCAGGGTGTGGTCGTCCAAATCACAAACCAGGTATTTTCAGGGTCAGCAATTTTGCCCTGTGCCTCTGTCACCGGGAAGCGCACATAGATGGAAGGGGAACGATGCTCATGGTATTCTATTTCTGCTTCGGCCAGGGCTGTTTCACACTGGGGACACCAGTGAACCGGCTTGAGCCCTTTATAAATATAGCCTTTCTTGGCCATTTCACCAAATACTCCGATTTGGATAGCCTCAAATTCTTTGTTTAAGGTTATATAAGGATTGTCCCAATCACCGCGTACTCCTAATCTTTTAAACTGTTCCCGCTGTAAATCGAGATAATGTAAGGCAAAGTCACGACAGTGCTTACGAAATTCCAATACTGATGTTTCCCGCTTTACTTTACCCGACTTCAGCAATGCATGCTCAATGGGCAGACCGTGTGTATCCCAGCCCGGTACATAAGGAGCATCATAACCAAGCATGGTGCGGTGTTTTACAATAATATCTTTTAACACTTTATTCATGGCTGTCCCGATATGGATATCACCATTGGCATAGGGAGGGCCATCGTGGAGAATATATTTAGGGCGACCCTGCCGATGGGCTTTTACCAGGCCGTAAATATCCATCTCCTGCCACTTCCGCAGCTGTTCCGGTTCCCGTTTGGGCAGACCGGCTCGCATGGGAAAATCTGTTTTGGGCAGATTAAGCGTCTTTCCATAATCTCTTGCTTCCATATTGTAACCTCCAAATTCTATTAATTAAGCAATAATCATAAGCAGTATCAATAAAAAAACCGTCCTGCCAGAGGACGGGTTTTTCCCGCGGTACCACCCCGCTAGCCGCAAATAAATTACGGCCTCTTGAAATTTTTAACGGCTTTCGCCGGCTGCGGTTACTAATAAATTCACCTGCGGCTCCCGGGTGATTTTCCACAAACCTTAGCACCGGTTTCCACCTGTTCCGGCTCTCTGCAGCATCAGAATTTGTGTACTCGTCCCGTTCATAGCTTTTATGCATATAAATTTAGTACTACTAGTATAAACAACATGCCCTGCCGTGTCAAGCAGAGCAACCGGCACAAAGAAAAGGAATGGCTGTGACCATTCCCCTCAGTGCTTCCTAACGGCAGCAGGAATGAAACTGCTTAAGCTCCCCTTTGGGTATCAGCATCTTCATCCGGCGAGAGCCAATCTTCCATCTCCAACGCTGCAAGCTGCGCTTCTACCAGGGAGCGGAAACGCATTTTATAGATTTGTGCCTGTTTGTACACTTCATCATGTTCGGAAAGTATCCGACTGGCCTTATAGCGCGCTTCATCCAGGATACGGGCAGCCTCTTTTTCTGCTTCCCGCCGCATTAAATCTGCTTCCTTGGAAGCATTTCTCTTTACTTCCTCGGCTGTTTCCTGGGCCACAACAATGGCATTATGTAATGTATGCTCTAATTTTTGGTAATGGGAAAGTCTTTCTTTCAACTGCGAAATTTGCTCTTTCGCAGCCAGGTTTTCTTTAATCAGGTCTTCAAACTCCTTAGCAACCCGATCAAGAAACTCCTCCACTTCGTGTGCGGCCAGTCCGCGAATCGCACGACTAAACTCTTTATTTTGGATATCAATTGGTGTCAACGGCACTTTTATCCACCCCCGCTTATTTCCGTGATTGCTGCCCTGCAAAGTGCGCCCTTGCAGTATCTATCCAGTCTGCTTGAGACGTTACAGCCAATATTTCTCTTTACAGGATAAGAAATCCTGCCGGTTAAAGATGTTTTTTTAGCAGCAGCTGAATGCGTCCTTTTTTACTCTGACCCAAAATCTGCGCCACCTCTACTCTTCCCCGTCCGCTGACAGCAATCACATCACCTTCTTTGACCGCTGCGCTGGCACTTTTCACAGACTGCCAATTAAGTTTCACCAGGCCGGCACGGATAGCCGGCGTAAGCTTACTGCGCGACAGGCCAAAACCGGCACTGGCTACGGCATCCAGGCGTAAACTGGCAACCGATGCTTTAATTTCACGCACACGACCTGTTGTCGGTGTTAATTCAGCAGCAGTGATCTCACGCACCTCAAGCCTATATTTTGCCGCCTGCTGCCAATTGGTAAGCAGATAGTTCAGCAGTTCCGGATGCACCACAACCTGGGCCGACGAGCTGCCTGTTACTAAAATATCGCCCACTTTCTCACGCTTGAGGCCCAAACTTAACAGGGATCCTAGCCAATCTCGGTGACTGAGGGCAGACGCCTGAGCAGGAGCTGCCGCTGCCAGAAAGGCCAGGGGCACATCAGCGACGGTCAGCTGCAGCACCGCCGGGAAAAGCAGCAGGCGTGCTCTTTCCGCTCCTTCATAACCTCCCCAAACTATCTGTTTGACATCCTTAAAGTGATGGAGGACACGGTCGGCAATCCGCTGCTGCAGGGGGTCAAAAAAATTAGTCATCTGCGCCTGGCCGGAATGCTCAATTTGTTTGATTTTATCCAGAACCGTGCAGGCCGTAATCCTTTCCACTTCCGTGTCAAATTGCTTCAGTATTTTTTCCCGCTCCATTATCTGCCTCCAAACTTTGCTTTCGCGGCGTTATACCCGGCCCAAAGCGACCTTTTATTCTTCTATATCTGTAACTACGCCGCGGTCACTTAACTCACGACGCATGTCAGCATTTACCTCGACATGCGCCGGGGCAAAAATAAAGATTTGCTGGCTTACTTTCTGCATATTGCCGTCCAAGGCGTAAGTAGCACCGGAAATAAAGTCGATAATCCGTTTAGCTTCATCCTTTTCCGTATCTTCCAGATTCACCAAGACCGGCCTGCGGTTCTTAATATGCTCTACAATTGTCTGCGCCTCGGCAAATTCATAAGGTTTGGTTATGACCAGACGCATATTCTTACTACTTGCAGTATGCAGATTGACAACGGTACCCTTGCGTGTCCGTGGAGTCACTTGTCTGACATCATCCAACTCCTCATAAGTATCTTCTTCCTCTACCTCTTCCATTAAACCAAAAAATGCTAATGCTTTCTCCCAAAATGAAGCCACTTTTTACTCCTCCTAATTAGGCTCTTTCACCAAAAAGTAGGCTGCCAATGCGTACCAGATTAGCCCCCTCCTCCACCGCTACCTCGAAGTCTTGAGACATGCCCATGGAAAGAAGCTTCAGCTTGAACCCGCCGCTGCGCAGGCTGCTGAATAACTGGAACATTGCTCTAAAATATGGACGTGCCTCCTCCGGGTCTGCAGTTTGGGGAGGAATGGCCATCAGACCTTCAAGCCGCAGGTGGGGCAAAGAGGAAAGCTCGTGGATAAAATCTGACACCTCTGCCGGATCCAGGCCGCCCTTCTGTTCCTCCCTGCCGATATTCACCTGGACTAAAACACCTACCTGCTGTTCTTTTTTGGCGGCTTCCCCTTCTAAAGCTTCTGCCAATTTCCAGCGATCTAAGGAATGAATCAGGGCAAACCTGCCGACCACATCTTTAACCTTATTTGTCTGCAGACGCCCTATATAATGCCATTCAGCCTGGGGGAGACGTGCCAGTTTAGGCAGAGCTTCCTGCACTTTGCTTTCACCAAATTTTGTTAAACCCAAAGTATAAGCTTGTTCAATACGCTCCACGGATACTTGTTTCGTTACCGCCAACAGCTGTACAGGTTTGTGTCCGGCCCGCTGTGCTGCCTGCTGCAGACGCTGCCGTACCTTGATAATTTGCTGTGCCAGCTCATTCATAATTTCTGTCCCACTTTCACCAGAAACGGATTAGTAATTACCGGTATACCGGTAGGCAAACCGCGCACCACCATCTGTTCAGCTTCAGTTGCTATTACTTCTACTTCGCGATACTGCACCAATGACTGCTCCAAGACATAGACACCCGTCTTTTCACCCCGCAGCCGCAGGGCTGAGGTGGGCAGTATTAAGCCTCTGGTACTCTGAGTAATAATCTGAAGCTCGGCAAAGCGCTCTTCATAACAGCCCGGCAGCTGCTCCTGCAGGGCAAAAACAGCAGTAACAAGGCCGTCCTTTTCCGTGATTTTTTCAACCCGGGCACGAACAGCAGCGGCTTCGTCCAAAGAAAGGCGCAGACTAACCGTTTTTTTCTCCTCTAAGGCAGCAAAGGCATCAGGCTTAAACTGCGCCACCAGGTACCAATGATAATCATCAATATATTTAAAAATAAAGGTGCCACGCTGTACTTCAGCCCCGTCTGCCAACTCCTGCCGGTTAAGCTCTGATCTTCTTAATCCCGCTACATTTAGCGATGCCGGCTTTTCCAGCACGGCCGGCTGCAGGGCTCCTTCAAAGCCATCCAGTTTTCTGATCACTATTCCCGCCGCCGGCATCGTGACGGTCCGGCTAATTCCCCCGTCAGAAGTAATGGTGGCTACAGCTGCGCCGGTGGCCAAACGTTCACCGGGAGCGACCAGCCATTTTATGGTGCCTGTAAAAGGTGCCGCCACCACATGTTCCTGACGTACAATTACACCATGGGCTGCCACGATATGTTCCAGCACTCCCGTCTGGGCTGGAACGGTACGGACAAAGGCAGCGGCCAGCGCCTGATGGGCAAAGGGCCAGGCAATACGCAGCAGCAGGAGCAGCAGCGTCAGGAGCAGCAGATTATATATTTTCGGGCGTTTTTTGGTACCCTTATGCCCTTGAATTACTTTAAAACTTCTACGCTTTTGCATCTTTTCCCTACCACTTCATTGAAATTAGACCGGCCATCCGACCGGTTTGCCCACCGGCTGCACGATACGAATAAAATAAATCCGGTCGGCAGGCTGTACAAAAATCACTCTTAATCAGGTTTTCCGCTTTGATACCTGCTGCCTGCAGCTGCAGACGCTGCAGTTCCGGTAAATCAAAATAGTAAGCAGCGGCAGCCCGGTGGATCACCTGAGCCCGCCACTCCTGCGGCACCTGCTCGATCACATTTTCTCCAACCTGGTAGCAGCATGGTCCGATGGTAGGGGCTAAAGCTGCCCGAATGTTTTGCGGACGGCAGCCCAGTTTAAGCAGGGCCTCTACCATCAGTGGCCCCATCCCTGCCACTGCCCCGCGCCAACCGGCATGGGCTAAGCCTATACAGCGCTTTACCGGATCAAAAAAGAAAAGGATGGTGCAGTCTGCAGCATGGGCCATCAGTACAACTCCCGGGTCAGTACAAATTAAACCATCGGTTCCCGGCAGGGCATCTGTCATACTGGCATGACCGCGTCCGGCCAGCTCCGGGGTAGCGTGGGCAATTAAAGTGCCGTGTACTTGTTCTCCGACAACAACGGAAGCCGCTGGATAACCCAGAGCCGCGGCTGCCAGTCGGCGGTTTGCCCGCACCGCCTGCTCATCATCCCCGACATGCAGTCCCATATTCAGACTGGCGTATGGCGGCCTGCTCACTCCGCCCTGGCGCAGTGTAAAGCCATGCAGCAGGCCGGCAGACTGTAAATGATGAAACTGCAGATAACGCACAGAGCCTGCCTGATAAATCTCCTCTTTAGGCACGAGCCTGCACCCCACGATAGTGTAATTCTGACAGTACTATTTTACCTGATTTGATGCTTGCCGGCACATCTATGATTCTTTGGTTTTGTGAACCACGATAAAGTAATGATAAATCCCGCTGCCCTTCCAGATAGGGACCGTCAATCAGCAGGTCGCTGGCAGCTAAGAGCATGGCGGTACCGGCATCCTGCCGTGCCTGCTGCTGCAGCTGTTCATAAGTATAACCGCTGTACACTGTCAGATGCAGACCCGGCAGCTGCGCTTTCAGCAGCGCTGCCAATGCGGCCAAGGCACGCGCCTGTAAAAAAGGCTCCCCACCCGAGAAGGTGATCCCACGGACATTTTTGTCAGTTAAAAGCTGCCGCGCCACTTCACTAATCTCCACCCACTCTCCCGCGGCAGGATCATGGGTGTGCGGGTTATGACAGCCGGGACAGTGATGAGGACAGCCCTGGGTAAACACTACGCTGCGGATCCCCGGACCATCCACAACACTATATTTATGTAAGCCTGCCAGATTAAGCTTCATTATTTTTACCCCCGATTATCGGTTAGTGTAAGTGTGGTTTGCGGTCGCGCAGTTCAGCCTGTTTAGCGCTGTTAAAGCGCTCCTCTGTAGACAAATAACCTGTAATGCGGCGAATACGGCGTACATTAGTGCCGCCGCAGCCGGGACAGCAGTCATGCATAATCCCACTATAGCCGCAGTCACGGCATTCATCAAGGGGATAGTTTATACCGCCATAACCGACATCACTGGCAGCCATATGACGTACTATCTGTTCCACAGCTTCATAGTTTTCCCCAGGAGGACCCTCCAGCTCCACATAGGCTATATGCCCGGCATCACAATATTTATGGTATACTCCTTCGATACTTAATTTGTCAAATAAAGAGATGCAGTAGTTTACAGGCACATGCACCGAATTAGTATAATACTCCTTATCTGTCACATTAGGAATAATACCAAACTGCTCGCGGTCAATCTTGACAAAACGGCCGGACAGGCCTTCTGCCGGTGTTGCCACCAGTGTAAAGTTGAGATCAAATTCATCCGAGAACTGCCGCATACGTTTGGACATATGAGAGACAATTTTTAAACCCAGTTCCTGTGCCTCCTGATCTTCGCCATGGTGTTTTCCCAACAGTACCTGCAGAGTTTCAGCCAAGCCGATAAAGCCTACAGACAGCGTACCGTGCTTAATAGCCTCTTTAATCGGGTCGTTAGGACCCAGCTCCTCTGAACCCATATACAGCCTCTGCCCCATTAAAAAAGGCAGATCTTTCGCCCGTATATTGCCGAGAATTTCAAAACGATGCAGCAGTTGACGCGCAGCCAGACGCAGGAGACGATCCAGCTCCACAAAAAAAGTATTAATATCCCGTGTCTGCAGCGCCAAACGCGGCAGGTTTAAGGACACCGGCGCAATATTGCCGCGGCCCGCGGCAACCTCCGCGCCATGGCGATTGCCGATAACCCGGGTACGACAGCCCATATAAGCTACTTCGTCACCATATTTAGCATTAAAGGAGCTGTCCATAAAACTAAAAGTGGGATTTAAACGTTTCGCTGCCACTTTGAGAGCATACACAAATAAATCATAATTGGGATCTTCGGGATTAAAGTTAACGCCTTTTTTTACCCGGAAAACCAGATTGGGGAAAATGGGACTTTCCCCGCGGCCCAAACCTCTCTCAAAGGCCCGCAGCAGCGCTCTGGTAACGGCTCGTCCCATCGCAGTGGTATCAGTACCGACATTAAGGGAAGAAAAGGGCACCTGGGCGCCGGCACGGGAATGCATGGTATTTAAATTATAAACAAGACCTTCCATGGCCTGAAAGATTTCATCCTCATCCGGTTCCTTAGGCATGGTGGCGATAATTTGCGACATGGAACGGTCAAAATGCGGAAAACTTTGGCCGCCAAACATATCATTTTGGTTGCTTTGCAGAATAATGGCTGCCTGAGCAGCAGCGGAAGCAATACGTTTCGGCGGACGAATGTAGCCATAACCTGTGTCAAAGCCTGAAGAAAGCAGTTTAAACAGGTCTATCTGCAGACAATTTAAAGTTTTGCCGTAGTAATCCAGATCATGAATATGAAAAGCCCCATCCAGATGAGCCTGCGAATATTCTTCAGGCAGTAAATTGGTGAGATAATAATGCTTGCTGGCCGCACTGGCAATCTGCAGCATTTTGGCAGAGGGTGAGTTAGAAACATTTGCATTCTCACGGCTGGTTTCAATTAAGATTTCTTTCACTGTATCCATCAAATCGCTTTTTCCGTCGCGAATACGGGTGCGGCGATCGCGATACAGGATGTAAGCTTTTGCTGTCCGGGCATGTCCATTTTCAATGAGCACTTTTTCTACCATGTCCTGGACATCTTCTACTGCGGGGATCATACCGTTAAAGCCTGACTCCCGCAGAGCTTTGATAACCTGAGCGGTCAGGTTTTCTGCTATCTTGCGGTTATCTCCCCCCACGGCCTTTGCCGCCTTGATAATGGCATCAGTAATTTTTTCTGCATTAAAGGGGACAACACGTCCGTCTCTTTTCCGAATCTCTGTAAACATTACTCTTCCTCCGGTCGCTAGTTAACTTGTGCTGTTTTTGGGCGGCATTTCTGCCAACGCCTTTTTAAAATCATCAATACTGGTAAACTTGTGATACACGGAAGCAAAGCGTACATAGGCCACCTCGTCAATCTCATACAGCTTGGCCAAAACGCGCTTGCCGATTTCATCCGAGCTTACTTCCTGCGAAAAATTATTACGCAGTTCACGTTCCACCTCATCTACCAACTGTTCAAAAACATGAAGGGGAATATTCTGCTTACCCCCCGCATAAATCAGGCCGTTTAAAATTTTGGCGCGGTCAAACATTTGGCGGTTACCATTGCGCTTCACCACAATGAGCGGTATTTCTTCCAACTTTTCGTAAGTTGTAAACCGCTTTTCGCAAACAGTGCATTCCCGGCGTCTGCGAATTGCACTACCTTCATCTGTCGAGCGGGAATCTACAACACGGCTCTCTACGCAACCGCAGTGCGGGCATTTCATTAACTCCTCACCCCCTGTCGGGACTGGTTAAAACTGGCAAATAATAACATCTTTCACCAGATTAGGCACTATATATAGTGCTGGTACAATTATACAACACCAGATATAGTATAGCAAGGACTATTCTTTGCCCGCGCCAAAATCCTAATAACGTGTGTGACCGGCCGGCCCTGTCAGCTCCACCAGGATCGTGTCTACACCAAATTTAACAATATTTTCCCAGGGTATAACATAATCACGGGCACCTCCCAAAAAGCCAAATAAGCGGTTGGTGCCGGGAACGATAATGGCAGCAATACGGCCGTTTTCCAGATCTAGATCAAGATCGCAAATCACCCCGAGCCTTTTTCCGTCGACGATATTGATTACCTCACGATTGCGCAGGTCGGAGATCTTAATCATGGCACACCTCTTCTTTCAGATCCTTTTCCTACAGTATATGCCGGACTGTCTGTCCATTGGACTATAAAACAAAAAGAGGGTCTGCACCCTCTTGAGAAAACATTAGATTATCAGTTGCTGCTAAAAAAGGCTCACATTTTTACGGCCAAAATTCGGCAACAGGAGCAGCACGCCGATAGTAATACTGACCGTCTACTTCACGGACTTCAGTCACCCGTATGAGGTTCGACTGATTAAAAGCCTGCACGACTGCGCCGGGAGGAGACAGGAATACCAGCAAGAGTGAGAACGCCAGGAGCATACTAACCCCTACACGCCCAAAAAATCTCTTGTGCACCTTTCTCCACCTCCTTTGTCTGCTTACTGCACATGTTTACGCAAATGACCTAAAGCAGCTTTCTCCAGACGGGAAACCTGTGCCTGGGAAATACCAATCTCATCAGCTACTTCCATTTGCGTTTTGCCACGGTAAAAACGTAAGGTAAGAATTAATTTCTCCCTTTCATTAAGCTTCTGTAATGCTTCCTTGATGGCTAAAACCTCTAACCATTTTTCATCCTGATTTTTATCATCAGATATTTGATCCATGACAAAAATCGGGTCGCCGCCATCATGATAAATCGGTTCAAATAAAGACACCGGTTCCTGGATGGCGTCTAAAGCAAAAACAATATCTTCACGCTTTAAATTTAATTCTTTAGCGATTTCACTTATGTTCGGTTCGCGACCAAACTGGTTGGCCAAAGAGTCGCGTACCTGCAGTACTTTATAAGCAATATCGCGCAGGGAACGTGAGACGCGGATAGGATTATTATCACGCAGGTAGCGGCGAATTTCTCCAATAATCATGGGGACGGCATACGTAGAAAATTTGACATTCTGGCTAAGATCAAAATTATCAATGGCTTTAATTAGTCCAATGCAGCCGACCTGAAACAGATCGTCTACATATTCACCGCGATTGTTAAAGCGCTGAATCACGCTCAGGACTAAGCGTAAATTACCATTGACCAACTTTTGCCGGGCGCTCTCATCACCGGCCTGATAGCGTACAAATAAACGACGCATCTCTTCGTTTTTCAGGACGGGCAGTTTTGATGTATTAACACCGCAAATTTCTACCTTGTTCATCAAGCTCATCCCCTCCCGGATTAAAATGACAAGGAATAAATCCCCTGTCCTTTCTATCTGCATTATTTCCTGGGAGGGTAATTTTATTCAGCTAAAGATTCCCAGCTTTAACATGCCCCGGCACTATTCCATTTTTTTTATCTCTTTTTTCAACCGTTTAATAATTCTTTTTTCCAGGCGGGAAATATAAGATTGCGAAATGCCTAATAATACCGCCACTTCCTTCTGCGTTTTCTCTTCCTGCCCCAGGAGGCCAAAGCGCAGTTCCATAATTTTTCTTTCACGGCTGCTTAACTTCTCAATGGCTGAATACAGAAGCTTCCGTTCCACTTCTGCTTCAATATTTTTCAATACCAAGTCATTTTCTGTACCCAAAACATCTGACAGCAGTAACTCGTTACCGTCCCAGTCCACATTAAGCGGTTCATCAAAGGATACTTCCGCTTTAACTTTATTATTCCGCCGCAGGAACATTAAAATTTCATTTTCAATACATTTAGAAGCATAAGTAGCTAATTTAATATTTTTATGGGGATCGAAAGTATTGACAGCCTTAATTAAACCAATGGTGCCAATTGATACCAAATCATCAATATGAATACCGGTATTTTCAAATTTGCGGGCGATATAAACTACCAGGCGCAGGTTACGTTCTATTAAAACTGTCTTAACAGCATAATCACCCAGTTTTAGCTTTTCCAGCAAAAAAACTTCTTCATCCTGGGTTAAGGGGGGCGGTAATGTTTCCGAACTGCCCACATAATATATTTCGGGCAAAATTTCCATGCCCAGACGGTGCAAAAGGCGCAGATAGAGCAGGCGCAGCCTTAATTTCCAGTGTTTCAGTAAACTCAACCGGCCACACCTCCCATTGTTTCGAGGATAAAGGGGTGCAGCAGGACTTCGGTGCTGTTATCCGGCGACAGCGGACGGGCTGTCAGGGCAAAAACCAAATCGCTTCTCTCCTCTCTCTCATTAAGATGTTCCACTATGACCAGCGGTGGACGATAAGTTACCAGCATACCACTATGCTCTAAAGAGCGATAGAGGGCTACCCCGAAACGTACCGGCTCCCCACAATCTACTTCCCCTAAAGCTGCCACCGGGTCCTGACCCTGCTCATAGGCTGCACAGAGCGCCTGCGGCAGCAGCGGACGCAGTGCCCGGTAACTGGCGACACATAGCGGTTTCCCCGAAATAGGATCACGCAGTTGATTGCCGGTATCTACTAAAGCCTGTACCGTAACTGCCTGGTCGGCATCCTGAATCTGCAGACGAAAAGCAAAATCCTTTCCTTTACGCTGCCGTTCACTAAAGTGCCATACCACCAATAAAAGGATAAAAGCAGTAAATACACCGCCAAAGAGTATTCCCGGCCGTGGTGGTTCAAGATAAAAAATACCACCCTTAACCGTGGCCGGTGCACTGCCAAAGAAGTAGAGGGCAAAGATTGTTCCCGCCACAAAAAAGGAAATCAGGAAAAAGGCACCGCATAAACGAAGTAATTCAACGGGCCGCTGTGGCTGAAAAGTAATCAGGACCACCACAATGGAAGCCACAATTTTTCCTGCCCAGGAAAAAATAACTGCAGAGGCCGGCAGGAAAATGGCAAGGCTGTACAGCGCCGAGACAAATCCACCGGCCAAAACTCGGATTCTTGCTACCTCCCGTCCTGTTAAGCGAGCTGTCAAATACAGCAAGGAAGCATTCATCATAAAATTTAGAGCAAGGAGGTCCTCGATATACATACGCTCACCTGCCCTTTCCGGACAAACCGCTACATTATATGCTTGCCTCCATCCATCTATACCATTATAAACTATCAGCCTCTAATAATTTGTCAGACCCTGTTGTCGAATAATGTTTATGTGATAATGCCAAAAAACAAGTGCCGCCTCGTCCGGCAAACGAGTCAGCACTTGTTTTGAGCGTAATATGCAGATGTCAAATCCTGCCATTAGAATTCAGCGGCAAATTGTGCAGCTTTATCAATATAGTCAGCAATAACTGCTTCCACATCTGTGGCACTCCGATCCATGTCGTCAGCAGCAAATGTTGTAAAATCGGTGATGCCCATAAAGCCCAGAATGGTACGCAGATATCTTTCGCCCAATTCAAACTCACTAAAAGGAGGAGTTGAATAGTTTCCGCCGCGCGTGACAAAGTAGACAGCCTTTTTGTTTTCTAACAAGCCTGCCGCTCCCTCAGAGGTGTATTTAAAAGTTACACCGACAACGGTAATATAATCAATATAGGCTTTCAGGATAGCCGGGTAACTTAAATTCCAAAACGGCGCGGCAATAATATACTTGTCGGCATCACGGAATTGGTAGGCATACTGCAGCACCGGATCCTGGCTGCCTGCTGCCGGGGGTTCCAGATGCTTCAGCACCTGCTCTTCCTGCAGAAAACCAATTTTCTCCTTGTAGAGATCCAAAGTGATAATTTCGTCTTCCGGATGCAGTTCCTGATACTTCTCCACAAACGCATTGGCAATCCTCATTGTTCTTGACAGGTGGTCAGGCTTGGCATTAGCCTTAATATACAGTACCGTTGCCATCTCATCACGCTCCCCAGTAAATTTTTTCGCAATTTTGACTTTTGCTTCCATCCGACTTTCAGCTTTGACAACAGTGTAGCATAGTTTGCGGCGGCAACCATTAACAAACAATAAACACTTCACCACTCTGATTTGTAGGTTTTTGCTGCAATCTTTTGCCTGGGGACAGAAACAGCACCGGGGCATTATCATCCCGGTGCTGTTTAGATTACCTTTAGGCTAGCGTTTGCGGCGCAGGAAGGCTGGAATATCAATATCATCATTGTTAAATGTTCTTTGTGTCAGCTCTTCTATAATTTGCTTGCGTTCACTGGCGCGCTGATCAAAACCGGTAGCTATGACGGTAATCCGCACCTCGTCCTGCAGACTTTCGTCAATCACCGCACCAAAAATAATATTGGCATCAGGATCTGCTGCTTCCGCCACAATATCGGCAGCCTCATTAACTTCAAAGAGACCCAGATCAGCACTGCCTGTAATATTTAAAAGCACACCACGGGCGCCGTCAATGGAAGTTTCCAGTAAGGGACTGGCAATGGCCGCTTTAGCTGCTTCTACTGTCCGGTTATCACCTGAAGCAACGCCGATTCCCATTAAAGCTGCTCCCGTTTCTTTCATAATCGTTTTCACATCAGCGAAATCCAGATTTATTAAACCCGGTACAGCAATCAAATCAGAAATACCCTGCACCCCCTGCCGCAGCACATCGTCTGCAATGCGGAATGCTTCCACCATTGGTGTGCGTTTCTCAACCACCTGCAGCAGGCGATCATTGGGAATAACAATCAAAGTATCAACTTTTTCCTTCAGCTCGGCAATACCCTTTTCTGCCGCGGCTTGACGACGACGACCTTCAAAGGTAAAAGGTCTGGTTACCACACCGACAGTCAGGGCTCCCAGTTCACGCGCGACCTCAGCAATCACCGGGGCAGCACCGGTACCGGTACCACCGCCCATGCCGGCAGTAACAAATACCATATCAGCGCCTTTGAGCGCTTCCTTAACTTCCTCTCTGCTTTCTTCTGCAGCTTGTCTCCCAATTTCGGGATTAGCCCCGGCTCCCAGTCCCTTGGTTAATTTCTCACCAATTTGCAGCTTATAACCTGATTCAGTCATGTAAAGAGCCTGGGCATCTGTATTCACAGAAATAAACTCTACACCGCGTAAGCCGGCCTCAATCATCCGCTTAACGGCGTTACTACCGCCGCCACCAACACCAATAACTTTTATTTGGGCAAATTGTTCCATTTCAATATCAAACTCAATCAAAAGACAGACTCCCCTTCTCTCAGCGCAGATTAAGACTCAAACATATCCATGAACCAGCTTTTTACTTTATTAAAAAATCCAGGTATGGCATTTCTGCGGCCACGATACTCCTTTGCCTCGTACAGATGTGTGTGCTGTGCATAATGGATAATACCTACTGCTGTGGAATAAATAGGGCTTTTCACCCCCACATAACCAGGTTGGGCCACGCGGGCCGTAGTCTGGAAAATCTGTTCCGCCAGTTCCGCAATCCCCGGCATTAAAGATACTCCGCCTGTTAAGACGACGCCGGCAGGAAGTGGTTCCTGATAGCCTAAATGCAGCAGTTCTTCGTGCGCCATATGCAGGATCTCTGCCAGGCGGGCTTCAATAATCAAAACTAAATCTTGTGCCGGCACTTTGCGTGCTTCCTTGCCGGAGATCTGCGGCAGTTCAATGGTCGCCTGTTCCCCGATGGCTTTTATGGAAGCAGCACCATGCTCCAGCTTAATTTTTTCCGCTGTAACCAAGGTGGTACGCAGCCCCACTGCAATATCGTTAGTGATATGGTCACCGCCCACAGGCAGCACGGCAATGTTTTTCAGGTGACCCTGCTGGAAAACCGCAATTTCGGTAGTACCGCCGCCAATATCAAGCATCACTACGCCCAATTCTTTTTCATCACGCGTCAGTGCTACTTCTGCATTGGCCAAGGAGTTCAGCACTGTCCCTTCAATGGCGATGCCTGCCCGTTCTACACAACGATACAGATTGCGCAAAGAAGTAATCATCCCGGTAATAATCATGGCATCAACTTCTAAACGCACACCAACCATGCCGACAGGGTCACGAATCCCATCATAACCGTCAACTATAAACTCGCGGGGGATAACATCAATTATTTCACGATCAGGCGGCAGGGCAATTACTTTAGCCGCTTGCAAAACTCTTTCCACGTCTTCTTCCGTGATTTCCTTGTCCGCACCGGCCACTGCTACTACGCCGCGGTTGTTAATCAGGCCTACCTGTGAGCCCACAATACCTAAAAAAGCGGAAGGTATTGCTGTGCCCACCATCCGCTCAGCCTCATCCATAGCGTGCGTGATTGCTTCTACCGTTTTATCCAAATCGACAATAACACCTTTTTTCAGACCCTCGGAGGGGCTCGTCCCCACACCGATAATGCTGAGTGAATTGTCGATGTTTACTTCGCCAACGATTGCGCGAACATGAGACGTACCAATATCCAAACCGCAGATTAAGTCCCGTTTCACACACAACACCCCCTCGCCGCTCTTCTTGCTCACAAATTTCACATTAATGTTTTATTCAACAAGAGTTAGGTTTTCCCTTTTTTTATACTAACTGTTTTTCCTGATTTTATTAATCTTTTGTCGGATGAAATACCGGTGCCGTTACTGCCCGCAAATCAAGATAACCTTCTGCCTGCTGTCCGGCAAGCTGTCCAAGAATCTGCACCAGAATATTAGCTTTTTCGGCAAATCTGTCTACGCCTAACCAGACACATAGGCCGTCCATGGTTACAATAATCAGATTGTCTGCCTGCTCAAGATTTATTTCTGAAACCATCACTCCTTCCTCTGTTAAGGCCTTGCTTAACTGCTGGACCTGCTCTAAAATCTCCGCCGTCAGCAGCTGCTGCCCGACAGCGCCTGAGACAGGTACCACACCGGTTAGTAAAGGCAAATCATAATTTTGTGTATCTTGTGCGGCCCCCAGGATTTGTCCGTTCCAGCCTATTTCCAGAAAATACTCCTGGAAGGGCATGAGGGCCAGCATTTTTCTCTCCTTAATTGTAATCTCCAGGGTGCGCGGCAGCTTGCGGGTAACAGTTACCGCTTCTACCCGGGGAATCGCCGCTACCCTTGCTTCCAATACAGGTAAACTTAATTGCCAGATATTTTCTCCCTCTGTTATCTGCAGAGCATCACGCACCTCAGCCTCCGGCGTAAACTTATTGCCGGTGATATCAAGCTGCTCGAGGCTAAAAAAGTCAGAGCGCACAAAATTAATGCTTGTCCAGACAATAAGGAGAATTATAAACACCAGCAGCAGATAGCGTTTCAGTTTGCGAAATTGTGCTGTCTCTGCAGCCGGTGGTGCTTTACGTTTGCGGTATCTTCGCTGCAGCTTGCCCATCTTTTACCTCCACTTGTTTTGACCACGGGTACAGCGGACTGCCGGCAGCCCGCTTACCCCTCACTAATACGTTTAATATCAGCACCAAGTCTGCTCAAATCGCCTTCTAAATCTTCATAGCCGCGGACGATATGTTCCAGCCCGGAAACAACTGTTTCTCCTTCGGCAGCCAGGCCGGCAATCACCAGCGCAGCGCCCGCCCTAAGATCGGGAGCCGTCACGGAAGCCCCCATCAGCCGTTCAGTACCATGGACAATGGCCGTACGGTTGTCTGAAGCAACTATGATTTGTGCTCCCATTCGGTTTAACTCAGCCACATGTTTGAAGCGGGAATCAAAAACATTTTCCACAATAATACTGGTACCTTGAGCCCGTGTCAGAACTGCCATCATTGGTGCCTGCAAATCGGTAGGGAAACCCGGGTAAGGCAGAGTGCGTACATATTCCAGAGCACGCAGCCTGGGTGGCGCCTGCACAATTAAACGTCCGCTTTCTTCACGGATCTGCACCCCGGCTTCCCGCAGTTTCGCTATCACCGCATCTAAATGTCTGGGGATCACATTATCCAGAACAATCTCCCCGCCGGTGACGGCGGCAGCCATCATCATGGTGCCGGCAACAATACGATCAGGGATCACAGCATGTTCCGCACCGTGTAATTGTGAAACACCCTCGATCCGGATATGATCAGTCCCTGCGCCGCTGATTCTGGCTCCCATTTTATTCAATATATTTTGCAGATCAACAATTTCCGGCTCCTTGGCAGCATTACTGATCACAGTAACACCACGGGCATAGACAGCCGCCAGCATAATGTTTTCCGTTGCCCCTACACTGGGGAAATCCAGATGAATATCGGCACCGACTAAGCGTGAACAGGAAGCATAAATATAACCATGCTGTTCCCGCAGCTGTGCCCCCAAAGCCGCTAAACCTTTTAAATGCAAATCAATGGGGCGCTGGCCGATGGCGCACCCACCGGGATAAGAAATACAAACATGACCAAAGCGAGCCAGGATGGCTCCCATTAAAAAGATGGTGGAGCGCATCTCGCGCATCAAGGATTCATCAATGACATAACCGGTGAGATTATCGGTTTTTATTGCCATATCTGCACCGCTCCAGGTGATCTCCACACCAAGGCTGCGCAAAATTTCCACCATTTTGATAACATCACGAATGCGCGGTACATTGGTCAGAAAAACTTCATCGCTGCTTCTGTTCAGCAAAACTGCAGCCAGAATAGGCAAAATAGAGTTTTTGGCACCGCCAATCTGTACCACACCTTCTAACCTTTTCCCACCACGCACAATATATTTGTCCATACTTCCACCTTCCCCGTTAATAGCCGAGCAGGCGAATCTCCAGTTCCAGCTCAATGCCAAACTGACACCAGACTTCCTGCTGTATTTTGGTAATCAATGTCATCACATCCTGAGCCGTGGCATTTTGCTCATTAACAATAAAATTGGCATGAACATCAGAGATGGCTGCTCCTCCCACCCGCTGACCTTTTAACCCAGCCGCTTCAATCAAACGGCCGGCAGCATCATGAGGAGGGTTTTTAAAAATACTTCCGGCATTGGGTTGACGGGGTTGGCGGTTCCGCCGAAATGTTAAAGCATCCCGGCTCTGCCGCTTTAACTCATCACGATCCCCTGCTGCTAACTGTAATTTTACAGCACAAACAACCTGGGGGGGACCAATATTGCTCTTGCGGTAACTTAACCCCAAATCCTGCGGCTGGTAGGTATGTAAAGTTAACGCCGCGTCAAGTATTTGTGCCTCAAGCACAAGCTCTCCCAGCGCATGGCCATGCGCACCGGCATTCATGACTAAGGCACCGCCCACAGAACCCGGTATTCCGGCGGCAAATTCCAGACCGCGCAGCCCAAGCTCCTGTGCTCTTTGAGCCAGCACTGCCAGCGGTACCGCCGCACCGGCTGTCACCAACCGCTGTTGAAAATTAAACTCACGAAACTGACCGGCTAAGCGTATGACAGCGCCGCGATAGCCGTCATCGTGGACAAGAATGTTAGTTCCGCTGCCCAAAACATAATAAGGAATTTTGTGTTTACGCAAACAGCTTAGCGCAAAAACGAGCTGCTCCACATTCTCCGCTTCCAGGTATAAATCTGCCGGACCGCCGATTTTGAAGGAAGTATGCCGGCTTAAAGGCTCCTGCAGCCTTACCGTTGCTATCTTTTCAGCAATTATCTCAGCCACGTCTTTCATATAGACCTCCACGCACAACCCTTGCCGTAATTTATAGTATGCAAATGGCTCGAGAGTGTGCTGCTGCCGGCGGCAGTTATACTAACGGCAGACATCACGCATTACCGCAGTCATCCGCGCTGCGGCGTCAGGCATGCCGAGCCTTTGACTGGCTGCAGCCATAGCCTGCAGCCGCTGCTGATCATTTAATAAAGCGACAAGCTGGGCAGCCAGCACAGTCGTCGTTAATTCATGCTCGCGAATGAGCACGGCAGCATCATGGTCAGCCAGCAGACGGGCATTATGTTCCTGATGGTTATTGGTAACATTGGGGGAAGGGATCACAATACAGGGTACACCTAAAGCTGTCAGTTCCGCTAAAGTTGTGGCTCCGGCTCTGCTGACCATCAGATCGGCTCTCGCCAGCAGCAGCGGCAGCTGATCGTGGTAGGGCAAAAGATGCAGGCGTTCAGGATACTGCTGCTGCAGCTCTGTCAGCTGCCGGTTCAGTTCTTCATAGTAGCGCCGCCCCGTGATATAAACAACCTGGGCCTTAGTTTCAGTCAAAACACGCCTTAAACTGCCGGCAAAAGCCTCATTTAGTTTTAGCGCACCATGACTGCCTCCCACACATAACAGCAGCGGCAGCCGGGGCTGCAGCACCGGCTGCGGCGGCGGAGAAGCTCCGGCAGCCTGGGCTGCCTCTGTTGCCCTGGGATTACCGGTCAGGATAGTTTTGCGGGGATTGGGAAAATACTGCTCGCTGCCGGGCATACTTAAACAGACCCGATCCACGATACGTGACAGCCAGACATTAGTCAGGCCGGGAATGGCGTTCTGTTCATGAATGACGGTGGGGACACCTGCCAAACGGGCAGCCAGCACCACCGGACCGGCCACATACCCTCCGGTGCCGACGACAACATCGGGACGAAAAGAGCGGATTAACCGCCGTGCCCTCAATACTGCCGCCGCCGCCAGAAAAACTGCTCGTCCCAGGCGCAGCGATAAACGCCGCTCCAGTCCCATAACAGGAATAGTGTGCAGCTCAAATCCTGCGGCCGGTACGATTTGTTTTTCCATCCCCTGTTCCGTCCCTACAAACAGGACTTCCGCCCCTTCATGTGCCTGGACGTAGCGGGCCAGTGCCAGTGCCGGATAGATATGTCCACCGGTTCCTCCGCCGGTAAAAATAACGCGCATCGTGTCCACCTACTTATTTTGCATATTTAGAGATATTTAGTAAAATACCCAGACTGCACATCGTAAACAGCAGTGAAGAACCCCCGGAACTAATCAGGGGCAAGTTAATCCCCGTAACCGGTATAGAACCGGTAACTACGCCGATATTTATCAGTGTTTGCAGGGCAATCATACTGACAATGCCTGCCGCCAGCAGACTGCCGTAAGCATCCGGCGCTGACAAAGCGATTTTAAAGCCCCGCCAAAATAAAAGAAAATAAATAATCAGTACGGTACTGGCGCCAATGAAGCCCAGTTCTTCACAAATTACGGCAAAAATAAAATCACTGTGCGGTTCAGGCAGGTAATACATTTTTTGCCTTCCCTGTCCCAGGCCAACGCCAAAGAGCCCCCCCGGACCAATGGCGTAAAGGGACTGGATTATCTGATAACCGGTATCCAGCGGATCAGCCCAGGGATCACGAAAAGACATCAGGCGCTGCAGGCGGTAAGGCTCACTATAAATTAAATAAAGGAGCAGCGGCACCGCACTGGCGCCAACCAAAAAGAGCTGCTGCATCGGTACCCCCGCCACAAAAATCAGCAGCATGACCGAACCGGCCATTACCACCCCTGTACCCAGGTCGGGCTGCTTCATAATCAGGGCAAAAAAGATACCCAGGATAATGAGAATAGGCAGAGCGCCTTCAGTAAATTTACGCACCTGAATATCACGGCGTGACAGATAGGCCGCCGTAAACATAATCATGGCTACCTTCGCCAAATCTGAAGGTTGGAAAGTTAAGGAACCAACACCAATCCAGCGTCTGGCGCCTAATATTTCTACGCCGATACCGGGGATAAAAACGGCTGCCAGCAGAAGGAAACTAAACAGCAAAACTAAATTGGTCCAGCGTTTCAACTTCCAGTAGTCATAATTGCTAAAGAAAAGCATGCCGGCTAAACCTAAAACTGCCCACTGCACCTGACGGCGCAGATGATAGTAGGGGTCTTTATTTTCACGTAAGATATAATAACTGGCACTAAAGACCATGACAATACCAATAGCCAAAAGTGTCATGGCAGTAAACAGTAAAATGAAATCTGCCTCTTTCCTCCGGAGATTACGACCAGATCTACCGGCCATCATCCTGCCCCCTTAGCTGCCAAACTGCCTCTTTAAACAAATCTCCACGCTCCTCATAATCCCGAAACATATCCCAGGAAGCGCAGGCGGGCGACAGTAAAACCACTTCACCTGCCTTTGCCTTTGCTTGTGCCATCTGTACAGCTTCCGCCAAGCTGTCAGCAAAACTATAGTTTTCATAGCCTGCCTCCCGCAGGGCAGCCGCCAAACGTTCTGCTACCTGACCCAGGAGGACAACATGGGAAACTTCACCGACCAGAGCCCGGGCCAGCGGCGCAAAGTCAGCACCCTTTTCATAACCGCCGGCAATTAAAACTTTTTGCTGTGGAAAAGCTGCCAGCGCTTTTAATGATGCGTCAACATTTGTACCCTTGGAATCATTAATATAAACAACACCATCCACAGTGCGCACATACTCCAGGCGATGTTCCACCCCGGGAAAAGCAGCCAGCGCTTCAGCGATCACCAACACAGGCACACCGCCCAGCCAGGCCAGCAAAGCAGCCGCCAAAGCATTCTCCAGATTATGACTGCCGGGAATGGCTACTTGCGCTGTGGGACAGAGAACAGTTTCTTCTGCGCCGTCACGCAAAATTATCAGACCTTCCCGGACAAAAGCCCCCCGTTCTACTTCACCCAGACGACTAAAGAGGTATACGCGGCTGTGCGGTCGCTGTCGCAGTGCATATGCTTCCGGGTCATCGGCATTCAGTACTATGGCGTCCTCGGCACGCTGATGAGCAAAGATTTTTGCTTTTGCCTCCCGATAGGCTTCCCACGTACCGTGATGATCCAAATGGTCAGGCGTAATATTTAAGATAGCTGCCAGCCGCGGCCGCAAGGAAAGTGTAGCTTCCAGCTGAAAACTGCTTAACTCCGCCACCACCACATCATCGCTTTTAACCTGGTTAACAACGGCAGATAATGGTAAGCCAATATTACCGGCAACATATGTTTTTCTGCCGGCTGCCCGGAACATTTCTCCCGTCAGAGCGGTAGTAGTCGTTTTGCCGTTAGTACCAGTAATCCCCACCAGGGGAGCGTTAAGACGCCAGGCCGCATATTCCACCTCAGTAATAACCGGCAACGACAACTTAACTGCCCTCTGCAGCGGCGGCAGCTGCAGCGGCACGCCGGGGTTTTTAATAATTAAAGCCGTCTGCTCCGTCACCAGATTTGCCGGGTGGCCGCCGCCCACAAAACGAAGTGCCGGATTAGCCGCCAGGAAGGCCTGCTCTTCCGCAGTTAATTCTGCTTCAGAGCGCTTATCATTAATAGTGACCCGAGCTCCATCCTGCAGCAGTAAAAGCGCGCTGGCCATACCGCTGCGTGCCAAGCCAATCACCAACACTTCTTTTCCCAGCAAATCCAACTCCATCTCTCCCTTTCAGTACTACTTCGTCTTTTATGATCAATAAAGCGACTTTTTCGTGTCTGATGTTAACTCCCTGCAGGCTGCATGTTTAAAGGGCACCTAACTGCCACAGACCTAAAACGGCCAGCACAAAGGCGCAGGCCCAAAAACCGCTGACAACACTCCACTCACTGTAACCGCCCAACTCATAATGGTGATGCAGCGGACTCATGCGAAAAACGCGTTTACCCGTACTTTGAAAAACTATCACCTGAATAATGACTGATAAAGTTTCAATTACAAAAATGCCGCCAATAATCAGCAAATATAGTTCTGTTTTGGTGAGTACCGCCAGGCCGGGCAGCACACCGCCCAGTGCCAGGGAACCCACATCGCCCATAAATACGCGGGCGGGATGCAGATTGTACATTAAAAAGGCAAAAACAGCACCAATCATGGCGGCAGCAAAATAGGCCAACCCCCACTGCTGCTGCAGCACAGCAATCAGCATATAAGCTAAGATAGTTAAAATCGCCGTACCGGCGGCCAGTCCGTCAACACCGTCTGTCAGATTAACGGCGTTGGTAAAACCCAGAATAAAGAAAAGTAAAAAGGGCAGATATAGTACACCTAAATCCAGTACATAGTCAGTAAAAGGTATCATTACTTCCGTTGAGGCACCCAGGGTACGCCAACCGAGATAAAAAAGCATCACAATTATGGTCTGACCAAAAAGTTTATCCCTGGCTCGTAAGCCCAGTGACTGTTTCCGTACCACGCCTAAATAATCATCAATAAAGCCAATCAAGCCATTACCAAGCATCAGCAATAACACCAGGTACAATTCAGTGCTTTTGGGGGCAAAGAGGAAAGTCGCCGGAAGACTGGCCAGCAAAAAGATAACGCCACCCATGGTGGGAGTACCTGCTTTTTTTAAATGTTTCTGCGGTCCCTCTTCCCGGATTTGCTGTCCCAACGCCAAACGCTTCACCTGCCGAATATAGAGGGGCGCCAGCAGCAAGCCCGGCAAAAAGGCAGTTACTGCGGTAATGAATAATCTTTGTCTCATGCTTCCACCCTCTGCAGCACCCTGAGTACCTTTTCCATCTGCATACCACGGGAGCCTTTTAATAAAACCCAATCTCCTGGCTGTGCCCAAGTCTCTACAGCTTCAGCAGCCTCGGCATGGGTCATACACTGTACGATCCTGTCTGCCGGCATGCCCGCTTCCTGCGCGCCTTGGGCAATCCAACGGGAACGGGAGCCCAGCACAATCAGCGCCCTGAGCTGACTGGCCGCTGCCAATCTGCCCACCTGGCGGTGCCCCTCTTCCTCCAGCTCACCTAACTCCAGCATATCACCCAAGACGGCCAGCTTACCGTGCTCACCGGCCTCTTCCACTAAAACATTTAAAGCTGCCGCTGTCGAAGTAGGACTGGCGTTATAAGCATCATTTATCACCGTCAGCCCTGTGGGCAGAGTTGTAATTTCTAAACGCATGCCGCTTAACTGCAGCTGCGTTAATCCTGCCGTAATCTCCTCATTGTCTAAACCTAAAGCCCGCCCTACTGCCACCGCCGCCAACAAATTATAAATATTATGACGACCCGGCAGCGGCGGCGTAACCAGCAGGGGAGGATAACCGGCCTGCTCAAGCTGTACTTTATCCCTTTTCCCTCCGGCAGCCGGCCGGATCACTGCTTTGTTGCTAAAGCCAAAAGTTATCACCCGGCAGTCCAGCTCCCGCCAGTAGGGTTCCAGCAGCGGTTCATCAGCGTTAACAACTGCCACCCCGTCTGCCGGCAGATACTGCAAAAGCTCACATTTTGCCCGGGCAATTCCTTCCCGGCTGCCCAGCATTTCTAAATGGGACTCACCAATATTGGTGATAACTCCGATGGAGGGTGCGGCCAGTTTTGCCAGCGCAGCAATTTCACCAAAGCCGCTCATCCCCATCTCCAGTACCGCCACTTCTGTCTCGGCCGTGAGCCGGGTCAGCATAATGGGCAAACCAATTTCATTGTTCAGGTTACCTGCTGTTTTTAACACCCGATAACGTCCGGCCAAAACAGCGGCAATCAGGTCCTTCGTAGTCGTCTTACCGACAGAACCTGTCACCGCCACCACAGGCAGAGAAAATTGCAGACGATATTTATGCGCCAACTGCTGCAGTGCCTGTAGGGTATCGGGAACAGCAATGACACACAGCCCGGGCGGCAGCTGCACTTCTGCGTTTTGGTTCACAAAACAGCCTACCGCCCCCTTGGCAGCAGCCTGGGCCAGAAAACGATGGCCGTCTGTATGTTCACCGGCCAAGGGCACAAAAAAGTCTCCCGGCTGTACCTCTCTGGAATCAATAACTACACGGTTAACCTCTGCCGTCTGGTCAGCCTCCGTAACTATTTCTCCTTGTACGAGCGCTGCTATCGTCTTACAATTGATCTCCATTTTTCTTTAATCTCCTCTGCAACCATGCTTTGACAACCAAACGATCATCAAAGGGAATTCTATAATCTAAAAAGATTTGTTCTGTTTCGTGTCCCTTGCCCGCAATCACTACCACATCATTGGCCTGAGCCATATTCAATGCACATTCAATAGCCTCTTTACGGTCAAACAACACCAGATACTCACGCTTACTCTTTTGCTTTTGTAAACCAGGCAGAATTTCGCGAAAAATTTGTGTCTGTTCTTCCCCCCGGGGATTATCAGAGGTTACAATGACAAAATCACTGTAAATACCCGCCACTTCTCCCATCAGCGGTCGTTTGCTGCGGTCGCGTTCACCCCCGCAGCCAAATACTGTCAGCACACGGGCCTGGGCAAACTCCCGTACTGCCCGCAAAATGTTTTCCAACCCATCCGGGGTATGGGCGTAATCAACAATTACCGTAAAATCCTGTCCTTCATCTATCACTTCAAACCGGCCCGGCACACCGGCAATCTCCTCTAAAACCGCCTTGATCTGCTCTAAAGCCAGGCCTTCCATTAAAGCAACGGATAGGGCTGCTAAGGAATTATAAACCGAGAACAATCCCGTCATTTTTAGATCTAAATCAAGCTGACCTGCCGGTGTCTCCAGGTGATAGCTGACACCATCGCGGGTCACCCGGATGTTGGCAGCCCGTACGTGACAATGGTCTGACAGGCCATAAAGCAGTATTTCTGCCGGTGTTTGCTCCGCCAGGTGCTGCCAGTGCGGATCATCACCGTTTAAAACAGCCCGGCGCAGACGCTTCCTTTTGACGGGCAGTGAGCCTAACCAGGCAAACAACTTACTCTTACTGCCCAGATAATGTTCAAAGGTCTGGTGAAAATCCAGATGATCTTCAGTAATATTGGTCAGCACTACGGTATCAAAGTCACAGCCAACCGTCCGATACCAGGCCAGGGCATGTGAAGATACTTCCATCGTGGCATGCGTTACCTGGGCATCAACCATCTGGCGTAAAAGCGCCTGCAGATCAGAAGCTTCCGGAGTTGTAGCCAGTGAAGGATATTCCTGCCCACGGATACGATAGCCCACTGTGCCCAGCAGGCCGGTTACGGCACCGGTACTGCGCAGCAGAGCATCAATGAGATGAGTGGTAGTAGTTTTCCCATTGGTGCCTGTAACGCCTGTCAAAACTAACTCTGTCGCAGGATAATCATAATAGCAGGCCGCCAGCAAAGCTAAAGCTAAACGGGTATCCGGCACTGTAATCACAGTTGCCTGCTCGGCAGCAACATCGTCAGCATCGGTGACTACAGCCGCCGCACCGGCAGCCAAAGCCTCTTGTACATAACGCTTGCCGTGTGAACGTGTTCCGGGTAAACAGACGAACAAATCACCTGAACGGACACGGGCGGAATGATAGGAAATACCCGTGACCGGTCGATCGAGGGGGCCCCTAACCTTTGCATGCAGCAGGCAGCCGACTAGTTCCGCAAGCGTTTTCATCCTGCTAGTATACCCCCTTAATTTAATTGTCACACCTACATTTACCAACCTATGGGCAAAAACAAAAAATATTCATTTAACATAAAGGCTGCTAAAGCTCAGCAAGCAGTGCACAAAAAGGGTGAAGTAATCTTCACCCTTTATCGCTGTTCGGCATCGGGAGCGGCAAACTCCACACTGATGACACTATTGGGTGCTACTTTTGTATAGGCTTTAGGTTCCTGCTGTACTGCCACACCGGAACCGCTGCTGTTTAAACGCAGCCCTAACCAGCCTAAAACTTCACCTACTTCACGCATTGTTTTGCCTGAAAGATCCGGCACGGTAATTTCTTCTTCATCTGTACCGCCCAAATAAACTAAAACCTGTGTATGCAGCGGCACCTTGGCGCCGGCTTTAGGTGTCTGATTTAAAACGGTAGGACCTTCACCAATGAAGCGTACTAACAGACCGTTGTTTTCTAATAAAGCGTTAGTGTGATCATCCAGAGGCAGCCCAATGAGATTTGGCACCTCCACCATACTGGGCACGGCTTCTTCCGGTGTTGTGGAGGGTGGGATATTAAGGTAGTTTAAAATACTCTCCATCATCCTTCTAAACATCGGCGCACAAACCTGCGAACCCCACTGCGGCCCTACCTGCGGTGCATCGACCGCAATATATAAGATAATTTGGGGGTCCTCCATGGGCACAAAACCAATATAAGATAGAATATATTCACCGCTGATGTAGCGGCCGTTGGGACCAACCTTTTGTGCGGTACCGGTTTTACCACCAATGCGGTAGCCTTCAATATAACCGTTAATACCGCTGCCTTCAGTTACTACCAATTCCATGATGCGTTTGACTTCTTCCGAGGTAGCACTGGAAATAACGCGACGAACTACCTGCGGTTCTTTCTTTGTTAACACTGTACCTTCGCTGTCACGTATTTCTTTCACTATGTACGGCTTCAATAAATAGCCGCCGTTAATCATGGCGGAAACGGCCATCACCTGCTGAATAGGCGTTACGGAAACACCCTGCCCAAAGGAAGTAGTAGCTGCTTCCACCGGCCCATACTGCTGCGGTGAAAATAAAATTCCCGTTCCTTCACCAATGATGTCAATGCCTGTTTTCTGCCCGAAGCCAAAAGCTTTCACATAATTCATTAATGTAACGGCGCCAATCCGCTCCTGCAGCTCAATGAACCCCGGGTTGCAGGACCCCAGCACCACTTTGGTAAAATCGATAGCCCCATGACCGCCACGTCCCCGGGTCCAGCAGCCAATGGATGTACCGGCAACTTTAGTGTAGCCGCTGCAGTAAAAACCTTCAGCAGCATTAAATTTGCCCTCTTCAATGGCGGCAGCCAAAGTTACCAGCTTAAAAGTAGAGCCGGGTTCAAAAGTATTGGTAACGGGCGTCAACTTCCAGTTTACCTGGGGGTAATCAGCATAATTATTAGGATCAAAATCCGGCTTACCGGCTATCCCCAGGACCTCACCCGTTTGCGGATCAACGGCAATGGCCATGATCCCTTTGGGCTGTGACTCTAACATCACCCGCTCCATTTCCCGCTCCATAATAAACTGGATATTCTGGTCAATGGTCAGTTCCAGCGTATAGCCATCTACCGGGGGGATAAATTTTTCTATGCCCTGGGGCAGCTGATGCCCCCGCCCGTCTGTCTGCATCTCAATCCGGCCGTCCTGACCCTTTAGTTCTGTTTCATACTGATTTTCCAGGCCGGCCAGGCCCTCATCAAGACCCACAAACCCTAATAACTGGGAGGCCAAACTGCCATGAGGGTAATATCGTTTCGGTTCCGGGGAAAAATGAATGCCGCGAATATTCAGCTTGCGAATCTCCTGCGCGACTTCCTCCGGCATCTGACGCTTGAGATACACGGAATCGGCCTTTTTCTGCAGCAACTCCAGCAGGCGTTCCTCCTGCATCTCTAAGATCGGTGCCAGTTTTTTTGCAACTTCTGCTTTGTCTTCCTCTTTAATTTGATTTGGCCGTGCCATGATCGATAAAGAACTGGCACTGCCCGCCAGCAGTCTGCCGTGACGGTCCAAAATGTCACCACGCTGGGCACGAGCCGGATTAGACCGTGTCCATTGCTCCCAGGCTTTAGCCTGCAGCTCCGGTCCCCGTACCAACTGCAACCAAGCCAGGCGCAGAATTAGAGCTGTTACTAGCAAGAAGATGCAAACAAAAAGGAGGAGTAGTCTTTTTTTCACAGTTATCTTAGAAAACTTATACCTGCTCAAAAGCCAACCCTCCCGGAGTACTTCCCCTATCAAGTTTAATCATGCAAAAACTGCGGCTAATTATTTGAGGCACCGGCTGTCAGAATAATCATCTGCTCCCTGCCGGGATACTGCATACCAAGCTCATAGGCTTCTTTTTCCAAGCGCTCTGGAGAATTCAAAGACGCTATTTCCAATTTTAAATGCTTCCCTTCTTCTTGTAAAGCGTCTAATTCCGATCTGGCCAGTTCTAGCTGGCGCGTTATCTCAACTACCTGCGTATAATGCGCAATTACGCTAATCGCCATCAAAGCACAGAGAAAGATGGCAGCAAATACCTTTACTTTATAGGCTGCAGCATGTAAATTATGCTGACGACGAGCCTGCGCACGCAAATTTTCACGTTGTCGATGATAATGCCGGTATTCCTGGGGACGTTTATTTGCTACTAACAACTTTATTCACCCTCTCCCTCATTTAGAACTTTGATTGCGGCGCGCAATTTTGCACTGCGTGCGCGAGGATTTACTTTCAGTTCATGTTCACCAGCCTGCAGGGGCTTGCGCGTTAGAATTTTTATTTGCGGCTTTTTCCCGCATACGCACTGCGGTAAACCCGGGGGACACTCACAGCCGGCAGCGGCATGCTGGAACATTTTCTTCACAATGCGGTCTTCCAGCGAATGAAAGGTGATTACTGCCAGACGGCCGCCTGGTTTCAGGCAGGCAATCCCCTGCTCCAGCGCCCTTTCCAAAACCCCTAACTCATCATTGACTGCTATACGTAAGGCCTGAAAAGTGCGGCGGGCCGGATGGGGCCCTCGCCGCCGGGCCCGGGCGGGAATGGCAGCTTTAATAATCTCTACCAGCTGCCCCGTAGTTTCAATGGGACCGTTGACCACACGTTTAGCAACAATAAAGTCAGCAATTCGTTTGGCCCATAATTCTTCGCCAAAGTCGCGAATGATGCGGGTAAGCTCCGCGGCATCCAGGTTGTTGACTAAATCAGCCGCAGTTTTGCTGTCTTCCCGGCTCATCCGCATATCTAAAGCCGCATCAGCACGATAGGAAAAACCTCTTTCCTCTGCATCAAGCTGATGACTGGAAACACCAATATCAAGCAAAATACCGTCTACAGCCTCTATGCCCAGCTCCGTCAGAATTTCTTTTAGCGCGGAAAAGTTGCGCTGCACAAAATGTATAGAGTCAGACCAAGCAGCCAAATTCTTTTTAGCTGCTTTAATGGCTTCTTTATCCTGATCAATGGCGACTAAGCGGCCGCCCGGCATAATCTTCTCCACTATGGCGCGGCTGTGACCGCCTCCGCCAACTGTGCAATCCACAAAAATTTCGCCCGGTTGTGGATTTAAGATCTGTAATACCTCCTGCAGCATGACCGGTTCGTGAGCAAACCGCATCGCTAACACTTCCTTACCTTCCTTTTCTTGCCTAGTATCCCCCTCAATTTAAAGCTCTATATCCATTATCTTCTCAGCTATATTCTCAAAAGATAAGCCTGTATCCTCACTATACCGCTGCCACTCTTCCTGGCTCCAAATCTCTACACGACTGGAAACACCAATGATTACCGCATCTTTCTGCAGTTTGGCATGACTGCGCAAATTAGTGGGGATTAAAACACGTCCCTGTTTATCCAGTTCACATTCTGTGGCTCCGGAAAAAAAGAAGCGCGTAAAAGCCCGGGCATCGGAGCGAGTAAAGGGAAGGTTTTTTAGCTTTTGTTCTAAATTATTCCATTCCTCCAGCGGGTACACAAAGAGGCAGTTGTCCAAACCACGGGTCAAAACAAACTTATCGCCCAGCTCTTCCCGAAATTTAGCAGGCATAATTAAGCGCCCCTTGCTGTCAAGGGTATGTTGATATTCACCCATGAACATGGACAGCCACCCCCTTTCAATGACATTTCCCCCACTTCTCACCACTTCCAACCACTTTTGACTACATTCAACGACCATTCTCTTTTTCCTGCTTAGAAATGAAAATTTTCTCAAAATATTTAAATAACCTTATTTATTTACCATCTCTCCTCAGCCAAAAATAATCACTGCAGGTTAAAGACTGCAGCCAACAAAAAAAGACCCGATTTCTCGGGTCTCCATTTACCTATATATTCTTATCTCTACAGGGTGACTAATTCATACTCTTCTTTTTTCTTAAGGAGATGGGACGTAATTAACCGGTCACCACACTTGGGACAGATGATGTTTTCCACATCTAACTCCGACCAACCCAGCAGCCCCTGCAAACCACATCCCAGACACAGGAACTCTACTTTACTGTCC
>FZPS01000168.1_pt40 | contig 52743 bp, 56 predicted proteins | sample 1817821 | NCBI WGS metagenome assembly FZPS01 (sample SAMEA104158645, study PRJEB21678) | metagenome | place: Germany | collected 2015-04-21 | reverse complement strand
CCCACGTGTTACTCACCCGTCCGCCGCTAGGAACCGAAGTTCCTCGCTCGACTTGCATGTGTTAGGCACGCCGCCAGCGTTCGTCCTGAGCCAGGATCAAACTCTCAATTTAAAAGTTTGAATCTCTAGCTACATAGAATTTTTCAATTCTATGCCTATCGCTAAATAATTTTTTCAAGCTTGCGCTTGTCAAAAGAATCGCTGACCATGATTTATTCTGTAAAGAATTATCATTAACCTCTGTTCAATTTTCAAAGACCAAGATTTAATTACGTTCGCCGTCATCTGACAGCTCATTAATATTAACATGTTTTTTTTCTTATGTCAATACTTTTTTATCATTTTGTCACATCTTTTAATTACTCACCGAAGCGACTTGTTTATATTATCATGATATGCTAACTATGTCAATAAAATTCACCCTGGTAGTTTAAACCAAACATACAAATATAGTAATATTAATATCTCTAGAGCTAAAGGATTTTAAAATTTCTATACTAGTACAAAAAAGAAGCACAAGTAGTTGTGCTTCTTTTTCTTATTATTCATCCATATCTTCTAAGTTTTCATTATCCTCTGAACCACTATCAGGGTTAGAATCAGTTTCTTCTCCGTCATCGTATGAAGTTTCACTGTTAGAGATATCCTCATCATCTAACTCTTTATCTGAGCCTTCTTCTTCTGCATCCTCACTATAAGGTATTTTAGCAAGAGCCACTATCTGCTCTTCATCCAATGTTCTCATCAATCTTACACCCATGGTAGCTCTGCTTGTTACAGAAATATCTGATACATTGATTCTTATAGCAACTCCATTGCTATTTATTAGCATAAGCTCATCGTCTTCTTTTACAACTCTGGCTCCTACTAATCTACCAGTCTTTTCTGTTATCTTATAAGTCTTTAATCCTTTTCCGCCTCTAGTTTGAATTCCATACTCATCCATTGGCGTTCTCTTTCCATAACCATTTTCGGACACCACCAGTAACTCTTGTTCAGGTACAACTATATCCATTGTTACAGCAATATCCCCATCTCTCAATGTTACTGCCTTTACTCCAGTGGCTGTTCTTCCCATAGGCCTTACATCTTTTTCACTGAATCGTATAGCATATCCACCTTGAGTTACTATAATAATTTCAGCATCTCCACGAGTTACCTTTACTTTTAACAACTCATCTTCTTCTCTAAGATTGATTGCTATTAATCCATTTCTTCTGATATTCTTAAATTCCTTAAGCTCAGTCTTCTTGATTATGCCATTCTTAGTACCCATAATCAGGTAACCTTTATCATATTCCTCTTTTATAGATAGAACTGCTTGAATCTTTTCATCACTATCTAAAGGCAATAAGTTAACCAGATTTGTTCCTTTAGCTGTTCTTCCTGCATCTGGAATCTCATAAGCTCTGATTCTAAAGGCCCTTCCCCTAGTAGTAAAGAATAAAAGATCACTGTGAGTTGATGCTACAAACACATGCTCAACAAAGTCATCTTCCTTTGTTGTCATTGCTTGTATGCCCTTACCGCCTCTTCTTTGAGGACTATAAGTGTCAGCTGATATTCTCTTTATATAACCAGTATGAGTAAGGGTAATAACTACTTCCTTTTCTTCGATTAGATCTTCTATATCTACTTCTAACGGATTTTTTTCAATCATTGTTCTTCTATCATCTGCAAATTTTGCTCTTATTTCTAGAAGTTCATCTTTGATTATTTTTAGCAGTAGCTCCTCATTTGCTAAAACATCTCGCAAATAAGCGATAGTCTTCATTAGCTCCTGATATTCTGCTTCTATCTTGTCTCTTTCTAAGCCTGTTAACCTCTGCAATCTCATATCCAAAATTGCTTGAGCCTGCTTTTCTGACAGACCAAATTCTGACATTAACCCTTTTCTTGCTTCTTCTGTAGTCTTAGATGCCCTAATTAATTTAATAACCTCATCAATATGGTCTAGGGCTATTCTTAAACCTTCCAGGATATGAGCTCTTGCAAGAGCCTTATCTAACTCAAACTGAGTTCTTCTTGTTATTACTTCCTTTTGGTGATCTAGATAATGGACTAAAATTTCCTTCAAGTTAAGGGTACGTGGCTCATTATCCTCAAGTGCAATCATTATTATTCCAAAGGTATCTTGCAATTTTGTATGTTTATAAAGCTGATTCAATATTACGTTGGCATTAGAATCTCTTTTAATTTCTATAACAATTCTCATACCATCACGGTCTGATTCATCTCTTAAATCGGATATTCCAACGATTTTTTTATCTTTAACTAAATTAGCAATATGCTCTATAAGCTTAGCCTTGTTAACCTGATAAGGTATTTCAGTGACAATAATTCTGTGTCTTCCATTTTCTTCTTCTATCTCAGCCTTAGCTCGTACTATAACCTTACCCCTACCAGTTTCATAAGCTTCTCTTATTCCTGAAGTACCAATGATTATCCCCGCTGTTGGAAAATCCGGTCCCTTTATTACTGACATTAACTCTTGAACAGTAATATCTGGATCTTCAATAATCTCAACCACACCGTCAATAACCTCTCCCAAGTTGTGTGGTGGTATATTTGTGGCCATACCTACAGCTATACCTGAAGAACCATTAACCAGAAGGTTAGGAAACCTTGAAGGTAATACTACTGGTTCTTTTTCTTCACCGTCAAAGTTTGGTGTGAAGTCAACGGTATTTTTATTAATATCCCTTAACATTTCCACAGCAATCTTACTCATTCTGGCTTCTGTGTATCTCATTGCCGCAGCTGCGTCACCATCCACAGAACCAAAGTTACCATGGCCATCTACTAAGATGTTTCTTATTGAAAAATCCTGAGCTAGTCTTACTAATGCATCATAAACTGCGCTATCTCCATGAGGATGATATTTACCAAGTACATCTCCAACTATTCTTGCACACTTTCTATATGACTTATCAGGAGATAAACCTAACTCATACATAGAGTAAAGAATTCTTCTATGTACTGGTTTTAAACCATCTCTTACATCAGGAAGAGCACGACCTACTATAACGCTCATAGCATAGTCTATATAGCACTTTTTCATCTCGTTTCTTATATCAACGGGTAATACTTTACCTTCGTTATTATTCATGCAATACACTCCTCTTTATATAAATCTCCAATTTCTTACCCTTTTCTACACATAAGCTAAAAACCAAGGGCTGAAATTGTAGACTGTTCCTTAGACTGTTCTAAATATCGAGATTTTGAACTTTCTTAGCATTCTCTGTAATAAATTCTCTTCTAGGCTCCACCTTATCACCCATAAGGATAGTGAAAATTTCATCTGCAGCCATAGCATCTTCTATATCTACTCGAAGCAGAGTTCTTCTTTCAGGATCCATTGTAGTTTCCCAAAGCTGTTCCGCGTTCATTTCACCAAGACCCTTATATCTCTGGACATTAGTATTGTTATCTTGACCACCAATTTCCATCATAATCCTGTCTTTCTCATTGTCATTGTAAGCATAATACTCTTTTTTGTTTTTGGTGATTTTGTACAATGGTGGTTGTGCAATATAGACATGACCATGCTCAATAAGTTGCTTCATGTATCTATAGAAGAAGGTAAGTAGAAGTGTTCTTATATGGGCACCATCTACGTCGGCGTCTGTCATGATAATAATTCTATTGTATCTAATCTTTTCTACATCAAATTCTTCGCCAATACCGCCGCCAAAAGCTGTAATCATGGATCTTATTTCTTGATAATTTAGAATCTTATCCAATCTCTGCTTTTCAACGTTCATTATTTTTCCTCTTAAAGGCAGTATGGCCTGAAACCTTCTGTCTCTTCCCTGCTTAGCAGAACCCCCTGCGGAGTCTCCCTCAACTATATAAATTTCACATTCATCTGGATTCTTAGAGGAACAGTCCGCTAACTTACCAGGAAGAGATGTTCTCTCTAACACAGATTTTCTTGTTAGCTCTCTGGCCTTTCTTGCAGCATCTCTAGCTCTTGCTGCCAAAAGAGCCTTGTCTATAATGATTTTTCCTACTGCAGGATTTTCTTCTAAGTACTCAGCAATCTTTTCTCCCACTATGCTTTCAACAATACCTCTTACTTCTGTATTTCCAAGCTTAGTCTTAGTCTGACCTTCAAATTGAGGGTCCATCAACTTAACGGAAACTACTGCAGTTAAACCTTCTCTAACATCTTCTCCTGAAAGGTTTTTATCGTTTTCTTTTAAATGGCCAAATCTTTTTCCATAATCGTTAAAAGCTCTTGTTAGTGCTGTTTTAAAGCCAATTAGATGTGTTCCACCTTCTACGGTATCAATGTTATTGGCAAAGGAAAATATGTTTTCTATATAGCTATCGTTGTATTGAAGGGCTACTTCGATAATGTAATCGTCCTTTTTTCCCTCGATGTATATGGGCTCATCATGTAATTTGTCTTTATTTCTGTTAAGGTACTCTACGAAAGACTTTATTCCACCTTCATAGCAGAACTCTTCTCTCTTTTCATTTCTTTCGTCTATGATCTCAATCTTTATTCCTTTATTCAAAAAAGCTAGCTCTCTAAGTCTTTGAGCTAAAGTATCGTAATCATATTCGACTTCATCAAATATTTCTGAATCAGGCTTGAAGTAAACTGTAGTTCCATGATCATCGGTATCACTGATTCTTTCAAAATCAGTAACAACTTTACCTCTGCTATAGTTCTGTTTCCACATTCCGCCCTCTCTCATAACTGTTACAGAACATTCCTCTGATAAAGCATTAACAACAGATGCACCTACACCATGAAGGCCACCTGAAACCTTATATCCTCCACCACCAAACTTTCCGCCGGCATGAAGTACTGTCATTATAACTTCTACCGTAGGTCTACCCATCTTTGGATGCATTCCTACAGGCATACCCCTACCATTATCCCGTACAGTTATAGAATTATCTTGGTGAATAGTTATTGAAATATGGTCACAGTTTCCTGCAAGAGCCTCATCTATACTATTATCAACTATTTCATAAACTAAGTGATGAAGTCCTCTTGAACCTGTACTTCCAATATACATACCAGGTCTTTTTCTAACAGCTTCTAGGCCTTCTAGAACCTGTATTTGACTTTCATCATAAGTTTGTTTTTCCTGCTCAAACATGGACATCCTCCTCGTATTATAGATACCAAAGTGTTTTATCTACTTCTTCTAATCTTCAAAATATTTCCCTATTCTTTTACTCAAAGTTAAAGATGATATAGGTGATAAATAAATCTTGCTCTTTTTATTTACCTCTGCTATAACAAAGGACTTTGGTATTTTGCTTGTTATTTTCTCTACAAAACCATCTTCTTCAGCTAACCTCAAAAATTGTGATGTATCAGATCCGTAAACTGAGGTCTCCATATCAAATATAGCTATAATATCTTTAGCTGGAACTACAACATTTTCACCAAGATGTAAAAACATAACTAATCCTCCCTTTGACTTCCTACCTTGCCATCCTTAACGTAAAAGATGGATGCCTTATCGTTTATATATAATTTTATATCTTCAATTCCGGTACAAGTTATTATGGTCTGCACATCTGAAATTGAGTTTAATACATACTTTTGCCTTTTAAAGTCTAATTCGGATAAAACATCATCTAGTAGCAATATAGGATGTTCGCCTGTAACCTCTTTTATTATTTTTAAAGATGAAAACTTGATCGTTAAAACTGAAGTACGTTGTTGGCCTTGTGAACCAAAGTTTCTTGCATCAATCCCATTAATTTTTATATAAAAATCATCTCTATGAGGCCCTATTGATGTGATGTGTTTAAACATATCTTTTGTTCTATTCTTCTTCAAAAGCTGAAGTAAATCCATTTTTATATTATCAAAAGCTTTTATTTGACATAAATAGCCAAACTCTACATCTTCCTTGTTAGAGGTTATTTCTTTGTGAATACACTTTCCGTAAGAGTTTAACCGACCTATATACCATAGCCTTTGTTTTATTACATATTCACCGAAGCTAGCCAATTGTTCGTCATATATATCTAATATGGATTCATCTACGTATTTGCCCTTTAAAACAGCATTTCTCTCCATTAAAACCTTATTATATTGTACCAAATTAAAATAATATTTTCTATCCAATTGGCATAATTCCATGTTAAGAAATCTCCTTCTATGACCTGGAGATTCCTTAACAATTTTTAAATCTTCAGGAGAAAACATAACAACATTACAAACTCCCATCAACTCAGATATCTTGTTGATCTTTATAGAGTTTATATTTATTGCCTTTTTCCCCTCTTTCAAGATTTTAATCTCTATTTTTTTATCTAATCTTTCTCTAGCAACATGCAACTTAATATAGGCCTCTTTCTGATCCCATCGAATAACTTCTTTGTCTTTGTTTGTTCTATGGGAACGGACGAAGCTGCAGTAATATATGCTCTCAAGTATATTAGTTTTTCCTTGAGCATTATCGCCAACAAAAATATTGACATTTTCATTTAGCTGTAAAAAAAGCTCTTTGTAGTTTCTGTAATTTAATATTTGTAAGTATTTAACATGCATTTAAAACACCTGTTCATTCTGCTATTGTGAATATTATTATCTCTTTACCAGTAAAGCTATAAGTTTCTTTAAAGGAACCCCATGTATATTATAACACAATATGTTTTTATTGAATTACTTTATATTTTTCATTTTGGAATTCAACCATATCACCACTTCTAAGTTTTCGTCCCCTTCGAAGTTCCACTTCACCATTAACCTTAACATTTCCATCCAAAATGAAGATTTTTGCATCTGAACCTTGGGCAAACTCTCCACACCATTTTAAAAAAGAATCTAATTTTATAAATTCAGTATTAATCTTTACCTCTTTCATTTTTTAGGAACTTTAATAGTCCCTTCCCTCCCTTGCTATATTAAGCTACTTTCTCACCTTTAGTTTTAGTTATTACGTAATCTTACAGGAAGAACCAGGTAAATGCAGTCATCTTTCTCTTTATTTCTTATGATGCATGGACTTACAGCACTGGAAAATTCCATGTCAATTTCTTCCTCTTCCATTATCTTGAGAACATCTATTAAGTACTTTGAATTAAATGCAATTTGTAAAGGCTGACCTTGCAAAATAATAGCTAACTCTTCTTTTACCTTTCCCAATTGAGAATTAGAGGTTATTACTAGGTTGTCTTCCTGAATATCCAATTTGATAAGATTAGTATTACCTTCTTTAGCCATTAAAGATGCTCTTTCTATACAATTGAGCAATTCATTTCTTTTTGCAGTGATTTTTAAATTGTATTCTTCAGGAATAATTGATGAATATTTAATAAATTCACCTTCTAGTAGTCTTGATATAACCTTTGTATTACCTAGGTTGAACAGTATGTGATTAGTTGTAAAAGTTATACATGTTATTTCATCGCTATCTTCTAAGATCTTTGAAATTTCATTTAAGGTTTTTCCAGGAATTACTGAACTGATAGTGTTATTAGTGTCTATGTATTCCCTTTTTAAGGCTAATCTATAACCATCTAAGGCCACCATATTCAACTTACCATCTACAACTTCAAAAAGTACCCCTGTTAGTATTGGTCTGGTTTCATCTTGTGCAATAGCAAAAATTGTTCCCTTTATCATGTTTTTTAATACACCTTGAGGAACATTGAATATCATGTTTTCATTGATTGTTGGTAAAGTTGGATAGTCACTAGCATCCATATGCATTAGTGAAAACTTAGATTTCTGACAATATATTTCTAAAGTGTTGTTCTCTAAAGTTGAGATCTCAACGGTATCATTAGGGAGTTTTCTAATGATCTCACCAAATAACTTTGCATCTACTACTACGCTTCCTGGGCTTAAGCATTCAATATCGCATTTTGTTTCTATGCTTAAGTCTGTATCAGAACCGATAATAGTTAAAGATTTATCTTCTGCACTAATAAGCAGTCCTTCTAATACAGGCATAGTTGATTTTCCTGTTACAGCTTTTTGAGCTATAGATATAGCTTCTTGAAGAATATTTTTTTTACAAAGAAATTTCATAAAAAGTACCTCCTCAATCTAAATTGTTGATTAATTTATTCACAGGTTTATTGTTCTCTATATATAGGGTAGGTATATATATAGTATAGTAGTAGTAGTAGTAGGGGCTGTGGATATGTGGATAACTAGCTGTAACCATTGAAAACACTTGAAAATTGAACATAATAAATTGTGGATAAGATAGGGGGTTGTTTTGCCACTTATCCACATTATTCTTTATAAATTATATCCAATTTGAGTTATCCACAAACAATTCTATAAAGTTATCCACAATTGTGGATTAATCCTGACTGATCTTCTTGGATAAGTCATTAACAGTTCTTTGCAGGCTTTCATCCTTCTGCAAACAGTCTGAAATTTTTTCGTAAGCATGTATTACTGTAGTATGGTCTCTTCCACCAAATTCTTCACCTATTTTTGGCAAAGACATATCAGTAAGCTTTCTAGATAAGTACATGGCAATTTGCCTAGGGAAGGCTACATTTCGGGTCCTTCTTTGAGATTTAAGATCTTCCACTCTTAGATTGTAGTAAGCAGCAACGGTCTCTTGTATATATGGTATATTTATCTGCCTAGTTTTCTTGTTAGATATAATATCCTTAAGTGCCTCAGAAGCAAGATCCACGCTAATTTCTCTATTAGTTAGTGAGGAATAGGCAACTATTCTTATAAGGGCACCTTCTAATTCTCTAATGTTTGATTTTATTTGAGAGGCTATATAAACCATAACTTCATTAGGAATATCAAGCTTTTCAACATCTGCCTTCTTTTTTAAGATGGCTATTCTAGTTTCAAAGTCTGGTGGCTGAATATCTGCGATAAGACCCCATTCAAATCTGGACCGAAGTCTATCTTCTAAAGTAGGAATTTCTTTAGGAGGACGATCACTAGATAGAATTATTTGCTTATTTGCTTCATGTAAGGCATTAAATGTATGGAAGAACTCTTCTTGAGTTCGTTCTTTGCCGGCAATGAATTGAATATCATCTATAAGAAGAACGTCTACATTTCTATATTTATTTCTAAATTCTACATTAGTATCATCTTTGATAGAATTTATTAATTCATTAGTAAACTTTTCAGAAGAAACATAAACAACTTTAGCTCTAGGATTTGCTAATAATATAAAATGTCCAATTGCATGCATTAAGTGAGTTTTCCCCAAACCAACTCCGCCATATATAAATAGAGGATTATATGCCTTAGCAGGGGATTCCGCTACAGCTAAGGAGGCTGCATGAGCAAATCTATTGCTGTTACCGATAACGAAGGAATCAAAGGTGTACTTAGGATTTAGAGTTGCAATCATTTCATCAGTCGCTTGCACATTATTTTTACTATCAGATTCACTTTTTTCAACAGTTACAGCTTCCTCTGAGGCAATGGTAAACTCTATGTTATAGCGTTTTGTTGAAATGAGCTTTATGGCATTGATCAATAATTCCTTATAGCGAGTATCCAGAATTTCTTTTGTAAAGTCATTTGGAACTCCTAATTTAATTGTATCCTCTGTAATGGATAGAGGAACGGCACTTTTGATCCATGTGTTAAAACTTACCTCTGTAAGCTCGCCTTTAATTATATTCAATGTTTTTTCCCATAAATCATACAATTGGGCGCTCATTTTTTTATCCTCCAGTCTAAAAATTTTAAAAAATTTATTCACAACTTTATCAACAAGAACAAGCTATATGTTTAAAGTTGTTGATAATTGTAGATAAAGTTATTCACATGTTAATAAAAATTGTGGATAATTTAGTTATTCACATGTGGACAAAAAAATTAATCACATTGTTCAAGCATTCATAAACCCAGTAAATAAGCCAAAACTATAAAACACACCAAAAGTTATTCAGAGATAGTGAACAAGTTATCCACAAAATTATCAACAGGTGTGGATAACTTGTTCGACAAATAACTTATCAACATGTTTATATTAATGATATCAAAACAAGAGGGGGTATTCAAGAAGTTATCCACAAAAAAAGTGGATAATTTAATAAAGTTATCAACAAGAAGTGTAGAAAATAGGACAATATGTATTCTTGACAGATATAAGTACAATGGATATAATTATATGGTAAAACTATTAACAAATTAAATCGGTAGTAAGAAAATTGCTATAAACACCAGCAATAAAGGGGGTGTAGTTAGGATGTTCATGACTTATCAACCAAAAAAGAGACAGAGAAAGAGAGAACATGGATTTAGAAAAAGAATGAGTACTAAATCTGGCAGAAATGTTCTTAAGAGAAGAAGACTAAAAGGTAGAAAAAGACTGACAGCATAAGGGCCGCTATTGTGGCCTTTTTCTGTAATTGCAGTAAATGGGGTGACGTGAATTTTAATGAAGATTCAAAGGTTACGTAAGAATTCGGAGTTTAGACTAGTATATAGAAGAGGAAAATCTTTTTCTACAGATTTATTAGTACTGTACATATTTAAGAATTATAGAAATTCAGTAGACGGTAAAGACATAAACAGAGTTGGAATATCTGTAAGTAAAAAAGTTGGTAAAAGTGTAGTAAGAAGTAGAGTAAAAAGATTGATAAGCGAAAGTTATAGGTTAAACAGTGAAAAACTAAATAAAAAATTTGACCTGGTATTTGTTGCAAGGACAGCAGCAAAAGATAAAAGTTATTGGGAAATTGAAGCAGCTATGAGAAAGCTGTTTAAGAAAGCAGGTCTGTACCAAAATGAGAAAAATGCTAATGGCAATGATTAGATTTTATAGAAAACACATATCTCCTTTAAAAAATCCAAGTTGTAGGTTTTATCCAACTTGTTCTCAATATGCCCTGGAAGCTATTGATAAGTATGGTGCCCTCAAGGGCAGTTTCATGGCAGTAAAGAGAATTTTAAAGTGCCATCCTTATCATAAAGGAGGATATGATCCCGTAAATTAAAATTCAGGAGGTTTATTAGGTGATAGCTAATATTTTAACTACAATATTTCAATATATAAAAGGTTTCGTTGAAATCTTTGGATTATCGGCGGGATATACATATGGTTTGTCAATCATACTTTTTACCTTATTAATTAAGGTAATATTACTTCCTATAAATATTAGGCAATCTAAGTCTCAAGCAAAGATGCAGGAAATTCAGCCATTGTTGCAGGAAATACAAACTAAATATAAAAGTGACCCTCAAAAGCAACAAGCGGAATTAACAAAGCTTTATCAAGAATCAGGAGTAAATCCTTTAGGTGGATGTTTACCCTTATTAATTCAGATGCCAATATTTGTTGCAATGTACGCCTTGATTAGAGAGTTAGGACCAGAACTACAAGGTTTAAGCTTTACACCTTTAATAGATGATTTAAGCAAGAGCGGGAATTTTGCACTAGCAGCATTATCAGCAATATCCTCATATTTTTCAATGACTATTCTAATGCCCAAAGGGGATAACCCTCAGGCAAAAACTATGGGGACAACTAACTTATTTATGACTGGTCTTTCTGCTTTTATGACATATAATGTAGCATCAGGCTTAGGGGTTTATTGGGTTTCAAACAGTGTATTCGGACTTTTACAAAACTTATTTATGAAGAAGATGGGCTTTACAGGACACAAGAAAGAAGATAGTGTAAAGAATAGTAAGGATATAGTGAAGGAAGTAAGCAGTAAGAGCTCAATGACTAAGGGTAAAGGAAGTAGTAAAAAGAAAGGTAAGAAATAAAATACCTTTTAATATAAAAAAGGTGGGTGCGTAGGGTATGAAAATCATTGAAATGACCGGTAAAACTGTGGAAGATGCTTTAAAAGCAGCTTTATCAGAACTACAGGTAACGGAAGACAGGGTTGAAGTAGAAGTATTAGATGAAGGTAGTAAGGGACTTTTTAAACTTATTGGTGCAAAACCAGCCAGAATAAAAGTTAAGGTAAAAAAGGACTATACTTATGACGCAAAAACTTTTTTAAGGGATGTATTAAACGCCATGGGAGTAAAGGCTGAGATTAAGATCAGGGAAGAAGATAATGTATTAAAGATTAATCTTGTAGGACCGGACATGGGGATAATAATTGGTTACAGAGGAGAAACTTTAGACTCCCTTCAGTACCTTGTTAGCCTAGTTGTTAATAAAGAGCAAGATGCTGAGTATAAGAGAGTTTTACTGGATACAGAAAATTATAGGGCTAAAAGAGAAGAAACTTTAAGAAGACTTGCAAATAAAACAGCTTATAAGGTAAGAAAGAGTGGTAGAAGTTTTAGGCTTGAACCTATGAATCCATATGAAAGAAGGATCATACATTCAGCCCTTCAAAATGATCAATATGTTGAAACCTTTAGCGAAGGTGATGAACCTTATAGAAGAGTAGTAATTAATTTAAAGAAAGCCTAAGGAGGCTTTCTTTTTAAGTTATATTGGGGTTTAATTTTCGCTGAATAGACGCACAATAAAGTAAAATCGAGGTGATAGCAATGAAAGAGTTTGATACTATTGCTGCTGTAGCCACAGGTATTGGTGAAAGTGGTATTTCTATAATTAGAGTGTCAGGGGATAAGGCTTTAGCCATAGTTAACTCAATATTTAGAGGTAAAAATGATAGAAGCCTATTAGATATAAAAAGTTACAGTATGAGATATGGCCACATAGTTTCAAAGGAAAATAATGAAGTTATCGATGAAGTTATAGTAAGCTATATGAAAGGACCTAGAAGCTATACTGCAGAAGATACTGTGGAAATAAATTGTCATGGTGGTATAGTGGCAACAAATCGAGTACTAGAGGAAGTTGTTCGAGCTGGAGCTAGAATAGCTGAACCTGGAGAGTTTACAAAAAGAGCATTTTTAAATGGAAGAATAGATTTAAGTCAGGCTGAAGGGGTTATAGATATAATAAGGGCTAAAACTGAACTTTCCATGAAGTCAGCATTAGCTCAATCTGAAGGTCGTATTTCCCGGGAAATAACTGCTATGAGGGAAAATTTACTTAATATTATTGCCCATATAGAAGCTACAGTAGATTTTCCAGAAGAAGATTTAGAAGAAGTTACATCTCAACAGGTAAAGATAGATTTAAAAAACTTGATAGATCACATAGATAAGTTAGCAGCCTCAGCCAATGAGGGAAAGATATTAAGAGAAGGTATAGATCTTGTTATTATTGGAAAGCCAAATGTAGGGAAATCCTCCCTGCTTAATGCTCTTCTTATGGAAAACAGGGCCATTGTTACAGATGTTCCTGGAACTACTAGAGATATTATCGAAGAGTATATAAATATAGATGGAATACCACTAAAGGTAGTTGATACTGCAGGTATAAGAGAAACAGAAGATCTTGTTGAAAAAATAGGAGTGGAAAAGTCCAAGAAAAAGATAAATGAAGCTGACCTTATAATCTTAATGCTTGATGCTAGCAGAGAGTTAGATAGTGAAGATAAAGAAATTATCCAATATATGAAGGATAGACGGTATTTATTATTACTTAATAAAACAGACTTGGATAAAAAGTTAAATATAAATGAAATAGATCAATTAAATAAGGACTTTATAATAGAGGTTTCTGCTTTAAAAGGTATGGGAATTGATAAGTTAAAAGATGCCATAAAGAGAATGTTCTTTAAAGGGGAAATAACTGCCAATGATATAATGATAACAAACAGTAGACATAAGGAAGCCTTGATAAGAGCTAAGGAAAAATGTGAAGAAGCCTTAAAGACCTTAGAAGCTGGCTTTTCTATAGACCTAGCAAGTATAGATGCTAGAGATGCTTGGTCTAGTCTTGGTGAGATTACTGGAGATACTATAGAAGAAGATTTGTTGAACAAGATATTTTCAGAATTCTGTATTGGAAAGTAGGGGAATAAATGAAGTATTTCGGTGGAGAATACCATGTAATAGTAGTAGGTGGAGGTCACGCTGGTTGCGAGGCCGCTTTAGCCTGCGCAAGATTGGGATATGAGACCTTAATGTGTACATTAAATTTAGATACTATAGCTATGATGGATTGTAATCCTAATATAGGTGGAACGGCAAAAGGTCATCTTGTTAGGGAATTGGATGCCTTAGGGGGAGAAATGGGCCTAAATATTGACAGGACCTTTTTGCAATCAAGAATGCTTAATACATCGAAGGGGCCAGCGGTACATTCTCTTCGTGTTCAAGCAGATAAAAGAAAGTATCATGAAAGCATGAAAAAGGTATTGGAAAAACAGGAAAGACTATATATGAGGCAGCTTGAGGTTGTTTCTATAGATGTTAAAGATGGAGAAGTACAAGGTGTATTGACTGAAAATGGAGCATATTTTAAAGCCAAGGCTGTTATACTGGCTACTGGAGTCTACTTAAAATCTACTGTTATAGTAGGAGAGTCCAGTCGTAGCAGTGGACCTAATGGATTACTTCCAGCTAATGAATTATCAAAATCTCTTATAGATCTAGGCATAAGTATAAGACGTTTTAAAACTGGTACCCCAGCAAGAGTTAACAGAAGATCTGTGGATTTTTCAAAAATGATAGAGCAAAAAGGTGATGATAAAATAGTACCTTTTTCCTTCCTTAGTGAGAATATAGACAGGGAGCAAATATCCTGTTATTTGACTTATACCACAGAGGAAACCCATCAAATAATAAGAGATAATATTCATAGATCCCCAATGTATAATGGAACCATTAAAGGTGTTGGTCCAAGATATTGTCCTTCTATTGAAGATAAGATTATGAGATTTCCAGATAAGACTCAGCATCAAATATTTGTTGAGCCAGAAGGTGAGAATACCGATGAGCTTTATGTTCAAGGTATGTCCAGTTCACTACCGGAAGAAATTCAAATAAAGATGTTAAAAACCATACCGGGATTAGAAAATGTAGAGGTTATGAGAACAGCCTATGCTATAGAATATGATTGCATAGATCCAACTCAGCTTAAGCTTTCACTTGAATTTAAAAATATAAATGGCTTATTCGGAGCTGGTCAGATTAATGGTACTTCAGGCTACGAAGAAGCTGCCTGTCAAGGATTAATTGCAGGAATAAATACTGTGCAAAGAATTAAGGGTGAAGAGCCAATAATACTTAAAAGGTCTGATGCATATATTGGTGTTCTCATAGACGATTTAGTTACTAAGGGAGCTAACGAACCTTATAGAATGATGACATCTAGATCTGAATATAGACTATTGCTAAGACAAGATAATGCAGATTTAAGATTAACGGAAATAGGTTACAAGGTAGGACTAGTAACAGAGGAAAGATATAATAGATTCTTAAAAAGAAAAAATGCTATAGAAAAAGAAATTGAAAGAATTAAAAGTATACAAATAACAAACAAGAGGGAAGTAAATGAATTTTTAGCTAGCTTGGAGTCTACAGAACTTAAAAAACCAATATCCCTTTATGAATTAATTAAAAGGCCTGAATTAAATTATTTTAATGTGGCAGTTTTAGATCCTGAAAGACCGGAACTTGAAGAAAATGTTGTTGAACAGGTTAATATTATAGCCAAGTATGAAGGATACATAGATAAACAGTTAGAGCAAGTAAATCAATTTAGAAAATTTGAAAATAAATTAATACCTGAAGATTTAGACTACGAAGAAGTAAAGGGTCTAAGAATTGAAGCAAAACAAAAGCTGAGCAAAATCAGGCCTATGAATATTGGTCAGGCATCTAGAATTTCAGGTGTTTCTCCTGCAGATCTATCTGTCTTGTTAATTTATTTAGAACAACTTCAGAGAAAGGTGAAGTAAAATTTATGGATAATAAACTCGAATATTATGATATAATGAAAAAGGCATTTATGAAAGAAGACTTAAACTTTACAGAGGAAACTTATGAAAAGTTTATGACTTATATGGCCTTAATACAGGAATGGAATCAAAAAATAAACCTTACAGCTATAACTGAGGATGAAGAAATTATCAAAAAGCATTTTATAGATAGTGTACAGTGCTATAAGTTTAAAGAGTTTCATAACTTTAAAACCATAATAGATATAGGTACCGGAGCAGGTTTTCCTGGTATTCCAATAAAAATAGCCGATGGAAGTAAAAGGATTACATTATTAGATTCTTTAAACAAAAGGATAATCTTTTTAAATGAAGTAATAGGAAAGCTTGGCCTACAGGACATTACTGCAGTACACTCAAGGGCTGAAGACTTAGCTAGAAAAAATGAACATAGGGAAAAGTATGACTGTGTAGTATCAAGAGCTGTAGCAAACATGGCTGTTCTTAGTGAATATTGCTTGCCTTATGCTAAAGTTGGGGGATACTTTATAGCTCTTAAGGGACCAGCTGTAGAAGAAGAAATCTTAACTGCCAAAAAGGCAATTTCCACATTGGGAGGAGAAATTGCAGAAATACTGCCTGTAGATATCGAAGATACGGATCTTAAACACAATATAGTTATAGTAAAAAAAGTTAAAAACACTGCAAAGGCATATCCGAGAAAAGCAGGGGTCATAAGTAAGAAGCCTATAGTATAATGTAAAAAAATGCAATAATCTTAATAATACTGTCTAACGATTTTTTAAAGGTAAAAGAGGATTTATTAAGGTATATGTAGAAACTAACACAATAGTAAATATATTACTATTAACACATATGTAGAAGTTTTGATAATAATAACAAAAGGGATGGGTTATTATGCAAAAAGAAATTATCTTTATTACTCCAGAACAAATATTACCGAATATTTATCAACCAAGAAAAATATTTAACGATGAAACCATCGAAGAATTAGCACAATCTATTAAGGCTTATGGAATAATTCAGCCCCTATCTGTTAGAAAAATGGGCAATGAATCCTTTGAGCTGGTAGCCGGAGAAAGAAGGCTAAGGGCAGCAAAAAAAGCTGGACTAAACAAAGTCCCTGCAATTATTGTAGATATTACAGATAAGGAATCTGCAGCAATTGCTCTTCTAGAAAACTTACAAAGGGAAGACTTAAATTATATAGAAGAGGCAGAGGCATATTATAATTTAATAAAGGACCATTCTTACACACAAGAACAATTAGCTGAGACTATAGGTAAAAAACAGTCCACAATTGCCAACAAGCTTAGATTATTAAAACTCTGTGAAGAAGTTAGAAAAATACTATTAGATAATAAGCTAACAGAAAGGCATGCTAGAGCTCTATTAAAGCTTTCAGATCCAGCTGATCAAATTAAGGTTTTAAATTTTGTAATAGAAAAAAAGCTTAATGTTAAGGAAACTGAAAGGTTTATAGAAAAGGAATTAATTAAGAAATCTGATAATGAAGTATCAGATGGAAAAAAGAAAATAAAAGGCATTTTCTCGCCTAAATTATATATCAATACAATAAAAGAGGTTTTTGATAAGTTTGGAGTTAATGCTGAATATAAATCAAAAAACCATGATGAATTTATTGAGGTTACTATAAAGATTCCTAAAAAATAAATAATTTGTTTCACGTGAAACAGTCAACAAAAGTTGGCTGTTTTTTTAGAATAAAAGACTATATAGGAGACAAATAGGACTTTTTATAAGAAAAGTCATACAAAATATAGTTAGTCTCTTTTAAAAATAGTAAATAGAATATATAATATTAGTGTAAGGAAAGGAGGTGCAGCTCAGGAATGTGCTTTTTTATTCTGATGGGCGTACTAATATGAAAGTTATAAGTATATTTAACCAAAAGGGTGGAGTTGGTAAAACAACTACAAGTATTAATTTATGTGCTTACTTAGCCATGGAAGGTTATAAGGTTTTAACCGTTGATATTGATCCTCAGGGTAACACAACTAGCGGTCTAGGCTTTGACAAGAGCAAGATTAATGAATCAATTTATGATGTTATTACAACACAATCTGTTTCAATAGAAAAGACAATTAAGGAATGCGACTTAATTAAAAACTTATACCTAATTCCATCTACAGTAGAGTTAGCAGGAGCAGAGGTAGAACTAATAGATAGGCCAAATCGTGAAACTATCTTAAAGGAAAATCTAGACCTTATTGCAGATCAATTTGATTTTGCATTTATCGATTGCCCTCCTTCATTAGGATTTTTAACTATAAATGCTCTGGCAGCATCAGATAGTGTTCTCATACCTATTCAATGTGAGTTTTATGCCCTAGAAGGGGTAAGTCAACTAGTTAATACTATTCAGTTAGTTAAGAAATCTCTAAACAAGGGCCTTGAAATTGAAGGTGTAATTATGAGCATGTATGATAGCAGAACTAATTTAAGCAACGATGTAGTTGAAGAAGTTAAGAAATACTTTAAAGATAAAGTATATGATACAACTATTCCAAGAAATATTCGTCTAGCTGAAGCACCAAGCTTTGGTCTGCCTATTATGCTTTATGATGGCAAGTGTAAAGGGGCAGAAGCTTATGAGAATTTAACCAAAGAGTTTATAAAAAGGCAGAAGGAGTGATTTAGGTGGTAGCTAGAAAGCATGGTGGCTTAGGAAAGGGTTTAGGAGCCTTAATTCCTGATAAAATCGAGGAGACTAAAGAATCTGTCAATACCATAGATATTAATTTAATAAAAGCTAATGAGGAACAGCCTAGAAAGTACTTTGATAATGAGAAGATTGCTAATCTAGCTCAATCCATAAAGGAACACGGTATTATTCAACCTATAGTACTGATGAAAAATGGAGACTTTTACACTATTGTAGCTGGTGAAAGGCGATGGAGAGCTGCTAAATCAATTGGGATGAGGGAAATACCTGCCATAGTAATGGAACTTTCCAACAAGCAATTATTAGAAGTATCTTTAATAGAGAATATACAAAGGGAAGATTTGAACCCAATTGAAGAAGCTATTGCCTATAAAAAGTTAATTGAAGAGTTTAATATCACTCAAGAAGATCTAGCAGTTAAGCTAGGTAAATCAAGAACCGCCATTACTAATTCTATGAGGCTATTAAATTTAGATAAAAGAGTACAAGATTACCTAATTGAAGGTGTTATTACTGAAGGCCATGGTAGAGCCATACTAGGAATAGCAGATTTTGATTTGCAAAATGAAATGGCTCAGAAAATCATAGATGAAGGCTTAAGTGTAAGGCAGGTTGAGGCTTTAATTAGAAGGCAAAATGATAAAAAAAAGACAAAGCAGAAGAAGGAAGTACAGCAAAACCCTTATATTAATGATATAAAGGAAAAATTAGAAAGCTACCTAGGAACAAAAGTACAGTTATCAACAAATAAGAAGAACAAAGGTAAAATAGAAATTGAATACTATTCAGCAGAAGATTTAAATAGAATTTTAGAGTTATTGAATATTGAAATTTAGTTTTGTTTCACGTGAAACATGAAAGGATGATAAGTGTGGAAACTCTAAATACGATAATAAATGATTATGCATTCTATATTATTAGTGCATTAATCGTTATAAATGTAATACTTATAATATCACTATTCGTTATATTTAAGTCATTAGGTAGCTTGGAGAGACGATATAGAAGATTAACAAGAGGGGCTAATGCTAAGAATTTAGAGGAAGTAATTCATAGTTACATGGATAAAGTAGATTCTGCCGTGGCAACTAGTGAAGAAATAAGAAAAATGTTTGTGGAATATGATAAAAAGCTGAGAACATGTACACAAAAGGTATCTATACTGCGATATAAAGCTTTTGATGATGTAGGAAGTGACTTGAGTTTCTCTGTAGCTATGCTAGATGCCAATAATAACGGTGTAATTATAACAGGGATTTATGGTAGAAATGATAGTACAACTTATGCAAAGCCAATAGATAAGGGTATTTCTAGATACGATTTATCTGAAGAAGAAGAAAGAGCGTTGCAAGAGGCAATGAGTAAATAACAATATAGCTTTAAAAAACGATATATTTGTTTGTATATCGTTTTTTTATTTAGAAAACACTGCCAGCCTCCTTGTCTATAATAAGTGTTTCACGTGAAACATTTGTATATATTAATCAATAAGTTTCTCAAAAACCAGTAAAGCTAGGGAGTAAAAGACTGAAAATACTTGGCTAACACAAAATTATTCCTAGTCTAAGGTTCTATAGGGTATTTATAAAAAGCTTACTATATTTTATATGTATAAAATATATGTTTAGAGGACATATTATGAGCAAAGAAGTTGCACATTAGAAAACAAGGAGAGGAGGAAAATGCTAAAGCAAAGTAGTTTGCAGGCAAGAATAATATGAATATATATATTGAAAAAGAGTTAAAAGAAATGAAACAAGCTTTAGCTAATAAGGGCTATAATATAGTAGATGACAATAGTACACCTTGTGATGCTATAATATGCAACTTGAAGGTTTGTGATTTAGCATCAATTAATCAAGAAGTGAATCTAAAAAGAGAAGGTGCTCTCATAATAGATTGTGGTAGTAAAAGTGTAGAAGATATAGATTATATATTAAATAACAGATCTTATAGCAATATATTATAAAAAATTATAGTATTCAATACTATAATTTTTTTATTTATAAAGACAATTGGTCGGAGGATATTTTCTTACCGCCAATGGTTTTTAAGATGGAATGGTAGATACCTCTTGAGATAACATCAGCTAATAGCATAACTGTATATAATCTTGTGTTCTGTAATACCATAAATTCTAAAGAGCCACTTATGTTAACAATCCCAGTAACACTTAGGTCACCTATTTTGGGTAGATCCTTATTCATAGCTGCTCCTGGGGTTAAGGGCTTATCCTCTACAAATATTTTACCTACGTTATGTAAGGATCCAAGAGAAGCATCGATTGCGATTATATAAGGGTTGTTGTGGGTAGAGTGTATTTTTTCTATTGTCTCAATAAGGTTCCGTGCATGGACTGGGTATTGTAGATTTCCATAAACTGAAACATTTTCTCTAGATAGAAATTTTAATTTTTCACCGACTAAGGGGCCAAGGCTGTCTCCGGTAGATCTGTCTGTCCCTATACAAAGGAAGATTATATCCTTCCCTAATCTAGTTTCAGTTTTGATATGTTCACATAATATGTCCCTTAACTGAAAAGGGGATTTGGGTTCTGTAGAGTCTATAACTGCTTTATTTTTTGCCATAAAAATACCTCCTCATTTGAATTGTATCCAAATGGGAGGATTTTTATTCTATATTACGTCAACCTTTTTGAATATATTGTAAAAGACTACTAGGAATAAGCAATAAATCATACCAGCAAAACCTGCTACCTTTAATCCTATGAAGAAGGAAGCTAGTACAGCTACTGGGTGTATGTCTAAAGTTGAGGACACGATCTTTGGTTCTATTACTTGTCTAACTATAAGTACAATTAGGTATAATACACCTAAGCCCACAGCGGTAAAAATATCACCTTGAATAAAGGCATATACAAAGATTAAAGGTAGATAGACCATTGCCATGCCAACTATAGGAAGTAGGTCTAATAAGGCACTAAGCAGGCTAAGAATAAAGGCATAGTCAACACCGAATATTACAAATCCAACTAGGGTAGCAAAGAAGGTTATCCCAATAACTATTAAATAGGATTTTAGATAGTTAAAAATCATTTTTTTACTCTCGTTAAATATATACAGGATCCTTGTTGAGTTTTTAGTAAAGTGGTTGCTAAGTATTTGACTGTTATGTGAGCTTGAAATATCCTTTGTAAAAAAGTAAGTAGAAGTTAGGGTAAAAATAAATAACATAGCTAAGTATGGTATGGAAGTAACGAGAGAGGTTATAAAACCGATAACCCAATTTAGCAAGGCTGTAACAATGGCACCTAATTTAGTAGTTATGTTTGATAAATTCTTTTCTATAGCATCTGTTATACTTGGGTGTAAGTTACTATAATACTTTTGCAGTTCTTCTAAGGTCTCTTCAAAGGAAAAGTTCTGAGAACTAATGTATTTTGAAAGTCTCTCTGCAAAAGCTGAAACTTCTGAAATTATTGATGTAACTAATAGTGTTAGTGCTAGAAATAGTACAGTATAAAAAACCACTGAAGTTATAAGGGAAGAAATAGCACTGCTAAGTTTAAATTTTCGCATTAAAAATCTTGTTGGCCGTCTAAGAAAAAATGCGAATAAAAAAGCTAGCACAAAAGGTAGTGTGTAGGGTAAAGTTTTAAAAAAAGTGAGAAAGACTATGGTGTAAATAATGAAAAATAAGAAAACTTTATCCAACTTTTCAAATGTTTTTTCCATATAAACCTCCTGATATTATGTAAACTAAAAAAATTATATCTCTATATATAATTATAAAGCTAATAGTTTTTTCTGTCTATGATAAAAATTTATACAGATTGTAAAAAATAAATATAGCTAATCCAAGGCCTTATACTTATTCACAGCAAATAAAAAATGAGTTATACTATAAAATATAGCTAAAGAATTTAAAGTTAATTATATTTGTACTAGGATAACTATAAGAGGGGGAGGTAGAAACCGTTGACACAATTTTACTTAGTAACCTTTGAAAATACAAGTACTGCTATAAAGGCTGAAGCTGATTTAAAGAAAAAGGGAGTTACTCTTACTATTATGCCTACTCCAACTTTTATAACTAAGAGCTGTGGTATTAGTGTTAGAGTAGAAGCAGGAGAAGGGGAAAAAGTTAAAGAGCTACTATCTAAGGGAGAAATAAGTTATAAGGCTTATTATAAAAAAGTAGACGATAATTACCTAAAAGTTTTATAAGGGAGGTGGGGCTTTGGATTTTTTTTTAAGATTATCCTTAAAGACCTTGGCAAAAGTAGGTTTTAAGGATTTTTTTACAAGTAGTGAACAAATCAATAAATTTATTAGCAATATATTGCAAGTGTTTATTGTAGTTGTTTCTATGTATCTTGCTATAAAAATTGGTAATAAGCTAATAGAAAAAGCAGTAGATAAGCAAAGAAAATCAAGATTTGTCCTGGAACCCAAAAAGGCCAATACTGTTGCTGCTATACTGAAAAGTGTTTTAAAATATGCTGTTTACTTTTTGGGAGTAACTACTATTTTGTGTATCTTCTTTAAGAATATAACTCTAACCTTCGCTGGTATAGGGGGTGTGGCCCTAGGTTTAGGGGCTCAAAATCTCATCAAAGACGTTATTAATGGATTCTTTATACTATTTGAAGACCAGTATTCTGTAGGAGATTATATAACAATTGAAGGTAAGAGTGGAGTAGTTGAGAGCATAGAGCTAAGAATAACTAGGATTAGGGATTTCAGCGGAGACTTACATATAATTCCCAATGGATCCATCACTAATGTTACAAATCGTTCAAGAGGAGATATGAGATTTGTAGTTGAAGTGGATATAGCCTATGAGGAAGATGCCTATAGGGCTATGGATGTCTTAAGGGAAGCTTGTAATGAGTTTAAAAAAGTAAATGATGACGTAGTTAGTGGTCCTGATGTGTCAGGAGTAAGTGCATTAAAAGATAACGGACTTACTATTAAACTAGTAGGTAGGGCAAAAACTATGAAGCAGTGGTCTTGTGAAAACCAATTAAGAGCCTTGGTTAAAAAGGTTTTAGACCAAGCAGGCATAGAGATCGCTTATCCAGTAGCAAGGGTTATTAACTATAATACAGGAAAGGAGTCTTAAGATGGAGAAAGTCTTTAATTTAGGTGATATAGTTGAATTAAAGAAAAAACATCCTTGTGGCAGCAAGGATTGGGAAGTAATACGTTTAGGGGCGGATATAAAGGTTAAGTGTTGCGGTTGTGGTAGAATTATAATGATGCCAAGAAGCCAATTTAATAAGGATGTAAAAAAGATTATTAAAAGTAATGCTGAAGAAGAATAAAGGTCTTGAAAATTAAGACTTATAGTGATATAATGATTTCTTGTAGTCCCTGCTGTGGCTTTTTAAAGTTACGGCCGTTAGTCCAAGGGGAGGAGGTGGAATTGATGAGAAAGTATGAAACTATATTCATATTACACCCATCAATGGACGAGGATACCGTGAAAGCGAATATCGACAAGTTCAAGGGTGTAATAGAAAATGGTGGAGGTACAGTTGATAACGTTGATTTCTGGGGTAAGAGAAAGCTTGCTTACGAAATAAACAAAATCACTGAAGGCTTCTACACATTAGTAAATTTCAGTGCTGATCCTGAATTACCAAAGGAATTAGACAGAGTTTTCAGAATTACTGATGGTGTTATCAGACACATAATTGTTAAGGAAGAAAAATAAGGTGGTGCCATAAATGAATAAAGTTGTTTTAATCGGTAGACTAACAAGAGATCCGGAGTTAAGATTTGCTCCAGGTACTGGAAAAGCCGTAGCCACCGTAACTTTAGCTGTAGATAGAAGATTCGCCAATAAGGATGGACAGCGTGAGACTGATTTCATTCCTGTAGTAATATGGGAAAAACAGGCTGAATCAACTGCAAACTATATGAGTAAGGGACGACTTATGGGAGTTAGCGGTCGAATTCAGACTAGAAGCTATGAAGCTAAGGATGGCACTCGACGTTATGTTACTGAAGTTATTGCTGACGAAGTTCAGTTCCTTGAATGGGGCAACAATAACGGAGGAAATAACAGAACTAACAATAATAATTCTGAATTCGGTGGAGGCGGAGGTTTTGGTTCCGACTCAATTGACATGGATATGACTCCAGTAGATGATGGAGATATCCCATTCTAAAAGTAAGGAGGGAAAAGCATGAGCAATGAAAGAAGAGACGCTGCTGTAAAAAGAGGCGGATCTAGAATGAGAAGAGGCAAGAAAAAAGTATGTGCTTTCTGCGTAGATAAGGCTGAAGGTATCGACTATAAAGATATAAATAAACTAAGAAAGTATGTTACTGAAAGAGGAAAGATTCTTCCAAGAAGAATTTCTGGAAACTGCGCAAAACATCAGAGACAATTAACTGATGCTATAAAGAGAGCAAGAAACATAGCTTTATTGCCATTTACAACTGAGTAAAATATGTGAAAAGAGCTGCTGACTACTATTCAGCAGCTTTTATTCTATTTAAATTTACAGCCATTGGTTGCATAATATATAAAAAATCCTTAAAATAGAGGTATAGGTTTAAGGGGGTAAGGCTTTGAAGAGAGAACATTTTAACATAATGTCCGATATAAAAATAATTGAGGATTTAAAAGCACAATTACTAGGGGTTATAGCAGAGTTTTATAGATTGCTAACAAAGGGGAGCAATGTAGCTCAAGAAGCTATACAAGATTGTATTTCCGGGGCAATAATTATTTTATATGTTTTAGCAGAAAGATTAGGGTATTCTTATACTTCCATTGATGAAAATATACAAAAAAAATTAAAAGTGGGTATAATAGAAGAAGATGTGATAGAAAAACAAGGGAAAAGCCTAAGCAGGCTTAAAAGTCATCTAGAAGATAGAAGAGGTATTTCTTAAATATAGGCTAAAAGATTAGTGTGGAGGATAGAATGTATTCTGGAGAAAGAACAAGATCCTTAGTGGAGGCAGGCTTATTAGTAGCTATTACAGTAGTAATATCCATTTTTGTTTTATTTGTACCGGTATTAGGAGCGATAGGCTCTTTTGTATTGCCTATACCTATTGCTGTATTGTACATAAGACACGATTTTAAATTGTCCCTTATTGCCTCAATTGTAAGTGCATTGATAGTGGGAATCACTTTAGGCCTAGAAACTAGCTTAAGTTTTTTTGCCCTATTTGCTATTATAGGATTAATATTGGGATATTGCTTTAAGAAGAAAGTAAAAGTTTCAAAAAGTTTAATTTTAATATCATTTGTTGGAATAGTAGGCTATGTAATCCTGGCTATAGTTTCATTACTCCTTCTTTATAAAGACGGTTTAAGCAGTATAGCTGACCTTATAAAAACAAATCTCAAGGAAAGCTTTGAGGCTTACATTAGTTTATTAGGCAATGAATCTGTAACTAATGAAATAGACATGATTAGAGAGTGGATTGATAATATCACTATACAATCTGTTTTATCTTTAGCAATAATAGGCCTTATAATGATGAGCCTTATGCAGAGCTTTATTTACTATTTCCTAACAAGGCTAATAATAAAGAGATTAAATATGGATGTTATTGAAATAGGAGAATATGATAAAGTCTATATAGATAATAGAATAGGAGCTCTACTTATAATAACTGTGTCTATAGGAGCTATACTACACAGTAGAAATATAATCATAGGAACCTATATTTACAATATAGCAGTAATTATATTAATAATAACTCTGACTGTAGTAGGATCTGCCGTGATATATTATTATTTAAAAAATAAGTTTAAAATAAACACTGTTGCAGCAGCAATAATTATTGTGGTGATTTTATTTACGCCCTTAAGTATCTTTATTGTTTATACAGGATTTTCTGATTTAATTTTTGACTTTAGAAAATTAGACCCTCATAGGCTATTTAAAGATAAAAGATATAAAGGATAAAGTTGTACTGATATGTGGAAGGCGGATATTTATGGATAATAACAGGTATAATTATTTTTCCCCCAGCAATAGGGTGTATATGATAATTATAGCACTCTTAACAACTTTGCTATTTTACCATAAGCATACTTTAGAAGGAGTAATAGCCTTCATAATTTTCACCATGCTTATCATTTATAATGTAAAAAGTTTCAAGGTAAAGAAGGACGAATGGAAGAGGTTTATAGAAGACTTCTCCTTGAAATTAGACACTGCTACAAGAAACACCTTGGTGAGTTTGCCCTTTCCCTTGATTATAACTGGAAGTAAGGGAAATATTGTTTGGTACAATCAAAATATGACTGATGTGCTTAAACAAGAAGAAATCTTAGGAAAATCAATTAATAATTTAATCAAAGGAGTAGATGTAAAAAATATTCCTAAAGCTAAAGAAAACTACTTTAAGTATATCAAGATAAAGGATAAATACTATAATGTTTATACCAGTGTTGTCCACGTGGAAGAGGGCAGAAATGGTAAGGAGGATATAATTCTTTTTTATTTTTATGATATAACTGAAGCTAAAGAGATTTATGACAATAGAGAGAGTGTTATGCTCATAGAAGTAGATAATTTAGATCAAATCTTAAAAACTGTAGAGGAAGCACAAAGGCCTATGCTGGTAGCTGAAATAGAAAAAAGTATATATAATTATGGGCAAAGCATAAATGCCCTTATTAGAAAGTATTCTTCCAGCAAGTACGTTCTTTCGGTACAGGAAAGATATTTAAATGAGGAAATTAAAAAGAAATTTGATATACTAGATGCAATTCGAGAAATTAATCTAGGTAATAAGTTATCAGTAACCTTAAGTGTAGGAGTAGGAAGAGGTGGAAAGACACCTTTTGAAAATCATAACTATGCTAACTCTGCAAAGGAATTAGCCTTAGGCAGGGGTGGCGACCAGGTAGTTGTAAAGAATGGAGAAAAGTTATCCTTCTTCGGAGGTAAGACTAAAGAGGTTGAGAAAAGAACAAGGGTTAGGGCCAGAGTTATAGCCCATGCCTTAAGGGATCTAATAAATGAAAGCACTAATGTTTTTATAATGGGACATAAAAATCCTGATGTGGACTGCCTAGGTGCAGCTGTAGGTCTAAATAGTATAATAAGAAATTTCAAACAAGAATGTTATATAGTGATGGATCCTCCTTATACAGGGGTAAAAATACTATTAGATAAATTTAAAAAGGAACCGGACTATGAAGGGGTCTTTATTAGTTCTGAAGCCTGTATGTCTAAGCTGGATGTAAACAGCTTAATGATATTAGTAGATGTCCATAATAAGGGCTATGTGCTAAATATGGAGCTAGTTAAGGCTATGAAGAAGGTGGTTATTATTGACCATCATAGAAAATCTACAGACTATATTGAAAACACCATATTAAGCTATATGGAACCTTATGCTTCATCTACCTCTGAACTTATTACAGAGATAATTCAATATATAGTTGAAAAGCCTAAGTTAAAGCAATTAGAAGCAGAGGCTTTGCTAGCGGGAATTTGTGTAGACACAAAGAACTTTTACTTTAAAACTGGTGTTAGAACCTTTGAAGCCGCTTCCTTTTTAAGAAGGCTTGGTGCTGATACTGTAGATGTGAAAAAACTCTTTTCAGATGATTTAGATACCTATATAAAAAGGGCAGAAATTATAAAGTCTGCTAGAGTTGAGAATAACATAGCCATTTCGATATGTCCACCTAATATAGAAGATACTGTCTTGGCTGCACAAGCAGCGGATGAGTTGCTAAATATTACAGGTATTCAAGCCTCCTTTGTATTTGTTAAAATAGAAAATGATATATATATCAGTGGGAGATCTCTTGGTGAAGTTAATGTTCAGGTAATAATGGAAGCATTAGGTGGCGGTGGACATATGAATATTGCAGGCACAAAGCTCTCTAATATATCTATAGAAGATGCTATTGATGCGCTGAAAGAAGCCATCGAAAAAAACTTAATGGAAGGTGATAAACAATGAAGGTTATATTATTACAAGACGTAAAGAATTTGGGGAAGAAAGGAGATGTAGTTAACGCATCTGACGGATATGCAAGAAACTTTCTTTTTCCAAGAAAATTAGCTCAAGAGGCTACAGCTGAAAATTTACACATAGTTAATCAGAAAAAGGAAAATGAGAGAAAGAAGAAGCTGGAAGAGCTAGAAGCAGCTCAAGCCTTAGCTGAGAAACTAAAGGGTAAGGAAATAAAGATTACAGCAAAAAGTGGGGAGAATGGCCGACTTTTTGGAGCTATTACAAACAAAGATGTAGCAGATAATATCAAGAAACAATACGGTGTTAAAATAGACAAGAAAAAGGTTGTAATTGATACAATAAAGCAAACTGGGGTATACGATGTGGAGCTTAAGCTTTATGCTGAGGTTTCAACAAAAATGAAAGTCGTTATTTCTGGGTAATAGGCACTATACAAGAGGAGGATACAGATTGAAATCACAATTTGACATATATGATTCCCAATTAGATATAACGGATAAAATGTCTTTAGAATCACAGGTTAAAGTATTATATGAAGTAGCTAACAATGTATTGGACCAAGGAGCTGTAAAGGCTAGGGTTACTAAATATAAACTTCAAAAGTATATAAAAAGCGAAGATATAAACAAAAGAATATATGCTTTAGATAAAATTGTTAGTGACGGCAAGGGAAAGGCAGAAACTGTACCTAGCGATGAAGAAATTCATATAATTTTAAAGGATATTAATAAGTGGCTATCTGAAGCAGTTGCAAGAAGATATGTACAAAGAGAAATAGAAAGTCAAGTAGAACAGGCTTTAATAGATAGACAGGACAAGTACGTTGATGAAATAAGATTAGGTATAATAAGAAAACAAAAAGGTCCGGAAAATGCAAAGACACTAAAGAAGTATGCTAGTTTAGAAGTATTAGAATCTAAAAAGCTTTCAAAAAATATACAGTCTCTTTTGAGACCGGAAAGCTTTGAAGAAATTGTTGGACAAGAAAGAGCTATAAAAGCATTGATTTCCAAGCTAGCTTCTCCTTATCCCCAGCACATTATTCTGTATGGGCCTCCAGGAGTTGGTAAAACCACTGCAGCAAGACTAGCATTGGAAGAGGCTAAAAAGCTGGCACATACTCCTTTTTCTAAGACAGCAAAGTTTATTGAGGTGGATGGTACAACCTTAAGATGGGATCCGAGAGAAATTACTAATCCCCTGCTAGGTTCAGTCCACGATCCTATCTACCAAGGAAGCAAAAGAGATTTAGCAGATATAGGAGTGCCAGAACCAAAGCCAGGCTTAGTTACGGAAGCTCACGGTGGAGTATTATTTATAGATGAAATAGGAGAGCTTGATAGTATACTTCAAAACAAGTTATTAAAAGTTCTAGAAGATAAAAGAGTAGAATTTTCCTCCTCATACTATGATCCAGATGATGAGAATACGCCAAAATATATAAAATATCTTTTTGAAAAGGGAGCTCCTGCAGACTTTATATTGATAGGGGCTACTACTAGGGAGCCAAGAGAAATAAACCCAGCTCTTAGATCCAGATGTACAGAAGTATATTTTGAACCACTTTCAACAACAGATATTCAAAAGATTGTTTTAAATGCTGCAAATAAGTTAAATATAGAATTAGAGGATGGTATAGCTGAGCTAATAAGTAGATATACTATTGAAGGCAGAAAGGCAGTAAATATACTTTCAGATGCTTATGGATATGTTCTTAATAATAGTGGAAACAGTTCAGAGGAAAAGGTAAAAATAAGTCTTAAGCATATGGAAGAGGTTATCTCTATAAGCCGTTTGACTCCTTATGAGCAGTTAAACAATCTATCAAGTAAGGAAGTTGGTCAGGTTTACGGTTTAGGAGTTGTAGGCTATATAGGTTCCACCTTAGAGATTGAAGCAGCGGTATTTGAAGCCAGACAAAAAGGTGCTGGCAAAATGAGATTTAACGATACTGCTGGTACTATGGCCAAGGACTCAGTATTTAATGCTGCTTCTGTTATAAGGAAAATTACTGATAAGGATATTGCAGACTATGATATACACGTTAATGTAATAGGTGGTGGTAGAATTGACGGTCCATCCGCTGGTGCTGCCATAACTATTTGTATTATAAGTTCCCTACTAAACAAGCCTATAAGGCAAGATGTAGCTATTACCGGTGAAATTTCTCTTAGGGGTAAAATTAAGCCTGTAGGAGGAATCTTCGAAAAGGTATTCGGTGCTAGAAGAAAAGGGATCAAGTTAGTCTTAGTCCCAGAAGATAACTATAAGGAAATACCAGTAGGCCTTGAAGATATTGAAGTCAAGGCGGTTTCTGACATTGAGGAACTAATGAAATATGTATTTTAAAGTAGGAGAGATGAAGTATGGAGAATAGAGAACAAAATAATGCCGGTCAGAGTAATAATCAGGCAGCCCCCATACTGAGAAGCCTTCCTCACAATATAGAAGCAGAGCAGTCTGTTATAGGTTCAATGATTATTGATAAGGCTTCCATTGCCCAGGCAGTGGAAGTCTTAAAAAGTGAAGATTTCTATAGGGATTCTCATCAGGTGATTTTTTCAGCTATTTTGGAGTTATTTCAAAAGGACGTACCTATAGACTTGGTAACTCTTATTGAACATTTAAGAGCCTCTGAAAAGCTTGATGCAGCAGGAGGAATTACTTACATAACTCAAATAAGTGATTCTGTACCAACTACTGCTCATTTACAATCTTATATAAAGATTGTAGAGGAAAAATCTATGCTTAGGAAACTTATAAGAGCTTCTACCAATGTTATTGAGGATTGCTATGCTAGACAAAATGATGTAGAAAAGGTGCTGGATTCAGCAGAGAAAAAAATATTTGATATTGCAGAAAAGAGATCTACTAATGACTTTGAACCTATAAATGCCATATTAGAAAGAGGTTTTTTAGAAATTGAAAGGCTTTATAATAATAAGGGTCAGGTTACGGGAGTAGAGTCAGGTTTTAGGGATCTAGATGCTAAGACCTCCGGTTTCCAAAAGGGGGACATGATACTGGTGGCGGCAAGACCATCTATGGGTAAAACAACCTTTGCCCTTAACCTTTGCGAACATGCAGCTTTAAAGGCTGGAAAAAGCGTAGTTATATTCTCACTAGAAATGTCTAAGGAACAGCTAGCATATAAGCTCCTTTGTTCTCAGGCAGGTGTAGATATGCTTAAGCTTAGAACTGGTAACTTGGATGAAAGGGATTGGGAAAATATAGCTAAGGTTGCAGGACCTTTATCGGCAGCCAAGATGTATATAGATGATACTGCTGGTGTTACTGTTATGGAGATGAGATCTAAGTGTAGAAGAATTAAGATGGAACACGGAATAGATTTAATTATGATCGACTATCTTCAGCTTATGTCCGGTAGTTCTGGCAGTGAAAGTAGACAGCAGGAGGTTTCTGAAATCTCTAGATCTATAAAGGCTTTAGCAAAGGAGATGCAGTGCCCTGTTATAGCCCTTTCCCAGCTATCTCGTGCTCCGGAGCAAAGAGCAGACCACAGACCTATGCTTTCTGACCTTAGAGAATCAGGTTCCATTGAGCAGGACGCTGACGTAGTAATGTTTCTTTACAGAGATGAATACTACCATAAGGATACTGAAGATAAGGGTATAGGTGAATGTATTATAGCTAAGCAAAGAAATGGCCCAGTTGGTACTATAAAGCTGGCCTGGTTAGGGCAATACAGTAAGTTTGGTAATTTGGATAATTATCATCAAGAATAATTAAGAGATAAAAAAGGAGCTTTTTCTCAGATAAATGGAGAAAAAGCTCCTTTAATTTATTATAAATACAAAAAAAGTATTGCATTCTACAGAGAAAGGTGTATAATATAATATATAAAGAGTTAATAAATAACTTATACTTTTACGAAGGAGTGCATTTATGTCTATATTATGGTATTTTTTATTTCCCTTAGTCTTTCTTAATTTCAAGTTTAAGAAAGCAAGCCTTGGAGAGCAAGTGGCTAGATATGTCTTTGGTTTAGTTTATGGATTTATAGCCTTTTATCTAGTAAATGTAGATAAGAGTTTATCTTTTATACTAAGCAATTTGAAATGGGTAGCTATCTTCCAGTTGATCTTTACAGTCATAGCTGCTTTTGAGGTTAATGGTGACGAACTTACAACACGTCAGGGTTATAAGATGAAATGGGCTGTTCTAGCTTTTACAGCGGTCTTCTTCGGCAGTGTATTCTATTCTTCAATGCCTCAAATCTATGGTGGAGCAGAAAAACTTTATAGTATGACTGGAGTAAAGGAAAGCAATGAACAGTCTCCTAGGATTAATACAGAGAATATAATTATTATTCCACCGGAAACTGCTTATTATCAGATGCAGACCCTTATTGGTTCTTTGCCAAATCCAAGCCTATATGAAATAGGTCAGCTGAGTCTTACACAAACGGAGCAAGGAGCCTACTATGTAGCCCCTATCGATATAGAAAGCAGTTTTAGAGCCCTTTTAAATAAGGAGCTTCCAGGTGTTGCCTATGTATCTGCAGAAAGGTTAGAAGATGCTAAATTGATTGAAATACCTCATGAATATGGGGAATCACTTGTATTTAGTCATAATATTTATAGGAAATTAAGAGGCTACAGGGAATCTGCCATCCTAATGAATGCAGATGTAGAGTTAGATGATGATTTAACCCCATACTATGTAGGTACCTACGGAAGCTATAAGTATGGAAGAAAAGGATTGATGCCAGAAGGAGTTATTCTCTACAATTTAAAAACTGGTGAAATAGAGGATTATGAAAAGGACAAGGTTCCTAGCTGGGTAGACCAAATATATACTACTGAAATTGCTGAGGAGTACAATACTTATTATGGAAAGTACAAAAATGGTTTCTTAAATTCAATTATAGGTAAAAAGGAAGTACAAGTACCTACTTACTGGGGTTCAGAGGTAGAACTTTATGGATTGAGGATTGAATCAAATCAAGTAGTTCCTGTAGTAGGCAGTGATGGACAAATGTACTTCTTTACAGACCATACTAATACTTCTCCAGATTCAACAACCATGACGGGCTATACACTAATGAACACCAGAACAGGAGAAACCACCTACTATAAGACACCAAGTTTATTAAATGGACAAGGAGCCATGAATTCTGTAGAAAAGCTATTAGGGGCAGAAAAAGCAAACTGGGCTACAGCTCAGCCTATACTTTACAATATCTATGGTATAGATACCTGGATAGTGCCAGTAATAAATAAAACTGATGGTTCTTTTGTAAAGCTTGGCCTTGTAACGGCAAAGAGTAAGTATTCCATAGTTGCAAATAATAAATTAGATCTGTTGGAGGCCTTTAAAAAAGCCATAGCTGATGGAGCTGTTAATAATGGAGCAGATGTTAAGGTTGAAAATAACTTAGAACTTGAAGAGTTAACGGCAGAAGGCAAGCTTTTAAGAATAAATCAATCTGTAGAAGATGGAAAATCTGTATTCTACCTAAAGCTGGATTCAGTACCAGACAAGATCTTTATGGTAAATAAAAATGTCAATGCAGATCTAGTATTAGCTAGGGATGGAGATACAGTTAAAATCACCTATATAGATATGGAGGAAGAGGAAATTATACCTGTCACCGACTTTATTCTTTTTATAGAATAGTTTAATTAAGAGGGGACAATTGAAGAAAAACTTTTTCAAAAGCTTAGAGAAACTTTAAATTCAAAGAGGATGAGCATAGGGTTTTACCCCTGATACTCATCCTCTTTTATATTATTTAAGTGGTTGCTATATAGTTATGGTAGCATAGCCTTAAGAAAAGCTTTCTTAGAAATTGTCTGCTAAAATTTCAAAGTAGGACTTTGGATGTATGCAAGCTGGACACATTTCAGGAGCTTCTTCTCCTGTGAATATGTAACCGCAGTTATTACACTTCCACTGAACTACAGAATCCTTTTTAAATACCTTATTAGTTTCAATGTTTTCTAAAAGCTTTCTGTATCTTTCTTCGTGATGTTTTTCAACTTCTGCAATTTTTCTGAAAGCAACAGCTACTGCTGGGAATCCTTCTTCATCTGCAACCTTTGCGAATTCTGGATAAAGGTCTGCCCATTCTTCATTTTCTCCATTAGCTGCAGCTAGTAAGTTAGCCTTAGTATCTCCTAGATCTACTGGGAAGGAAGAAGTAATCTCAACCATTTCGCCCATTAAGTCTTCCTTTAGGAACTTATAGAATCTCTTAGCATGTTCCTTTTCGTTTTCAGCTGTTTCTGTAAAAATATTTGAAATTTGAACGTATCCTTCCTTTTTTGCTGTTGATGCATAGTAGGTGTATCTTGTTCTAGCTTGACATTCACCAGCAAAAGCCTTCATCAGATTTTCTGCAGTTTTTGTTCCTTTTAATGATTTCATTAAATAACGCCTCCTTATAAAAAAAGTATACATATACATATATTCTTCAAAGTTTAAAAAACTCCTTCTTTATAAGTAAGTTTATTGGAGAATAATAATTATTAAGTCTCCAAATTACAAGTTAATTCTATTTTATTTGAAAAAAATGATGGATGTTGTTATAATTTACTAGAACATTATAAACAAGGGGATGAAAATTATTTATGAAATTCTGTGTTAATTGTGGCAATGCTTTACGGCAGAGGCAAAAGTTCTGTTCTAAATGCGGAAAAAAATTAGTTGAAATCGATAACAATTCAATAGAAACTAGGCAAGTCCTAGAAGATGACAAAATAGCAGAGCCTTCTCAGACCACAGCTGAGACAAGTGGACAAAACAATGACAGGAATAATGCTGAAAATCAAATTACAGCAATTAACACTTATAATACTGTAAGTCAATATAGTGGACAAGTACAAAATAATCTGCTGGCAAAGGCAAAGAAAGATAAGAAACCTATGTCAAAGGTAGCAAAGGTAGCCATAATGGTACTTGCTGTACTTCTAGTATTAGGGTCAGCAGGATTTGGAATTGGTCTAAGCCTTACTAGTGAAAAGAAGGTTGTAAAAAATATAAAGAAGGCAATAGAAGAGAAAAATTCTAAGGAATTAGCTAAGTACTTATACTGTTCTAAAAAGGATATAGAAATAGATGAAAAAGAGGCTGCTTCATTAATTGAGTTTTTAAATGAAGATGAGAAATATAAAAAAGAATTGTTTTTGAGATTAGAAAATGGTAGCAGTTATGATAGTTTTGATGTGAAAAGGAACGGTAAAACTCTAGTAATATTTAATAGATATATGATGGAGGTTGAACCACAATACTTAGAGCTTGCTGCTAACTATGAAGATATAGCAATTAAGCTAGAAGGAAAGTCTATAGGAAAATTAGATAGTTCAAATAAAGCTAAGAAGTTCGGACCATTTTTACCTGGAAAGTATATCTTGGAATATATTTATGAAAATGACTATGAACCAATAGTAGTAAAAAAAGAAATACGATTGACTAAGGGAAAGCTAGAGGATAAAGTAAAATTTAATATTCATGAGATAGTAGTGGAGTCATATATAGATAAAGTAAAGGTCTCCTTTGATGGAAAAGAAGTGAAGGAAGAAATAAGTAGATCTAATAACAGAATTGGACCCTTCTCCTTTGACAAGGTAGGTGTTTTAGTTTTTTCAAAGGATTATTATTGGGGTAAGATAAAAACAGAGGAGTTTAATACTGATGTTTATTCAATATATGTAGATGCCTTTATAATGAAGGATTCAGACTTCATTAAAAGTGCAGCTCCAACTATAAAGGAATTTGTTAATTCCTATTATGATGCTAAAAGTTCTAACGATGCAAAGAAGCTTGTTAATGCTACAGAAAACTGTAAGAATACCTTTAGCAATGAATTCTTCTATGAAAACTCTAACACCTCTACATTTAAAAAGGTATCTGTGGATCTAGGGAAGTTACTTGTAGCCTTTGACGAAGAAACAGAGAAGGATATATTTGAGGTAAGGGTAGCTGCGGAATATATTAAGAATAATGGACAAACAAGCACAGAGGAAAACACTGAAGAAAACAGTGAAGAGGATAGGGAAGAAAATACTGAAGAAGACACAGAGAATAGTAAAGAGGATAAAGGAATAAAAGAAACATTAAACCTATATATGTTCTATGATGAAAGTAATAAAAAGTGGATGGTTAATAACTACAACTCAATTGGATGGGTATCTGATGATTTAATGGAAATAAAGTAGTAATTGAAAAAAGGTCTGTTGCATGGCAAAGATAATGCAACAGACTTTTTTAGTGAATATGCAATTATTTTTGGTTTTCCACTAGAATTTATTTTATTATTTCCTGGGAAATATATTTGGTAAATAAGTCTCTAATAGAATAATGAATAAATGAAATTTTACAGAATAAAATTACATGATGAGCTTTTATTAATTTATTCAGGAGGTATATGTTTGCAGCCCTTATTTAGGACAAAATTTAAAAGATTCCATAAGAGAAAAGCCATAATTATATCTATAATAGGTCTAATGATAGTTTTTCTTGTCATGATAAATTGGTGGTTTATAATTTATCTTAAGCAAATAGAAAGTATAGATGAAATAAGCTTGCAGGTAAAGCAAGGTGCCACTGTAGACCTACCTAAAACTGTGAAAGCAAAATTAAGGAACAATGAATATAAAACAGTGGCTGTAAGCAGAATTATTGTTGACAATGAGTTGTTGGAGGAATATGAGGTTAGGAAAAGCATATATAAGGTTCAGACTTTGCCCAGTAAGGTCTTGGAAAGGCTTTTGGAGGGAAAGGTTACTATAGAATATATACATGAAGATATAACTGACCTGCCAGAGTTTGAAAGGTTAAAAGAGTATGAAAGTGATAATCTTAAGGTTTTTGGTGCCTTTAAATATCCTAAGATAGTAGTTGATAGCCAAGCCTTGGATTATATCCAGTTTGCCAAGATAGATACATTTAGCACTATTGTTTTACATGAAATAGGACATTCCTATGATTATTTGTTTGATAAAAATGATGAAAGTAATAAGTTTGATTTATCTAATAAAAAGGAATTTGAAGATATTTGGAAGGAGGAAGGAGCTAGGCTCTTTAACACAAGGGTAACAGGGATGACAAAGGAGCAGAATCAATACTATATAAACTATCAGTATGAGTTTTTTGCAGAATCTTTTGCCTTTTATTTTGATAGCGAAGAATCCAAGAGAACCTTACTAGAATATGCACCTAGAACTTATAACTTTATTGATAAGCATGTTAATTAGAAATAGTTTTAAAGATTTAAAATTATAGCTTCTCCTCAGACCTTAGCTGAGGAGAAGCAAGGATAATTGTCAATTGGCCAATTATTGTATGTCAATTCTCTTTCTCTTTTCAAAGCCCTTATTTAATTTTTGAAGATTAATTTCTAGGACACCATCTTTAAATCTTGCTTTAATTTGATCTTCATCTATATTGTCTATATAGAAGCTTCTTTTAAATTGGCCATAGTGACGTTCTTTTCTTAGGTAGTTGTCCTTTTTGTCTTCTATAGTATCTTCACGTTTTGCAGATATGGTTAGGTAGTTGTTTTCGTACTCTACACTTATGGCTTCTTTTGGAACTCCTGGTAGATCAGCTTCAATTATATAGCTGTCCTCAGTTTCTTTCATATCTACCTTGAAGGAGCTTCCTGTAAAGACAGCAGGACTAAAAAAGTCGTTGTTAAAGAAACTATTGAAGAAGTTATTGAAATAATCTTCTCCTCCTCTTCTTGACAATCCATTTCTTCTGAAAGGAATCATTTCAAACATATAAATCACTCCTCTTTCAAAATATTTATCTAACCATCTTTGACTTTATAATACCGTAAAGGTCAAAGAAAGTCAAGGTAGGTAAAATGGATTAACTTAAAGAAATCTAAAGGAATTGAAAGATAAATCTCTAAAATATATTTTTATCATATTTTTTTAAATTATACATCTTTTTAAATTTTTATTGACATCCTTGGAATTAAGGTGCAAAATTAGAGATAACTATTATCATTTGATATTTGTTATCGTAATATATATAAGATAGCAATGAATATAATAATAAGGATTGATTAAGTGCAAAATAATCTTTAATAAATAATATAGGAGGCGATAAAGATGGAAATAGGTTTAATTGGCTTAGGGAGAATGGGATATAATTTGGCCTTGAATATGAAGGATCATGGCCATAAGCCTATAGTTTACAACAGAACTATAAGCAAGGTTAAAGAAGCTGAGGAAGAGGGACTTACAGGGGCTTATAGTTTAGAGGACCTTGTAGGAAAGCTATCTCGAAGAAGAGTTATATGGCTTATGATACCTGCAGGTCAGGCGGTAGATGACATGATTGAAAAGCTACTGCCAATGCTAGATATGAATGACATAATAATTGATGGAGGAAACTCTAATTATAAGGATACTTTGAGAAGGTACAATTACCTTAAAGAAAGAGGAATTGCCTTTGCAGACGTAGGAACTAGTGGAGGCATTGAAGGAGCTAGAAATGGTGCTTGTACAATGGTGGGAGCAGATGAGGATGTTATTGCTGTTACAGAAGATTTATTGAAGGATATCAGTGTAGAAAATGGATATTTGCATTGTGGAAGGCCTGGTTCTGGTCATTATGTAAAAATGGTACACAATGGTGTAGAATACGGAATGATGCAGGCTATAGGTGAAGGTTTTGAAATCCTTGAAAAGGGTCCTTTTGATTTAGATTTAGAAAAGGTGGCAAGGGTTTGGAATAACGGTTCCGTTATAAGAGGATGGCTTATGGAGCTTGCTGAAAGCGCCTTTAGCAAAGATGGTAAGTTAGATGGAATAAAGGGAATAATGTATTCTTCAGGTGAAGGTTTATGGACAGTTCAAGAAGCCTTAGAATTAAAGGTTCCTGCACCAGTAATTACAGAATCATTAATGATGAGATACAGGTCTGAACAGGAGGATACTTTCACAGGTAAGGTAGTTGCAGCCCTTAGAAATGAATTTGGAGGCCACGCTGTAGCAAAGAAAACAGAATAGGATATTCTTTGAAACAGTTTAGAAAGGAAGGGTGAGTATGCAACAGAAAATAGAATTTCCGGGCATAATGGTCATTTTCGGTGGTACCGGAGACCTAACCCATAGGAAGCTGATGCCATCAATATACAATTTGCTTTGTGAAAAATCCCTGCCAGACGATTTTGCAGTGGTAGCTGTAGGAAGAAGAGATTTTAGCCAAGATGATTATAAAAATCAAGTAAAGGAATCAATAAAAAAGTACAGCAGGTTTGGCCTAGAGGATGATAGTTGGAGTAAGATGGAAGGTAGGTTGTACTATGTACAACTTAACTTTAACGAGGATGAGGGCTACTCCCATTTAAAAGAAGTACTTTCTAAATTAGATATAAAATATAATACTGCTGGAAATAGGATATATTACTTGGCAGTAGCTCCTGAATACTTTGAAGTTATAGTAGATAAACTAGAAGTCCATGACCTTGCTTTATGCGATGGTTGTATTAGAAGAATTGTAATAGAAAAGCCCTTTGGCAAGGACTTGGAATCAGCAGCCTATTTAAATAAGGAAATTACAAGGGTATTTAAAGAGGAAAACACCTATAGAATAGACCATTATCTTGGAAAAGAAATGATACAAAATATAATGGTTATAAGATTTGCCAATTCCCTATTTGAACACCTTTGGAACAATAAATATATAGACAATGTTCAAATATCCTCCACAGAAACAGTGGGAGTAGAGAGCAGGGGAGGCTACTATGAAAAGTCTGGTGCCTTAAAGGATATGATACAAAATCATATGTTCCAGCTTCTAACCTTAACAGCTATGGAGCCACCTGTAAACCTAGATACAGAAAGTATAAGAGATGAAAAGGTAAAGGTTCTAAGATCGCTACAGCCTGTAACGGAGGACTTTGTAACTAACAACATGGTCCGGGGACAGTATAAAGGTGGGCAAATAGGAATACACAAGGTAAGGGCATATAGGGAAGAGGATAAGGTAGATCCTCAATCTCAAACAGAAACCTTTGTAGCCATGAAGCTTTATATTGAAAATTATAGATGGGCAGGGGTGCCTTTCTATATAAGAAGCGGTAAAAGAATGGCGGAGAAGACTACAGAAATAGTAGTGCAATTTAAGGCTTTACCTAAAATTCTTTATACAAAGGAAACTGATCTACAGCCCAATCTTTTAGTTATTAAGGTTCAACCTAGGGAAGGGGTAATATTCCAATTTAACGCTAAAAAGCCAGGTGCCGGCAATGAAATAGTTCCTGTACAAATGGACTTTTGCCAGAATTGCAACTTAGGAAACAACACCCCAGAGGCATATGAAAGATTGCTTTCAGATGTTATTAGGGGGGATACTACCCTATTTACTAGGTGGGACGAAGTAGAATTTTCTTGGAAGTATGTAGACGATATAACAGGGATATGGAGAAGACAAGATGCAGCTTTTCCAAACTATGAAGCAGGGAGCTGGGGACCAGAAGAGGTCCATGAGCTTTTAAGGAGAGATGGAAGGCAGTGGTGGCTTGTATAGCCATAAGCAAGCCCCTATCAATATAGGCCGGCTTCCTTGCTCCTTGCCAGAAATATATTTTTTAAGAGGAGGGGCCAGGATGAAAATTCATGATATTACTATGGTAATACACAGAGATATGCCAGTATATAAAAACAAGGAAGATAAAAGACCAAGACTTGATGAGGTTTCAAATCACAAAACAGGAAAGAGCCATGAAAGTAGGATCTATATGGATATACACACAGGGACTCATTTCGATGCACCCCTTCACATGGTAGCAGGGGGAGATACTATAGAAAATATAGACTTAAATAATTGTATAACACCTTGCAAAGTATTTGATCTTACTGCCTTGGAAAGTGAAATAACTAAGAAAGATATAGAAGACCTAGAATTTGGTCAGGGGGACTTTGTTATATTTAAGACCAAAAACTCCTTTGCCAATGAATTTGACTTTAAATTCGTCTTTATAGAAAAATCTGCAGCAGAATTTCTTAGAGATAAGAAAATCAAAGGGGTGGGCATCGATGCCCTAGGAGTAGAGAGAGACCAGCCAGGCTACGAGACCCATAAGGCTCTATTAGGAAATGGCATAACAGTCTTGGAAGGCGTATATTTAAAGGATGTGAATCCAGGAGAATACTTGCTTTGTGCATTGCCTCTTAAGATAAAGGGGGCAGAAGGGGCACCGGCTAGGGCGGTGTTGATTGAGGGAATATTAGCTTAGATAGGTTTGCCTTTACTTTGCCATGGAAGGGCTTTCATAGCGGACTATAATAGGAGAAAAGTATTACCATAAAAGCCCCTATGTAGATGTTAGGAATAAAATTATAGAATCTACATAGAGGCTTGTTTTATCTATTAATTTACATAATTTTCACAAGAAGCTATGACCTTTTTAAGGTGTTTTATTAACCCACCATAATATATCAATAGAAACTTCCTCATCTTCTTTTATATCTTTTAAATAGTTTGCTTCCAATTTAAAATTACTTTCATCACTTGTCATTTCATATGGAATGACAGTGGTAATGTTATGAGGAGAACTATCAAAAATAATTTTTTCATTATCATAGACTGTTAATTTTATATGACTTTTAATATTTTCCTCATCAAAATCAATATTTTTCCCATAAAAAGTTACACACATACCATTTTCAAAATCTGATTTTTTTATTAATACAGGCTCTGAGATATACTTATTAGAATCATTATTAAATTTCACAATATAATACTTTTTTTCAACACCAACAATTTCACCAGTAGATTCACTTGTAACTTCCTCTTTATAATGGGAGGCTATAATTAATAGCTTACCCTTCTTCTTCTCTTCTAGAAGAATCTTTCTAACCTTATTTACAGACTTTTCATCCATTGCATTGAGAGGTTCGTCCAAAATTAATATACTTGGGTCTTCCATTAGAGCCAGAGCCACTGCTAGTTTTTGCTGCATACCTAGAGAATAATTCTTGACCTTCTTTTTATCATCAGGATCTAATCCAACAGCTTGTATTACTTGTCTAATTCTTTCATCGCCAACCTTGTCCTTATATGAAGCTATAATCTTTAAGTTTCTGAAAGCATTGTAATAAGGTATAAAGTTAGGACGTTCAATTATTGTTCCTACATCTTGCAGAAAGCCATGGCAAGGCTCATCGTCTATATAAATTTTTCTGCTGCTAGCTTTCATGAGGCCTAAAATAGTTTTAAATAGTAAGTTTGTTTAGTGGTTTTTGTAAGGTTTCTATCAAAGCAGAAGTAGATTAATTTGACTGATGAAAAAAAGTTATAAAATTCATCGTATACATTAAAGATAGTGACAGAGAGTTTATTGAGTTTTGTATTAAGGATTTTTCTTGATTTATGGCTTAAGAATAGCAGCAAGGTAAGTACTACTACTAATATACCAAGGCCAGGGCCATTGAATAAGAATTCAAGCTTAGAAGTATTTGTTTTTGCCCCGCAATGAGGACAAGGATTTGCTGATTTAGCAATACCTTTGCCGCATACCTTACATCTGATTATTTTATCCATAAAAACATCTCCCTGTATAAAATATAGTAAGAAAGATGAATCTTATAAACTAATAATAATACTTTCTAGTGAAATCTTTGCTATAATTTATATTAATATATTAACAGGAGGATGTCATGCAGTGGAATTTTTCTCAGATTACAGAATTGTTCATAAATAATAAAAAGACAGAACTTCTCTCTGAAGGTACCTTTGGCTTAGAGAAGGAATCTCAAAGAATAACAGGATCTGGAGAGCTTTCCTTGACTCCTCATCCTGATGTCTTTGGTGATAAGTGCAAAAACTCCCGGATAACTACAGATTTTTCTGAAAGTCAGATTGAAATGGTTACTCCAGTTTTTCAATCTGTGGAAGAGGTATATGAGTCCCTAGGGGAAATACAGGCTGAAGTGGAAGCAGGTATTGACCATGAGCTTCTCTGGCCCCTTAGTATGCCTCCTAGGCTGCCGGAAGATGATTTGATTCCTATTGCAAGGTTTCCTAAGACTAAGGAGTGTCAGGTAAAAGAGATATATAGAAAGGGTTTGGCCCTTCGTTATGGCAAGAAGATGCAAATGATATCTGGTATTCATTTTAATTTTTCATATAGTGAAAAGATGATTGATTTTCTTTATAGGCATTGGAATGAAAGGGAGGATAAAGGGCAGTTTAGGGATAATCTATATTTTGCTGTAGCCAGGAATTTTTTAAGGTACAGATGGCTGCTAATCTACCTTTTTGGAGCATCTCCATCCTGTGACTATACATATTACCCTGTAATATGTAAGCAGTTAGAGGCAATTGAAAAAAGCTGTTCAGACTGTGCAGGAGCCATTGAAAATCTTGAGGAATTTGCCACATCTCTTCGGGTAAGCAGGTTTGGTTATTCTGACACAGTTCAAGATAGCCATAACTTATATTTTAATAGTATGGATGAGTATAACAGGGAGCTTAGTAGAATTTTAGCAATGGAAAGTCCAGAGTACTTAAAGCTTGGATTGTACAGGGATGGTGAGCAGGTACAGCTTAATGGAAATGTATTGCAAAGTGAAAGCGAATTTTACTCTTCTATTCGATTAAAGCAAATTGTAAGAAAGGGAGAAAGCCAGCTCCAGGCTTTAACAAGGAGAGGGGTAAAATATTTAGAAGTAAGAATATTAGATTTAGATCCCTTTGAAAGGCTTGGTATGAGCTTGGAACAGTTGTATTTTTTACAGGTTTTTATGCTATATTGCCTTTTTGAAAATAGCAAGGCTATCACTAAAGATGAATATAGTCAAATGACTTCAAACCACCAGCTTACAGCTATCTTTGGAAGAAAGAGTGATTTAATGCTACACAACTATGATGGCCAAATGATTTCCTTAAAAACTTTTGCAGAAGAGATCCTTGAGAAATGTAGATATATTGCGGAACTTATGGATAAGGATTCTGCAAGTAACAAATACAAGGAAACTGTTGAAAAACAGTGTTTAAAGCTGCTAGATAAAAGTCTTTTACCTTCAGAGAGAATATATGAAGAAACAAAGGAGAAGGGCGAAAGCTTTGTAAAATTTGGTGTAAGACAGGCAAAAAAAAATTTAAAAATGATCTAAGGGAGTTGTATTTATGAAGGGAGAATATAAGGGTCTAGAACTTTCAACTCAGCTTTTAATTGCTGAAGCTATAAGGAGAGGAATTGAGGTTAGGGTCCTAGATTGGGAGGATAATTTTATCCAGCTAAAAAAGGACTCTAAAATTGAATATATAAAACAGGCTACTAGAACTTCTGTTGATACTTATATAGCGCCACTAATTATGGAAAATAAGGAAGTAACAAAGATTGTTCTTAGAGAGAAAGGCATAAGTGTTCCTAGTGGTATAAGTGTCAAGGATCTTAAAGAAGCTCTAGAAAGATTTTCTGAATTTGAAGGTAAGGACATAGTGGTTAAGCCTAAGTCCACCAACTTTGGAAAGGGGGTCTTTATATTAAAGAATATTAAATCCCTTGAAGAATATAAGAGCGCAGTAGAGCAAGCTTTAAGCCATGATAGTATAGTACTTATTGAGGAATTTATACCAGGCAAGGAGTATAGATTTTTAGTTATTGGAGATGAAGTGGCAGGAATACTACATAGAGTTCCTGCTAATGTTGTAGGGGACGGAAAGTCTACAATTGAGCAACTAGTTAATGAAAAAAATAAGGATCCCTTAAGAGGAAAAGGATATGTAACACCTCTTGAAAAAATAAGTCTTGGCAATGTGGAAAAAGAGTATTTGGCCTTGCAAGGTAAGGATATAAGTTATGTTCCTAAAAAGGATGAGATTGTTTATCTTAGAGAGAATTCCAATATTAGCACCGGTGGAGATAGCATGGATTATACCGATGATGTATTGGAAGACTATAAAAAGATAGCAGTTAAGTCTGCTAAGGCTGTAGGGGCCAAAATTTGCGGAGCAGATATAATCATAGAGGATATTAAGGCAAAGGCAAGGCCAGAAAACTACAGTATTATAGAACTGAATTTCAACCCAGCCCTGCATATACACGATTTCCCTTACAAGGGGGAAAACAGGCATGTAGAAAGAAAAGTCTTAGATTTACTGGGCTATTAAAAGAAATTATCCATTAAAATAGGCACCCTTAAATGATGTTACCCCCTAAATCCGGACACGGATTCAGGGGGGTTATCATGTCTAAATATTCATTTGAGTTTAAGTTAAAAGTAGTTAAAGAGTACATGGGAGGAGAAACCGGTGGTTACAAATCTGTAGCAAAGAAATATGATATAAAAAATCATAGCTTGATTATATATCAATTGCTCTTACAGAAAGGAAAAAGATACTTTAAATCTCACGAAAAGTGAAAAAGAAGAACTAATTGAATTAAGAGAAGAAAATGAATTTTTGAGAGCGAGCCTGGCATATGAAAAAAAGCTAAAAGCCTTAATCCAAGAAAGAGAGTCAAAAACAAAGAAAAGACGAAAGTAATAATGGAATTAAGGCAGAACTTTCCTTCAATCAAATTAAAAATCTGGCTTAAGATATCTAACTTACCTATGAAACTTATGGATACAGAAGAATTACCATTGCTTTAAAACAAAAGGGTTTTAAGGTCAACCACAAAAGAGTATATAGAATTATGAAAGAGAATGGTTTGAAGTGCATAAAATTTTCTAGAAGATCTAGAGGCTATAGTTCTTTTAAAGGTGAAGTTGGGATTATTTCTTTTAATCTATCTACAGCTCCTACGGTGAAATTTACCACAGATGCCTTAGAGGATGCTCTTAAAAGGCTTCCTAAGAAGCATCAATTAAGCAGTTGGAGAAAAAGATTACAGGATATATTTACTGGTATAATAACAAAAGAATAAAAGAGAAATTGAACGGCCTGTCACCTATTGAGTATAGGCAACAAGCCGCATAATTAATATTATCCGAAAGTCCGGATTAAAGGGTTCACATCAAAAGGGTGCCTTTGAACTATGCTAAATCCCACTTTGTAACCTGTCTTTGGATCAACTGGGCGCTATATTTAGCCTGTAGATCTCCTCCTTCAGAGAAGAATATGTTTTCAGCTATGATAGCATCCATAGCTGCGTTAACTTCAGCCTCTGTCACATCAGGTTTAATATTTGAAATGGTGAAGCTTACTTTATCACCGCCTATGTTTACAAAGGTCATTTGTAGTGAATATTCCATGGAATTACCTCCCTTCTCTATTGAATACTTTCTTTGAGCTACATATCTGTCAATGTGTAGTTGTCGTTCTTTTCAATGCTGGATACTGGATACTTAAGTAATGGTTCTATTGCCTTAGCTGTTGCGAAGATATTGTCGTCGCTAGCTGAAGTTTTAACTTTAGAAAGGTTCATAGTTTTTTTGATGTCTTTTCCTTCCTTAGAGCCAGTAATTAAAACTAAAGCTAACTTAGTTGAGTTTTTAGTTGCTACTGCCATACTGTCACCTCCTTTATTAACTTTGCTTTACGATATTAAATATGCATTTCTTAGAAGGTTTTTTGAAAAAGTTTAAAAAATATTCTTGCCCCTTAGCTAAGCTTTGATTTTCTCTTAGATAGGCTTATTATCCTCATTCACATTTAGTTTTACTGAAAGTATTGTGGCAAGTTGATTAATAGAAGAGGTCAACTTATCCATTTTGTCTTCAATCCTAATGAGTAAATAGGCAGCAACGGCAATGGGAAAGCCGACGTTTGCCACAGCCTTTATTAGTTCCTCCATGGAAAAGCCTCCTTTCTTTTTAATAGGAAGAGATCCTTGAAAACTGAGAGTTTAATTACAAAGATCTCTTGCTTTAATAGTAAATATGCAAAATTAAGGGAGATTTAAGCTTGAACTTCTGCTACTTATAAGGTATATTTTTACAGGGGTTATAAAATTGAAGTTTTTGGCAATAATCTAAATTGGGCTTGTGGAGTTTAAAGGAAAGAATTTATATGATTTGTAATAATTTAACAGGCTATAACATATACCTAAAAGGTAGCTTCGAAATAATTTTGTAACTTTAGGATAAGTTTTTGTGAAGCGAACAACATATGCTGGCAAACTCATAAAAGCTTGAGCATAAGCCTTAAAGCATATGAACTCTTAGCTATATGATAAAGGAGAGATTTAAGATGAGTATAAAAAAGAAGCTGCTAGCTCTAATTATGACTGTGGTCTTGATGAAAGGAACTACTGTTTACGCAGAGCCACTATCACAACAGCTTCAAAAGCAACAAAAGCAGCTACAAGAGAACCAAAAAATTTATAATAGTATAGAAGCAGAAAAAGAGGCTATAGAAATAGAAATACAAAATTACGATGCACAAATTGAGGACTTAATGATTAAAATTCAGGAGAATAAGAAAAAGATTGATAGCACTGAAGGGCATATTGCCGTTATAGAAGAAGAAATCAGTGAATTGGAGCAAAAGATTGAAGAGGAAAAAGCCCTAATGGATAGAAGGCTATCAGGCCTATATAAGAGTGGACAAAATCAATACTTATCAGTTATCCTAAGTGCTGAAGGTTTTGGGGACCTTATTACAAGAATTTATTCAATGAAAAGAATCTCAGACTATGATAAAGAGCTTATAGATAGTTTCCAGCAAAAAGTAGATAAGTTGGATAAGGTCTCTGCGGAATTAAATGAAACAAAAAAACAATTATCAGGGTTAAAGAAGTCCGATGAAGACAGACTATCGGTAATTAATAATTCTATAAAGGAACAGAAGAAACTAATAGCACAGTTAGAAGCAAGGCAACAAGTCTATGTCAACAAGATTACAGAATCTCAGAAGCTTGTAGATGCTACTCTTGCTCGTATGCAGCAAATGAATGGTTCAAGTTCTAGTTCTAGACCTACAGGAGGAAGTTCTGTTTCTAGAGGTGGTGCTACAGTTTCAAACAATGAAGTTATTGCTTATGCTTCCAGGTTTCTAGGTACCCCCTATAAATGGGGGGGAACAAGTCCAGAAACAGGTTTTGATTGTTCTGGATTTACCCAATATGTATATGCTCATTTTGGCATTCGAATAGGGAGAACAACCAGAGACCAGATAAAAAGTGGAGTAGGGGTTTCAAGATCACAATTACAAGTAGGGGATTTAGTTCTCTTCGGAAAAAATGGAGATCCTACTCATGTGGGGATCTATGCAGGAAACAATACCTATATACATTCTCCCCGTACTGGAGATGTGGTAAAAGTATCTGCTATGACCCGAAGTGATTTTATTACTGGAAGACGAGTTAAGTAGTAAAAATAAAGCTTCTTTCCAGCCTCACTGGGAAGAAGCTTTTTCTGTTAATTGCAGGATTGAAGTTTATAGTGGTTTTAACTATATCTAGAAGTTGTAAATGAAAAGTATAGAAAATTGAAAAAATTTATCGAAATTTAACATGTTTTTAAATTGTAAACGTTAAGATATTATGTTAAAATTATAATATAGTTGATAAAAATATCATTATATGATTGAATGTAGGAGGTAAAAATATGAAGAGATTAGAAGGAAAAGTGGCAATTGTAACAGGTTCTACATCAGGAATGGGAAGAGCTACAGCTATAGCATACGCTCGTGAAGGGGCAAAGGTAGTTGTAACTGGAAGAAATGAAGAAAGAGCAAAGGAAGTAGTAAAGCAAATCAAAGACGAAGGATTTGAAGCTATGTATGTAATAGTAGATACTTCAAATGTTGAAAGTGTACAAGATTTAGTTGATAAGACTTTAGAAGCTTATGGAACTGTAGATATTTTATTTAATAATGCAGGTGCACTTAGTGTTACACCATTACAGGATGTAAGTTTGGATGAGTGGAATAGAGTATTTAATGTTAATGTTACTTCAGCCTTATATTTAACTCAGCTTGTTGCACCAATAATGAAGGAAAAGGGAAAAGGTGTAATCATTAATACTTCTTCAGTTGCAGGTTTCCATGCACATCACGGAATGGCTGCTTACATATCCTCAAAGCATTCAATGAATGGTTTAACAAAATCAATGGCATGGGAACTTGGTCCAGAAATACGTGTAAATGCAATAGCACCAGGACTAATTGATACTGCTATGGTTGCAAGCATTGGAACTCTTGATGAAGTAGGAGGTCATTTAATCGAAGGTTCTCCTCTAAAGAGAGCGGGAAAACCTGAAGATATAGCTTCAGTAGCATTATTCTTAGCTTCAGATGAGTCATCATTTATAAATGGACAAATTATCAGAGTAGATGGTGGAATAGATATCTAATAAAAACTAACTTGATTAAAGTTGATAAATTTATAACAGCAGGTGCAAAAAACTTGTCACATTTTTACTTAAATACAAAAAGAAATACACTGCGGTCATGCCCTTTTGGCATTGCTGCAGTTTTTAATTTTATTTAGCTATGAATAAAGTCTGATGCTTTTAATATGGATACAGAAAGACTTTAAATGTGGTAAACTTAGATTTAAACAATAAATTTTTTGGAGAGAAAACTATGAAAGTAAAAGTAGCCTTTATATGTGTACACAATTCTTGCAGATCTCAAATGGCAGAGGCCTTAGGAAAGTTATTTGCCTTTGATGTTTTTGAATCCTATTCAGCAGGAACAGAGTTAAGACCGGAAATTAATCAGGATGCAGTAAGAATAATAAAAGACTTATACAATGTGGATATGAATGAAAGACAGAAGTCCAAACTACTAGATGACATTCCACAGGTAGATATTGTAGTAAAAATGGGCTGTAATGTGGTATGCCCCTTTTTACCTTGCAAGCATGAGGAGGACTGGGGATTAGAGGATCCATCGGGCAAAAGTGATGAAGAATTTATCAAAACTGCAAGGTGTATTGAGGAAAAAGTTAAGGATTTAGCTAAAAGAATTAAAAATAAAGAAATTGATTTGAGTTAAGAGACAGTGCAGCTACAAAATGAGAGGGAAAGTTTTGTAGCTGAGTTTTTTATTGAAGAATGTCTAAGGATATTTAAGAAAAATGTACCAGCCCCCTTGAAAAATGGAAGGAAAATATTATATAATGATACCGAACGGATGTTCTGGGAGCTAGATGGTTTTCTGTAATTATAAGTAAGGTTCCCAGCTTTTAAATTTGTATAGGAGGGATTGGCTTTGAAGGTACTGGCAAAACCTATAGATGTTGTAGCCTGGTTTACTAAAGAAGGAACACCGAGACCTGTTAGGTTTAGAGTGACCAATGAAGAAGAAAGTGAAACTGTAATAAAGGTTGATAAAATACTTCATGTAGACAGAGAAAAACTTGCAGGTAATCACATGCTGGTATATAGGTGCCAAGGAGCAATAAATGGAGTGGAGAAGGTTTATGAGTTAAAGTATGAGTTACTAACCTGTAAGTGGATCTTGTTTAAGATCTAGCAGAAAAAAGCATATTTTTATCCTGGGGAATGCTTATTTTTTAAGTAAATACAAGGGAGATGAGCATAATGAATATGTTGCATACAATGTAACAATATGGAAGGAAAAATTCTCTCTCCCTTTTTTTATATCCATTTTTATAAAAGCTTTTAGCTAAGATAAGTTCATAAGTCACGGATAAAGCTATGTTATTGTAGTGGCGGTATACTGCTATATTATCCTTGATATTCCCTAGTGATTATGCTATAGAATTTCTATGAGTTTATAACTGATAATTTTATGTGAATGTGAGGAAGATTTATTAATTTATACTATTTTGAAGTATATGGAATTTTACAAGGATAGCATGTTAAGATTTTATATGTAAATAATAGTTAAATATGCAATATGCATAGCTGTAGCTAATAAGCTTTAGCAGGAGGTGGAAAAATGAAGGTAAATCAAATGAAGGAAAAAATCAATAGTAAGGAATATGACTTTTTACGAGAGGATGAAAGATTAAAAAATAGGATAATCCTATTAACTACAGGTGGAAGTTATGCTTATGGAACAAATATAGAGACAGAAGAGCATATTAGCGACTTTGATCTTAGGGGTATCTATTTAAACTCCCCTGAAGAGATATTAACTATGAATTGTCAGGAAAAACCTGTTGAAAATCTCAAATTAGATGTGACTGTTTATCCCCTAGCTCAGCTTGTAAAGTTGCTTACTAATGCAAACCCTAACACCATAGAGCTTCTGGGAACTAAGGAGGAGCATTTATTCATAATAACTGAGGAAGGTCGTATGCTAAGAAATAGTGCAGATTTATTTTTATCAAAGGGAGCCTATGCTTCCTTTGGAGGTTACGCAATACAGCAATTGAGAAGATTAGAGAACGCTTTGGCCAGAGGCAGTTACCCGCAGAAGGAAAAGGAAAAACATATAATGGGTAGTATAGAAAGGCAAATGATGACCTTTGTTGATAGGTATAAGCCTATTACAAAGGATCAGTTAAAACTATATATTGATAAATCGGATAAATTGGACTTTGATGAGGAGATATTTGAAATGGTAGATTGGTATGATCAGAAGTTCCAGTATGCTAAGGAAAATTGTGTTTTACCAGATAAGCCGGATTATAAAAAGATAAATGAATTGGTTATAGAGATTAATAAAAGGGTGGTTTCTTCAACCAGGTAAAGTTCCATTTGCTATACAAGTATAATAAAAAGCATATACTTGTAAAATAAGCTAATAATATAATTGAATTATAGTATAGAAGGTAAAATTTTAGGAGGGCATAGGAAGATATAAACTTTTTACAAGAGGATGATTTGCCAGACTTGTTTGTAAAAGATCCAAAGGAAAAGAGAGACCATAGAATACTTAAATATGCCTATCAGTTTGTAGAGGCAGACAAGTATGTTATTGCATCACCTTTCTGGAACTTGAGTATTCCAGCTATATTAAAGGCTTATATAGATTATATATCTGTTACAGGGATAACCTTCAAATATACCGATAGCGGCCCTGTAGGCTTGTGTAACAACAAGAAGTGTGTTCATATAGTTGCTAGAGGTGGAGTTTATGGTGAAGGACCTGCCGCTGCTTATGAAATGGGAGATAGATATTTAAGAACTATCTTGGGTTTCTTTGGTATAACAGATTTTACAACTATAGCAGCAGAAGGCATTGATCTTGTAGATAAGGATGTAGAGGCCATTATCCAAAAGGCCATTGACAATGCAGAGGAGCTGGCTAAAAGGTTCTAATTAAAAAAAGCAGCCTTAGGAGCGGTCAGATAGGGATTTATAATTCCTGAAAAATTCGGCATAGTCGTTGATATTCGGCTATGCCGTTTTTTCGTTTAGTTTGGTAAGTCGATAGCGCCAATGCAGTTATAGAAAATTTGAATCCGCTGGGTTCTGCGGCCATCTACTTTTTCAGCCTTAAATACAATAATTTTGTCAATGAACTCTCGGATAATCTCTGCATCCAATTCTGTAATTTCTGTGTACTTTTTAACCAGTGCCAAAAAGCGGTCGGTATTGAGGGACTGTTCATTTGCTGTATCAATGGTATGTT
>FZPS01000153.1_pt37 | contig 52753 bp, 47 predicted proteins | sample 1817821 | NCBI WGS metagenome assembly FZPS01 (sample SAMEA104158645, study PRJEB21678) | metagenome | place: Germany | collected 2015-04-21 | reverse complement strand
TTACCACACTTACCTATAGATTATAACACCCATAGAAGATTTTTCCAAGGATTTGGTAGAATAGGTAGCTTTAGTAAGTAATGAATCGCATAAGATAAAGAATGTGTCTTCTTATTCATATCGTAGAAGAATTTAAATCCTTATTCACTCATGGTTTTGAGTCCTAGTCATTATGAAAGATAAAAGAAAAACGCTCATTTCGCTTCAAGATTTGATACCTTATGCAGCTCATTCAAAAATAGGAAATCAATGGAACGCTCCGCTAAAAGCCCTGATTTCCAAACCGATTTTTGAATTTCGCTGTAAGGTATAACAAATCTCTCAGAGGCATTCGCTTTCTTTTCTTTTATCTATTTAGCCTATACATCCAGCCAATTAAAGGTCTGAATTGATTAGTGCTAAAAGTTTAGGGTCAAGATCCTTCGTAAGTAAGGCTAATACCGCCCGTCTCAGGATGACAACACCAACCTTTGGACTAGGAATAAGAATAAATTTTCAAAATGAGACTCGAGACTGAGAGGTTCGTAACGGAGAGTCGATATTGAAATTTATTCTACTGTGTAAAATAGATGAGAGTTTGAGACACATTATTCTCCTTATGTGGAATAAATAAACTCAGGTCCTAAACTCCTTGTGTTCTAACAAGCTCTTAATGAATCGCATGGTCGTAGTAATGGAGGGTGCCTATATCATGGATAACAGCCATAACAGTGTATTTACTATAAATCTTGGATATTCATTTTTTCTATTTCCTTCTCCTGTTTAATCTTCTTCCTTGATAAAACATAAATTAATATATAAGCAATAGTAGGGATATTAACCATAAGGTAATTACCTAGTATCTCTGCTATACTAGAGCCCATTTTCCAAAGAGTAAATGGAAGATTAAGGTAACGAATAAATGTTAATGTAGGTAATACCAAGCCTGCATACTTATCCTTCCTAGATAAGAAGATTTGGACGGGAATGCTAACAAGAAGTAGCAATATCAGTATAATTGTTCTTATTGTTTCATCCATCATTATAGATCCTCCTCTTTTATCTTCTTATACTCATTAATTAAAATCTTGGCTGTATCAAAATCGATCTTATCATTAATTGCCAGCCTTTTAATCAAACCTATATAAGGTTCATTTGATTCATCTTCATTCACCTTAATCTTTTGTATTAATTTATCTAGCCTCAGCCTGACCGTGGGATAGGTTACATTGTACTCCTGGGCTATCTCTTTTAATGAGCCCGAGGCTAAAATAAATCTTTTAATAAATACCACATCTTCGTCATCAAGGTTTTCCATCCATTGTGGAACTATTCTTATAGCCATATAATTACCTCCTAACATTAATTATATTAAGTATATGCTTTAATTTTGTTAAAGTCAATAGTGAAATGCTTTTAAATTATATTAAAGGTGAAAACAAGGTAAGTAATCATGGACCAATTCAAAATATCCTACAAAACAAAAACACAAGGAAAGATTACCATTCTCCTTGTGCTTTTATTTCTAAATTCTTATATATTCATTACCCTATCTAATACAAGAACAGTGGACTTTTATGTAAATCACTATCCCACCAAGGCAATGTATTTAAATATACCTAAAAAATGAGCTATACTGGCTGCCAGTACAAAAATATGCCAAATACCATGGTTGAAGGGTATCTTCTTTACCCCGTAGAATATTGTGCCCCCTGTATAAAGAAGACCGCCTGCTAGGATCCAGTAGAAGAAATTGATACTGGTTGCATTTATAATGGCCCTAATGGGTATTACAGCCAACCATCCCATGGCAATGTAGATAATCACAGACAGCAGCTTATACTTATCAAATTTGTTGAAGGTTACTATTTTAAACACTATCCCTGCTAGGGCAATTATCCAAATTCCAATTAAGATTATCAATCTAAGATTACCTTTTAATACTAAAAGTGCTATTGGGGTATAGGTCCCTGCTATGAATAAAAATATGGATGAGTGGTCAAATACCCTAAGAATCCTTTTTGCTTTTTCCATGGGGATACTATGATAAAGGGTTGATGAAAGAAACATGAGGATAATGCATCCACCATAAATGCTAAAGGCTACTATAGAAGGTATATCTCCCTTGTTTATGGATACCACAAGCAAAAGGGTTAGGGCCACAATTCCAAAAACTACACCCATACCATGGCTTATACCATTAAAAATCTCTTCTGCCCTTGAATATTTCTTACCTAATAATCCCTTGTCTCTTTCTTTTTTCAACTTTCTCACCTTCCATATTAAATAACCACAAAAGACTACTCTACCGCATCCTGGTCTGTTAGGATTATGGGGCCATCCTTAGTAATGGCTATGGTGTGCTCATACTGGGCAGATAGACTGCCATCTACAGTTCTTGCTGTCCAGCCATTGTCATCTAATTTCATTTGGTATCCACCCATATTTATCATGGGCTCTATGGTCATAACCATGCCCTCAACCAATCTCTGGCCTCGACCTGGGGTTCCATAATGTAGTACTTGGGGATCCTCATGCATATCTTGACCTATACCATGACCTACAAAATCCCTTACCACTGAAAATCCATTAGATTCCACATAGGACTGGATTGCATGACCTATATCTCCCAGTCTATTTCCTATAACTGCTTGCTCTATCCCAAGGTAGAGGGATTTCTTGGTAACATCTAATAATCTTTGGGCATCCTCTGAAATATTCCCAACTGGGTAGGTCCATGCTGAGTCTGCCAGCCAACCATCCACATTGACTACCATGTCAATGGTGACTACATCCCCTTCCTTTAGCTTTTCATGTCTGGGAAAGCCATGGCATATTTCATCATTTATAGATGCACAGGTGGCATACTCATATCCCTGGTAGCCCTTTTGTTCAGGATATGCCCCTCTGGCCTCTAGATATTCCTCTACAAACCTATCTATCTCCATGGTTGAGATTCCTGGTTTGATTATCTTAGCTATTTCCTTATGAAGAGCAGCTAGTATCATACCAGCTTCCCTCATCCTTTGGATTTGTTCTTCTGTCTTAAGTATTATCATATATTTACCATCCTTTACTAATTATATTCATTCAATAGATTAATAAAATCATCATTATTGTAGAGACTTTCAAAGTCCTTATCCCTGATAACCCAGCTTATAATAGCTGGATTGAGACTAAGGGCCTTCCTAATATCAGAGATTGCTTCTTCCTCCATGCCCAGGATGGCATAGGAACATGCCCTATTATAGTATAAGTCTTCCGCATCCTTGTTTATATCTATACCCTCACTTAGGATTTCTATAGATTTATTATACTCCTTTTCTTCTATATAAATTGCTGAGATATTCAGGTAAGTATAATAATAACTCTTATTAAGCTCTAGTGAACTATAGTAGCTCTTCAGGGCCATCTTGTTGTCGCCTAGTCTTTTATACACCACCCCTAGATTAAATCTGGATTTATAAAAGTGTGGGTATATATCTACGCTTTTTGTAATCATTTCAAGGGCCTTTTTATAATCCCCCATCTCCTCGTAGATAGAGCCTAAATTATTGTAGGCATGATAGTCTTCAGGCACCAGTTCTATTACCTTAATATAGTATTCTATGGCCAAGTCCTTCATATCTAGTTTATCATATAGGTTAGCTAAAAAGAAATAGGCCCTATCATACTTAGGATCAGATTTTATGGCTTGTTTATAATAATATAAAGCCCTGTCATCGTTACCTAGTTGTTCTTCCATAATAGCCTTACCATAATAGGCTCCTGGGTTTACAGGGTCTAATGCTAGAATCCTATCATATGCTTTTATGGAATCTTGGGGCAGGTCTAATTCATCATAGATTAAGGCAATATTAAATAAAATCTCTATATCGTCTTCTAGAGATCCCTTGAATTCCATAGACTTATTGTAGAAGTCTATGGCTTTTTCCTTATTTCCCTGAAAATAATTGCTTTCGGCTAATACTAAATAATTCTTCCTTCTTTGCTCTGTCCGTAAATCTCTTGTCAAAATCAACACCCCAAAACTATAGTACTAATAGTTTATCACAAAAAATAAAAAAAGTAGAGTTAATACTCTACTTTTAATACTCTGATGGAGTTTAGTATTGCAATTAGGGACACTCCCACGTCTGCAAACACAGCCTGCCACATGGAAGCCAGACCTGCTGCTCCAAGGCCTAAAACCATCAGTTTTATACCTAGAGCTATGACTATGTTTTGGCTGACAATTCTCTTAGTCTTCTTGGCTATTTTAATTCCAGTAGCTATCTTGGATATCTCGTCTGTTAGAATGACTATATCCGCTGCTTCTATGGCTGCATCTGAGCCAAGGCCTCCCATGGCAATGCCCACGTCTGCCCTAGCCAGTACTGGTGCATCGTTTACACCATCTCCCACAAATGCTACCTTTTTGCCTGAGCTTTCACTTAATATCTCTTCAAGTTTCAGCACCTTATCCTGGGGCAATAAATCACCATGAACCTTATCAATGCCAATTAGGTCTCCAACTTTTCGTGCTGTTGAACCATTATCTCCTGACAGCATAATGGTTTCTTGGACACCTAGGTCCTTTAAGCTTGAAAGGTCATCTCTAACACTAGCCTTGATTTCATCAGATACTATTATGGTTCCCACATGCCTACCTTCCCTAGCCACATATACCACTGTACCAATGGATTCTTCTTCTACAAAATCAATATTATTGTCTATCAGTAAACCTTTATTTCCTAGTAAGATATCAGCCTCATCTATGTTTACGGATATACCCTTACCTGGGATTTCCCTATAGTCAACAATATATTCCTTCCTAATATCCCTGCCATACTCATCTAATATGGATAGGGCTATTGGATGGTTGGAGTAACTCTCCCCATAGGCAGCCAGCTCCAAAACCTCATCTTCTGAATAACCATCATAGGCCTTTACCTTAGTAACCTTAAAGACGCCCTTGGTAAGGGTACCGGTCTTGTCGAATACCACCCTATCTACATAGTTAAGGGCTTCCAGAAAGTTGCCTCCCTTGACTAGGATTCCCTCCTTAGAGGCAGCCCCTATGCCTCCAAAGAAACCTAGGGGGATGGAGATAACTAGGGCACAAGGACAGGATATAACTAAAAATACAAAGGCCCTATAAGCCCAATCTGTCAGCTCCCCATTAAAGAACAAGGTTGGTAATATCCCTATGCCTAAGGCGATGAATACTACAGCAGGGGTATAGTACCTGGCAAACTTGGTTATGAATTGCTCAGTTGGGGCCTTCCTACTAGATGCATTTTCTACTAAATCCAAGATCTTGGTGACTGTAGATTCTCCAAATTCCTTTTCAACCTTAACCTTAAGGAGGCCTTGATTATTGATTACACCTGAAATTATTTGATTCCCCACCCCTATACTTCTAGGGACACTTTCACCTGTAATATTCGAGGTATCTAGGCTTGATTCCCCTTCTACCACTAACCCATCTAGGGGTACCTTTTCTCCAGGTTTAATGATTATATAATCCCCTATCCTAACTTCTGTGGGATCTACTACTACTATTTCATTATCCTTCTCCAGGTTAGCATAGTCTGGCATAATGTCAGTTAAGGCCTTAATAGACTTCCTAGAGCGGTTAACGGCCATACCTTGGAATAACTCACCCACCTGATAGAAGAGCATTACTGCGACTCCTTCAGGGTATTCACCTATGATGAAGGCTCCTATGGTAGCCAGGGTCATGAGAAAGTTCTCATCAAAGGGAGTCCTATTTACTAGGTTCTTGCCTGCCCTTATGAGAACATCATACCCCACTATAAAATAGGCTAATAGATAGGTGGATAGTCTTATTCCACCTTGTAGTTTTAATAAGGGGGGAATTATAAAGAGGATTAAGCTAGAAACTATCCTAATTAATTCATAAGTATCAAAATTCCCATGTTCATGGCTGTGGTCATGGGAAGAATCCATATCCTTAATGGATAAATCCAAGACTTCTACACCAGGTTCAAACTTATTTACTAGCTTTATTATTGAGTCCTTTATCCTATCCCTATCAAGTTCATTCTCTATATCAACTTTAATTTTCTTATTTACAAAGTCTAGACTGGCTGTCTTAACCCCTTCTAGTTTAGCAGTCCTATCTTCAATCTTTCCAGCACAACTAGCACAGTCTAAGCCTCTAAGTTCCAATTCAATAATGGTCATAGTTATCCCCCTTTCATTTAACATGTGAATAGATATTCATATGTTAGTTTTATTATACCCCTTTCACTTTAAAAGTCAACAGCTTTCCATAAGTGTCTCATTAAAAAAAATGTATCAAGATTCCTAGTAAATCTATATCTCTTCATAAAAAAAGTCCCCAGCTAGGCTGAGAACTCTTTACACACTAATCATTTATAATTGATAAACTGCAAGGGTCTTATACTTAAGTTTCTTGCCCTCATAAACATCCCCATCTATGAGCAACCACTTGTTATTTATCCCTTGATACTTGGCTAATTCTTCAAAATAGTACATAATGACTCCCGCATCCATCAAGAAGGCCCTATTCCATTCTTCGTAAGCTATAGCTAATTCTATTGACGTATCCTTAAGGATAAATCTCCAGGGTTGTAGATTCTTGGTGGACGGAGCAAATCTTATATAATAAAACAAATCCTTCAAGCCCATGGTTTCTAGCTTTTCCATAGCTATTTCCTTTTCTACCTCTTCATCAAATACGAAATCTTCTATTCCTAATTTTGCGCTATATGGTGCTTCTGAAAAAGGTGGTTGCGGCTTCTGATAACCAAATGCCAATAGATACTTGATATCATTGGTTGCTTCACCAAACACATCCTGCTTAAAGGCGTAATCCAAATTCTCCAGACTGACCCAGCATGTGGCTAATCCTTTTGCATTAAGGATAGTAATTAGCTTCTCCATACTATAAGCACCATAAATCATAGTTGAGTCATAATCATCTAAAAAATCCAAGGCAATATAATGGGGAGCCTCTATCATCACACCTGCATATCCACCCTTACCCATAAGGGCTTCCATAATATTAGCCCCATTCTCATAGAGCCTAAGTTTGAAATTACCAAGACTTTCTTCCTCATTTAGAGCCTTTAAATCCCCCATAATCTCCTCTAGCTTTTCAAATTCAACCTTATTTCTTTTAAAATCCCTGATTGATTTTCTGTTTCTCAAAAAATTGCCCATCAACATAATATAACCCTCCGTTCATCTAATATTTATTCTATTTATACCAATATAGCTCCATATCAATCATCACACTAGGCCTATCATCACGGCGGCTTTTTCAATAACATCCAAAAGATAGCGATGGACCAAAATAGAACTACCTATACCTAAGATTAGTCCAGCAACTACATCCGTGGGATAATGGACCCCTAAATAGATCCTAGAGATACCAATAATGGTGGCAACTGCATAGACCAATAAGGAAACATAGGGGATATTCAAAGCCAAAACCGTGGCTATGGAGAAGCTGGCTGTAGTATGGCCTGAGGGAAATGAATAATCCCTTAATTCTATCCCAAAGGTATGAAGCTGCTCAATTATCTTATAGGGTCTAGCTCGACTCAAACCCAACTTTAAGCTATGAACCACCAACTGACTTATGCCCAATACAACAATGGCTTCTAGACCAATAAGCCTAATGGCCCTATTCCCCAAGATGACCAAGGCCAAAGAAAAAATACTGGAAAATATGGCTCCACCTAAATCAGTTATTCTATACATAAATTTATCAAGAAAATCATTCTTCATTCTATCATTGATAAGCTTGATTAAATAATCATCAAATCTTTTTAATAAGTCCTTCATTATCATCCCGCCTTTATGCTACTATTATATAATATATCCATTTTCAAAGCTATGAAACCATTAATACTAAGCTATATCTTAATCAATTTTTATGATACTATATAGGATAGATATCATTAAAGAAGGTGACATGTCTTGAAGCTTAGTAAGGAACAGATTCAAGCAATCAATCATTTACATGGCCCTGGCTTGATATTGGCAGTACCAGGTGCTGGCAAGACTACTGTCCTTATCCATAGGGTCTATAATCTGATAAAAAACCACAAGGTCCACCCTGACAGGATACTTTCTATTACTTTTAGTAAAGCATCAGCAAGGGATATGAAAAGCCGTTTCAATAGGGTCTTCCCAGACCTGTCAAACTGGAAAATTCATTTTTCTACAATTCATGCCTTTTGCTTTAGCCTGATAAGGGAATATGCCTACATGAAGAATACCAGCTTCAGATTAATAGAAGATGAAAAGAACCAACTTAACAAGTATGCCCTGCTCAAAAGGATTTACTTGCAGGTTAATAATAATCATATAACTGAAGAAAAACTTGAAGCCTTGTTGACTCTTATAGGATACATAAAGAATATGATGCTAGAGGTTGATGAATTCTTAGATGAAAACAAGGTAGAAATTGAAAACTTCAAAACCATCTATAAGAAGTACGAAAATTACAAGAGAAGGAATAATTTGATAGATTTTGATGATATGTTGACTATTTCCTTGGAAATACTCAAATCCGACAATTACCTCTTGGACAAGTACAGGAAGAAGTATGATTTTATCCAGGTAGATGAGGGACAGGATACATCAAAAATCCAGTTAGAACTGATTAAGTATCTAGCCTATCCAAAAAACAACCTTGTAATTGTAGCCGATGATGATCAATCCATCTATGGCTTTAGGGGGGCCTATCCCAAGGGCCTCTTAGACTTTCAGAAGCAATATAGGGATGGCAAGGTGTACTTTATGGAGAAAAACTATCGTTCCTCAAAAAATATTGTTTCCATAGCCAATAGATTCATTAAAAACAATAAAAATAGATATGATAAAAATATCATCACCGACAATGATTACATTGAGCCTATCAATATAATCAAGGTAAAGTCTCCTGCAGACCAATATAATTATATAATAGAAGCCCTACAAGATATGGATTTAGCTAATACAGCCATATTATTTAGAAATAATCTGTCTGCCTTGGGAGTGATTGATATCCTTGAGAAAAATAATATACCCTTTTATATGAGGGACAAAAAAATTAGGTTTTTCAATCACTGGTTGGTAAATGATATATTAAACTTAATGATATTTGCTCAAGATACTACTAACATGAATATCTATGAAGACTTATATTATAAGATCAAGGGCTATATCTCTAAAAGACAGATTAACTATGCCAAGTCCCTAAATGCTAACCAATGTGTATTTGACAGAATCTTGGACTTTCCTGGAATAAATGACTTTTATAAGAAAAATTTGCGGGAACTCAAATTTGATTTTAAAAGAATAACAAAACTTAAGCCCCTTGAAGCTATTAGGTATATTGAAGATGTCCTGGAATATGATATATATTTGCGGGAAAATGCGATTAAGTTTGGATTTACCTATGAAAATCTAAATTCCATGCTTTTTTATTTAAAACTAATCAGTGAGGAATGTAAGACCTTACAAGAACTCATAGACAGATTAAAACATATTCAAGCCCTCACTAATAGCTCAAGTAATAATAAGAACACCCTGACCCTTTCAACCATCCACTCTGCTAAGGGTTTGGAGTTTGAGAATGTATTTATGATAGACTTAGTGGATGAAGAGTTTCCCAGCTCTGCCAGTATAGAATCCTTGTATAAGGGTAATGTAGAGCCAATGGAGGAAGAAAGAAGACTCTTTTACGTGGGGATTACCAGGGCAAAAAAACACCTAAGTCTCATAACCCTGGCTTCTATGAATGATAGGCTTAAGGAACCATCAAGGTTTTTAAGCGAACTTCAAAAAAAGTAAATTTTTCCGTTTAATTTTCCTAGATTAAGAGATACTAATAGGGCAAGCGTATTTTAATTTAGGAGGGTAGAAATGGAAAGAAACAAAAGCAAAAAAAATAGACAGCAGCAAGAACAAGAACAAAGACAAGAAGAACAAAGAAGACAACAAGAGCAAAGACAGAAGCAAAAACAAAGATAATAAAAGGTCCTCATCCTAAGATGAGGGCCTTTTATTCTTGATATTCTTCAATTCCATCCATATCTACTTCAAAAAACTCATCAGCCTCTAACATATAATGACCAGACTCGTAAGGCTTACCATCTACAGAGATAAAGACTCTTTCTACATCATAAAATCTGCCCAGTGTATTTACAATGCTTTTTAATATTTCGGTTTCAAATGATGAGCCTACATTCATATCCCTTAATAAGTCTTCCGAGAAATCAACCTTTACTGACCAGTCTAGCCTATCTAGCTTAAGCATATTGATAGTTGTGGTGTCGGGTATAACTTGGGCTAGGCCATCAGATGGAGGATTCTTTAATATATCTTCCATAAGCCTTTCCATGCTTTGATTGGTATGGAAATCAACCTGCCTATTTACCAACAAAGTTAAAATGTCTCTATCTTTAGATGAGGGATAGTAGGTCTCAATATTAAAAGTCATGGGTTTGCTTTCCATGGATCTTAGTAGTACTTCTACCTTGTCTTCTCCATCCTCATAAAGTATAGCCACCAGTCCAAGATCTTTTACATAGTAGCGTTTCTCAGTCCTGTCTTCCCCAAACTCTGTAGTTACCTCCAGGGCTTTAAAAGTATCCATGGGAGTCTCTATTTCTACATCTAGACCTGTAATGCTTCTATTATAGCCATCTGCTGTTGTCCAGGAGTTTCCTAGGGTTAGGGGCTCCTTTAAAATAATATCAGTTTGCTCTCCACTAACATTTAACATGTTCTCGATATGATAGAATTCTCCCTCATAGTATACTTCCTTTAGCATACCATCAGCATATTCCAGTACCCTTATCACATTAGTACCAGGGTTTAGGACCTTCAATTGAGCCTTGTTACCATCTATATATTCGAAAAACACCTTTCTTTCAGCAAACTCATTGCCTATGCCTTCATAATCGTATATGGTATTCTCCTTAAATGGAAAATAATCGTCTATACTTAGTTCTGTATTTAGCTTCTCCTCTTCTTGCTTTACAGGTATAGGACTAGATTCACATCCAATTAGGGCAAATACAAGGATTAAGACAAGAAAAAGCTGATAAAATCTTTTCATAATTTTCACTCCTAGCATAAATATAACTAGTCATTTGCTATCTTTTCTTATCCTAATTATACCCTGTCAACTGGATTTATAATTTACGATTTGATTACATTAGATAATATCAATACTGGCATCTAATTTGTATATTATATCTTTACGTTCCACTATTATAGTGGTCTTTTGAGCGAGCTCTTCATCATCCTTAATAGCTAGAAATAATTCCCTATTGGGATTTATTGCCACCGGATTTCCCATCATCTTTAGCATGGAAAAGTCACCTGTGGTGTCACCATAGGCATAGCTATTTTCTAAATCTACCTGGTATTTTTCTATTAATTCGTCAATTGCCTTCTGTTTGCTGGCTGAATCCCACATCTGGACTATCTCACCAGTAAAGTTATTGTTTTCGTCAACCTTATATATGCTTCCCCTATATTCGGTAACACCATACTTTTCAGCCATCTTTGATACTAGAAAGTCGGGGCTTCCAGATACAAAGAATACCTTATGACCTTGCTCTTTATGCCACTCTATCCTGTCTCTTGAATATTTGTATACCATATCGCCATTTACCTTTATTACATGGGCTGCTATATATTGGATATAATCCTTCTTTACTCCCTTTAATTCATCCAAATATACCTTGGCCAGGACCTCTAAATACTTCTCAAAGTCTCCAAACCTGCTCTCCCATTCCAAATAAACCTTCTTAATCTTGGTATACCAGATAGATGGATCAATCACTTCAAAGGCTACTAACTTTTTGAAATGCTCAATCATTAGGGAGTTCCTAAATATTGTTCCATCAATATCAAAGAATGCCGCTTTGTTTGTCATATAATCACCCTAACCTTATTATATATTATAGTCTTATACCCAAATCCTGGCACATAATACACCCATTTTATCTGCCTAAGCTCCTAATATTCTCAACCGGATATAAGGCTGTGACCTTCTTGTTTGGTAAGTAGTATATAAGGACTGTAATGGCTAAATACAAGATACATAGGAATATATGAATGTACCAGGGATACAACCAAAGCCTATTAGCAAATATATGGGTTAGATAGTCTAAAAAGCTCATTGTTAAGCCTTCAGTCAAGCCTATAGAAGTTAGAAATAGAACTAGGAACAAGGTAATATGGGTTATTATTAGACTAATTACTCCTGTTAAGACACCTAGTTTCAAGTAGTGGTTAGAAAACTGTTCCTTGGTAACCCCTAGGGCTTGTAGGATACCTATACGGTTCTTATCCTGCTCTAGCTTTGATACAGTGGTGTTATATAGGATAACACAGGCAATGGCTGCCGCTGTAATTCCTAACAACCCTATGATAACTGCATTGTTTAATGCTTCATGGTAGAGCTCGGCATTACTTGCCTTGTAATTGTAGAGGGTATAGCCATGTTCATTTGCATAGGTTAAGAGCCTTGCATCCAAAACATAATCCACCGAGTATGAGTCAGTCTTCAAATACCAGATGGTACGACCATACTTATTGGGGAACAGGGTGTCAGTCATAAGTTTCATCTCTTCTAAACTCTTATTAAATAGTCCCAATCTAGAATTAGGATACAGTGCTTCCATTCCCTCATAAGAGCCTATCACGATATAAGGAGTAACCCTATTGGAAAAAGGCCATTCTCCTTGGTTTGGGAAGTAGTGTATGATTCCACCCACCCTAACCTCTTTTGTTAAGAAGCTAATTACTCTTTGCTCATTTACTACCTTTTCTTCATCTGCAGACAGGTATATAGTGTCCCCAGGCCTTATATCATCGGGTTTTTGATAATAATTTGCATATCTTTCCATATAGGATAAGTTATAGCTACCACTATTTCTTAATAACCAAGACATTCGATTATCATCAATGGTTGAAGCTTGTAGGTTTTCCCTAGAATAGTTTACTTCCTCTGTTTCCTTGCCTATTTTGGAATACATGGGTACCAAGAGGATTACCTCTTCACCCTTGGTAAATCTCTTCTTGTCAAGCTTGCCCAAGGTAATCCGAGAATTATATCTATCAAACAAATCTGAATCCGGGTCTACCCCATAGTATTTTGTATAAAATCCTTCTATCTCCTCACCAAGTATAGTATTGGGATATTTTATGAAGTGTCTTGTTCTTAAATCTCCTGGTAACAGCTCACTAAACCTATTAATAAGCTGATTGTCCTCCATACCATCATAGTAGAGGATAGTAGACCTTCCAACCTTATAATTTTCTGCTCTTTTAATACCTTCTAAGGATAAGAGCTCTTCTTCAATTTCTTGAAACTTAATTTTATTTTCCCCATAAAAGCTTTCCATGGCATAATCCGGTCTATTATTAGCTAATACAACCTCCCTATAATTGTCAAAGGTTATATAGCATAATAAAACTGTTGTTATAAGTATGATTATGGTCATTAGGGATAGTCCAAAAGATATAAGGGTTTTGCCCCTGTTTTGCTTATAGTATTCAAAATTTATAGAGGCAAAGGTCTGTCTCTTTATGGAGTTTTTATCCCTGGATTTTTTCCTCTTCTTATGTTTTGGAGGTTTGCTCATAGTGCCTACTAGGGGTATTCTTATGGCATAAAGAACCGGTACTGCCATTCCCACAAAGAGGGCTAGACACCCAGCAACTATTCCCAAAAGTAAGAGATTAGGAACTATATGGAACTGGATATCCCTACCAGCAAAATAATTCATTCCATACACCAAGAGGGCGGCCAGGGCAAATCCACTTGGTACACCAAGTACAAGGCCAGACCTAAGTAGACATAGGCCCTCATAGTAGATGATTTTTACTATTTGAGAGTTAGTCGCACCTATAGATTTTAATAAGACAATCTTTCTGGCCCGTCTTCTCATCTGGGTCAAGAATATTTGGAAGATTGCCAGGGCTGTTGCAACAAATATAATCGCAACTATGGTGAATGTTAACACATGCTCTGTAGAACCTGACATGTCAGGATAGGAGAAATTATTCCTTCTAAAATTAGAGGTGTTAATTTCCATCTTACTGTCTTGACCAAGAGCTTCTATATCACCTTCACCATGGGGATCTACCTGGGGTTGACGGATAATCTTTATATCTTCATTCCCCAATCCCCCGTCTGCCTTAAAATAAGACTCATACATAAAGTCAAAGATTTTATATAGCTGGTAGTCTCCTTCCATATCTTCTACTTCCAGATTTGGATAAGCGTCCGCTAAACTTGAATATAAGTCCTCCTTTAGCCTATGGGATTCAAGGTAGATATTATGCCTTACCTCATGATAGGAAAAGTCATCTAAGCTATTCTCGTAGATAGCGTTTAGAAATTCTTGTCCACTTTCTTCAGTTATAAAAGCGTTGGCTGATACAAACCCTTCACTATCCCATTTATCAGTATAGGTGTTTATGATTCCAGTTATTATAAAATCCCTCTTCAAGGTCAGTTTATGGTAATAAAGGACCCCGTCATTTACCATCATCTCTGGACTTATGGGGGATCCTACAGGTACCACATGGACATAGTCTTGGGTTACCACAGCCAAAACATTCCCTACGTTTTCGAATGGTACAGCATGGTGGAAATGATTCTTATAACCTTGAAAGTCATGGTAAGAATACAGCCCCTTCTCCACCATCTCTTTAAACTGGGCCCAGTCTTTTTCACGCTGCTCCTCTAAGCCTTGAATGTATTGAGACAAATCATGATTTCTTTCAACTATATCAATTGCGATACTGATCTTCTGCCCCACTTCTAACTCCAGGCCCATATCGCTCATCTTATTCAATTCAACCATAATCTCATCTGGAGCCTCTGGATATCTACCTGCATATAGTTTAAACCTACCCATATCCATTAGCTCCTTGTTAAAGGTCCCCACTACTCCGGCCTGCTTTGATTCACCTATTATGGTACTGACACCAATATTATCTATGTCTTTTTCTGCCTTCAACCTATCTAAAACCTCATCATCACCCTGCATATAGGCTGCATGCCAACCACCATATAGGTCTAATCTTTGCACACGTTTAGTGGTCTCTATACTTCCTTGGAAGATTGTAGAAGTTACAATAAATATGAAGGCTAAGGTAATGACAATTTTTAATAGAAGGGTATCCTTTTTTCGACCTTTTAAACCAACCTTTGCTATTTCCTTTAAATCCATATTAAACCTCCGTATAAGCTATTTGGCATTTGTTATGGGTTTCTTAAATCTTCAATGGATACTATCCTTCCATCGGATATTGTTATAACAACATCAGCTTCCCTGGCAATATCCAAGTCATGGGTTACTAGGATAATGGTCTGTCCAAATTCCTTAGCAGAAGCCTTTATAAGCTCTATTACTTCTTGCCCTGTCTTTTCATCCAAATTCCCAGTGGGTTCATCTGCTAATACTATGGCTGGTTTTGAAACCAAGGCCCGAGCTATAGCTACCCTTTGCCTCTCTCCACCTGATAGCTCATCTGGGTAGTAGGATAATTTGTCCTGGATACCTAATGAGCTAATTACTTTTTCAAAATGATCCTCATCATGGTCATTTCCATCTAAATGTATTGGCATCAGGATATTCTCTAATACAGTGTGCTCCTGTAAAAGATTGAAGGCCTGGAAGACAAATCCTATCCTCCTACGTCTTAAGACAGCCAATTCACTGTCCTTTAAATCAAAAACACTACTCCCTTCCAGATATAATTTGCCACCACTGGGTTTGTCAAGGGCACCTAGAATATGGAGCAAGGTAGATTTTCCTGAGCCACTCTTACCTATTATGGCATAGAAGATACCCTCTTCAATTTCCAAGTTAGAAGGCTTTAAAGCCTCTACCATAAGCTCGTCCTTTCCATATGTTTTTTCGATTTCTACCGCTTTTAATATCACTGGCATATCAAGCCCACCTTTCATGTTCTAAAAAAGACCAGCATTCTCTATGCTGGTCTTCTTACATAATCTATCCTATCTTAAATACAAAGTATATAATGAGCGATAAGATAATAAAAATTGGCCCGAAAACTAATAGTGCTGATATTATCAAGGCTAATATATCGTCTTTCTCCAGCCTAATATCTTCTATGTTTTCACTATTTGATTCTTGAGAATCTGGTTTCTTATTCTTATTTTTTAGCCACTCCATTGCCCGGTCTAATTTTGATTGGAAAAACATAAAATCATACTCCTCTAAGCAACCAAGTTTATTGGTTAAGTTTATGGTGACATGCAACGAAATGACCTGGTGCTGCTTCTTCAAACTCAGGCACTACAATCCTGCAAATCTCTGTCGCATACTTGCAACGTGTATGGAATTTACATCCCTTAGGTGGTTTGATTGGACTTGGAATATCTCCTTCCAATATCTCTCCGGTCCTATCTTTTTTGGAATCTATGGTTGGTATTGCCGATAAAAGGGCCTCAGTATAGGGGTGCATCGGTCTGGTATATAGCTCGTTGGTTTCTGCTAATTCTACTATATTACCTAAATACATTACCCCAACCCTATCACTGATATATTTGATAACACTTAAATCATGTGAAATAAACATATAGGTTAGGTTTTCTTTTTCCTTTAAATCCAGCAATAGGTTGATTATTTGTGATTGAATGGAAACGTCAAGGGCTGAAACAGCCTCATCACAAACAATAAACTTTGGTTTTAAGGCTACACTCCTAGCTATTCCAATACGTTGCCTCTGACCCCCTGAAAATTGATGGGGATATCTATGGATAAAATAAGGTGCTAGACCACATTTATCCATGGTTTCTAGGACATAATCCTGAACCTCAGGATCATTTTTCTTGAAAAATCCATGAGTAAATAAACCTTCTGATATTATTTGACCTACTGTTAATCTTGGGTTTAATGAAGAGTAAGGGTCTTGGAAAATGAGCTGTAAGTCCTTTCTCAAGGTCCTCATTTCCTCATCAGTCAATCTAGTTAGGTCTATTCCACCATCTTTTTGTTTTTGATATTCATCAAAGTTAGGATCATCCCTATATTCATCTAGCATCTCATCAATTTTCGCCTGAATATCATCCAATTCTTTTTCTAGTTTCTCATATTCTACTGTATTGTCTCTATTTTTATGCATTTTAACTGCAGTATTGTATTCTTTAATTAATATATCAGAAACAGGACCTAAATCATCAGCTAATATAAAAGCACCTATTAACTGAGTTAAGTTTAGATAAGCCTTTCTTAAATTGGTCCTATCCTCATGTAGAACTTCCAATGCCTGATATTTTTCTTCGCCTTCCTCCAGAGATTCGTATCGCTTTCTGGATTCCTCTTCCTTTGCTTGTAGCTCCAGGTAATTTTTCTTTAGGTTGACCAGATTTTCCAAGCTATCTAGAACATACTCAGGGTTTAGTTCATAAATACTCTTGCCATAATATAAGGTCCTTCCAGCAGTTTGAGTATATAACTGTAATAGGCTCCTGCCTAGAGTTGATTTACCACAGCCACTTTCCCCAACCAGACCAAAGGTTTCTCCCTCATAGATCTCTAGGGAAATATCATCATTGGCCTTAACAAATAGTTTCTCCCTTGACATAAGTGAAGACTTCTTAACAGGGAAATATTGCTTTAGATTATCTATACGAATTAGAACCTTTTTTTCCTTAGTCATTTGCTCTCACTCCCTTCTTAGGATAGAAGCAACGTACAGAATGACCATCTTCTAATTCAAGTAGCTCAGGTTCTTCCTGGTGGCATTTATCTGTAGCATACTTACACCTTGGTGCAAATTTACAACCGATTGGCAGGTCCAATGGATGAGGTACAGCACCTGGTATTGCTTCTAACCTTGTACCTGGAGGAGTGTCTAATCTAGGCACAGAAACCATCAATCCCTCTGTATATGGGTGTGAGTAGATGCTGGTATCTCCAAATATTTTTTCTACAGGAGCCATTTCTACTACCTGTCCGCAATACATTACGGCAACATCATCGGCCATTTCATAGATAACTCCTAGGTCATGGGTAATAAATAAAATTGATGTTCCTACTTCTTCTTTTAATTCATTCATAAGTTTTAGTATTTGAGCCTGAATTGTAACGTCTAGAGCGGTCGTCGGCTCATCAGCGATTAAGAGCTTAGGCCTACATGCCAAGGCCATAGCAATCATGACACGTTGTCTCATACCACCAGAAAGCTGGAATGGATATTGCTTAGCCACCGCCTCTGGATTTGGTATCTTAACCAATTTTAACATGTCTACTACGTGTTCTCTTGCTTCCTTTTTATTCATTCCCTGATGAATCATAAAAGGTTCAGCAATCTGTCTCTCTATAGTAAATACTGGATTAAGGGACGTCATCGGCTCCTGGAAAATTACGGATATCTCGTTTCCTCTTATATGTTGTAGTTCTTTAACACTTAAACCAGTAAGCTCCATTCCATTATACCAGATCTCACCCTTACTAATGTAGCCATTACCATCCAAAAGTTTGATTATACTCATGGCAGATACACTTTTACCGCTACCACTTTCTCCAACTATACCTAGGGTTTTCCCAGATTCGACAGAATAGGAAACGCCATTAACAGCCTTAATGGTACCTCTCTTTGTTTCAAAATAGGTATGCAAATCTTTAATTTCTAATAATGCCATCTTGTCTCCCCCTAACGTTCCTGAGATCTTGGGTCAATTGCATCACGTAATCCATCTCCGATTAGGTTAACACAGATAACGCAGATACCTAATACTATAGATGCAAAAACCCATCTCCACCAATAATTTTGAATTACTATACTATCATTTGCACCGTACAACATGTTACCCCAAGTTGGTATAGGGGCTTGCACACCAAATCCTAAATATGAAAGTGATGCCTCAATTAGCATACTAGATGCAAAGCTTAAGGTAGAAGATACTAGAATAACAGAAATAACGTTAGGTAGAATGTGCTTAAAGATGATTTGCCCTTTCTTAACACCTATTGCCCTAGCAGCAGTTACATATTCCTGCTCCCTTACTGATAACACTTGGGCACGAACAAGTCTCTGAAGGCCTGTCCATGAAAGCAAACCTAATATTACCATTATCAGTACCACTCTTTGCTCTGAAGTCATGGCATTACCTATCAGGGAAGATAGAATCATGGCGAATGGTAAGAATGGCAAGGAGCCTACAATTTCTGCTACCCTTTGTAAGAACATATCTACTTTCCCGCCAACAAATCCTGATATACTTCCAACAAGAACGCCAATAATAGTTGCAATAATTACAGCAACGGCACCTATACTGATGGACATACGACCACCATTGATTAGCCTTCCTAACAGGTCTCTACCTAAACCATCAGTGCCCAGTATATAACCCTTTAGTCCCCAGGTTAATATTTCACCATCTTCAGTGATTGCGTAATTTTGATAATAGCCTGTAAAGACATCAGCAATTTTGGAGTTTTTTACCTTATCAGGTAAAGTGGATTGTTTATAAAAGTCTTCTCCCCAGGCGACTACACTACCATCTTCTGTTATAGCTGTATAGTGAGTCCTACCACCTTTAATACTAACAATCTTACTTGCAGTTTCTGGCACTTGTCTTTGGTTACCAGTTGCATTACCCCAAACGAAAACTTCTCCCTCATCATTTAGGGCTGCTATAGAAGTAGCTGTTGTTGCAAGATCTACAACCCTACCCATATTCTCGGGAATATTTGTATAAGAATTTTGTTGGTTTCCAAGATATACAACTTCACCATCAAAAGTCAATCCTAGAATTCCATCTGAGGTTGCGACAACCTTATCCAACTTTCCTTGATATTCGTGGAATTCATTGTAATCGGTGTTCATGGTATTACCAAAATGGATAAGTCGTCCATCCTCAGTTAATACCAAGGAGATTTGATATCCTGCTATAATATCCTTAATATTATAAGTAAATTCTAATTCATAAGGCAGACTAACTTGACCTTGTCTATCATTACCCCAGGAAAATACCTGTCCTTCTTCATTCAAAGCTAATACGTGGTCATGCCCTGCAGCTAATTTAACTACCTTACCCATATCGCCTGGTAACATCTTCTTAATATCGATGGTGTTACTAATTCTTGTTTTACCCCATACTAGAACATCACCATCTGTAGAAGCACCTACACTAAAAGTAGGCCCTATAGCTATATCGGCAATCTTACCGTTAAGACTCTCTGGAAACTCCATGAGGTCTAAACCAGGTGCTACATTTTGCTGGGTTGTTTCCATAAAGGACAAGTCTATAGGCATAATTAAAGGTCCTATCATTGAAATAAAGAATATAATTAAAAATATTCCAAGGGCAGTCATTGAAACCTTATTACTTCCAAAGGTTCTTAAAACAGTCCTAAAGGGACTTTGAACCTGCTCTTCCTCAAAGATTGATAGTTCCTTTCTATTTCCAAATAGATTTTTGAAGAGAAGGCTTAAAAAACTCTTTCTTTTTTTATTTGTGTTTTCATTCTTCTTATCCATGGTTTACCTCCTCCTGTCAACTATCTATTCTTACTCTTGGGTCTACTAACCCATAACTCAAGTCAGTAACCAAATTACCTACTAAGGCTATTATTATATAGAACATCTGGATTGCTATGGAGACGTTATAATCCTGATTGTTCAGCGAATCTATAAAAAATTTACCCATTCCATGCAGGTTAAAGACCCTTTCAACAACCAAAGAACCAGAAAATATACTCATGAACCAATTAATGATTAAAGTAACAATTGGTAATAGAGCATTTCTCCAAGCATGTGAAAATATAACAACCTTTTCCTTTAAGCCCTTTGCCCTTGCTGTTTTTATATAGTCCATACCAAGAGCATCACTCATGGCAGCCCTTATATATCTAGTCATACCAGCAAGGGATGCAGCTGTCATAACCATTAATGGCAAAGTAAGGTGGTACATGGTATCCTTAAACAACTCCCAGCCTGTCCCTTCGAAGTTTGGAGTATTCATTCCACTAACTGGGAACCAACCCTTTATAACTGCAAAATAATATATGGCAATTAAGCAGATGATAAAATGAGGGAGGCTGTGTCCAATTATGGTCAAGACCTGCACTATTTTATCTAAAATTGAATTCCTCTTTACAGCACAAAAAATACCCAATGGTATAGTTATAGCAAGTCCAATAGCAACAGCAAATATATTTATAAAGATTGTGTTTCTTAAGGGAGTAACTATAACATCGGCAACTGGTCGTCTGTACCTATGGGATTGTCCCAAATCTCCACTAAGCATACCTGTTACCCATCTCGCATACCTAACAATCAGCGGATCATCTAAGCCCATCTGACTACGCAACTGATTATATCTAATCTCATATTCCTCAGCTGTCATCTCATCCATTAAGGGTTGTAATTGAGCAGCAACTGGGTCACCAGGTATCAGATTGAATAAGAAATATAAAATTATTGACAAAATAAAAAATACGAAAACCATATATACAACTCTTCTAGCTATGTATCGAGCCATTTTATTACCTACCTTACTAAATTATTTATGGTAAATTTGAATTAGAAATAGGGTATTAAAATACCCTATTCCTAATCAAATATATTATTCTATCTGATACTACTCTGTAACGTAAGCGTATAGTAAAGCATCAGATACTCTGATAAGAGCATTCATATCGTAGTCTACTAATTTATCATTATAGAAATCATGATAGATATTGGAATATAGTGGTAGTTCTGGTAATAACTCATTCCATCTAACTATGAAATCCACAAATTTTTGCTTGAATCCTTCTCTGTCTTCTGGATCTGTTAGCACTATTGCCTTAGCTAATTCATCTAATTTTTCATCAGTTGAATAGCTTGTATTCCAAGGATGACCTGGTTCATAGTAATTTGATTGGTCATAAATTGGGTTGAAGTTTGATGCTAGGTTGAACATTCCATAGGTTGGAACTCCATATTTAGGATCTTCAATTGAGTTACGTTGTAGATAGTTAACTAACTCAGGGAAGTCCATTACGGTTTCTTCTATCTTCATACCAGCAGCAGCTAAGTCTGGGTTTTCAACTAATTGTATAGTCAATAACTCAGAAACTTCGTTACCACTTGATGACCATTGGATAACTAATGGCATTAATGTACCATCATCTAACTTCTTATAACGAATTCCAGATTCATATTCGTTACCATTTTCGTCATATACCCAGCCACCTTCTTCTAGTAGCTCAATAGCTTTTTCAAGGCTGTATGGATATTGGTTAAGCTTTTCGTTTAGTTCTGCCTTAGTTTCTTGATAGAACCATAGAGCTTCACCATAAGGTCCGTTAACTACTGAACCAAAACCTTCAGTAAAGGATCTAGCAAATTCGTTTCTATCTAATAGATGTGCAATTGCTTGACGAACTTCTACGAATTGAGTTGGTCCAAAGTCACCAACAAAAGCTAATTTACCATATCCTGCACGTGGATACTTAGTAAAGTTGAATCCACCAGATTCTACAAGGTCAAGACCTGCATTGATTTCAGAACCACTAGCCATACCTAATAATAGGTCAACTGAGCCAGTTGCTAATTCATCCATTTGTGTTTCTTCGTTAACTAACTTGTAGATAACAGTTTTGATTAATGGTTTTTGACCATTATGATCGCCTACATATTTATCGTTAACTTCAAGAACTGCAGTCTTAGTTGACTCATCGAAACTCTTTAGAACATAAGGTCCACATGATGGACGAGGTATAGCACTTCTTGCCTTATCTATATTCTCTTCAAAGTTTTCCTTTGTAAAGTTATCTGAGAAATAAGCACCATTACCATCATCAAGTACTTCTACTGTATCATCTGTCCAGAATGATATCTTAGTAGGAGATACGCTAACTAAGCCTAGCTCAAAGTAATATGGAAGATATGCAGCATCTATAGTAACTGAGAACTTCATATCATCTAATAGCCTTACTCCTTCGAACTCCTTAGCTTCGCCATCGCCATAAGCCTTATAGCCTACGTATCTTTGACCATAAGTATTACCTGCACCCATTTCTTTTACAACGTTGGATGACCATAGTAGTACGGTTGCAACATAGTCTTTAGCAGTGATTGGAGTTCCATCATCCCATACTAGACCATCTTTTATGGTATATTCATAGGTCTTGGAACCATCTTCATTTTCTATAACTTCATGGCTTGCAACTACAGTATCGTTGATTAGATACTCTCCATCGAATGTCATGGCAACTGTTGGGTAATCAGTGATAAAGTTGTAGATATCATATTCTGATGCAATGTTTTGCCAGTATGGTACCCAGTCACCACTCATTTCAGTTGTGTTACCAACTATTATCTGTCCCATTGGTTCTGATGGTGGACCTGTTACTTCGTCACCTGGTTCATCCCCTGGTTCATCAGTTGGTGGTGTATCTGTAGGTTCTTCTTTAGGTGAACAACCCATTAGAAATGCTGATAGAACCATTGAAAAAACTAGTAGTAGTAGTATACTTTTTTTCATCATTACTAACTTTCCCCCTTAAATTTTATTTTAAGTAAATATGAATGATTCATATTACTTGAAAACTTATGGATGCAGCAAGGCTAAAACTTATAGCCATAGTTAAACAATTCTTATAATTTCTTATATTTTATACTAATTCCAAATTGATTTCAATTGTTTCCAGTTAGTTAGTATCTGGATTAGCGCGTTACCGGACTAAACCAATGTGTTTAGTGAATCTAATTAATTATACCAAGCCTTCTAAAGTAATGCAACGGTAAAATATTGTAGGTCATGTTTTATGGCTTTAAAGCATAAACTTCTTTATCTAATTTTTCCATTAAATTAATTGTTTTCAAGCAAAACCTACCTTTTAGATGTCTTGAATTAGAGGATTTGCCGGCTTAGGCTTTACAATATAAAGTATTATCCTCGCCTTGATATAACCCAATTATCTGGCGGACAATTCGTATAAGGGCACATCTTTATACCAAGTTTGTGAAAAAAAGACTTGCCCTGATGTCCAGCAAGTCCATGTCCTTGTTTATGTATATGCTAATCTATAACAAAAAAATCAATAAATAAGTAATTTATTGTATAGCTTATAGTTCAAAATTTATTATTGAGTTTATTATACCCTTATCCTTTATTTAAGGCAAATTATGGAAACCATCTTTTGTATGTTTCTTATATCTATATACTGGAGTGTAATTGATAATAAAAAAAGACCTTGCTATTAACAAGGTCTTAATTCTGGTGCACCTTCAGGGATTCGAACCCTGGGCCTACTGATTAAGAGTCAGTTGCTCTGCCAGCTGAGCTAAAGGTGCCTGGTCGACATAGATTATTATACTACCCAATTTGACTTTTGTCTAGTGAAAATTTTGGGATTTTATAATATTGTTTCTCCATCCAAGCCCAAGCGAAGAATCTTATGCCATAAGGAAAGATTCTTCGTTGCAAGCTCTTCAGATAATTAGGCTGTTTTAAACCACCAATTTAAATACTTATTTATAGTTTTTCTTCATAAAAAATATAGCCAGTGTACCAGGTCCAACATGGGCCCCAATTGTTGGCCCAATATCATTAATCATGAAATCCTTTACACCAAATCTTTCAGTTATCATGTTCTTTAGCCGAAGGGCATTTTCATAATTATCTGCATGGGAGATGCCCACTAATTGATTGGGAAGATCGGCTTCCTTGGTCCTTGCTTCCATGATATCAAGCATGGCCTTATAAACCTGTTTTTCTCCCCTGACCTTTTCTATTGGTACTAACTTCCCATCCTCTACATTTAAAATGGGTTTAATATTTAAGAGACCTCCTACAAAGGCAGCTGTTTTGGTGACCCTGCCACCCCTATATAGATATTCCAAATTATCTACTGTAAATACATGCTGGATATTATCAAGGTAGAAATCCACCGCTTCTAAGATTTCCTCTTTAGTTTTTCCCTCTTGGGCAAGCCTAGCAGCCTCTAAAACAATTAAACCAAATCCAAGTGATGCAGCCTTTGTGTCAACAATGGTTAAATCAAAGTCTGGATACTCTTCTAGAATTTGTTCTTTAGCAAATACAGCAGCCTGATATGTTCCGGACAGCTCTGAAGAAAAGGCCAAATAAATAACAGTTTCCTTATTCCTAGCATACTCTTCAAATTTCTCGAAAAATGTTCCAGGTGGTATCTGGGATGTGCTAAAAACTTCTCCCTTTCGCATCCTATCATACACTGTCTTTGCTGAGATAGTAACACTATCAAGATACTGTTCTTCCCCTTTAGTAACTATCAACGATAATCTATCTATGTCATATTTCTTTAATAATTCTTCAGATAAGTCACTGCTGCTATCAGTCAAAATCTTTACCCTCATAATAATACCCCCTGTAAAGTATTCGTGGTAATCTTAAGCATATCCATAATAAAGAATCATATCTATATAATACCTTATTTTACCTAATAAAACAAAACTATTTATTTGTGCATATATCTTACAACTGTGAAATAAATTAATAGTAGGTAGATAAAAGGGGTGGTCTCATATGAAATTCTTCTTTATAAGTAGAAAAGCCTTTAACTGGGTCCTTACAATTCTCGTGGGAATAATCTTTTGCTTGGTCATATTTTTTATCTTAAAGTAATTATTCCTATTAAATATACATCAAGATAATGTAATAAATATTACCAAATAGCAGCTATATAGCTGCTATTTATATTGACTATGAATCACTCCAATGCCTTTAAGCTATTAATCAAGGTATCCTTTTCTAATATCAATACCCTTTTACTCCCCTCATCAAGGGAGATTCCAAGGTTCTCCAAAGAGATTTTAACCCTATCAAGCTCCTTGTTTTTTTCCTTATCATCACCGATTAATTGCCTTATCTTATTAATGCTATCCTCTTTTGATTGGATTTGGGTCCTTGCCCCCACTATATCCTTGACTATTGCCTTGATATAGTATTGATATACAGAAGACTTAATATCACACACTTCTCCCCTATAATCGTCCTTATATAAGTTGTATAAGGGCTTAAGATTTGATAGGGATTGACTTCCATAATTATATATGCTCAGAATATCCTGTACTTCTATGGATTTTGCTAATTGATTTACTGCCTTTTGCAACTTGGTCAGACTATCCTTAGATGCCCCCTTCTTTAGGCCTTCTGCTTCATAGTCACTTAATTTGGAGTATACTCTGTCTAAATCTCCATTGATTTCCTTCCAAACCTTCCTTATCTGCTCATCTTTTTCTTCCTTTGGTGGCTTTTTATCATCTCCACTCCCATTGGACTTGGCCCCATGTTCATCTTCCTTATTGCCATCATCCTGGTTTTCTATAACATTCTCCTCAGCTTCTACTTCCTTGGATTCTGAGCCCATATTCTCATCTGACTGGTCCTTTTTACCTGCATCCTCTTGATCTATATCTAAATTTATCCTCTCAATCCTTCCAACTTTTTCAAGTATAGCGCTAATCCCTTTATCAATATCAGTAAGACTGTCTGGAGCCTTATCCAGGGTCTTGATTTCTTGCTTCTTGTTCCCGTTACTCCTACATCCACTTATTAATAATATCATTATCAAGAATACTATTAGCTTCTTAGATTTCAATTAGAATCACCTCGTGTTTATTGTAACCACGAGGTGAAAATAATATTATAGATTATAGGATTGGTGATAAGAGTCGTGAAATAGATTCCTTGATTTTAACATAAGTAGACCTGCTATTGTATACTTCCTGAGTGATTTCCTTACAATATGATAGGTCCTTTAAGAATTTCTCTGCCAGCTTTAAGTTAGTACTCTCGTCATAGATAAAGGCATTTACTTCAAAGTTTAATTGGAAACTTCTAATGTCAAGATTGGCCGTTCCAACAGAAGAAATAAAGTCATCAGAAATCAATACTTTTGAGTGTAAAAATCCCTTTTCATATGTATAGAATTTTACACCTGCAGGTAGTAACTCTCCTATATAACTTAAACTAGCCCAATAAACAAAGGGGTGGTCTGGTTTATTTGGAATCATAACCCTTACATCTACTCCCGAAAGACCAGCTACCCTTAAAGCCTCCAAAATACTATCGTCTGGTATAAAGTATGGAGTCATTATATATACCTTGTCCCTAGCATCTGATATCATCTTCAGATAGCCATCTTTAATGCTTGGCCATTTAGAGTCTGGACCACTAGATACTATCTGGACACCAACATTATCAGACCCTTCTAGCTCTGGTAAATAACTTTGACATGCCTTGAGCTCAGTTTTAGAAGCAAATCTCCAGTCTAGATAAAACCTCCATTGCAAGGAGCTGACTGCAGAACCCATGATTCTAATATGAGTATCCTGCCAATTCCCAAACTTTTTAGACTTACCCAGATACTCATCTCCCACGTTAAAACCACCTACATAAGCCTCTTTACCATCAAATATACATATCTTCCTATGGTTCCTGTAATTGATTCTAATACTAAGATGGGGTACAAAGGGAGGGAAAAATATGGCTACATCGCCACCAGCATCCCTAAGTGGTTTCAGGGCTGCCTTGGATAGCCTTCTACCACCCATGCCATCAACTAAGAGTTTAACCTCGACTCCTTCCCTAGCCTTTCTGGTCAGGGCTTCTAAGACCTTGCTACCAATTCCATCACTTTTAAAAATATAATACTGGATATGGATATACTTCTCTGCCTTCTCTATGCTCTCAAGTAGGGCCTTAAATTTTTCCTCACCTGTAAAGAAGATATCAACCTTATTATCCTGGGTAAAATAAGCCTCACTATTCATCAAAAACATCTTCACCAAATCATCATATCTAGAAAAGTTGGGGTCCTTGTGAAAGAAGTCATTACTCTGAATCAATTCCTTCTGCTCTATAGCTATACTCTTAAAGCAATCATCTTGCATCTCCTTGCTCTTGAACATCTTCTTCTTGGATAAATCTTGTCCCAGAAATAGGTATAAGATGAAACCTATACCCGGTAAAAATGTCAATACCATCAGCCAAAGCCAGGTGGAGGTTGGATTTCTTCTCTCAAAGAAAACTAGTAAAACACCTAGTAGGATATTTATCCATAAAAGGTTATCAATTATCACATAGTAGTTGTCTAATAGATATTCCATATACCCCACCTACTTGTTTCTAATTATGTTTCTTAGCCTTATGTCTCTTGCCAGTGTTTAAAATCTTTTTCCTTATCCTAAAGCTCCTGGGGGTAACCTCTATAAGTTCATCCTCTTTTATGAATTCTAAGGCTTCCTCAAGGGACATTAGCTTAGGAGGAGAGAGCCTTAGGGCGGTATCAGAGCCAGCAGCCCTGATATTGGTTTGTTGCTTCTTCCTGGTGACATTGACCTCTAAATCCAGTCCTTTAGGACTATAACCAACAACCATTCCCTCATAAACTAGCGTCCCAGGACTTATAAACAGTACTCCTCTTTCCTGGGCTGAGTGCAATCCATATGTGGTAGCTTCACCTGGTTCGAAGGCTATTATAGAGCCGGATTTTCTCTTTGGGATATCCCCCTTATAAGGAATATACCCTTCAAACACTGTGTTTAATATCCCATTTCCTTTAGTATCCGTCATAAATTCCTGCCTATAACCAATCAGGCCCCTGGCTGGTATCAAAAACTCTAACCTTGCATAGCCACCAGTTGATTCCACCATGCTTTCTAATTCGCCCTTTCTTTGGCCTAGTTTTTCTATAACTGTTCCAACAAAATCGTTAGATACATCGATTGTTACCCTTTCCAAGGGCTCATATCTCTTATCATCTATTATTTTGTACAGAACCTCTGGTTTGGAGACCTGAAACTCATATCCTTCCCTTCTCATGGTTTCTATTAGAACTGATAGGTGGAGTTCCCCCCTACCTGATACTTTAAAGGCATCTGTTGAATCTGTATCTTCCACCCTTAAGCTTACATCAGACTGCAATTCCTTATACAGCCTATTCCTTAACTGTCTAGAGGTGACGAATTCCCCCTCCTTTCCAGCTAGGGGACTATCATTTACTGAAAAGGTCATAGAAATAGTTGGCTCAGATATCTTTACAAATTCCAAGGGCTTAGGATTATCAATCGGGCATATGGTATCGCCTATGCTGATATCTGCTATACCAGAAACCGCAACGATACTTCCTACCTCAGCCCTATCTGTTTCAATCCTGTCCAGACCTTCAAATTCATAAAGTTTACCTATTTTTATCTTCTCCTGCTTTTCTGGCTCCAGCATATTAACTAGTATTGCTTCTTCTCCACTAATTATCCTGCCCCGCTCAACCTTGCCTATACCAATTCTACCAATATAGTCATCATAATCTATACTGGAGATTAATACTTGTAAAGGTAAATCAGGGTCACCCATGGGCGCCGGTATATATTTTAAGATTGTCTCAAACAAGGCTTCCATATTGGGTTCTTGGTTGGTCATATCTAGGCTAGAAGTGCCCTCCTTGGCTGAGGTAAATACAAAAGGACAATCCAATTGGTCATCACTTGCCCCCAACTCTATAAACAGATCTAGGACTTCATCTATAACCTCATTAGGTCTAGCCTCAGGCCTATCTATCTTATTAATACATACTATTACAGGCAAATCCATATCCAAGGCGTTTTTTAAAACGAACTTAGTCTGGGGCATAGGACCCTCAAATGCGTCAACTAGAACAACCACCCCATTCACCATTTTTAAAACTCTTTCTACTTCACCTCCAAAGTCAGCATGACCAGGGGTATCTATTATATTGATTTTAGTATCTTTATAATGAACAGCCGTATTCTTAGAAAGGATGGTTATGCCCCTCTCCCTTTCTATATCTCCAGAGTCCATAACCCTATCTGCCACAGCCTGGTTTTCCCTAAATACTCCTGATTGTTTTAACATACTATCTACTAAGGTAGTTTTTCCATGGTCTACATGGGCGATTATTGCGATATTTCTGATGTCATTTCTAACTATATTCATAAAACAGATCCTTTCATTTTTCATTATTTAGCGATAACTTATTTTATCATAGAAAATTTCATATTCAAGTAAAGAAAAATTAAAACTGATATCGTTAAATATCAGTTCCGTATATAATAGCTACTAGCCTATTTATCTTTTGTATATTAGGCCATCATGGATATGAAAGTATAGAGTTGTTCTATTGAAGTTTTTTTATTGCGGTTATCCGATTTTGATCTACAATTAACTCATCGGATAGGCCTTTAACCAAGAGTAAACCCCTACCCCCACATTTTAGGTCTAAGGGGTTATAGCTTGTAAAGTCATAGTCTATTCCTTCTCCCTCATCTTCAACCTCAATTATAATCCTATTGTTACGAATTTCTAGGGATAGGTTGACACATTTAGTGTCCTCGCATTCATTACCATGAAATACACCATTAATTACAAGTTCATTCAAGATCAACTTTATATCAAAAATAGTATCTCCATTATCTATTATCCTATTAAGTTTTTTCATTATCTTGTCTATAAAGCCCTTAACAAGGTCTAAATCACTGCATACTGAACCGCTAAAACTAAAGTCCATTGCTCTCACGTCCATCTTTATATTTTCATTATTACTTTTACCCAAAATTATTTATATATAACCATTTATTAAAATTGTAATATATGATTAGTTTTGCTATAATCTGGGTATCATCAAGTATGATTACAATAGATGAGAGGAGAATGTGATTATGGAAAGATGGGTATGTGGACCATGTGGTTGGGTATATGATCCTGCAGTGGGTGATCCAGATGGAGATATTCCTCCTGGTGTAGCATTTGAAGACCTTCCAGAAGATTACGTATGTCCAGTATGTGGTGCAACCAAGGATTTATTTGAAAAAGAATAGTACTTAAAGAAGACCAGCCAAGGCTGGTCTTCTATTTTTCTCAATTATTAAGCCCTAGTTCCCTTGATATTACCCTCCAAACATCTTCCCTATTTGTCTTGTTTTGAGAAGAATAGGGAATAATTAGACCAGCATCCTGAATATTTAATTTATCCTTGATAATCTTTATATGTTTTTGCCAATTCCCTCTGGATATCTTGTCAGCCTTAGTTGCTATAACTATACCCGTAAAGCCAAAGGACCTTATCCAATTATACATCATCAAATCCTGGTCGGTGGGCCTATGTCTAATATCTACTATCAGGATTACTTCACGTAAATTCTCCCTACTGGTCAGATACCTATCTATTATCTCTCCCCACTTTTTTTGTTCTGCCTTGGATACTTTTGCATAACCATATCCAGGTAAATCTACTAGCCTAAAACTATCATTAACAAGATAGAAGTTTATCGTCCTAGTTTTACCTGGTTTTGAGCTGGTGCGAGCTAGCTCCCTTCTATTTAACATAGAATTTATAAAGGATGATTTACCAACATTTGACCTACCTGCAAAAGCGATTTCAGGTAGATCATCAATGGGGTACTGGGCTGGCTTAACAGCTATGGCTTGTAAATCAGACTTACTAATCTTCATGGCCTTCAATCCCTCTTACTAATGCATGTTTTAATACATCATCCATATCCTTCACTAAAACAAATTCCATTTTCCTTCTTATATTCTCTGGTATTTCATCCAAGTCCTTGCTATTTTCATATGGCAGCAACACCTTTTGGATACCCATTCTATTTGCTGCCAGAACCTTTTCCTTTATTCCCCCGACTGGTAGTACTCTTCCTCGAATAGTAACCTCTCCAGTCATGGCTACATCCCTATGAATAGGGGTATTGGACAAGGCTGAAACTACAGCTGTAGCTATGGTTATACCTGCTGATGGCCCATCTTTGGGGGTTGCTCCTTCAGGAACATGGACATGGATATCCATATCCTTATGGAAGTCAGACTCAATATTGAGAAGATGGGAATTTGCCCTGATATAACTTATACCAGCAGCAGCAGACTCCTTCATCACATCCCCCAGTTTTCCAGTCAATTGGAGTTTGCCGCTTCCCTTCATGACGTTAACCTCTATAGAAAGGGTTTGTCCGCCTACCCTAGTCCAGGCCAACCCATTGGCAACACCTATTTGGTTTTTTTCTTCAATAGTATCAAACCTGTATATCGGAGGACCTAAATACTTTGATAGGTTAGACACATTTATTCTGACAGTCTTGACTTTATTTTCAACTATGGTCTTAGCTGATTTTCTACATATGTTTGCTATGTTTCTCTCTAAATTCCTAACTCCAGCCTCTCTGGTATAGAAGTTTATTATATTCTTTAAGGCAGATTTAGAGATGGTAAGGTTTTTATCCTTTAAACCATGTTCTTTTATCTGCTTGGGTAGCAGATGCCTCAAGGCAATTTGTAGCTTTTCACCTTCAGTATAACCGCTTATTCTAATCACTTCCATCCTATCCAATAAAGGAGCTGGTATGGATGCTGTTGTATTAGCGGTGGTTACAAACATTACCTTTGACAAATCAAAGGGTACATCTAAAAAGTGGTCAACAAAGGTTGAATTTTGCTCTGGGTCTAGTACTTCCAATAAACCACTAGCTGGGTCCCCATGATAACTACTACTTATCTTGTCTATTTCATCAAATAAAAATACAGGGTTTTTAGTTCCAGCCTTTTTCATGCAACTAATTATTCTGCCTGGCATACTCCCTACATATGTCCTTCTGTGGCCTCTAATTTCGGCCTCATCCCTAACACCACCTAGGGACATCCTAACAAATTTCCTATTCAAGGATCTGGCGATAGACCTGGCTATGGATGTTTTACCAACCCCAGGTGGCCCTACTAGGCATAGAATTGGTCCCTTCATAGAGTTTGTCAACTTCCTAACGGCTATAAATTCTAGGATTCTTTCCTTGACATCCTCTAAGCCATAGTGGTCCTCATTCAAAATTTCCCTGGCCTTATTGATATCAATCTTGCCCTTGGATTCCTTGTCCCAGGGTAGGTCAATTATCCAATCTAGATAGTTCCTAATAACCCCAACCTCAGGTGAGTGGGGAGAAATCGTGGTAAGCCTGTCCAACTCATTTAAGGCCTTTTCCTTAACATCCTTGGGCATCTTAATCTTATCAAGCTTAGTCCTGTATTCCTCTATTTCATTGCTTATTTCATTTCCTTCACCAAGTTCTGATTGGATTGCCTTCAGTTGTTCCCTTAAATAATATTCCTTCTGTAACTTGGTCATTTGCTTTCTAACTCTTTGATTGATTTTATCTTCAATCCTTAAGAGCTCAATCTCTTCTTGAAGTATCCCGTGTAGGGTTTCTAACCTCTCATATATATCAAAGGCTTCCAGTATCTTTTGGTCATCCTCTAATTTTAAAGGTATATAGGATGCAATAACATCAGCCAGTCTACCAGGATCATCTATATCAACAACCGCCGTAGCTAGCTCAGGAGAGATCTTAGAGCTTAACTCTATATATTCTTCTAAGTCATTAATTACTAATCTCATAGCGGCTTCTAATGCCTTGTCTTTAAAAACCTTATCCGGGTTGTAGACTAGGCTGTCCACCTCTACTTCGTAATACTCATCATCCTCTAGTATATTTATAACTCTCCCTCTATTAACCCCCTCTACCAGTACCCTTATGCTATCACCAGGTAGTTTAAGCATCTGCCTAACCTTAGCAATGGTTCCTATGTGATAGAAGTCTTCTTCTGTTGGTTCATCAACCCTGGGGTCTATCTGTGAACATAACATGATTATGGAATCGTTTAACATGGCCTTCTCTAAGGCCTTGATTGATTTGTCCCTTCCAATATCAAAATGAATCACCATATAGGGAAAAATAGATATTCCCCTCAAGGGTATTAAGGGTAGGGTTATTCTTTCCACATCATAATATTCATTCGGCATATAATCCCTCCTTAATAAACTTAAGGCTCACTGATGTGAGCCTTAAGATGCAGATTCTGTATTTCCAGATTTCTTTGACATGCTACGCTTCTTCAAGTCTGATAATACTAGGGTTGGTTCAGCATTATTTAGCACAGTTTCCTTAGTTATTAGACATTTTTCCACATCATCTCGTGATGGTAATTCAAACATTATATCTAACATAGTTTCCTCAATAATACTTCTGAGACCTCTGGCACCAGTTTTTCTCTCTATTGCCTTCTTAGCTATTGCCCTCAAGGCTTCTTCATCAAATTCTAAGTCTACATTTTCCATTGCAAATAGCTCTTTATATTGTTTTTCCAGTGCATTTCTAGGCTCAGTAAGTATCCTTACTAAGGCTTCTTCATCTAGTTCATCTAAGGTAACTATTACGGATAATCTTCCAACGAATTCTGGTATTAAACCATACTTAAGCAGGTCTTCTGGTTGTAATTCTTTCAATAGTTTACCTATTTGCTTTTCTTCTTTTGATTGGATTTCTGCTCCGAATCCTATGGCATTTTTACCAATACGATTTTGGATTATCTTATCTATACCATCAAAAGCTCCACCAACTATGAAAAGGATGTTGGTAGTATCTACCTGGATGAATTCTTGATGGGGGTGTTTCCTACCGCCTTGGGGAGGAACATTGGCAACAGTACCTTCTAAAATCTTTAGCAAGGCCTGCTGTACACCTTCGCCACTTACATCCCTTGTAATAGAAGGATTCTCCGTCTTCCTAGCTATCTTATCTATCTCGTCAATATAGATAATACCCTTTTCTGCCCTTTCAATATCATAGTCAGCAGCTTGGATAAGCTTTAAGATTATATTTTCAACATCCTCACCTACGTAGCCTGCTTCGGTAAGGGATGTAGCATCTGCAATCGTAAAAGGTACATCGAGTATCTTAGCTAAGGTTTGAGCCAATAGGGTCTTACCTGACCCAGTAGGTCCAACCATTACTATATTGCTCTTTTGAAGCTCGATATCGTCTCTCTTGGAGACTTTTTTGTTTATCCTTTTATAATGGTTATAAACAGCCACGGCTAAAGCTCTCTTTGCTCTTTCTTGTTGAATAACATATTCATCAAGGGTAGCCTTGATTTCAGCTGGAGTTGGAAGCTCCTTCATTTCATAATCGAAGCTATCTAAAAATTCTTCTTCGATTATTTCTTGGCATAGCTCTATGCATTCGTTACAGATATAAACATTGGGGCCCGCAATTAGTCTTTTTACTTGATCTTGGGGCTTCCCACAAAAAGAGCATCGAAGCTGTTTTTCTTCATGTTTTGCCATGGTTTCACCTCATTTCTTTATTTGCTTGATTCAATTACCTCATCTATTATACCATATTCAACAGCTTCCTTGGCTGACATATGATAATCTCTATCTGTATCATTTTGTATTTTTTCTATAGGTTGACCTGTTCTCTCACTTAGAATTCTATTTATTCTTTCCCTGATTTCAAGAATCTTTTCCGCCTGAATCCTGATATCCTCAGCCTGACCTTGAGCCCCGCCTAGGGGTTGATGAATCATTATATCAGAGTTAGGCAAGGAGTATCTTTTGCCCTTTGCCCCTGCAGCCAAGAGGAAGGCACCCATGCTGGCAGCTGTACCTATACAAATTGTAGATACATCAGGCTTTATATACTGCATAGTATCATATATGGCAAATCCCGCGCTCACTGAGCCTCCTGGACTATTAATGTATAGTTGAATATCCTTATCAGGGTCTTCAGCTTCCAAATATAATAACTGAGCTACAATTAAATCAGCTACTACATTGTTGATTTCTCCTCCTAGGAAAACAATCCTTTCCTTTAACAGTCTAGAATATATATCATAGGATCTTTCGCCTCTACTCGTTTGTTCTACAACTACTGGTACCAATGCCATACTTATCATCTCCTAATTAAATAAATTTCGCATTTTCAATTAGTAAGTCCACTACCTTGCTGTTAATAATTCCAGCTTTAAGGAATTCCAAGCTTCCTTTTTTCATGTTCTCTTTGAATTCTTCCACATCTTCAGCCTTGTATTGCTCTGCCATCTTGGTTAATTCCTTATCGATATCTTCTTCGGTTACTTCTATGGATTCAACCTTGGCAATGGCTTCTAGGACTAAATCAGCCCTAACTCTTTTTTCAGCAACTTCTCTGAATTGCTCCCTCATCATATCAATATTTGTGCCTGTTAATTCCAAATATTTTTCTAATTCTAGTCCTTGTTGCCTTAATCTGAAATCAAATTGTCCTAGTTCATCATCTATTTGGGTCTCAATCATACCATTAGGTATGTCTACTTCTGAAATCTCCATTACTTTTTCAATTACCTTGTTTTCCTTTTCAAACTTTTCTTGAGATTTCAACTCTTCTTCTAATCTATTTTTTATATCTTGTTTATATTCTTCTATTGTATCAAATTCGCTGACATCCTTAGCAAATTCGTCATCCAATTCCGGTAGTTCTTTTTCCCTTATTTCATGAATTACTACCTTGAATAAGGCTTCCTTACCAGCCAAGGATTCTTCATGGTATTCCTCTGGGAAGGTAACCTTAACCTCTACCTCTTCCCCCTTATTCTTTCCTATAAGTTGCTCTTCAAATCCAGGGATAAAGGTCTTTGAGCCAATTTCTAGTTCATGGCCTTCTGCTGTTCCTCCAGGGAATTGCTCTTCATCTACGAAGCCAGCAAAGTCTATTGTAACTATGTCTCCCTCTTTAACTTCTCTATCTACACTGATGATTCTAGCATTGTCCTCTTGGACATGATGGAGTTCATGCTCAATCATTTCATCTGTAACTTCATATTCTACCTTTTCCAACTCCATAGCTTTATAATCACCAAGTTTTACTTCTGGTTTAACGTCAACCTCTGCCTTTACTAAAATAGGTTCACCTTTAATAATCTCATCTATGTCAATATCAGGTGTGTCTACAGGTTCTAATTCCAATTCCTTAACGGCATTTTCATAAGCTTCAGGTAATAAGATATTTATAGCATCTTCATAGAAGATTTCTTCACCATAATTAAGCTCTATAATTTTTCTAGGAGCCTTACCCTTTCTGAAACCAGGTATATTAAATCTACCCCTATTTTTCATATAAGCATCCTGTAAAGCCTTTTCAAATGCATCAGCCTCTAATTCAAAGTTAAAGAAAACCTTATTGTTTTCCTTTTTTTCCAAAACTGCCCCCATAGTATAATATCCTCCTCAAATTTTCTAATTTAATCATTCATTATAATTATAACATAAGTTATTCGCATAACAATCCAAATCTTGTAAAACATAGTAAAAACCAATGGAATCCCATTGGTTTTTGTGGTGCGGGAGAGAGGACTTGAACCCCCACGTCAATGACACTAGATCCTAAGTCTAGCGCGTCTGCCAGTTCCGCCACTCCCGCTTAAATATTAGCTACCTAATTATTATACCACCCAATTGAGATTTGTCAACGATTATTCATCAAATACTTCTTTAATTATTCCTCCGCCAATAACTATGTCATTATCATAGAATACCACTGCCTGACTTTTAGTAATTGCCCTTTGGGGCTCCTTAAACTCGACTAAGACACCATCCTTGTAAGGGCTAATCCTTGCCTTAGCCTCCTTCATACCATACCTAATCTTAGCAGTAACCTCCATTTCTTCTGATAAACTTTCAAATGGAATGTAATTTACCTCACTGGCGTAAAGTTTCTTCTTATATAGTTCCTCCTCATCACCTAAGACAACCTCATTCCTTTCAGGATTAATCGCTTTAACAAATACCTTCCTGCCCAGGGAAATCCCTAGGCCCCTTCTTTGTCCTATAGTATAGTAAACTATGCCCTTATGTTGTCCCAAGATATTCCCTGAACTATCAACAAAGTTACCGGGCTTGACCTTATCAGGAACTCTTTCCTTGATAAATTTACCATGATCATCATCCGGTATAAAGCAAATCTCCTCACTATCTGGCTTATCATGAATAATTAAGCCAATCTCCTCAGCTATCTCCCTAACCCTATCCTTGGTATAGCCACCTAAGGGGAAGAGGGTATGCTTCAATTGGTCTTGAGTCATTTGATGTAGGAAGTAGGTTTGGTCCTTTCTGTTGTCCTTGCTTTTTTTCATTAGATATCTACCGGATTTTTCATCCTTTTCTATTATGGCATAGTGCCCTGTTGCTAAATAATCAGCTCCTAGGCCCCTAGCCTTTTCTAAAAACTCGCTAAATCTTATAAATTTATTACAAGCAATGCAGGGGTTGGGTGTTCTACCCTCCAAATATTCATCAACAAAGTAATCTATAACCCTTCTTTCAAAAAGGCCCCTAAAATTCATAACATAATGGGGTATACCAAGTTTGTGGGCTACTTCCTTTGCATCAAAAACCGAAGATATTGAGCAGCAGCCACCTGCATTGTCGTCATATACTTCATCATGGGGTATTTGACTTAGTGTAACACCTATAACTTCATAACCTTGCTCCTGAAGTACATATGCCGCTACCGAAGAATCAACACCTCCACTCATTCCTAAAACTACCTTTTTCTTCATCAACTTCACCTTTCTAAAACGCTATAATAACTCCCCCGTCATTTACATATCCAGTACTCAAACCTTTTGTCTCAACTACGATTATGTCCTTAAAATTGAATTTCTTTAAGTCTTCCTTTAAATCCAAGGCCTTTTGTAAGGCATTAGCATGGGATATGGCAAGAACTCTTTCCTCAAATTTAACTCCTGTTTCTCCAATGATCTTCACAAGTTTCTTAAAGGCCTTCTTACTTCCCCTGGCCTTGTCTACAGCGATGATATTCCCATCATCAGTCGCTGCCATGATGGGCTTTATATTCAAGGCGTTGATAAGCAGGCCCTGGGTTTTGGATATCCTTCCATTCTTGACCAGATTGCTTAAATCATCAGAGATAAAATATGTCTTCATCTCATCAATAAACCTTTCAACCTTTTCAACCAATTGGTTGTTGGATAGCTTCTCATCTAAACATTCCTTTATCTTCATTGTAATCAAGGTCTCACCAACACTTGCTGATCTTGAGTTGAAAACATGGATAAACCTGTCTGGATGTCTCTCTCTTACCATGTCCTTTGCAAGGACAGCACTATTATATGTTCCAGATAATTGTTCCGAAATAGTAACTACAAAAACATTATCTGCATCATACTCTTCAGAAAAATCACCAGGTGATGGGCAAGAGGTTTTAATTGGGTTGGGACTGGCCTTCATCTTCTCTATCAAGTCAGATACGTCTAAATCCTTGTTATCTATATAGGAATATTCATCAACATCTATCTTGAAGGGCACCAGACTTACATCCATAATCTCTTCCAAGTCCCTGTTTAAGTCACAACTACTATCTGCTACTATCTTGTATTTCATTAATTACCTCCATATTATATCTTAACCTATTCTCTCTTCAATAATCTGTGCCAATTCTTTAGCCATTTTTGTTATTAGCTCCTGGTCCTTACCCTCAATCATAACCCTTACCAAGGGCTCTGTACCTGAAGGTCTAATAACCACCCTGCCTTCACCATGGAAGAAAGCCTCTATTTTCTCTATTTCATCTTTAATAACCTTATCCTCTAAATACTTATATTTTTTGTCATTATCAACCTTTGCATTTACTAAAACCTGTGGATAGTCTTTCATTAAACGATTTAATTCTTCCAAGGACTTACCAGATTTCTTGACTACCTCTAATAAATGCAAACCTGTTGCAAGGCCGTCACCGGTGGTATTGTAATCTAGGAAAATAATGTGTCCTGATTGCTCGCCACCTAATACATAACCAGATTTTAACATCTCCTCCAGGACATACCTGTCCCCTACAGCGGTCTTGACTATCTCCATGTCATTCTCTTGAAGATAAATGTCTAAACCCATATTGGTCATTACAGTTCCAACCACTGTGTTATTTGCTAGTTTACCCTTTTCCTTTAAATAAGTTGCACATATGGCCAAAATATGGTCTCCATTTATAATGTTACCCTTGTTATCTACTGCAATTATTCTATCTCCATCTCCATCAAAGGAGATTCCGATGTCTGCCTTTTCATCTAAAACCATCTTTTGGATAATATCAGGATTGGTTGATCCACAGTTCATATTAATATTCATACCATCTGGTTGGTCATTGGCCACTATTACTTGTCCATTTAATTCACGAATAATCTCGGGACCTATCTTGTATAGGGCTCCATGGCCACAATCCATGGCCACCTTGATACCAGTCAAATCAATATCTATCGTGGACTTTAGGTATTCCTTATAGTCCCTGGCTCCATTATCTGATACTATTACCCTGCCAACCTTGTCTCCAATAGGCCTGGGTCCTAGCTCCTTCTTATTTACTATTAGTTCTTCAATTTCTTCTTCCACCTCATCTGGTAACTTTAGACCCCTATTATCAAAGAATTTAATACCATTATATTCTCCTGGATTATGGGATGCTGATATAACTACACCAGCTAAAGCACCATATTTGCGAGTTAGATAGGCTACTGCAGGTGTAGGTATGATACCCACTAATTCTACATCTAATCCCATAGATGTAATTCCAGCAACCAATGCAGCCTCTAACATATCTCCAGATTTTCTAGTATCCTTTCCTACCAATATTTTACCCTTTTCTCCATTGGATAATATATGGGCTGCTGACCTTCCCACTTGAAATGCCAGCTCAGGTGTCAGTAACTCATTGGCTATCCCCCTAATACCATCCGTGCCAAATAGCTTAGGCAATATAATTCCTCCTCTATCAATCATTTATTTTAAATTTTTCCTTTACCAGTCCTATCAATTTTTCCCTTTCATTTAATGAAGGATCTTCCAAGACCCTGTCCATTAAATAGTCTAGGATTTCTCCAAGGATTTTTCCCTCTTCATAACCCAAGTTTATTATATCCCTGCCATTGATTGCAAGTTGTTTTTTATCATAGGCTTCCTTATTGTCTAGAATCCTCCTAACATCCCTTTCCCTTTTATCAAAGATCCCTACTTCAGCATCAGGCCTTGTACACATCCTATCTACTCTTTGAAGTTCCAAAAGGTCAAATATCCCCTCTTCCCCAACTCTCCTGAGCATTCTTTTAAGACCCTTATCCTTCATCCCCTTATCCTTGGACATATGGTCCCCAATCAGTAGAGATACATTCCTTATTAAATCATTGGAACACCTAAGCCTAGCTAGGATTTTCCGAGTCATATCAACACTGACCTTTTCATGTTGGTAAAAATGACCCACTCCTTCTTCATCTATAGAAAAGGTTCTGGGCTTTCCTATATCGTGAAATAGAGCAGCCAACCTAAGCTCCAACTTATCCCTGACCCCATCCACAACACAAAGGGTATGCTCGAAGACATCCTTATCATGGTAGGGGTTATGTTGATCAAAACCAACTGCATCCTTTAATTCAGGTAGTATAACATCCAGTATCCCTATGTCCTTCATTAACCTAAGCCCATGGGAGGGTTTAGGAGACAGAAGTATTCTAAAGAGTTCATCCCTGATTCTTTCTGCACTTATATAGGATAAGAGGTGGCTCATCTCCTTAGAAGCCTGGTAGGTACTGTCCTCAATCTTAAAGCCCAATTTACATGCAAACCTAACCCCCCTCAAAATCCTCAGGTGGTCTTCTTCAAATCGCTCCCTGGGATTACCCACCGTCCTTACGATTCTCTTCTTTAAATCAAGGGCTCCCTTGAAGGGGTCTATTAATCCTTGCTTTTCACTATAGGCCATGGAATTTATGGTAAAATCCCTGCGGCTTAAGTCATCCTCTATTCTCTTGGCAAATATAACTTTTGAAGGCCTTCTTCCATCCAGATACTCGGCTTCCATCCTGTAACTGGTGACCTCCACATTACCATTTTTTTGGGCTACGATAATAGTACCATATTTTTTCCCCAGGTCAATAGTTTTAAAATCGTTAAAGATCATTTCCACTTCTTCAGGTCTGGCATTGGTAGCTATATCGTAGTCAGCAGGCTGCTTACCTAGCAACATGTCCCTGACGCTCCCACCGACTATAAAGGCCTCGAAGTTCCCTGCTTCCAATCTATTTATAATTGTCCTAACATAATCAGGTATAAAAAAATCCATATAGATCCTCCATATAGATAGAAAAAATCTATCAATACTCTTAATAAAATTCTAATAGTAATAGTATAACACAGTATTTAGAATCTTAATAAAAAAATTACTAGTAGAATCCTACTAGTAATTTAAAAGAATGCCTTATCTTAATAAATGCTCTTATAATTCTTTGCCAGCTCAAATTCCTCCTGGATTTCGATGGAGGGCTCCAGGGTTATCAAGGATACCAGATAGATAACCAAGGAGGACAATAGGAAGGATGGTAATAATTCATATACACCAAAGATTCCACCCATGGGCTTGATTAAAAGTTTCCATATAAAGACCATGCTACCGCCTGCTATCATCCCTGCAATGGCGGCCTCCCTAGTAACCCTCTTCCAAAATAGAGAGAATAGCATGATGGGTCCAAAGGTAGCTCCAAAACCTGCCCAAGCAAAGGATACTACTGTGAATATTACGCTGTTTTCATCCAGGGCTATAATCATGGCTATTACTGAAATAACCAAAAGGGTAACTCTGGTCATCCAAAGTACTTCCTTGTCACTGGCCTCCTTTTTCATAATGCCGTGATAGATATTCTTGGAAAATGCTGAAGATGCTATCAATAAATATGAGTCTGCTGAGCTTATGGTGGCTGCCAAGATTCCTGCCATAACTATCCCTGCAAATATAGGTATAAAGAAGTTCGCGGACATGAGAATAAAAATACTCTCAGACGCACTTTGAGTCAGTAAACTGGTTGGAAAAATTATCCTACCGATTATTCCAATTGACACAGCTGCTATTAGCGAAATTGCACACCATATTACAGCAATCCTTCTAGAAATACTAATCTCTTCTACCTCACGAATAGCCATAAATTTAAGGAGTACATGGGGCATTCCAAAATACCCCAAGCCCCAGGATAGGGTAGAAACTATGGTTAAGAAACCATACTCTACTGGCTCTCCAAAAATGGGTCTTCCCGCTTCTACTAGCTGTGTTCCATCACTTAGGGCTGGTTGAGCCATGCCAAAGAAGTCAAAGAAGCCTGGGATGGATTTTGCATTCTCCAAAACCTCTGAAATCCCACCAGCAGCTATGACTCCCCCAGATAAGACAGCTACTAGGGCTATAATCATAATTACCCCCTGCATAAAATCAGAGGCACTTTCAGCCAAAAACCCCCCTACAAAGGTGTAGGCTATGACAAAGATTGCTCCTATTATCATCATATAGATATATCGTACACCAAATAGGGTGCTAAAAAGCTTACCTACCGTTACAAAACAACTTGCAGCATATACTGAGAAAAACACCAGGATAAAGAGGGCAGCTATAGTCATTATGATTTTTTTATCCTCTTTAAACCTATTACTAAAGAAGTCTGGTATGGTGATGGCATTACCGGCTACTACTGAATAACTCCTAATCCTTTTTGCTACAAATAACCAATTAAGATAAGTCCCTACAAAAAGACCGATAGCAGTCCATATAGCATCGCTTAAACCAAACCAATAGGCAACTCCTGGAAGTCCCATCAGCAACCATCCACTCATATCAGAGGCCTCTGCCCCCAAGGCAGTCACCCAAGGGCCGAGAGAACGTCCTCCTATCAGATAGTTTTCGCTGCTTGCACTAGCCCTTTTTGCATACCGTAAGCCTATGCCAATTACAACCATAACATATAAGGTCATGGCTATTAAAATCTGTACACTGTCTCCCAATATCATCAAACCTCCTATGTTTTTATAAAACATATTCATTAACAAAAAAACCTTCATCCCACAATGGGACGAAGGTTAATCGCGGTACCACCCAACTTGGTTAGAGATACCTCTAACCCACTTGAAACCATTAACGCTGGTAAACGAGCAGGCTTGATCACCTGTAGCTAGAGGGCGGGTTCGAAAAGCTTAACTTGGAAGATTTCTCAGTCGGCGAATCTTCCTTCCTGTAAGTATATCCTTTTCTACTATTCCTCTTTAACGCTTTAAAGTTATATTTTTATTAGTATAAGATAAATGAAACCTCTTGTCAAGATTATTTTATATTATATTTGCTTAAGAAGTCCTTGGTCTCTTACAGTACACCTAACTTGTTAATCCAGGCATCCTATACTATAATTGATACAGATATATAGTCATTTAGATTGTATGATATCAAGTACGTGCATCTACTTATTTAATCTGTAAATGGTGAGTCCCATGAATACTAAACCTGAACATATAGATATTAATAAACTGAATATCCTCCATATTGACATGGATGCCTTCTATGCTTCTGTGGAAGAAATGGATAACCCCCATCTCAAGGGAAAACCCATCATGGTAGGTGGTTCTTCTAGACATGGTGTAGTAACCACCGCCAACTATGAAGCCAGAAGATATGGGGTTCATTCAGCAATGCCAGCCTTTATGGCTAGAAAGCTCTGCCCCCATGGTATCTTTCTACCAGTTAGAATGAATAGGTATAAGGAGGTCTCTAAGAAAATATTTAAGGTCTACCATGAGTTCACAAACCTGGTAGAACCCCTCTCCATTGACGAGGCATACCTAGATGTTGCTGATACCGGTATGGATTCATTAAGTGTAGCTAAAGAGATTAAAAAAAGGGTTCATGAGACTACTGGCCTGACCATGTCCATTGGTATCTCCTATAATAAGTTCCTGGCTAAACTGGCATCTGATTGGGATAAACCCAATGGCATGACAATAATAAGCCAGGATATGGTGCCTGAAATCCTCTTACCCCTGAGTATAAATAAGGTCCACGGAATAGGTCCCAAATCATCTGAAAGGCTCAATAACATTGGTATATACACCATTAGGGACCTCTTAACCTTGAGTGAAGACTTCCTGGTGGACTTCTTTGGGAAGCATGGTAGTGAAATATATAATAGGATAAGGGGCATCGATAGTCGGCCAGTCAATACAGATAGGGAAAGAAAATCCCTTGGAACTGAAACAACCTTCTCAGAGGAAACCAATGATAAGGAAGTCCTAAAATCCTATATCCTAGATTTCTCTCATGAAATAGAAGCCTCATTAAATAAAAATCGTATCCAAGGGAAAACAGTAACCCTAAAAGTAAAGTATGAAGATTTTAAGGTCCGAACTAGGAGCAAGACTCTAATCAACGATATAAGCAAGGCTGATGAAATCTATGAGATAGCTCTAGGACTTTTAGATGAGGTGAAATTGGATAAAAAGGTTAGGTTAATAGGTGTAACCATATCCAATTTATCTTCATCAGACCTGGAACAATTGTCCTTCCTTGATTAGAAGGAAAAAGAGGCCATCAATACTGCTAGTGCTATTGAATTTAATTTTGCTTCCTCATTGTCGGCCCTGGAAGTCAATACTATAGGAGCCTTAGCCCCTAAAATTATGCCTGCAGACTTTGCCCCTCCTAAAAAACTAAGGGACTTATATAAGACGTTACCCGCCTCTATATCAGGAGCCAATAGAATGTCTGCATCACCTGCAACAGGGCTATCTATTCCCTTAACCTTAGCTGATTCCTTGCTAATAGCATTATCTAGGGCGAATGGCCCATCAACTATGCAGTTTGTAATAAGCCCTTCCTTATGCATCTCTACCAATTCCTGGGCGTGAACTGTAGCCTCCATCTTAGGAGATACTTTTTCAACTGCTGCCAAGACTGCTACCTTGGGTTTGTCAATATCTAGTGCCCTTGCTAACTCAAGGGAATTATCTATTATGTCTTTTTTCTCAGCTAGGCTTGGGGCTATATTCATGGCAGCATCTGTTACCATAAAGACCTTATGATAGCTAGCTATATCAAATATGGCAACATGGCTAATCAGCTTATCTGTCCTTAAGCCCATTTCCTTGCTTAATACTTCCTTCATTATTATCGAGGTGTCAACCAAGCCCTTCATCAATATTTCCGCTTGTCCTAGTCTTATAAACTCAATTGCCCTTCTACTGGCCAGGGCCTTATCAGGCTCATTAACAAGCCTAATACCATCAAGATTAAAGTTGATCTCATGAGCAATTTCTACTATCTTCTCCTCATCCCCCACTAGGATAGGTATTATGATTTCTTCTTCCATGGCCAGCTTAATAGATAAGAGTACATCCCTATCGTGAGCACAAGCTACAGCTACCCTCTTAGGCCCTCTATCTTTTGCCAAGTTCATGAGTTCTTCAAAATTTTTAATCATTTCCTCACCTCCTTAAAATTTTCCTAATACAAAACAAGTAGGAAGTTGAAAATCAACCTCCTACTCTATCACTTCACGCCTCAATGTAACAGTCCATGTTTCAGGCCTTATGGACTCGATAGTTACACCTTCAATAGTATTAACCTGGATGCCTACCTCATGGACTCCTTCTTGTAGATTCTCCAAATCTATATAGGGTTTCAATCTTTCCTTAGTCAGGGTCTCTAAAATCCCTGCTGTACCCTTAACTTGGATAAGGACATTCCCTTCATTACCTTCTAAGGCTAGGTCCTCATTCTTATTAATAATGCTGATTTCTGTGGAATTAAATTCAAATTCTTTAAGAGTCATTTCCTCTATTGTGGCATTAACTACAATCCTTTGACCAGGGTCTACTAGTTCAACTCCGTCAGGTAAATCCAATTCAACCTCAAGGCTAGGATTGTCTAAGAGTAGGTTAAGGTCAACAGGTTTAGTCTTGATACTTGTGTAATCCGTTATTTGATTACCGCCCCTAATTGTAACTGAACTAGGTGAAACCTCCATGTTAGTCATCACATAGTTTTCTGGAAGCTCATTTTCAAAAACAACTTCAATGGGCAAGGTAGCCTTCCTATAGACTGGAACCGTGACTTCTACAACACTAGGGAAGACTTCTAAACCGAGAACCTCATCTCCATTATGGTCAGTGATTTGAACTGGATAAGACCTAGAATTTGTGGATTCATTGCTTAGAGGAACTACTACAAAAACATCAGAAACCTTGTTAACCCAACTTCTTGGCCCCTTGATTAAGATGGTTCTAGGTGAAGCCTCTAATTCTCCTAAGCTATAACCAGCTGATACACTTCCACTAGTCCTTATATTTACTATCTTTTCCTCAGTAACTACCTTTTCTATGGTAACTAGGACATGAGAAGGCTCAACCTTGGTTATACTAACTCCAGGTGGACTATCCTTTAGGGTGACAGTTACCGGGACCCGGGATTCCCCTTCTCCATAACCTCTTAAATCCAATTGGGCTACAATATTATTGTCAGGATTAAAGCCTTCCATATTAGACCTACGTCCAATTACCCCAACACTTACCCTTACTTCACTAGGTTCCATAATAATCAAACTACGTCTATCTAAAGACTCGATATTTGTAAACTCTACATCTACCTTATATTCCCTTGGCCACTCTGGATTTTTTAAACCCATAACATAAGACCACAATACAATGGCTATGGCTACAGAAAAAATCTTAAGAGTTAAATCATTCTTTCTCTTGTTCATTTTTTAGCCTCCATTTTGAAATAAAACTTTGCTTGTCTTCCTCAGGTTCATACATGTCGATTAAGATTTGTCTTAGGGTCTTAGTATCCAAATATCTAGATATGCTTCCATTTTCAGCTATTGAGATAGAGCCAGTTTCTTCGGATACAACAATTGAAAGACTGTCTGATCTTTCAGATATTCCCAAGGCAGCCCTGTGTCTTGTTCCTAATTCCTTACTCACATTGGAACTATCTGTTAAGGGCAAAAAACAAGCTGCAGCCTTGATTATATTATCCTTAATTATTACTGCCCCATCATGGAGGGGAGTATTAGGGATAAATATATTTATCAATAAATCACTAGTAACAACTCCATTGATCTCAGTACCCGTCTCGGCTACTTCATTAAGACCGGTTTGCTTTTCTAATACTATCAAAGCCCCAATCCTTTGCCTAGACAAGGAGGCAACTGCATCCACAATCTCATCAATTGTCTTAGAGATGCTTTCGCCCCTTACCTCAATTAAGGATTTCTTTAAAAAGCTGCTTCTTCCAATATACTCTAATCCCCTTCTTAACTCTGGCTGAAAAACTATTAGAATGGCCAATACTCCAACAGTCATGGCATTATCTAAAATATAATTTATAGTATAAAGCCTGGCCCATTCGCTTAATTTAGTCAATACTAATAGGACAACTATACCCTTGGTAAGCTGTTCGGCCCTGGTTTCTTTTATTAAGTTTAATAACTTATATAAGACATATGCAACTATTAAGACATCGATTACATCCCGGATTCTTACATTTGAAAACATATTGTATAATTGTTGCAAGGGTATCACTTCCTAATATGTATGGTTATCTATATTCATTATATAATAAAAGCCTAACTATTAAAACTCTATTATGCATTATCTACCCAGTTTATGTGACTTATATCTTATCAAAGGAATACTCAAAAATAAAAAGTATAAAATAATGTAACCATTATTTTATACTTTTGCTTAATTCCCTTTAAATACACTAATGGTATCATTATGGGATTTTTGGATCCTGCTTATTATACTGGAATCCAGGCTCCTAGATATGCTGCCATCAAGTACATCCCCCGTAGGCAGGATTTCATAAGCATACTTGTCGCCATCTTTATATCTATAGACCCAAGTAGGTATATATTCTACTTCATTTATTACAGTTTCATTGGAGGTTAAGTCCTTCTCTATGCCTATCTTAACCATTACACCATCTTCTGAATAAGAATTCCCCATGGTTACTTCCCTTTGATTGGATATAAAATTACCCATGGAGTAAACTATAAGATTGTCCCTTCCTCCATACTCTACTATCTCAGATTTTTGGACCACATGTGGGTGACTACCTAAGACTAGATTTACTCCCCACTCCACCATCTTCCTACCCAAGGTTAATTGATAGTCAGAGGGCTGGTGTTGGTATTCGTTTCCCCAGTGGATGTAGGAAATTATTAAGTCCACATCATTATTCTTCAATTGATTGATATCATCCTGCATTTTATCTTCATCAATCAAGTTTACCATGTAAGACAATTCTTCTGGAGTCAAGCGTGAATCAAGGCCATTCAGACCATAAGTATATGATAAAACCCCTATCTTTATTCCTTCAACATCAACTATTAAGGGCTCTATACCCTTGTCCAAGTTTGTCCCAACATGTTTTAAACCATAATCCCTAATAGCTTCAATGGTGGAAATTATGCCGGTTTTACCCTGGTCTAAGCTATGGTTGTTTGCAGTAGAAAGTATATCGAACCCAGCATTCTTTAATGCTTCAATGGTTTCTGGGGGAGCATTAAAGAGTGGGTAGCCAGTGTACTCCCTATCCTGGACAGTGACTGTTTCATAATTTCCTAAGGCAAGGTCAGCATCCTGGATATAGTCTTTAACATATTTAAAGACTGAATTAAAATCATACTGCCCATTACCTATACTACCTGCCCTTATTTGGGTAGAATGGAACATTATATCTCCCACTGCCAAAATATCTATTTCAATAGGTTCAGGTTCTGGCTCCGGCTCTGGTTCAGGCTCGGTTATTATATCGTCTCCTTCACCTGGCTTGGGAGTCTCTACTAGATCACCAGATTCATTGGATCTATTGAATAGACTCCTAAGGTCTTCCATATTTATGTCATTGTAAACTACAAATCCTAATATTAATATTAAAACTAAAATAAATACATATCTTTTCTTCATTTATAACTCCTAAGTCTTAAAATTTTATACATCATATATTCTATACCCTATAACCCACAAATGCAATAGGGTATCGGGATTTCCTATTCTCTTTTCTTAAGTATCCTGCTTCTAGAATCAAATACAAATTTGGAGAGCTTTCTTTCATTAATCCACCAGATAAAGATTACATAGGGGACGAATAATAAGGTTAATTCAGGGATATTGGCCATCAGGATAAAGTCAAACACCCCATGCAAGATTAAGGGGACTGTAAAGGATTTCCTTAGATTAGCAGCCTTTCTCGTTCTGTCGGTATCAAACCTTGAGAGGGACAAATAATAACCCATAGTGATGCCAAATACACCATGGGCTGGCACCGAAAATATCCCCCTGTATAAGCCTATGAATGGGTTATTGGTATAGGTAAAGACTACATATATAATATTCTCAACTGTTGCAAATCCCAAGGATGCAAATACAGAATATACAATGCCATCTAATTTTTCATTAAAATAGCTGGTCCTAAAGGGTAGTTTAACCACCACTAAACGCTTAAAGAATTCCTCTGTCATTGCTGCCACAATAAAGGCATTATAGGCAGCCTTAAGAAGCCCAGAGAATATATTAAACTTAATCAGGAACTCCTCTACAATTATAGAAGGAATAACTGATAAAGCCCCAAACAGGTAGGTAAGTAAGAGTAGCTTGGTAGGTTCCCTGTCCCTTCTATCAGTTAGATAGATAGCCATGAGAAAGATTAAAACCGGTGTAATAGCAATAATAAAGAGTCTTAAATTCACGATAAAACCTCCCAATTTAATCTACCCTTTATTATTCCTATTTGGGCTATTTTTAACCGGACTTATGAGCTATCAATTCATTGAGTCCTTACATATAACCTTCTTAATTCCCTCTACTGCCTCCTTGGCATCTTCTCCCTCAGCCTTTATGATAAAGACATCACCCTTAGTAGCACCTATACTTAACAAACCCATAATACTTTTGGCATTAAACTCTTCACCATCTATAATCAGCTTAATTTCAGATGAAAACTTTGATGCCGTATTGACTAGTTTTAGTGCTGGTCTCGCATGAAGTCCTGTTTCAAGTTCTAAGACTACTTTTTCGATATACATAAGATTGCCTCCAATAATTATAAATCTATGGTAAATGTTTTCCTAAAAAAAGACACCCTATAGGGTGTCTTTTTAGTATGTTACAAATAATTCTTTTTTAGCCTTGCACAATGGGCAATTATCATCATGTTCCTTAATGGATACCCATCCACAAACTGGGCATAAGATAATAGTTTCCGCTTCTAGGTCCTTACCTTGGTCTACAGCCTCTTTAGCTATGCCAAATAATTCAGCATGAACCTTCTCAGCCTCAATTGCAAATTGCATAGCCCTGACCGCTTGTTTTTCTTCTTGCATTTCTGCCACTGCTATGTAGGCAGGATACATTTGGGTATACTCGAAAACCTCTCCATCTATAGCTCCTTGTAGGTTTTCTGATGTTGTAGTCAATCCAAAACCAGCCATAGATGTTACCGCAAAATCGCCTTTAATATCCTTCATAGCCTTGAAGTGTAAAGTAGCATGTACCTCTTCGGCATCTGAAGTTGCCATGAACAATCTTCCCACTGTTGGGAAACCTTCCTTGTCAGCTGTTTGAGCCCAGATCCTATATCTCATATGAGCCATACTCTCTCCACCAAAAGCTGACCTCAAGTTATCTTGAGTCATTGCGTTCATTTTCATTCCTCCTTTGTAATAATATAGATGATTCTAGAATCATCTTGAACCATTATTACCCATAAAAATATGATATCAAATTTTTAATCTTAAGGCAACTTAATTAATCCTTTTAAAAACTAAAGACTATACCTATAATGGCGGCCAAAACGATATAGCTAATAGGGTGTTTGTTGAATTTTCTAATCAAATAAAACATGAGGATAAAAAGTAAGACGCCCTTTAAATCAAATAAATCTCCTAGCCTTTTAGTTAGGGTGAAGGCCTCTTCATTTAATAAGGCAACCCTAGCAACCTCAAAACCAGCTGCCCCAATCAGCCCAGCAACCGCTGGCCTTATCCCATAAAAGGCAGACTTAACCAAATGCTCTTCGCTAAATCTAGAAAAATAATGGGCTATTATTGCAATAATTATGATTGAAGGTGCCACCAGGCCTAGGGTAGCTATTAGTCCACCTAAGACTCCTGCTGTGTTATAACCCACAAAGGTAGCAGTATTTATGCCAATAGGACCGGGGGTTGATTCTGATATGGCTATCATGTTTAAAAGCTCTTCCGTTGTAATCCAACCATACTTATGTACTATTTCTTGTAAAAAGGGTAGGGTTGCTAAGCCTCCACCTATGGAAAATAGACCTATCCGAAAAAATACCGTAAACAGTTTTAAGTATATCATATGTCATTCTCTCCAAAATCCATATTTCTACAATAGATTATACCGATGATACTAGATGCCACTATAGCTACAATAGGCGATAATTTGAAAATAGCAACCATCAGGAAGGCAAGAGCAAATAGGATGATTCCCAACCAATCCTTTATAGATCTAGATGCCATCCTTATGACCGTGTTAGCTATTAGGGCAGCTACAACCACCCTTATCCCACCAAAGGCCCTTTGAACAACTTCAATATCCTGAAAGTGCTTAAAAAAAGCAGCTATAGTAGTAATTATAATTAAGGATGGAGCCACCATACCCAGGGTTGCAACTATACCTCCTATTAGGCCCTTCCTCTTGTAACCTACAAAGGTAGCAGTGTTGATTGCGATTATTCCAGGAGTACATTGGCCAATTGCATAATAATCCAGTATCTCTTCATCGCTAACCCATTTTCTCTTTTCCACTAATTCCATCTGTAGGGCTGGAAGCATGGCATAACCTCCACCAAAGGTAAATGCCCCAATTCTAAAAAATATAATAAATAAGTTCACTAGATCCTTCAATAATCCGTCACTCCCTTATCTTAACTAGCTTCTAAATTATACTATATAAATTGTTTAAACTCAAACAAAAGCTCCCTTCCGGGAGCTTGAATTAATAGTATTTCTTCCTTTCATTATGCTCTTGAACCATCCTCAAGGCTTCACCAAACCTTTGAAAGTGGACGATTTCTCTTTGTCTTAAAAACCTTAGGGTGTCAGTTACTC
>FZPS01000007.1_pt29 | contig 52809 bp, 56 predicted proteins | sample 1817821 | NCBI WGS metagenome assembly FZPS01 (sample SAMEA104158645, study PRJEB21678) | metagenome | place: Germany | collected 2015-04-21 | reverse complement strand
GGGGCGCGTTTTATGTAGTTTCTTCGATAAGCCTGTACATCCCGGCAGCCAGTTTAGCCGGTACGTTCTCCTGGATGGAAACAACCTCAATTTTCAGCGTTTTGTTGCCAAAATGAACTGACAGGATGTCTCCGGGTCTGATCTCGGCGCCTGCCTTGGCGACCCGCCCGTTTATCTTCACCTGACCGCGGTCGCATACTTCTTTGGCCAGAGTCCGCCGCTTGATCACGCGGGAGGTTTTAAGAAATTTATCAAGGCGCACAATACTGCCACCATCCTTACGCTTTGAAAAAAATCAGACTCTGGCAGTCTGATCATCTACCCGGAAAAGTTGGTATTCCGTTCATTTTCACTTATCTGATGGTACCACACAAGATGTTCTGAACGTTTACCCTGAAAATACACTGCCTTGCGCCGGTTCATATACCTTTAAATCCGGCGCTGAAGGTCCTGTTGTGGTTTGAAACCATATTTTTACGTTGTATTTTCGTAATTTGTGATGTAGCGTTAGCAACATGGCGGTCAAACCGGATAAATTACTTTAGTACCGCATCTCTGAGCGCTTTACCGGCTTTAAAAACAGGAACCCGGGCAGCGGCAATATTAATTTCCTCCCCGGTCTGCGGGTTTCTCCCCTTGCGAGCTGCTCTTTCCCTGATTTCAAATGTTCCGAATCCGACCAGCTGAACTTTGTCGCTCCGGGATAAGGCTTCGCCGATGGTGTCCAGAACGGCAGTTACAGCTTTTTCAGCATCTTTTTTGGTCAGTTCTGTTTTTTCGGCAACGTTCGAAATCAATTCTGCCTTATTCATGTAACCCCTCCTAAAAGAAATAATGATCCCAGTCACCCATATTATTCGCGATATTTCTTTAAGTTCCTCCCGCCAAGAAAATGATTCCTGTATTTTTTATCGTCTTTTTCTAGATTTTTTCTAGATCTTTTCTAGGTTCTTTGCCTCCTCCCACCACTGGTCCATTTCAGCAAGGGTACACTGTCCCAAATCCCGCTCATTAAGCCGGGCCATTTTTTCGACATATTCAAACCTCCTGGTGAATTTCGCCGCTGTACCGGTCAAAGCTGCTTCCGGTTCAATACCGAGCAGTCTGGCCAGGTTGACCACTGAAAAGAGCAGGTCCCCTATCTCTCCTTCAATTTCAACAGGGTCTTTTCCAGCAACAGCCGCTTCAAGCTCGGCCAGTTCCTCACGAACCTTGTCCATGGCGCCGTGGTGATCCGGCCAGTCAAAACCTGCGCCGGCAGCCTTTTTCTGAAGCCTGGCGGCACGCATCAAAGCCGGAAGAGACATGGATACGCCGGCCAGGAGACCCTTGGGAGGAACACCCTCCCTTTCTTTTGCCTTGATCCTGTCCCAGAGCAGGACCACATCGCGGCTGTTCCGGGCAGTTAAAGAACCAAAAACATGAGGGTGCCGGCGGATTAACTTTTCACTTATTCCGGCCACCACATCGTTTATGTCAAAAGACTGTTTTTCGGCTGCAATTTGGGCGTGGAAGACCACTTGTAGTAGTAAGTCTCCCAATTCTTCACATATTTTATACATATCTCCCTCGTCCAACGCCTCTAAAACTTCGTATGATTCCTCTAAAAGATATGGTCTCAAAGACCGGTGGTCCTGCTCCCGGTCCCAGGGACAGCCGTCCTCGCTGCGCAATCTGGACATGATCTTTACCAGAGGGTCCAGGGGATAGCGGCAGTTACCGCTGCTCCGGTTTAATTCGTTCAATTTCGTTAAAGGGAACTTTTCTGCGGCGCCGTCCCGCCCGTCAGGAGAGCCGGAACCGCTGCCGGTCCCTACATCTTGTACGTCCATTTTTTCCGGACCTGACGGGCAGCCGGAGGCCTGTCCAGCCACCCCGGCCCCCCTGGCGTCTTGCTCCGGCGGGTACTCCGGCCCGGCCAAAGTTTTGCTCCCAGTTTCGTCCCTGCAGGATCCCCCTGGTTCCGTCAACCCGGGGAACTCCTTTGTATTTTCCGGTCTTTCCCTGCCTCCGGTGTCCCGCGGCGGCTCAATATCACCTATTTCAGGCAGGAACAGGCTGGTAAGATGATCGACCCAGTCCAACCGGTCTATTTCAAACAGGGGATGCTTTTCCACCCTTTCTTCACCCGGCACCCCGGCCGCTCTGATTACCGTAACAGGATGTTCAGGGGGATAAAGCTCCAGCAGCGACAATTTTACCTCCGAGGCGATCAGGCGGCTGTAAACCTGCGTAATGACAGCCGGGCGTGCGGGCAGGGGAGGTCTCTGCTGGAGTAGAAGACCGTCCAGGACCTGCAGACCCGACCCCGGATCCAACCGGAGCGCCGAGAAAACAGCATCCAGAAAACTTACCGCCGGCAGCAGTTCCACCTGCAAGCCTTCCTCCTCCGCCCTCTTCAGGATCAGGCGGACCGAGTCCTCGGCAACCAGAGGGTGCCCCGGAACAGCATAAAGTACGGACTGGTTCCGGGCCTCCTGGAGGACCGCCTCCGCGATACGGGCGTAAACTTCCTGAAAGCTGTGCGCCTGCTCGTAAAAAGAATCGAAGGTGATAAAGGCAATCCCCTCCCGGCCAAGCCATTCCACCACAGGGTGCCTGCCCGTGCGGAGCAGGATCCGGGGTGATGATTTCAGGGCTTTCCAGGCGCCCAGGGTGAGGTCGCCGGGCGCTCCGGCGCCCAGTCCGGCGATGGTTATTCTGGCTGTATCGGGCATTACTTTGCTAACCCCTCTTTCATTAAGGCAAATTTTTAATTCAAGTTCTGCTATAAGCACCTGCCGGCAGCAGTCTTAGGTCAGCTGTTCCAGTCAGCCACCAGTACTTTTATCCACTAAGGGATCTGCTAGCGGGCTGTTGATGACCACGGCTTTGTGTTCTTCCAAGGAATATTTGCACTCCCCATCTTCAATAGTCATGACGGCTGTATCCAGCCGCAAAAAAATTTAAGTGGCCTTTGACGAGGCCACCTTCGTTCACTGTTCCATTTGTTTGGCTAGAAAACCAGCCGCAGTCTCGGCTAACTTCAGCTCCATTTCACCCATCTTAACGTCGGGATCCTTGGAAGCCAGGATAACAGCCCCGATTGGGTCCCCCTCCGCAATAATCGGGGCAATCACTTCACAAGAATACTTGCACTCCCCATCCTCAATAATCATGCAATCTTTACAGAAGGGATCTTCAACCGGGCTGTTGATGACCACGGCTTTGCGTTCTTCCATAACCTTTTCAATGGCAACCCCGACCGGCCTGTTCAAAAACTCTTTTTTAGGCGCTCCGGAAACAGCCACAATGGTGTCCCGGTCGGCAATGCAAGCAATATGACCCAGAGCCTCATATAAGGAATCAGCATATTCTTTAGCAAAATCCCCCAGCTCACCAATTGGCGAGTACTTCTTGAGGATAACCTCACCTTCCCTGTCTACAAAAATCTCAAGGGGATCTCCTTCACGGATTCTTAGTGTTCTCCTAATTTCCTTGGGGATGACAACTCTTCCCAGGTCATCAATACGGCGGACAATGCCCGTTGCTTTCATTGATTTCCCTTCCCTCCTTTTCGGCTTTTTTCAGGGTCTATGATAGTATATATCAGGAGGGATTCAATTATTCATTTTTTTCCAATCGCCTGAAAAACTTTTCAGCTTTCAACTTATTTCTTATCCGTTAGAGGAATTTCCTTCATCTTCGGCAAGATTATTGACAATGTCGGCCTTGCTTTTGGCTTCCATCATAAAGCTGCTGAACCGGTTTTCTTTAGCTTCATTTGTTAATTTCTCGGTTAGCTGCTGCCGGACCTCCTCGAAAGGCTGCACACCGGCAGGAATTACTTTCTCACGCTTGATCACGTGGAAACCATATTCCGTCTTGACCGGTGAAGTTGTATATTCACCGTCTTTCAGGGCATGGGACGCCCGGGCAAAAGCCTCTACGGCCTCACCCTCGGCGAAAATAAAGAGACCGCCATCTGTCCGGGTCCCGCTGTCCTCGGATTTCTCCCCGGCCAGTTCAGCGAAATCCCTGCCCTGCTTCAGCTCCGCGATGACGTCCTCAGCCAGTTTCCTGGCCTCTTCTTCCGTGTGCCGGAAAGGGTAGCCCTTATCCCCTTCGTTTATAAAGAACAGAATATGGCGCACCTGCAGCCGCTCGGGATAGCTCATCATTTCTTTATTTTCCTCGTAATACCGGCGGACTTCCTCCTCGGAGGCAACGGGCACGTCACTGGTCAGTGTGTCCTGCAGTTTCAATATATAGGCCGCTTCTTCTTCACTGACCCTGATCTGGGACAGATAATTCCGGTATTCCTCCTCGGAAGGAAACTGAGCCTTGAACGGCTTGATTATTTCCTGGATCTGTTCCACATTCAAACTACCCAGTTTCTTGCCTTCCTGGAGCATCAGCCTGTTGTTAATCATTAGATCCAGGACGTCTTTCCGCAAAGATTCCAGCAGGGCCGTGCCCTGGTCCCCGCTAAAGTCCAGCCCCTGTTTTTCGTAAGCAGCCTTCGTTTCGTCCACAATTTCAGCCAGTTCATCGCTGTAGATTTTCTCACCGTTGACAGTGGCTGCAACTTCCCTGTCTCCCGTGTTGCCGCCGCAGCCGGCCGCCAGGGAAACTGCAAGCAGCGCCAGGGCCAGGAATACGGTCTTAATTAAATATTTCAAATCATAACCCCCCAATTAAACATAAGAACATTATATCTTAATTCTATGATCCGTGACAACCTCGGGGGATTCCTTGAGGGCTGCCCCGGCCCTTTTTTCCTCCCCTTTTCCCAGAACATCCAAAAATTTTTCCAACTGGGTCAGCAGGAAGCGGCTGTCCTCCCGGCCGTCTCCCCGGCCGTCCCCCGCCAGGCGTAGTTTTATTTCAAAGTCTTCACCGGCTGCGTTGAATTTTACCCTTCGGGGATACCGGGTCGAAACATCCACCAGATCGTTTCCGGTGAGAGGGTGGCCGGGCCCAATCAGAAGACGGAACTGTCCGGGCAGGAGGTTGATTGTTTTGACCTTGAGCTTTCCGGCCAGAACCCTGATTTTAGCCACCGCCATCAGGTTTTGCACCGGCCCGGGCGGATCTCCGAAGCGGTCCACCAGTTCCTCCTCCAATTCGCCCAGGTGGGACAGCGAGGCCAGTCCGGCAATACGCTTGTAGATTTCCACCTTCTGATTAGTATCGGGAATGTAGGTGTCGGGTATATAAGCTTCCACCGGAAGCTCAATAGTAGTTTCAATCTTTTGGGACGTTTGCTCGCCCCTGGCCTCCCGGATGGCTTCCTCCAGAAGGCGGCTGTACAGGTCGAAACCAACTGCCGCAATGTGCCCGTGCTGTTCAGCACCCAGGATGTTGCCGGCCCCCCGGATTTCCATGTCGCGCATGGCGATTTTAAAGCCCGAGCCCAGTTCCGTGAATTCACGGATTGCTGCCAGACGCTTCTCCGCAGCCTCTCCCAGCACCCTGTCCCTTTGGAAGGTGAAATAGGCGTAAGCAAGGCGGTTGGAACGGCCGACCCTGCCCCTGAGCTGGTAAAGCTGGGCCAGGCCCATCATCCCAGCCTCCTTGACGATGAGAGTATTGACATTGGGGATATCCAAACCGTTTTCAATAATGGTGGTGCAAACCAGCACATCGTACTCCCGGTTCATGAAGTCCAGCATCACCTGTTCCAATTCATCCTCCCGGACCTGGCCGTGGGCCACCGCAATTCTGGCCTCCGGAACCAGTTCCTGAAGCCACAGCGCCACCCGTTCCATATCCGCGATCCGGTTGTAAACGAAAAAAACCTGCCCGTCCCGGCCCAATTCCCTGCGGATTGCCTCCTGGATCAGGACCGGGTCCTCTTCGAGGACGTAGGTCTGGACAGGATAGCGGTCTTCCGGGGGCGTTTCCAGGATGCTGCTGTCGCGCATACCCACCAGGGACATGTGCAGGGTGCGGGGAATGGGAGTGGCGGTGAGGGTCAGAACGTCCACGTTTTTGCGCAGGAGCTTCAGCCGCTCTTTATGAGCCACCCCGAAGCGCTGTTCCTCGTCCACAATTAAAAGTCCCAGATCTTTAAAACGCACGTCCTCCTGAAGCAGGCGGTGGGTGCCGATAACTATGTCCACAGTCCCCCGGAGAAGCTCCTTCAGCACTTTCCGCTGCTCCCCGGGGGTCCGGAACCGGCTTAAGACCTCCACACTGACGGGGTAGCCGGTGAGCCTTTCCCTGAAGGTATTAAAGTGCTGCTGGGCCAGAATTGTCGTGGGCGCCAGCAAGGCCACCTGCTTTCCGTCCACCACCGCTTTAAAGGCAGCCCTTAAAGCCACCTCTGTTTTACCGTAGCCAACATCCCCGCACAAAAGCCGGTCCATGGGCCTGGGGCGTTCCATATCGGCTTTAATTTCCTCCACGGCGCGAAGCTGGTCGGGTGTTTCTTCATAGGGAAAAGAGTCTTCAAACTCCTGCTGCCAGACGGTGTCCTTGCTGAAAGCGTTGCCGGTCATGGTCTCCCTGGCGGCGTACAGTTCAAGCAACTCCCGGGCCATTTCCCGGACTGCTTCGCGCACCCTTCCCTTGGCCTTGGACCACTCCGCGCCACCAAGGCGGGACAGCCGCGGCGCCTCACCCTCACCGCCCAGGTATTTCTGGATCAAGCCCACCTGATCAACGGGAACGTAAAGTTTATCTTCCCCGGCGAACTTCAGCAGCAGGTACTCTTTCCGGATCCCCTCGAGGGTCAGGGGAACCACCCCGAGATAACGACCGATACCGTGGTTAACGTGGACAACGTAATCACCAGCTTTGATCTCCACAAAGGGGGCCAGCCGGTCAGTCCGTTTCCACTTCCTCCGGGGTCTTTTACGCCGGCCGTACAAATCCGGCTCGGCAATTACCACCAGTCCGCAGCCGGGCAGCTCAAAACCGCTTCCCAGGTTGCCCGTGGTGATAACCACGTTTCCTGCCCGGACGTGGCCTTCCAGGGCTCCGGCATAAAAAGCGTCAACCTTTTCATCCTGCAAGGCGGAGAGAAGCTGTTGGGCCCGCTGGTAGCTGCTGACCAGGATAATTACCGCATTACCGGCCAGGCGCCAGTGGTGAACTTCTTCTGCCAGCATTTTCAAGTTGCCCAGAAAATTGGGTATTGTCTTTCCGGCAAAATGGACCTTGTTCTGAACCCTGGCCGGCTGCGGCTGACGCCCCAACAAGGAAACATAGATGCCGCGCCGCCCGGCCAGGGCTTCTTCAAGCCGGTTCCACTCCACCCAGGCCTGGTACTGGGAAGGTAGAACACTGCCCTTGGCCAGCAGTTCCGCGTAGGTATCCGCCCGCTCCCGCTGGACGGAAGCGGCTATCTCCCTTAACCTGGCCGGTTCATCCACAAAAACAGGCGCCCCGGCCGGAAGATAATCCACAAGGGTAACTACCTCTTTATAAAAATAGGGAAGGAAATGTTCGATGCCGGCAAAACTACCGTCCGCGCTCTCCAGCACTTTCCCGAACTTTTCTCTAAGCTGCCGGACGGCTCCGCTGTCACCGGACCGGGTCAACTTGCGCTCCTGTTCCCAGTACTCTTTTTTCAAAAGCATCCAGGCAGCCTCCCGGGCGCCCGGGCTGACCACCAGTTCCCTGGCGGGATAGATGACCAGGGAGGCTGCCTTTTCCTCCGTCCGCTGAGTCGAAATGTTGAAGCGGCGGATGGAGTCCACCTCGTCATCGAAGAATTCCAGGCGGGAGGGTCTGTGAGCGGTCATGGGGAAAACATCCAGAATACCTCCCCGGAGGGCATACTGCCCCCTTCCCTCAACCAAATCCACTCGCTCGTAGCCCAGGTCCGGCAGTAGGTTCAGGAGCTTATCGAGGTCCACCCTGTCGCCCACAGCCAGATTGACAGCCTCCGCACAAAAAAGTTCCGGGGGTGCCAGCCGTCTCAGAATAGCCTCAACCGGGGCAACAACTATCAAGCGTTCTCCCCTGGCCAGACCTTCCAGCACCTGCAGGCGCTGAGCCACCAGCTCTTTACTCTGGGCTAGAACCTGGTAGGGCAAAAGCTGCAGGACCGGGAACTGCCGTACTGCAATACCGGGCAAGAGCTCGATCAGTTCTTCCGCTATAATCCCTGCGTCCCTCTCCCCGGGGGTCACAACCAGCAGCGGCAGCGGTTTCACCTTTTCGGCCAACCCGGCCAGCAGGTAGCTCTTCAGGGAACCGGAAAGACCGGTCACCAACTGGCGCGTATAATTGTTTTCCAGCCCCCGGACCAGGCTTTGAAACCCGGGTGCGGACTGAAGCGGTTTGAGCATACCGCGCATTTAAACACCCTCCGTTTTCCATCACAAAAAGAGCTTTAGCAGCGCCGGGCTAAAGCTCATCAATTCCTGTTTGTTAAATCAAGCATCTTCAATGCAGAACCGGTCCGCTGAAGTAAGTGCTTTCCGGCCCGCCGTACAGCATTTCCCGGCAGTCGTCGCAAAGGTCGGATAAAACAACCTCTCCCTCACCACCGTCCAAATCCATTATATCCCGCAGCCCCGAACCCGTCAAGTTTGGCGCGTTTTCCGGCAGGCCTGCCGGGAGGACCACTTCCTTAATTACGCTGTCACAGCACTCACAGACATATACCAGCTTCAAAGGATCACCCTTTATTTTATTTCAGTAAAAAAATATTATTCCCCGGGTATTCCCGGCCCGCTTAAAGGTTCGGAGCACCAGCGATAAGCTTTCAGCCTGGTAAAGCCGGGTCCTGCCAGTTGCCTGAAAGGCATTCAAGAGCTTACTCTTCAGCGCCGGTTTTCGGGGCAGTTTTCAGATATCTGAACACCACATGGTTCCAGACGGCATGGCTCAGGCAGGCGGCCGCCAGGGCAGGGGCAAGGGAGCCGCAGGTCTGGAGGACAAAAACCGTAATAAAACCAAAGACAGAATGGGTGACCACCGCCCACAGCCCGGCATAGAAACCGTTGCGGCGGCCGGAACCAAACTCCCAGGCTCCCTCTGCCAAACCGAAAACAAAATGGACGGAAAAGATATCAGCGGCAAAAAGCGCCGCCGGCACCGTCTTAGCCGCCTCTTCCACCAGGGGCGCCAGGCGAGCCGGCGTTGCGCCGGGCAGGCGGCCGAGACATTTATTCAAGTGCCAGGCCAGGCCCGCAGCGAAAAGGCCGAGCAGAACAGACCGGAGCAGGAAACCCGGGGCAGCAGTAAAGAATTCTAAAGGGCTCACCTTCTGTTATACCGGTTCATGGCCTGCTCCAGGCTGTCCCGCACCACACAGAGCGCCGCCTCCGCCGCCAGCTTCAGGGCTTCCTCCATTTCTTCGGCCTCGCCGGACCCGATGCGGCCTAAAACATAATCCACACTATCGATACAGGCACCGGCGGGCCTGCCGATGCCTATCCGGATCCTGGGAAAGTTTTCTGTGCCCAGGCTGCGGATAATGGAGAGCATCCCTTTGTGGCCCCCGGACCCGCCACCGGGACGCAGGCGCAGTTTACCGGCAGGAAGGTCCAGATCATCGTAAATGACAATCAAATCGGCGGCGGAAAGCTTGTACCAATTCAACAACGCGTTCACAGCCTCCCCGCTCAGGTTCATGTAGGTTTGAGGTTTGATCAGGATAACCTTCTCCCCGTTTACCTGCCCCTGACCCGTGAGTGCTTTAAACATTTTCTTGCCCACAGCAACCCCCATGATCTTCGCCAGCCGGTCAATCACCATAAAGCCCACGTTATGCCTCGTTCCGGCATATTCCCTGCCCGGATTACCGAGGCCTGCAATCAGTTTCATCTAAGGCACCTCCGCTTTTACTCTCCCCTATTTTAATACGTCCGGATCGTTGAGAAAAGCGTTTTTCAAGGTAAGCCCCGCCGCAGGGTCAACGTGGGCATTTTACGGGCATTTTATAAGCTAATACGGATAATACCCGGACAACTCCCTCTGCCTGTTACAGCTCTTTGCTCCCCTCAGCCCCGGGCTCCTCCGGGGCAGGAACTTCCGCTTCAGCCTCCGGCCTTTCTGCAGCCGTCACCGTCACAACCGGAGCCGCCGGTTCTTCCAGTATTTTCACTCCTTCCGGCAGCTTCAGGTCTGCCATGGTTAGAGTATCTCCAATTTCAAGGCCGGATATATCCACCACCAGGGAATCCGGAATTCTGTCCGCCAGGCATTCCACTTCAACCCGGCGCGCCAGATGGGCCAGGGTTCCCCCCACGAGTACGCCGGCGGGCGTTCCTTCCAGGTGGACGGGCACAGTGGCGTGCACCCTGTCCTTTACCGATACCTGGTGAAAATCAATATGAATCAGGTCACGCCGCACCGGATCCCTTTGAATGGCCTTGATTAGCACCTTGTATTTTTTTGTCTTACCGTTTTCTTTAACTTTCATGCTGATCAAGGCATTGCTCCCGGACTCGTTTATGATCTTTTTGATTTGAACAGCATCCACCGCGATGGCAACATTGCCTACGTTTTTTCCGTAAACAACGGCCGGAACCATTCCGCTTTTTCTGAGGTGGTGCTTATTGCTGCTGGTTTTTTCCGATCTCGCCAGGGCTATTAATTCATGCTCCATATTGACCCGTAACCCCCTTTTGTCCTATTATTCCCTTTATTTGTCATAATCATTCCAGCCCGGGAATATGAATTAGCTAAGAATCATATAGTTGCAGGGGGGCTCTTAAAATGCAAAAAAGCAAGCGGTTTGAAGCCATGCCGGTTATCAGTCTGGAAGAAGGCCGGCAAATTGGCATCGTCAAAGGGCTTGTTGTGGATCCGGCCGAAAGAAAAGTGGCTGCGCTGATTATCGAACAAAAAGGCTGGTTTAAGGAGCAAAGGTTTATCCCTTACTATAGAATCAATAGTGTAGGCAACGACGCCATCACCATAGAAAAATCCTCCGGTATTGAGAGGGCGGCCGGACTTCCGGAAATAGCCAAATTATTAAGGGAGAAGGCAGTCACCATCGGCGCCAAAATCATGACCGACAACGGTACGGTGCTGGGCTACGTAGATGAGTATTATGTTGATCTTTCGACAGGTACAATTGCCGGCCTGGAATTCTCCGGCAACCGACTCGACAGTATCATCAAGGGGCGCGCCTTCATCGACATCAATTATGTGCGCACCCTGGGCAAAGAAGTCATCATCGTATCCAGTGAGTGCCTTGACAACATTTTTAAACTGGAGGGGGGCTTGCAGGTAACCGTCAAGAACCTGCGGGAGAGCACCGGCCATTTCTGGGAAAACACACTGCAAAAAACAAAAGGATTGGGCACCGCGATTAACCGGTCCCTGGAAAAAGTGAGGAAAGAGAGGAAGCGCGAAGAAGACCAGAGTAAGGAAACAGAACCTGGTCCAAACGGTGCAGACAGGAGCAGCTACCCAGAGGAGGTTTCTTCTCTAAAAGATGCAAAGGATCCTTCAAGTTCGGGCCCGCCGGAGGATTATGCCCCGGAGCAGGAAGAGACGCCGCCGCTGAATACCGGGCCCACCTCTCCGGAAAAACAGACGGAAACCCCCAGGGAAACCCCGCCGCCGGCGTAGCCCGCGCCCAGGGCATAGGAACAAAAGACGGTTCTCCAGGTGACAAGGGACGTCACCATAAACCGGCATGTCTTTCGGGTACCCAGTTCCTGTCATCCCAAGTCTGCGTCTGCGGTAACCCGGTGAAAAAATGCTTCAAAAGGCGCCTAAATACGGCGCCTGTTCACGTTGGAGCAAACCGGCTCTTTTTCCGGTGACAGGGGCCGGCTCTTCGTCACCTGCAATCAGCTCCCTTCGGGACAGGCTATTTTCTCCAGTTAAGGATATGGGGCGGTTCCCTTTTCACCGGGGCCGCGGGTTCCGCCGGATAACCCAGAATGACTGGAGCTACAAGTTCATACTCCTCCGGCACACCCAGTTCTTTCTTTACTTCAGGCGTATTGCCGGCGCCACGGGCAAAACCAATCCAGCAACTGCCGATGCCCCTGTCCCAGGCCGCCAGCATGAGGTTTAAAGCAGCCATGCTGCAGTCGTTAAGATATGTGCCAGAGGCCCTGGAACTGTAAATCATGACCAGGACCGGCGCTCCGTAAAATATATCCATGTCCGGGTCTGACAGCATGCCCCTGTACTTTTCAAGCTGCGGCATCATCTTCAACCTTTCCAGAAGGAAGGTTTTAGCCCGACCGGAGAGGTTTTTCATGTACTCCCGGTCTTCAAGCACCACAAAGGCCCAGGTCTGCGTGTTCATACCACTGGGAGCCCAGACGGCCAATTCCAGCAGTTCCCGGATGATCTGCTCCGGGATTGGATCTCCTTTGTACTTGCGGACACTCCGTCTGGTGCGGATCGCTTCAACAATTTCCATCCTTATAATACCTCCTTGTGGCAAACCAGTATTTCTACATACATTTTGTTAAAACCTATATTTTTCTATATTTGTGATTTTTATGTGTTTTTCTTGGTGGGTAAAGACAATACTGGATGTCTTGGAAGCCTTATTTCTCAAAAGCCTGGCGTTTTGGAACCAGCTCATAGTATAGAGTTTCATGTTGTAATTACAACATGAAACTTATGGCGGTGGCATTTATGGCTTAATAAGCGATGTAGAGCCCGCTAAACTTTTCACAACATTTGGCGGGGTCTTTTGTTAACGAGAAGGAATAAGCCGGGGACCCCCGCTGCCCCAAACTGCTCTCCCTTTCCGGTACCTCAAAGCCGCGCCTGCAGCAGCCCGGCCAGCACTTCCGGCACTTCGGCCCCGCCCTGCAAAACCACCGCTCCCTGCTCCTTTAATTGATTGTACATCAGCGTCGCCTCGCCGCCGGTAAAGTCACGCTCTCCAATCTCCCGCTCTTCCACCAGCAGCACGGGTTTGCCCCAGGCACAGGCACGGGAGACTGCCTCCAGATTTTTGAGATTACCCCGTCCGAAGGGGATACTGACCAGTACGCAGGCATCAGCCCTTTGAATCATTTCCATGTTTTCCCTGTAGCTGCGGTCTGAAATATCGCTGAAAGGGGCTTCCTCCGTCATTTCCAATTCTAAAAATTTTGCCGTCTCCCAGTCAATATCCCCCATATTCAGAACCCCCGCAGTGACAGCGAAGCCGTGTTCCGCCAGCAGGCCCAGCACAGCCGCGCCGGCCCCTCCCCCACAAACAACATGAATCCGCCCCTTTCCGGGGACCTCACCCTCTCTCCGGGTCAGCAAAAAAACCGCTGGCCGGCCTGTAACAGGGTGTTTTTTGATTAGAACACGGGTTCCGTAAACTTCTTTAATGCTGTCCACAGTAAGCACATCTTCCGGCTTCCCCACCCGGTAGGCTTTTCCCTTTTGCATTAAAATCATCAGGTCACAGAACTGTGCAGCCAGATTTAGATCATGAAAGACGGCCAGAATGGTCAAACCGCCCTCCCTGTTCATGCGCTGCAGAAGGCTTAAAATCTCCACCTGCTGGTTGATGTCCAGGTGGGAAGTGGGCTCGTCCAGGAGAATCAACTCCGGTTCCTGGGCCAGGGCCTTGGCTATGATTACCCTCTGCCTCTCGCCGCCGCTGATGGCCGTAACCTGCCGGCCGGCCAGGTGCCTGGTATTGGTCAGGTCCATGGACCGGCCGGTTATCTCATAATCCCTTTTACCTTCCGCCTGAAAGCGCCCCAGGTGGGGGGAGCGGCCCATCATAATTATTTCTTCCACCGTAAAGGGGAAATTGACGGCTGTTTCCTGGGGTACCACGGCCATTTTCCTGGCCGCTTCCCGGGGGCTCATTTTATACAGGCTCTCTCCCTCCAGCAGGACTGTTCCCCGGACAGGCTTCAGGGCGCGGCTGATACACCTCAAAAGCGTCGACTTGCCCGAGCCGTTGGGTCCGATAATTCCAGCAAAACATCCCTGCTTAATAGAAAAGGCCATGCCGTCGATAACCTTGACCGCGCCGTAGGAGCATTCAACACCCAGAACGTCTAAATAAAACGGCACAATAAACCCTCCCCCGGCCCGTAATATACCTTCACCAAAAATTTAAAAGCACTTGTTCCCCGTATCCGTCAATTACCACTCCGGTTATCCCGGTATTGCTAAAACTGCACCTTCGGACCCCCTGCTTAAAAACCCGGCTCCTTCTTTTTTCTGAGCAAATAGATGAAAAAAGGGCCGCCGCAAAGGGCCGTAATGACACCTACCGGTATTTCCCCGGGGGCTGCCGCCACCCGGGCCAGGGTGTCCGCCGCTGTAAGGAAGATAGCCCCTGCGAGGGTCGCCGCAGGAAGCAGCACCCTGTGGTCCGGTCCTACCACAAGCCGCACGGCATGGGGGATAATCAGACCCACAAAGCCGATAACTCCGCTGACGGCTACTGCAGCCGCAGCGGTCAGGGTAGCGGCCCCTAAAAGCACCTGCTTCAACCGCTCCACATCGACGCCCAGGTGCTGGGCCGGCTCGTCCCCCAGCAGCATCACATTCAGTTTTCGGACGTTCAGGAGCATGACGGCCAGGCCTGCTACAATGTAGGGCAGCAAAACTAAAACGTGGTCCCAGCCCCGGCCGGCCAGCCCTCCCATCAGCCAGAAGACAACCTGATGGATGTTTTGACCGCTGGTGATCATGAAATAAGAGGTCACGGCTGAGAGAAAGGAACCCACGGCAATGCCGGCCAGGATCAGTGTCGACACCGGTGTCCGGCCCCCCACCCTGGCCACATTGTACACTGTAATGGCAGTGGCCACGGCGCCGGCAAAGGCTGTCAGGGGCAGCGCAAAAACACCCAGGGTGTGCATGCCCAGACCAAAAAGCATGGCTGCGGTGGCCCCCAGGGCGGCCCCAGAGGAAATGCCCAGGATATAGGGATCCGCCATGGGATTCTGCAGGAGACCCTGCAGGACCACGCCGGATGAGGCCAGCCCTGCCCCCACCAGAACAGCCAGAACCACCCTGGCCAGTCTCATCTGAAAAATAATAGTTTCGTGACTCTCGGGCCAGTCCCCCGGCGGAACCATACTGCCCACCCAGGGGAGCTTCCGCACCAGCATTACCATTACATCCAGGGGACTGATCTGCGCCGGGCCGATGGTTGAACAGACAACTACCGCCAGCCCCAGCACACCGAAGAGCATGGCGTTGATCATTCGCCAGCGCCAGACCCGCCTTTGAGGGTTCAAAAAGCAGACCTCCTTTAGTACTTCCATGGGAACCCCCACAGGATCAACCGGCGCAATCTTATTTTACCGGCGCCTTTGTCAGCGCCCTCGCCGCCGCCGTCCCGGCTTGTTCCCGGCGCTGAACAGCGCCGCTTCCTAACCTTTTATCCTGCTCATTCTTCTAACCGTTATTAACCTTGTTTCCTGCCGGGTCTATTCAACAAACAACCCGGGATGAAGGTATCCGGCAATCTGTTCCAACCCCTCAACAACCCGGGGACCAGCCCGGACCACCAGGTTTTGGTCCTCGATGTAACCGATGCGGTCCTGCTTGATGGCGGCGACATCTTCCCAGCCCTTGCGCGTCTTGAGCTGCTCCACCGTCTGGGTGGATTCGCCGTGGTGGGAGAAAATAATTACCTGGGGATTTCTGGCAAGCACCATCTCGGGGCTGTAGGTAAACCAGTCCTGGTTCACATCACCGGCAATGTTCCTGCCGCCGGCTGCAACAATGAGGCTGTTTAAATAACTTTTGGCGCCGCCCGTGGTCAGAGGATCTGGCCAGACCTCAAAGAAAACCGTAGGCTTTTCTGCTTCGGAAAGGTTGGCCACCCGGGCCGCAACTTGATCAATCCGATGCTGCATGCTGCCGGTCAGGCTTTCCGCTGCTTCCACAGCTCCGGTAAGGCGCCCCACCAGCCGTATTTTTTCCAGGGTGCTGACTAGATCCGGCGATTCCAGGGCCACCACCGTCAGCCCTGCTTCCTCAAACTGGCGAATGAAGTCTTTCTGGATAACCCCGGCCAGGACCAGGTCCGGCTGGGCAGCCACCACTAATTCCGCGTTGGGGGTAGCAAATCCTCCAACCTTCGGCCTCGTCAGGGCCTCAGCGGGGTAGTCGCAAAACTCGGTCACTCCTACCACCCGGTCCCCCAGGCCAAGGGCAAACAAGATCTCTGTTTGAGCCGGGACCAGGGAAACAATCCGGCCGGGCTCCCGGCTGACGGTTACCTGCCTGTCCAGGTCATCCTTTATGGTCAGGGGGAAACCGCTGCCGCCCCCCGCATCCGGGGCAGCTTGTCCGCAGCCCTGAGACAGCAGAGCAAGGGAGAACAGCAGGAGAATATAAACAACCACAGTTTTGCCTGCAAAAACCCGGCTCTCTTTTCGGTTCATCTTTAGCGGCACTCCTTTTCGCAATGTTTAGACTTATTGTGAAGTTTCTCCACAAAACCCGCTTTTTCCTACCCCAGAGCCGAATTCTTTTGCCACTCCAGGTATCTTTCCAGGGTCCTCCTTAAGGCATGGCGTACTCCAAGGGCCAGCAGGTAACCCGGGAGGGCCCCCGGACCGGCATAGGGGTAAAGAGGCGGACGGTCCGGCGCCGCAATGATCAGCGCGTCGGTGTTCGTGCCGGTTGCCTGGACACCGGTATCCGGACAGAGTATTTGCATTTCACGCAGCGTCTGAGCCTTGGCCTCGGTGGCTGTCTGGACTGCGTTGATCACAGCCCCGGCAGACAGGGCATGGGCGTAAAAAGCCATGATATTGATTGTCCCCGGCGGGCTGCCGTCGCCTTCCAGGGAACAGCAGGGCGTGATTCCTGCTGCACAGGCATTATTAACGCCGGCCGTAACAATCACGGTCACGCGGCTGTCCCGCCGGGTCAGGCGGATCCAGCCAGCGTCGCCGACCCTGGCCCCGGTCATCAGCCCCGCCCAGTCCCCACTGTCCGCACCACCGTATTCCTGGAAACCCGCCTCCAGAAAAAAAGCCATTTCCGCTTCCGGCCGGGCCTCATTGTAGCTCAGGTCCACCTGCCGGTTAAGGAAATAACGCCTTCTTCCCAGACCGCCCCCGGTCACCCCGGAACAAACCGCAAACCAGTGCTCTGCAGCGGCTACAAAGATATGATCAGGCCTCAAGACAGCCTTCAGTCCTTCTTCCAGGTCCAGCCACTGCCCCGGCCCGGGTTCTATGTACTCGATAAGGGTCCGGTCTTCTGCTGACATCACTCACACTCCCCCTTCCTTATATTCTACTTAAATAAAATATAAAGAGTGGTCTTTCTTAAGATCCACTCTTCCCAATTAATCACTCAGTCCCATAGTGAATAGATTCAAGGCCTCCGGCGGGGAAAGATCCCGCCGCGAATGGAACGGATGTCGGAAACACTGAAAAACGTCTCCGGCACCACTTGATTCAAGATATTTATCAGGCTACCCAAATACTTCCTCCTGGTGGTAACAATCAGCACATCCCTGGGTCCTGAACGGCCCTCACCAGGGATTTTGGTGACACCGAAGCTGCCCTCCCGGAGCAAAGCAGCCAGTTCATCACAACGCGGCTTCACCGGAAAAACATGAACAACAACATAACCCAGGGCCATTTTCTCTTCGATATAAACTCCCACAAGGTTGCCGGTGGCAAAACCGCCGGCGTAGGCTATGACCTTGAGCGGGTCCGTTAAACCGCCGTATAAAACCGAGCCCAGGGCAACCACGAAAATAGCGACCTCAATAAAGCCAATAGCGGCTGCGGGCAGAGCATAGCCCCGGGTAAGCATAAGCAACCGGAAAACATCAAGGGACACATCAGCAACCCGGGCAAAAAAGATAAAAAAGTAACCATAAACCGGGTTTGAAATAAGTGTCTCCAGCATTGCTACCTCCAGAAATAATTATACCGCACCATATTTCTTAAGGCCTTCCAGGATTCCTGAGGCATAATAGGACTTGGAAAAGTAGACTTCCCTGGTTTTAAATTTAAGAGCGTTTTTTAATTCCGGACGGGCATTGCCTACAACAATACCCTTAAACCCTTTAATGAACATGGACAGGTCCTTCCCGCTGTCACCACAGACGAAAGTTTGTTCCTTGCTAATCTGACAGCGTTCCTGGACGTAACACAGGGCCCGCCCTTTGCCCGCGCAGGCTGGAATTAAATCAATCGCGTCCGGGGAAACGGGCACAATTTTCACCGGCAGGCCCGAGTTGTCAACAGCCTTATGCAACTTCAACAAAGTGTTTTTATAGATCATCCTGTCCATATTCAACGAAAGCCGGAATCTTGACCGCATTTCCCGTACCTGCAGCCCTTCCAGACCCTGGACCAGGTTTTGTGCCTTTGCGGCGTCCCAGGCTGAACGCATTTTTTGCTCCCAGCCCTGATCCAGACCAAAATGAGGCGCAATGTATATTTCTGTTCCCATGTCCGTAATCAACAGGTCCGGGTAAAGAAGGTTTTCTTTGGTGATTAACTGCCAGGCAGACGCAAAAACTCTGCCCGTGATATACACCAGCAGAAAATTATTCATGTTTTTAATCATGTGGCGATTAAAGTCATAGACCGCTGTACGGCTTCCCACTAGGGTCCCGTCCAGATCCGTCGCCAGAATGGATTTCGGTTTTTTACCATGGGCATGTTTGATCATCCGCTCACCTCGCTGCCAGTATTTCAATATACACATTATATTCTTTTTTTAAATAAGTTCTGAAATTGGGGAAACCAGCAAAGCCGCGGCGCATCCCCGGCCAGGGCGACTTTCCAAGCAATTTTCAGGTTCTTGACAACCACTTAACCACCGGCCAATGTTTCCATAAAACGGGCGTAAAGCAGCCGCACCGGGTTAAGCAAACAGGCAAGGTAACAAACTGCTAGTCAAAGAGTTTGCTCACGGAAAGATCCTCGTGGATGCGAATGATGGCCTCGCCAAGGAGGGGCGCCACCGAAAGAATCTTGATCTTGTCAATCATTTTCTCCTGGGGGACCGGAATGGTGTTGGTCACAATCACTTCTTTTATCGGCGCTTCATTCAAACGCTGGACGGCCGGACCGGACAGGACGGGATGGGTACAGGCCACGTAGATCTCATTGGCCCCCCATTGCTTCAAGGCCTCGGCTCCCTTGGTAATGGTTCCGGCTGTGTCGATGATGTCGTCCACCATAATTACGTTCTTGCCCTGAATTCCGCCAATAATGCTGGATACCTCCGCAACATTGGGCTCAGGGCGCCGTTTGTCGATGACGGCAATGGTTGCGCCAATGCGCTCGGCCAGGTCCCTGGCCCGGGTGACCCCGCCCAGGTCGGGCGATACCACCACAACGTTTTCCAGCCCGATCTGCAGGATATATTCGGCCAGAATGGGCACGCCCGGCAGGTGGTCTACAGGAATATCAAAAAAGCCCTGGATCTGTCCGGCATGAAGATCCATACAGAGAACGCGCCGGGCGCCGCTTGCGACAAGGATGTTGGCCACAAGCTTGGCCGTTATTGGATCCCGTGCCCTGGTTTTCCGGTCCTGCCTGGCATAACCGTAATAAGGCAGGACGGCGGTGATGCGCCTGGCGGAAGCACGTCGTACAGCGTCAATCATGATCAGGAGTTCCACAAGGTTTTCGTTAATAGGAGAGCAGGTGGGCTGGATAATAAAGACATCGGCGCCCCTGACGCTCTCATTAATTTTAATGTTAATCTCTCCGTCACAAAAGCGCGTACTCCTGGTATCCCCCACCGGAACGCCCAGATACTGGGCAATTTCCTCCGCCAGCCCGGCGTTTGCGTTACCTGTGAAAATCTTCAATTTTTTATAGCGCGATGACATTTTCCTGACTACCTCCAAAATTTCTTGTCCGCAAATTATTTTTTCTTCTTCCGCTGGGCCCAGTCCGGTACAACCTTCTGGCTTGCCCTTTCTACAGCCAGGGCACCCGCAGGAACATCCCTGGTAATGGTTGAACCGGCTCCGGTAACCGCCCCGGCGCCAATTTCAACCGGCGCCACCAGGTTGGTGTTGCTCCCGATAAAAGCGCCGTCGCCGATACGGGTGGGCCATTTCTTGTAACCATTGTAGTTACAGGTAATTGTGCCTGCCCCGATATTGATATTTGCGCCAAGGGTGGCATCCCCTACGTAACTGAGATGGGGTACTTTGCTTCCCTTCCCGATCAGGGATTTTTTTATTTCCACAAAGTCGCCGACCTTAACTCCCTTTTCCAGCCTGGTTTCCGGGCGCAGATAGGAAAAAGGTCCGATAGCGCAGTCATCTCCGATCAGGCTGCCTAGAACAATAGAATTCTGGATAGTAACACCACTGCCTACAGTGGTGTTGACCAGATGCGAACCTGGGCCAATCACGCAGTCTTCGCCGATGACCGTACGTCCTTCAAGCAAGGTAAAGGGATAAATAATCGTGTCCCGCCCCACCACGACCCCACGGTCCACAAAGGTAGACGCCGGGTCCACCACAGTAACTCCTGACTCCATTAAATTTCTCAGAACCCTGCGGCGCATGACTTGTTCCACTTCGGCCAACTGCACACGATCGTTAATCCCGGTAAATTCCACGGAATCCTTCGAAAGTACGGCGTTGACCGTTCTGCCGCCCCCGGCATACATTTCAATAACATCCGTCAGATAATACTCTCCCTGGGTATTGACCGGTGCAATCCGTCCCAGGGCATCAAAGAGGCCATCCACCTCAAAGCAATAAATCCCGGTATTGACTTCCCGGATCTTCTTTTCTTCCGGGGTAGCATCTTTATGCTCAACTATTTTACAAACACCGCCCCGGTCATTGCGAATAACCCTGCCGTAGCCCGAAGGGTCCTCCATTTCTGTGGTCAGCACGGTTGCTGCGGCGCCTGAGGACCGGTGGTTTTGGACCAAAAGGGAGAGCGTGTCAGCTTCAATCAAGGGTGTATCCCCGCAAAGGACCAGGAGCTGACCCCGGAAGTCCTTCAAATGTGGGCCGGCCTGGAGCAAGGCGTGGGCTGTTCCCAGTTGTTCAGCCTGCAGGGCAACCCGGACCCGTCCTTCCACCTCACGGGCAACCTGCTCCGCTCCATGTCCCACCACAACCACTGTTTGCTCCACACCGGCAGCAGTTACAGCGTTTATGACCCAGGACAGCATTGATTGGCCGCAGAGAGTATGCAGTACTTTGGGGAGTTTTGATTTCATCCGGGTTCCTTTACCCGCGGCAAGAATCACCGCCGCCAGTTTCATCCGGCGACCTCCTTTTTAGTTAAGAATTTGTGCTTAGCAAAATCCCCTGAAAAAATAGCGTTTACAGTCTGAATTCATATTATTACCTTATTCAACATAAACCTTTAATATCCTTTGTCCGGATATAAAAAGAGAGCTTTAAGCTCTCCATTAATGTATATTTTAATCTATATGGCCATTGAATAGGCCTGTAAGACTGCCGATTGAATCAACTCCCTGGCCGACGTATTGATGGGGTGCGCAATATCGCGAAACTCTCCATCCGGTGTCTTTCTGCTGGGCATTGCCACAAACAAACCGTTCTGTCCCTCTACCACCTTGACATCGTGAATTACAAAAGAATCATCCAGGGTTACCGAAACAATTGCCTTCATTTTTCCCTCAGCTAATACTTTGCGCACTCTCACGTCGGTAACTATCACGAAAATCACCACCTTCCCCTGCTTGTTACCGTCTTGATTATTAGTTAGTTTCTGCATCAGATGGCAAATTCCTTCTTATTTCCAAATATTTTAGAAATTAATTCCTGATGGTTGAATTTCCGGTAGTACCCTGCAAAGACCAGGTATTTCAACAACCTTTTAGTTATTTTTGCGTTTTTCCGTTTGTTGAGAACAACCCCGTCTACTTCTACGGTTTTAGCCGCCCCATTATTTTTCAGCATAAAACTCCATTTTACCGGCTATCACCGGGATAGAACAGACCCGGGGCGTAGGCAGGGCCGGATCCGGCCGGGGCGGGCTGTTGTAAATCCCGCCCGGCGCAGGGGCTCCAGCTTATACACCCTTCACCTCACTCAATACGCTGACCCAATCCTCAGGTGAAACATCGCGGTACCGGCTGTTGCCAACAAAGTAATCCCGGCCGGTCAGGGCCTTTTTCTGAAGAATACCCGGTCCCCGCTCCTCTATAGCCCGGTAGATGTGCCAGATGTTTGTTAAACCCAGGTTGGTATTGACCTCTGTAATAATAATCCGGACCACCTTCGGCGCCTTGATCAATACCCGGGGCTCCACCAAGGCGGCAGCCAGGTGCCTGATTTCCGATTGGGGATCAATTACACCGCTGGTATAGTTACCCTCGAAAATATCTACCATAGTGGTCAATTTGTTTTCCATGACCACAGGCCCGACGATATCGCTTGCCTTTTTCAGGGTGGACTGATCCATGGTCAGGTAACCGCCGATGGGAACTTGAAACAGTTCTTCCAGAATGGCGGTCAACCCCTGCCTGCCCAGCCTGCTGTAGGCCTCGGAAATGGTTACAACAGCACTGTCACCAGAGCCGCACCGGACGCGGATAAAAACGGGGATGGCAACAATGCCCACCGGTTCTCCGTAATTCTGGGCACTCATAAGGGTAACAGCCTTGAGTCTTTCGTTTTCCGTCCAAAAAATGAGAATATTGTCTTTGGGATCCGGCCCGGCAGCAGCAGAAAGCGGCCAGAGGCTGACAAGCAGCCATAAAATCACCAATCTTCCTGCATAGTTCAGCAGTTTACCGGCTGGCGGCATCGAGCAAACCCCCTTTGTCTACCAGGCATATTATGGAACACCTGCCGTATTATTATTCCAGAACGACCGCCGGTCGGCCTCCGTTCTACTTATGCCATTATCATTGTCTTGTAGATCCGGTAAACCCTGCTCCTATCCACTGCCCCCAGTCTTTCAATGATCCGGTTCATCATCACATTGTTTTCTGCTATAAGGGAAAACTCGATTGTAATAACGCCCAGGTTCCGGGCTCTGCGAAAACATTCCAGAATCAGAAGCGCTTCCAGCCCCTGCAAGCGATACCGGGGAAGCACGGCCAGGACGGCAAGGCGGGCGTTGAGCTGCCCGGGCAAGCCTGAAAAGGTCCTTCTTCCTGCAGGGCGCAGAGCAAGACACAGCCCGGCAGGCTGCCCGTTCATTTCAGCGATCAGGGCCAGCCGGGGGTCGAAATAACCCTTTAGTTTTTTCCAGACAGCCGTTCCCTCCGCCGGGGAGAGATCCGTGAAACCCCAGATTACGTCCATGGAACCGTTGTGAATGGCGGCAAGGATCTCCCCCTCGCCCTGGAGGTCCCCGGGATTAAAACTTCTTAGTTTGAGCTGTGGTTTTCCGGCGCAGCGTTCTGCCACCCGGACCAGTTTTTTGGGCCAGGGACTGCGCAGATCGTGGTGGTAGGCGAATAAATCAATTTCTGCCGATAATCCGCACTGCTCCAGCAGGGCCTGGTAGTAAGGGGGATTATAGGGCATACCCGGGTTGTGGTAGCCTGTAAAACCTTTCACCAGCAAACCCAGGCGTTCGTGGGGGCTAAGGTCCACGGGGCCGATCATCTTTTTAACACCCCTCTTCCCCAGCCAGTCCGCAGCCCGGCTCAAAAGGGCTGCGGCAACCCCGGGCTCGTTGATTGTTTCAAAATAACCGAAAAAACCAGTTTTATCCTGAAGGAGAGCGCCATGAACAGCGGCTGCAACCCGCCCCACGGCACGGGAGTCCTTTACCGCCAGAAAGGGTTGGGCCTGTACCCTTGCAAAAAGAAAATCCTCCTGCAGGCGGCTTAATTCGAGCACAGGAAAGGAGGGCGCCCTGTGCTGAGCCCGGTATATGTGCCCTGGAAAAACATTAAATACATGCATCTCTCTTGGCGAGGAAACCTCGATGACTTCAAGGGCCATGATCCACCCCCGGTTTTTCTACAGGTTATGCCGGAAGGCCCGGCCCTGTCACTGCAGATCAAATACCCCGGTGGGGAGTTTAAAACTAAACCGGGATTATATTCTAAATGATTACCCCCATCTCTTTATACCTCATATTTTAAGAAATAATCATTTCTCCAATAATCCAATAATAAAGAAACCGGGTGTTATCCCGGTTAACCAGACCTGCCCCGGTGCTTTGCCTTCGCCTTCCCCGCACCTCAATTTCCCGCTTTCTTTTTGAGTTCCGTGCTAAACGGTCAACTTCAATACCCACCCTTCCCAGGAACCATAAGGGAACGTCCCGGGGGAGGGGGGAAGGATACGGCACCGACAACTCCGGTCAATGCATCCGGACTACCAACGGGACTGTGTTTTTTCGCTCCAGCCCTGTTTTATAATAAAAAAGCCCCGGTTAATAAATTCCCCGGGAAGTCAACAAGTTCTTTAAGCGATGTTTTGGAGCTTAACGGACACCCATGGCTTTATAGGCCAGCTCAAGATCATTGGGCTTGTCAATATCAACGCCTACCTCCGGATATTTCGAGATCACCACGACCCCCTTAATCATGCCCAGCAGTTGGGATACCTTTCTTTCGGCCTCTGCCAGGGTCAGCAAGCGCAGGAGGAATTTGATGACGAAACCCACGCCCAAAAGGCGGCACAAACCCAGGGGGCTTTTCCGCAGGCGGATAATTTTTTGGCCGTTTTCAAGACATTTCTGAAAAACATCCGGGTTTAATAAAAACATGTTCCCCCCGGTAAAAACACCTTCCTTCAGACTCACGTATGTGCGTCTGGTGGAGGGATACTTTATTTCCACCTCATCTTTGGATATGATGGGGTAATATAAATCACCCGACATATCTCCGCACAAATCCAGAAAGTTTTCGACAGCCCGGGGTGTAAGCATTGGAATGTCCGAAGTCACCAGCAGGACCCTCCGCTCCCCGGACAGGTGCTTCAAACCCACCTCAATATTCTCCATGATCCCTCCGGCTGAGTCCGCCACAGATACCCTTTCGCCCGCCAGGAGCGGGGTTAAATCCGCGGCGGGTCCGATAACCAGCACCCGCCTGATCCCGCGGGCTTGCAAGAGCGCCTCCACAACATATTCAACCATGCTTTTTGAGCCAACCGGTATTAAGGCCTCATAACGGACGGAGCTGCAGTCCTTCAGCGGGCCGTCGTTACTGCTCCCGGCCAAAACAACGGCGTCTACCATTAAGATTCTTCCTCTCTAAGGGCATTCAACAAACTCTGCTCCGCGTTCTCAATATGTTCGGTGGCCAGGGCATGGGCCAATTCTACATTGCGGTCCGAAATTGCCTCTACTATTTTTTTGTGTTCGTCAAGGGCAATTTTGGTCCGGCCCGGTTGGGATAACGAAGTCATCCTGAAACGGTGGATCTGTTCCTGCAGATGGGTAATTATCTGGACCAGCCGCTGGTTGCGGGAGGCCTGGTAAACCAGGTTGTGGAAGGAGGAGTCTCCCTCGACAATCACGTCAAGGTCATCATCTGCATTAACATTGATTTTGAGGAGGGACATTTCCAGCTGGTCCATCTCCTCGCTGGTAATCCGCTCCGCCGCAAGTGCAGCGGCAAGGCCCTCCAGGGCCGCCCTGACCTCAAAAACATCAACAATATCCTTTACGGAAATACCGGCTACATAGGCTCCCTTGCGGGGAACCATGACCACAAAACCTTCCAGTTCGAGCTTGCGGATGGCCTCCCGTACCGGGGTCCGGCTGACGCCCATTTCCTCCGCCAGCTGAATTTCCATTAAGCGCTCTCCCGGTTTAAGCCGGCCCAGGATAATAGCTTCCCGGAGGGACTCAAAAACCATCTCCCGCAGGGGCTTGTAATTATCAAGTTTAATAGGCACCAGTCTGGGGTGCTCCATATCAGTCCCCCCTTTATTTTTTAACCTTATTACAATCAGGTCCACTATTATTTTAACGCCGCTCGCAGATAAGCGCAAGAACGTTCATTTTCAAGCTGAATTCCAGGTTTGGGTAATCAGTACCTGCTCCCTGCCAAGTTTTCGATAACGGCCCGCCACGGTACGGGCATCCTGCAAATTCCGGGTCAGACCGAAAACGGTGGGACCGCTGCCGCTCATTAGAGCGCCCAGGGCTCCTGCCTCCAAAAGCTTTTCCTTAATTGCAGCAACCTCCGGGTGCATGGCAAAGGTGACCGTCTCCAGGGCATTATACAGGCGCCGGGCTATAGCGCCGGGGTCCCTGCTTTCGATTGCTTCCACCATATTCCTGCAGTGCGGCCTTTTTTCAAGCTTGCCGGGTGAATAGGCACGGTAGACCGAGGCTGTAGACACGCCAAAGGGCGGCTTGACCAGAACCAGTCCCAGAGAAGTACAGGGCGGAAGGCTTTCCAGTTTTTCGCCCCTGCCCCGGGCCAGGGCTGTTCCTTCCATCAGGCAGAAGGGCACATCGGACCCGAGTTGCTCTCCCAGCGTCATCAACTCCCGCAGTGTAAGTCCAAGTCCCCAGATTTTATTCAAACCTGTCAGGGTAGCTGCGGCGTCCGCCGATCCGCCGCCCAGACCGGCGGCCACAGGAATGGCTTTCTTGAGGCGAATCTCAACTCCGGTCCGGATCCCGCCGTAGGTGCTGATACATTTCGCCGCCCGGTAGACCAGATTATCCTCGCCGGCCGGGACGTCCCCGTTTTCCACCAGAATGGTTATCCCTTCAGGAACGGGAGTGAACTCCAGGCAGTCGTGGAGTTCGATGCTCTGCATCACCATCTCCACTTCGTGATAACCGTCCGGCCTTTTTTCAAACACATCCAGAGTCAAATTGATCTTTGCCCGGGCTTCGACTATCATTGCCACTTCAACCAGCCACCGCCTTTCCCGTTATAGTTTGCCGTTTAAGATAAAAATTCCTCCAAAAAAGAAAGGCGAGGGATTATTTATTTCCCTGCACTATTCAACCTTTCCCTTCCAAATATTCCTGTTTTAATATTATCAGACAGGCCGGTGAACTAATCTCTCAAGGTAAAATTCCCAGGGCCAGGAGACCCGCTGCCGCCGCCAGGGCGTCATCCAGTTCACTCAGGTCCGCCGGGCTGCCGCCGCCGGCATCTGCAATAATCCTGACGCCACAGCCGCTGGCAGCCAGGATCTTCCCATCCTGCACAAAAACAGCCAGGCCGCCCGCTCCCAGGTGCCGCCTGACCAACATATTATCGGAGGCGGAACTGTAATAAATAACGATTCCGTCTTGTTCTCCGGAACTGTTCTTAAACCGCCGCCCGTCGGCGTTGACCACCCTGTACCCGGCCCTTAAGGCCGCTTCTATAGCCATGTCCTTCAAGCCGGCCAGGCCAGGTACAGGATCCTTCTGCTGCTCCTGCACATTTGGATTATAGATGGATTCTCGCACAGTTTTTTCAACCCGGGAAAAAATGCTGTCCCGAAAGTTTATCCGGCCGGGCCAAGACATCAGCGATCCCCCGCTTTTCAAGCCTTCTAAAAAATATTATTAACCTTAATCAGGAAAAACATACAAATATTGATCAGGGCCTTTTTAAGAATTAAGCTCATAAACTAAAGGGGAACCCTTTCTAAAATTTATGAAGGAGGCTGACATGGCAGAGGCAATGACGCGCGCCTACGGCAGTTATCTGTTAATCAACCTTACCACCCGGCAGCTTTCTCATCTGGAGGGAAACAAGACTATCCGGACATATCCCGTCGGTGTGGGGAAACCATCAACACCGACGCCTACGGGCAGCTTCACCGTTATCGTCAAAATTATTAATCCCGGAGGTGTTCTGGGTACACGCTGGATGGGGCTATCTGTCCCTGGTGGAAACTACGGCATCCACGGCACAAACAATCCTCCGTCCATCGGCGGTTATGTTTCCAACGGATGTATCCGCATGTACAATCACGACGTTGAAGAGCTTTTTCCCAGGGTATCCATCGGAACCCCGGTGGAAATAATCTCCGGAAAGGGCGAAACGGGCCTTAAAAACAATCCGGCTCCAAAACTGGAAAAGCTCCCGACCGGCTCCCAGGACGGCACCCGTAAACATACTGTCCAGCCCGGTGAAAGCCTGTGGAAAATTGCCGAAAAGTACAAGGTTAACCTGGATGCAATCATCCAGGCCAACCGTCTATCCAACCCGGACCTGATCTATCCCGGACAGAGCATTATCATTCCCAGGAAGGACTCGCGGGGATAAGAATAAGCCGGCGACGCCCGCGGCAGCATCTTTTTGGTCTACCGTTCCCCCCCGTCTAATAAGATCGATTAAGACAACACCGGTTAAAGGCGGGTGGGACATTGGGAAGTATTATCCTGCTGGGGTTAGTCGCCGGACTGGGAACATGCCTGGGAGCGCTGCTGGTGATCGCCTGCGGCAGCCTGCGCCCCGGCGCCGTTTCTCTCATGCTGGGACTTGCTTCGGGCATTATGGTTGCCGTTATCCTCTGCGACCTGCTCCCCTCCTCCCTGGAGTACGGAAACCCCCTGATGGCCCTCAAAGGGTTCCTGGGAGGCACCCTCCTGATGGCCGCCCTGGATCTGCTTTTAAATTTATTGTCGCCCGCTGCCCGGCCGGGCAGGGATTACCTGAAGATGGGCTATCTGATCGCCCTGGGTATAGCCCTGCATGACCTTCCGGAGGGCTTTGCCATTGCCGCGGGCTTCGCAGCTGCGGAAAAGCTGGGGCCCATTTTGGTCATCGCCATCGGCCTCCACAATATACCCGAGGGCATGGCAACCGCCGCTCCCTTAAGGTACGGCGGCTGCAGCGGAGCACGGGTGCTGGCAATCAATATGCTGATCAGTCTGGTTACCCCTCTGGGCACTTTCATCGGACTGGTTCTGGTGGAAGCTTCCCGCACTTTTATCGGTTTACTTCTGGCCTTTGCCGCCGGCGCCATGACCTACATCGTGCTGGGAGAACTGGCCCCGGAATCACGCCGGGGCAGCAAGCCCCTGGCCCACCTGGGCATGCTGGCCGGTTTTCTTTTAATCTTAAGCCTTGGCTTTATTGTTTGAGGCAGTGAACAAATCATCCATCCAACTAAGCTGGTATTTCCGGTTGACCCATTATTTACAACACCAGGGCCGGGAAAACCGGCACTGTTCCCGGCTCACCAGTTAATTAGATCTGGAGTAGGAAATTCATTTTTTTGTCCCTGGATCAGGCTGACCGTGGGCTTTGTTGATCTTTCTAAAAAGCCGGTTATCCCGGCCTAAAGGGTATTGAGAGGATTAAGAGGACATTGAGGTGTCTCCAGGAGCCGTCCCAGTCTCACTGCCCTCTTAATTATAATTCATAATCTTATTGTCTGAGGATCAGCCAGGCACCCCCTGCCATCATAACCGTACCCAGCAGGTTATAAATTGAGAAAGGGATCTTATTCATACCGAAGAGGCCAAAATGATCCACAAGACCGGCCGTCAGGACCTGTCCCATAATAATGGCGGTGGTTGCCGGAGCAACACCGATTTTGGGAATGCTACTGACAACACCGTAAATGATTAATACTCCCAGAACTCCACCCAGGTAAGTGTACCAGGGCGCCTGTAAGAAATTTGCCAGGCAGCCGTCCCCGATCCTGCAAACAAAGAGCAGGGCCGCCACCAGCAAAAGCCCTGTGAGATGCACGACAAACGTTGTTTCCCAGAGCCCTATTACTTTACCCAGAGCAGAATTAAGAGAGCCCTGAATGGCCATAGCAACCCCTGAAAGCGCAGCTATAACCAGGGGCAAAACTTTTAAGGTCATATTTTTTCCCCCTTTAGCCTTATCTTTTCCGCCCGCCCGGTCATTATTCCTGAATTCGGCCATCTGACCCACAAGAAAGTTCCTTGACCACCCCTAATCAGGGCCGGCGCCTTCCAGTGCTCCCGGGGCTTCCGGTACTGCGCAGGCTAAGGAGTAACAGATTAATTGAATGAAACATAAGATATTTAAAGGCGTGTTAAAGGACCCGGTTGAGGGGCGGGGCTCCCCGCTGATCCGGCCTTTACCCGAGATCCCGTGGGTTATTCATTTTACAACCCCAAAGAAAGGAGTTGTCAACACCCTTGTACCGCCTGCTTCCAATTCTTTTCATGCTGGCCGTCAGTCCTGAATCTGTTAAAAAACTGGAAAACCTTCACTCTTTTGTCCTGGCAACCAAGGAATCCGTGGTGAACATCCAAAACGGCCTGGACAGCTTTCATGCCACCATGGCGCCTCTAATGATGACCCTGGCAGAAACGAAAGCGGGACCCCAGGACGACTCACGCTGATGATTTTTTCGCCCCATGCTTCAATCAGTTGCGCTGGTTCGACGGGCTGCATTTTACGCCGGCTCTATTTTTTATTGGGAGGTGTTCTTTATGAAACGAATTATGAGTCCCATGCTTTTCTTGCTGGCAAACACTCCTGATGTAGAAAGGAACTTAAAAATCTTGATGTCCATGCTTCAGGCTACCACGGATTCCGTCCAGAGCATAAAAAATGGAATTGACAACATCCAGGCTACCATCATGAACATGTCCGGCTCAACTGCCCCCGGCCAGCCTGCGCAGCCTGACCAGGCCGGACAAGAACCAGACTCCGCTGTTAATCCGGAGCCCGCTGAGCCGGTTGAAGGCGGAAAGGGGCCGGCTGTTCAGATGCCCGGCTATAATTCCAATTCCCCCACGTCTTCTTCTTAATGGAAAATTGACCTTTGTAAACTATTATAAGCTCAAGATGTTCAGACCAGCTGCGTCCTTTGCCTTAAACTCATAAAACGCACCGCCAGCCTCCCCGAGGCGGGTCCGGTGCGTTTCTTAAGAGCAGGTCCCTGTGCAGAATTATCTTAATCATTCACTTTTTACGGTTTTCCAGCTGATCCCAGACCATGACTTTAGGTACTTCCCGCTTCGGGGCACTTTGTACGCCGTGCTTATCCTCCTTAACGTCCTTCTTAACCTCCGGCTTGATTTCCCCGGCCGGGGCAGCCTGCTGCTGCGTTTCACCGGGACGTGCGGTTCCGGGTACGGGGGCGCCGCCCGGGCTAAACAGGCTTCCCAGCATATTGAAGAGACCGGGAAAATCCACGTTTTGACCAAGCGCTCCCAAAAGGGTCAGAAGCGCCGCCGGGTTTAATCCCTGCCCCCCCTGGACATTTCCTCCCTCCTGGTTTCCGAGCAGCTTCATCATCATCCCCAGGAGGTTTTCCAGGGAAATGCCGGCCGGAGCCGCGCCCTGGGCCAGCGGCGGCAGGACCGGAGCTGCCAGGCCGGAGCTGCCGGTGTAGCGCCGGGCGATCAGGGTTAAAATGTTCATTAAGTTTACAGAATTCAAGTAAATCAGCATGGCTTCCTGGTCAACCCCGTATTTGGACTGCTGCTCCAAAAGCCTGATTACTGTTTCCTCCGCTGCGCTGCTTCCTTTCAATTCTTGCGCCAAGTTAATCACTCCTCCAAAGCTTTTTAAAACATACCCGGTAGATTGGGAAGGTTCATCCCCTGGGTCATTTTAGCAATTTCCCCCTTAACCATCTGTTTTGATTCAGTTATAGCCCTGTTAAAGACAGCTGCCACGGCACTTTGAAGTTCTTCAATCCTGTCCGGACTTAAAGCCGCCGGGTCAAACTCCACACCCGCCACCTCCTGCCGGCCGTTAATAACCACCCGGAAGATTCCAGCGGGATCGCCCACCTCAATTTTCATTTCCCTTAAAGCCTGTTGCACCTGCTGCATCTGCTGTATAATGGATCCCATATTTTGCATCAAAACCGCATCATCCTTTCACCTAGTCTTACACTAATATATTCACCGGGCTGTTCAATCAATTTTGCAACTGCAAAAAAAAAGCTGTTATACAACAGCTTTATTTTCATTTGACTGAAAACGTCCCGTTATTAGAACGTGCCCTGCTCCTTTAAAAATTGGTTGTCAGCGGAACGCATTCCAGAACCACATCGTCCACCTTCACTGTATTTGTGTTTCCGTGTGAAGGGTTAAAGGAGAAACGAACCATGGCCGAAGCCACATTATCCCTGGTGATGGGCGTAGTAATCTGAACCTGGGAGTAGGCCGTTTCCGGTATAGAAGTGCTGGCCAGAGACTGCGAGCCAATTCCGATCTGGACACCGCTATCATCGAAGAAAAGCACTTCAGCGTTCAGGGTAAAGGCACTATTGCCGCTGCCCAGCACATCTTCCCGGACAAAGAAGGTAAGACGGTACTGGCGCCCGGCGACAATACCCCTGGAGATCATCTGGAACAACGAACCCGGCAGCTGGGGATTGAGGCGTCCCAGTTCAGCAGCAAAGGAACCGCCGTGTGTGATGGTAGTCTGGGCAACATTGCTGGCGCCCCAGAACACCGGGTGAGCGGCGTCTGCCCAGATTTCCAGACCGCCATCCCTGACCAGGTTGCCTTCCGGGCATTCTCTAGGTCTGGGGCAGGTCTGGACAAAAATCTGGCGGTCTTCCGCTACTTTGGCGGTCAGGACGATCACGGCCGTCTGGTGGACCCTGCTGGCCCGGACCAGCTCCCAGTTGACGTCGACGTCAATGCTGTGGAACTGGACAAAAACATCATTCCTGTTGTCTACCTCTTTGGGTTTGCTCAGGTCAACCATTTTGGTAAAGGGAATGTCCTCGGAAGTATGCCTGACTTCATTGTTCTTATTGACGTAGAAAATTTGTTTGTGCAGGGTACCGCTGATGATGATCTTTCTCACCTTAACATCTCTTTGGTGTTTGTGCCCGGGTACGAGAACGATATCCCCGGACTGGGTTTCGTCGACAAAGACCAGGTTACCCCTGAGGTCACGGACAGAGGCTATAATTTTATCAATCTTGATTGCCAGTTCGGGCAGGGTCACGTGATTGTCAACTACGACCTGCACTTCGGCCGCTTCAATTACCACCGGGACCTTGATCTCAATGCATTTGACAAATTGCTGTTCGCTTAAAAAAAACTGCTGTGGCACCGACATCCTGTTTTAAACCTCCTTAAATAATTAATTTATAAAAAGCGCCCGGCTAAAAACTTGAGGAAAACAAGAGCCTGACTCCTCTTTACTTTTTAACCCGGCGGACCGTAAGGTTTTTGATTAACCCATAGCCGGGCAGGGAATCATGATCACCTGACCCACTTCTATTACATCCGGGTTGGTTATTTCAGGGTTGATTTCCAGAATCATCTGTACCGTGGTCCCCGTCCGGGCGGCAATTTTGCTCAATGTGTCGCCGCGTTTTACCGTATAGGGCGTGGGCGGGCAGGGCGTAAAAGTAGGCTCAGGCTCCTCGGTGGGTTCAAATTCAGGCACATAAACCGTGGACTGCGCCATTTCCGTGACTGTTGCCCTGACCCTCAGCACCACTTCTATATGCACATCGATACCCACCTGCTCCACGTTGACATATTCCGCATCCACTTTGACCTTGACATCCATGTCCGGCATAGCGCCCGGGATTTCCACAAAGGTGCGGAAATTCAAGGCCTTATGGAGGGCGTGGACGGCCTGGCTGGGCTTATCGCTGACGTAAACAATCTCCACATGGGCCGTGCCGCGGATAAGTACTTTTCCATTTAGAATCCGCTTGTCGGTTACTTCAATCTTATCGACCCTGGCATCCAGTACTTTAATTATGTCCGGTTTTGGCGGAGGCACTTCAGTGGTTTCCCGTAAGACAACCTGGGATTCACCGGTTCCGATTTCCCGGTCCACCTTGAGCAATCTCCTGGTATAACCCGTCTCATCCTCGAGCTGGGTGGGCACGTCGAAAAGCGTTCTGGTTTCCGTTACAAAAGCGGTCAGCTTGATGATAACATCCGCAACCAGGGCAGGGTCGATCACCGGATTTACTTCAGCGCTTTCCACAACTGCGCGTACCTGAACATTCATCCCGGGCATCGCATTGGGTACCTCTACAAAATCGTTGAAGCGGATGGTATGATGCAGGTCGTGTACAGTTTGCTCAGGCTTAAGGGCTACGTAGAGGACCTGGAGCCTTACCTCCCCGTCAATGATCACCTTGTTGGCCACAAGCCTTTTATCAGTAATAACAACTTCCGCCTTGGTATCCAGGATTTTTTCAGGATCCGGCTTTTCCTCGGGCACGTCAAACTCTTCACTGACAATGACCTGTTTCGTCGCTTTTTCACCAACCAGGTGTTCCACCGTGATGTCCTCGGTTTCCAGGGCTTCGTTGTCTTCCGGGATTTCTGTCAGAACTTCCATTTCATCGACTTCCGTGATCTTGGCGAACACACTGAGCACAGCCGCAACATCGAATTTACGGGCGTCGGTTTTGCTGGGTGTCAGGCTCACATCCTCGACGGTAATATCGACGAAATAATCCATCTCCGGCTCAGCGCCCGGCACATCTACAAAAGTGGTGAACCTGACATCGCCGTGCATGGAATGAACTGACTGGTCCGGCTTAAAGGCAACATACATAACCTGTAAATTAAGGGTTCCTTCCACAATGACCTTATTGGGCACGATACTTACGTTCCTGACATTAGCTGTGACATCTTTAGACAGAATTTTGTCTACATCAGGCTTGGCATGAGGAACTTCAATTTTCCCCCTGACCACGGCCTGGGCTCTATTTTCACCCTGGACCGCATAGACCTTAAGCCGTTGGGTTCCAGCCATACATACTCCTCCTTTCAAAACATTTCTATACTAATATATGAGGGTGACATGGAAATGTGCAAAAAAGCTAGCGAAAACGAAAAATACGCAAAAAAGAGGACCTAAGTCCCCTTCCTTATGTTGCTAACTATTACTAATTTTGTGAAACAGGAGCGGCCTTTTTTACCTTGCCTTAAGTCAACACGCTGCCGTTTCTTTGAATAACAACCGGTTTTCTAATTAACCAGTAAACATTTGAACAAACATTTTACCGTAGGGTCCTCCGCTGACTACACCGATTCCCACTTTGGAATAATTCCTGTTGAGGATGTTGGCCCGGTGGCCCGGTGAATTCATCAGATTTGTGTGGGCGCTGCTCACGCTGGGCGCCCCGGCCAGGTTTTCACCGGCGTAGCTGTACTTGATCCCGAATGTTTTCATCATCTCGAAGGGCGACCCGTAGGTCGGGGAATTATGGCTGAAATACCCCTTGTCGATCATATCCCGGGCCTTCATCCTGGCCAGCTTGACCAGGTTTGAGTCCATCTGCAGAGCTTTTAAACCCGCCTTGGCCCGCTCCTGATTGACCAGGTTCAGCATTGTTTGTTCATCCGCGTTGATCCCGGAGGGAGGTTCCGGCTGCGGCTCGGGCTGCGGTTGCGGCTGTGGTTTGGGCTGCGGCTGTGGCTGCGGCTGCGGCTTGGGCTGCGGTTTTGGTTCCGGGGAACCGGCTTTACTATCAATAAAGATTTGCACAACTATCTTTGAATATCCTTTGCTAATAACCCCTACGCCCACCCGGTCAAAATTATCGTTGAGCATACTGGCCCGGTGCGTTCTGGAACCGAGCAAAGCGTTAAACGCCGTAGATACCGAGGGAGCTTTGGCCAGGTTCTCCGCGGCGGAATAGCAGGAAACACCGGCTGCCTTTAACATATCATTCAGCGAGCCGTAGGTCGGAGACTTGTGACTTAAGTATCCGTTGGAAGCCATGTCCTGGGCCTTAATCCTCGCCAGGCCGGAGAGTGTGGAATCTACAACCAAAGGGGACAGACCTGCCTCGCTCCTGGCCTGGTTAATCAGTTTTGCCATTTGCTGCTCGTTTGCGGTCAGAGGAACACCTGCCGCTTCCGCCGGGGCAGGGAAAGCTGCCCCGGTTGAAGCTGTCAGGAATATGGCAACTAAAAATAGAATGATATACAATTTACTTGAAAGGACCCTCATCATTATTTCCCCTTTCTTTTATGCCTCCTGGAGTTGGCTGGCGGGTTCTGCAAAAGAAGACCCTACCCGTTTTTTTGGCTCTGGAACAGCCAAAACTGGATTCACCCCTTAAAAAAATGGTTCTTCCGTACCCAGGTTGACACCTGGAACACGGCCGGCTTGTCCCAAAACCCCCACTGTCCTTTAGACGCTATTAGCCCCATTGATAAAAGGCCTTGCAAAGCACTGGGAAGGACCTGCGCCAACATTGGAAACGATTTCCGGACAAGGTAAAAAAGGCCTGTACAAAGATAACTTGTACAAGCCTACTATAATGATCGGAAAGTAATTTGGCAAAGCTTGTTATTAGAACCTGTCAAGAGAATAATTAACAAATTTATGCGATGGCCAAATATTTTCATACTTGCTCTTAATTAGGAACAACTGTTAATATTAGTCAGGATTAATCATGGATCCGGCTCAACGGAACAGCCTCGATATTCAGAAGATGAAGCAGAAATTCCGCGTCCCTGGCACCGCAGCCCGCCAGTAAAACCTTAACCTTACCTTCGGCAATCAGTTTTTGCAAAACCTGAATTTCCGGTACCTTTGGCCGGGAGGAAGCCCCCCCGCTTTCTTCATTTCTCAGAGCAGCCACAAAGCCGTTGTTATACCCCAGGTTGCTGCCCTCGGTGTAACCCTTCTCGTAGCCCAACTCGAAACCCAGGTTGTAGCCCAGGTTGTAGCCCAGGCACTTACCGGCCTGATAGGCCTCTTCCGCCAGATTTTTTTTACCCGCCCGTAGTCCCTGCTGCGAACCACAGGCGAAAACCTTTTCAAAGTCACAAGTATTATTGCCCATGGTCACCGCCCTTTCCGACCCCCATGCCCATTAAAATGGGGTTTCTCCGTGGAAGACACCGGACACTTTAAGGCCGCCAGCTTTTGACCGCACAGGGCGCGTAAAACACAGCCCCCAACCCTTCGGTAAGGACGAGGCACTCAAGTCCATCCACCCCTTCAACAAAACAAGTCAAAATGAAGAGCTTTTTTTTCAAACTCTTAAGGAACCTTTTCATAAAAAGCTCATCGAGATCCTGCAATTTTCCAATCAGCTGGCGGGAACCCTCCATGACAAGGGAATAACGGCCGTCCGCCTGCCTTTTAAAAGCAATTTTAAGAGTGTTATTCCGGTTCCCGCCCGCCATTTGGTTAATTCCCTGCAAATAACGACGGGCAGTCAGCACCGCTTCTTCCCGGTCAGTGAATTTGGGGCCAATGGCGGGGATATTATCCCCCAAAAAGGTCAAGGCAATTTCCCCTGAGAAAAATGAAGGGTATGCCATGCGGTAAGCCTCCTCGTTTATTAATATATGGCCGGGACAGCCAGTTGGTGAGGCGGCTTGGCGCAAAATTTCTCGAAGACGGCGGACCCCAGGATTTATAATTCCACTCCCAGGCGGTCCAAAACTGTGCCAATCCGGTTAAACACTGTTAATTTATCCGAACCCGCAAATAAAAGGCCCACTGCCTTTCTCTCCGGATTCAGGATTAAGGCGCCGCTGTCACCGGGCTGGGAGGCCATCTCTGCGACCACTTGATCGGAAAACCACACTTTTTCATCATTTTTCATTTCCACCTGCAGGGTGGTCCCCACTGATTTAACTTTGCCGCTGGTGAGTCCGGTAGTCCGGCCGCTTTTTTGCACCTTTTGGCCGGGTTTGATCTCAGCTGTTCCTGCAACTTCTCCGACTTCCAGAACGGTGGCCAGAACCAGATCCGGCGAGTCAAGTTTGGCCAGGGCACAGTCTACAACGTTTTCGTTTTTAAAGTGTTTATAGAGCCTCAATTCATAATCGGCCACGAGCAGGTTGAGCAGGCGCGTACCTCCCCGGGCTACGGCGGAAGCCACCGGGCAGTCGGCCCTGGAGACGGTTTTAACCAGGGGCACGTAACGGTGCAAAACGCCGATCCGGTCGTTGATGGTGCCGCCATCATAAGGCCCCGGCTGCAGAATGGGGTCTCCGGTCTTGGCCCTGGCTTCCTGAATACTGGAGCCGTTGGCCAGCACATGATTGTTGGAAAGGACCATCAATTCCCCGGTTTTCCTGTCTTTAACAACTGCCCCCAGGGTACCCGCCGTGGATTTATAGTGGCCGATGCTCACCCCCGGCTGACAGGGCCTTTCCCTTGAGGTTCGCACGTTGAGCATGCGGAACACGCCGCTTTCTACCACGTCCGTGTTGAGCCCGTCAATTTTTCTGGGAACCACTTGTTTTCTGGACAGATCCCCGGGGGACAACTTTTTTTGCACATAAATAACAAAGCACGGATCCCCGGTGTCTTCTGCACCCGAAGTTTTATAGCCCACACCGATACCTACCACGTTTTGGAGGGCTAAAAGCTTACCCCGGGTTTTTTTCAGGGCGCTGAAATAACGATCCATACGCAAAACCCCTCCTAAAAAATCCTACAACATCTTATGCAGGACCTTAGGAAAGGGTACGAAGACCTAATATGGCGAAGTTGGTAAGCCCAGGCGAAATTTTCCCCGGGTCTCCACCCCGCCAATACCGCTAAAGCCGGTAATGGTATCGGTGATAACCTCCCGGATGGAAATGGGGTCAAAAATTGAGGTATAGGCAATCTTCTCCACCACGAAGACGGGATCATAGGCGTGGATCATCACCCTCTGGGGGGAACTGGCAAAGTTCGCCCCGGCGGCCAGGATCGCCTCGTAGTGGGACTGACAGGCGCCGGCAAAGATCACCAGATCATCCATGCTTTTTTCATACCTGCGGGCGGCCTTTACAGCTTTAACAAAGTACTTTGAAGAATAGTAGTTGTCAATATCCGCATAATTCTCTTTTCCTTTAATAAAACCGTCGTGCCCGGTCAGAACCAGTAAATCGGGGCTGTGTTTAATAAGCAGGCCCTCCACCACCTCAGGCTGCTGGGCTTCCTCAATACTGTAGCCATGAGCCGGAATGCTGAGGCGCTTATAAGTTGTCAGGCACAGTTCCAGGTAATCACCGTCCCCGTCTATGTGCAAAACGCTGCCGGGCACATCAAAGCCGTATATGCCATTGGCGTTGGAACCGGACACGGGCTCATCGGACTTCTTCCCCTTGTCCCCTTTTTTGGCGCCCCTTTCCAGGGAGAACTGCCGGACTTTTTCTCTTCTGATGAATATGCGCCTCAGATGTTCACTGCTCTCCCTGGCCTGTTCCCGCAAGTAATCGGCCAGTTCTGCAGGATCAATCTTGACCAGGTCATCAAGGGGGGCACTGGCGCATAACCTCATATGAAGACCCTTTAATTTGGCTATATTTCGCCCGTCCGGGCCTTTATTAATCTCCGTGATCTTAAAGTAAATATCAAAATTATAGGATTTCCTCCCTACAATATCCCCTACGCCGAAGCCCTTCACCGGCTGCATCCCCTTTACTTTTTCTATATGATATGAAAGGGACCGGGCCGGTGGTGTGTCCGTAAGGTAACTTTCTCCTGCTTGATTCCATATATTAGCTATAAAAGGCATCGTTGACCGGTTCCCAGTGCAACTTTTTCAGGTTTATTATTATTGTAGGAAGAGGTGTCCAATGCTTGCTGCCGTAGTACCGGTTCAAAATGAAGAAAAACGGATCCAAAAGACCCTTGAGACCCTGCTGGCTCTACCAGCCGCCTTGATCATCCCCGTGATCAACGGAAGCAGCGATCTTTCCTGCAGAATAATTCATGACTTGAAGTCTCCCCATATATTCCCCCTGCATTACAGGGAAACCCTCGGCATTGATGTACCGAGGGCTATCGGCGCACGGACGGCAAAAATTAAAGGCGCCACAGCAGTCCTGTTTTTGGATGGTGATATGAACGGAGAGATCGAAGATAACTTAAGGGAGTTAATCCGGAAGGTGGAAGAGGGCGCGGACATGGCTTTGACCAACTGTTATCCGGCCGAAAAAACGGAGGGTTTATCGCCTCTGGCAACAAAGCTTCTGCATTACCGGCGCAATTTAAACCGGGAAATCGGCCTGGAACAGGCCCTTGGCTCCGCCTCACCCAGCCACGGGCCTCATGCAGTATCCAGCCGCTTCCTGGCGCAAGTGCCCCTGGTTGAATTGGCCATTCCCCCGGTATCCCTGGCGCTGGCTGCAAAGGGCGGCTTAAAGGTTTGCGTAGGCACAACCATCCCCCATAAGGCCCTGGGCTCCCCTGCAAAAGACGCCTCCCATTCCAAAAAAATTGCCGCAACCATTATCGGGGACTGTCTGGAAGCTATCTGTGTTTACCGGGACAAACTGCGGAGCAGGTCCTCGGGCACGGTTGATTATGACGGTTATCATTCCCAAAGGCGCCTGGACTTGCTGAACAAATATCTGAACCAGGTTGAACATCCTTGAGTTTATTTTGTGTGCTTATCTGCCACGCTGGAAGCCCCGAAGGCGTCGGGCTTGATTTTGGCCTTAAAGCCGCTCCCGGTAACCATGCCCACCACCTCCCGGATAAGATCCTTGGTTTCTCCGTGTACTCCTACATCAATATGGATCTCCACGTCCAAATCGTCTAACCCCTCAACCGCAAAATACCTGTGGACCATCCCCCCTACCTCAAGGCTCAGGGCTGTTTCATAAAAGATTTTCTGGCGCAGGCTGATAATTTTGCGGTGTATTTTCTTGCGGTAATAATAGCGGGCCCCCTTTCCCAGGCGGTGGACAATCACTGCGGTAATAAAGCAGGTATCGCTTTTCACCTGTGAATCAGAGCCGATAATAATTTTACAGGACGAAGCGGGGAGCCCCTTGATATAATCGACAATATCCCGCATCATCGCCTCAAAAGTCATTCTGCCCCTGGTTGGACTGTTGAAAAACACGCTCCCCCTTCTTTCCTGACGGGACAGCCTCTGAACTGCCCGGCTCCTCCTACTTCATCCTGCTGCCGTAACTGCGTCAGCACGCTCCATCCGGGACAACACGCCGTAAACGGCTGCAAAGCCCGGCAACCGGGGAACCCTGCCATGCTTCGTAAAAGTTACTTCTTCAAAGCTCTCCCCGGCCTTTTAATTGCCGCCAGTATCCCTGTAGTCCAGATAGCATTCCGTAACCGTTGCAAACTCCTGGAGACTTAAGGTTTCACCCCGCCTCCCGGGGTCGATTTGAGCCTGACCAAGGATTTCCTGCCACGCCTCCCTGGAAACCGCCAGGCCCGCGCCTGCCAGGGCGTTTAAAAGGGTCTTGCGGCGCTGGCTGAAGGCAGCCCTGACAACCTTAAAGAAATCCCCTTCACTGCGCACGTCTACAGCCGGCCGGGGCCGCACCGTCAGCCGCAGCACTTCGGAATCCACCCCCGGCGGGGGATAAAAAACCGTCCTGGGCACACGAAAGAGTTTTTCCGGCCGGGCATAGTACTGGACAACCACGCTCAGGGCGCCATAGTCCCGGTTCCCGGGGGCCGCCATGAGCCGGGCGGCTACTTCCAACTGAACCATAATAACCATCAGCGAAAAGTGGAAGCGTCCCGTCAACAGGTGGATCAAAAGGGGGCTTGTAATGGCATAGGGGATATTGGAAAGAAGCTTGTAGCTTCCGGCTCCCCTTCCGTAAGCCCCACCTGTCTTTTTTTCAACCATTTCATCATAATCTACTTCCAGGGCATCGGCACCGATGATTTCGATGTTCCCCGCCCCTTCCAGAACCTCCGCCAGAACAGACTGCAGCCCCCGGTCCACTTCCACTGCCAGCACCCTGGCTGCCCTCCGGGCAGCCGGTACGGTCAGGGCCCCCAGTCCCGGGCCGATTTCCACAACCAGGTCCGTTTTTTTTAAATCAGCCGCACCGATTATTTTATTGATAATATTCTGATCCACCAGGAAATTTTGTCCCAGGCTTTTCCGGCAGCTCAGGCCGTACCGGCTCATAACCGCCCTCACAGCCGAAGGCGAGGTAATTTCCACCAACTTCCTGTCCCCCTGCAAACCGTCTGAATTCAAGAATTTCGACAGATAATCAAGTTTTTCCTTTTATTATTCCCTGTTTTCGTTAAAATCAAAAGATTCCTTTCAATTCAAGGATAATCAGTTAGAACAGTTTAATCCAATATTTAAAGGAGCAGCGCTATCCCACTGCTCCCTCAAATTAATTAAGATTTTTCCTCATCATCGTCTACTTCGTACAAGAAATGCTTCCCCAAGTCCATATCGTCAAAACCCTGCTCCAATTCTTCCATTGTGTTCATTACTATGGGGCCTCCCCAGAAAACCGGCTCTTTGAGGGGTTTACCCGCCAGGATCAGAAACCTGACACCTTTATTAGATGCTTTGACCTGGAGTGTTTTACCCTCATTAAACAAAACCACGTGCCTTTCAGGGATAAAATCTTTGCCCTTGGGCTCAAAGCATCCCTCACCTTGAACAATACAAACAAATAGCTTTGAATTTTTAACGGTATCAAAAGACCACTCACAATCTGCCTTGAGTTCCACATCGAGAAAAAGCGTTTTGACATAATCGCTTTTGAAAGCACCCGGAGTGTCTTTATACTGTCCGGCAATAATGTGTATTTTAGCGTCCCCCTCGTCAATAACAGGGATGTTCTCCCTGGATACATCTCTGTACTTGAACGGCACCATTTTGTTCTTAGCCGGGAGATTGAGCCACAGCTGTACGCCAAGCAGCCTGTCCACAGGCCGCGGCGTTTCCCGGTGATAGATACCGGCTCCCGCGGTCAACCATTGACATTCTCCATCCGACAGAACTCGTTCGTTCTCCCGGCTGTCTTCATAAGCAATCTTTCCTTCAATCAAATATGTGATCGTTTCTACACCCCTGTGATGGTGCCAGTCAAGGCCCCTGACGTATTCCTCAGGATTAACGGAATCAAAAATATCCAGCAATAAAAAAGGGTCAAAGTCCTCAACATCATTGTTGGCAAAAGTCCTGATCAGTTTCATCCCTGCGCCGTCAATTACATCCTGCCCCTTTAAAATCCTGCGAATAGTCCGGATTTTACTCATAAAAAGTTAAAACCTCCTTATATGCCTATTTTTTCGAGATTATTATTTATTATGCTAAATCAGCTGATTTTCCAGCAGCTTTCTTTAGTTGAAGGTATACTTCCGGTCTATTAATTAAAACGATGCCGGATCAGCCCATAATGATGATTATAGCATAATGGTTAAGGCCTGCCCCTGTCTTTTAGCCCAACCTGATTAAAACTTACCTCCGCCCGGACAGCCCCGGCAGTCCAGGGGGAAAGTTGCCGGCCCCGGAGAATAGAGTCACAGGCCTGTCTCTCTGCTTTTTTCTACTTTTATCAACAAACTCCTCCCCGCACTAATAAATTATGAATTTGGCGGCTTGTATTCTCCTGATTGTTCAAGCCACAAAACAGCGATCATACGGGTATTAAAAGATAATAAAGAAAGGGCCTTCCGGCCCTTAAGCTCAATCGAAGAAGTATACCTTCACCCTCCTGACCCCCCAGCTCAATGCTTCGCTGCGGGTTTCAAAAAAGAGGTCTATCCTGTTTCCTTTAATGGCGCTTCCCCGGTCCCTGGCTGTAGCGTAGCCGTATCCTTCCACGTACATCCTGGTACCCATGGGAATGTTGGAGGTGTCGACGGCTACTACCCCGTAATGGGGATATACCCCCGAAGCGGTATTGTAACCCGTATGGGTGTAAGCGGATGCCACCATCTCCCTGACCTCGGAATACCTGATTTCCTCACCGCCCCGGGAAACCACCATCCCGCTTCCAACCATGATTACCCTCTCAACAGGCTCTGCGACAACCTCCTGGTAGACCAACTGACGGTTGACTTCTTTGTCGTTCTTGTAAACAACCTGCCAGGTCTGCCGCTCTGTACCCGTCCTGCCCTCCTGGGCGACGCGGGTTGAGCCCTGGGGCAGGTTCACAGTGTATTTTTTCCGGGTTTCATAGTCAATGGGAACCTCACAGACTTCGGTTGCGGTACGGATTCTGTCTACACAAATCTTCATGTCCGGAGCAACAGGCGTTTCCAGCTCCGGCGCTACCACGTCCTCCTCCCCCAGGCTGATCTGGTACTCGGCAAGAACATCTTTTACTGTAGCTTCCCTGGTTCTGGCTGCAAATTCACTTCCATCGACACTGATGCTTAAATTCACAGCGTGGCTTACGTTAATAATCATCCCGTCTCTCAGCGGTGTTTCCGGAGCAGGGGTCACCTCGTCTTTTTCCTGCAGGGAGATCCCCTGCTTTTCCAGAACCCCCCCAACCGTGGCGGAAAATGCCTGCACAGTCGCTTCCTCACCGTCGACAACCAGCACAACGGTCTTTTTCGCCCAGGCGTATCCACAAATAAAAAACAATACAGCTACTGCAAGAACAACTGCCCTCAGGAACAAAACGCCCCGCTGCCGGGGTGCCTCTGAATCTTTGTGGTTGTATGGCCTTACCCAATCCAACAGTCTGCGCCAACTCATTAAATGCCCCCTTTGTATCCAAGTCCGGCTAAAACTTGAAACCATAAACCTGATATGTGGAAAACTAACAAAAGGATAGGCAGCCTGGTTGTTGTGCCGGTATTTACCTAACACATTAACATTTTACTACAAGTTGGCGGAAGTGGATAGGGTTTATTTTTGTCGATATTTTCCATTTGACTCTGTAAGCCGCTTTTTCATTCCGTCCCGGGAGCTAAAAACTCCCTGAATACATGGCTTTCAGCCCCGTGAGACAGATCAGGAAAAACAATAGACCCGGGCGTCTCATAACACCCGGGTCCTGGCCTTTTAACAGCCCTTGTTGAACTCCAGTACGTTGACTGGAGGCTTTTCAACCAGTTCAACACCTTTTTCCTTAAACCAATCCTTAAGGTAATCCCCATACCTTTTATTTTGGTACTGATACCATTTCAGCCGGGCAGATTCATCTTCCAATCCCATCAGTGCCCTCCGGAAATTGACATCTGCAGCCAGGGCTTTTTCCAGTAACTCTTTAAGCCCGGGATCATCAGTCAGGTCAATGAATTCCTTTTTAATTCTCCGGGCCAGTTCCTTCTCCAGTTTGGGCAGTTTCATATAGTTTTCAGACCGGTCAAGCCTTTTTATCCTGTCGCTGTGCTCCGGAAAATCCATGGGACAAAAAAATTTGACATCGCCCGTCCGGAGATCAAGGTAGTATTCGGAGTACTGACTGCTGTTTTCAAAGGCATTGACAAGCCACGCTATAAAAACCGGTACCTGACGCACCGGCAACCCCCCTTCTTTCAAAGATGCCGGGCCGCAAGCAAAACTTTTTCAAGAACTCGCGCTCCTGCAGGCCGCTCAGTATTCAATCCCTTTCTGGGCGGCAATACCCTGTGTAAAGGGGTGTTTCACTTCACGCATTTCCGTAACCAGGTCGGCCCGTTCAATAATCTGGGGCGGGGCATTGCGGCCGGTCAAGACCAGGTGAAGCTTTTCCGGTTTTTGACCAAGGAGTTCCAAAACATCATCCAGTTTAATCAGACCATAGTAAATCGCATAGAGAACCTCATCCAGGATAATCAAATCATACCGGTCCGAAGCAATTTCTTTTCTGGCGGTTTCCAGGGCCTGACGGGCGGCATGGCGGTGCTCGCCCAGGGAACTGTCGTCCTCTCCCTTGATGAAACCCTCGCCCATCTGCCTTATCTCGAAGTCAGGGGCCAATTTCCGGGCTGCTTTCAGCTCACCGTACTTCCACCCGCCCTTGATGAATTGAAGAATCAGCACCTTCATCCCCTGTCCCCAGGCTCTCAGGGCCATGCCCAGGGCAGCTGTGGTCTTGCCCTTACCGTTCCCTGTATTGACCAGAATCAGACCTTTTCTTTTTGCGGTACTCACAGCACAACTCTCCCCCTTTTAAAAATCACATCAAATCACAGCACGTTCTTACTTCACTCCAATAAGGGTTTTAAAGGGCTCTTTCTCTTTACCTCAACCTTATTTTATACTATTCAAGCAATTCGGAACAACTTCCTGCCGTTTTCCGTACATGCTTTTGCTAAATCTTCCGTTTTTAAACCCCGCAAGCGGGCAATCTCCTCCGCGGTGCAAGCGACGTAGGCCGGTTCATTGCGTTTGCCCCGGTAAGGCGCCGGGGAAAGGTAGGGGGCGTCGGTTTCAATGAGGAGGCGGTCCAGGGGCACACGGGTAACTATTTCCTTCAGCCTATTGGCATTGGAATAGGTTACGGGACCCGCGATGGAAAGGTAAAGTCCCAGAGCCAGGCACTCCCGGGCCATTTCCCAACTCCCGGAATAGCAGTGCAGAACGCCGCCGGAGGGACCCGGCCGGTTTTCCCGCAGGATTTTCATGAGGTCACCGTGGGCTTCCCGGTCGTGGATAATGAAGGGGAGTTCCAGTTCCCGGGCCAGGGCTAACTGTTCTCTAAAAATTTTTTGCTGTACCGGGCGCGGGGAAAGATCCCGGTAATAGTCCAGTCCCATTTCGCCCAGGGCTACCACCCGGGGATGCGCAGCCATTTCTTTTAACTCTTCCAGGTAACCGGGCCCGGCTTCCGCGGCATCGTGGGGATGAATACCCACAGCCGCATAAATCAGGTCATATTCTTCCGCCAGCCTGACCGACCGGCGGGATGATTCCAGATTAAAGCCCACGTTGACAATGTGAACCACTCCGGCGGACCGGGCCCGGGCAATCATCTCCTCCCGGTCGGTCGCGTATTCTTCGCCGTCGAGGTGGGCATGGGTATCAAAAAGAATCATGTCACACCCGTCCTTTATGTCTTAAATTGTAGATTGTTAATATACCAAAGACAGTTCGCAGTTTTTTGCGATCAATCCAGCCTGCCCGGTGACCAGAGGTTACCTTGCGGTTGTATCGATCCTTGGGAAAAGCGCCGGTCCCCGTTTGACAACGGTTCCCGCGGGCAGTTTACCCCAGGTCAGGGATTCCCAGGTCTGGATACCCGGGTTGCCCTCAATTCCCAGCTGGTCAAAAACTCTTTGCGGGAGCAGGGGCATAAAGGGAGAGGCCAGGATTGTAATAAACCGCAGGCACTCGGCCAGGTTGTACATAACCGTGGCCAGGCGCTCCTTTTGGGCCGGGTCCTTGGCCAGGTTCCAGGGGGCCGTCTCATCCACATACTTGTTGGCCCGTCCCACAAGGCGCCAGATGGCAGCAAGGGCGCTGGACAGGTCCACCCTGTTCATACATTCCTCAACGTCTTCAGGAGTCCGGCAGGCAAGCTCAATGAGATCCCCGTCCGGACCCGCGGCAGGGCCGGGCGCCTGAACATTCCCTTTAAAATATTTCACAATCATTGCTACGGAGCGGCTGATCAGGTTTCCCAGATCATTGGCAAGGTCTTTGTTAATCCTGTCAACCAGAGCATCCTCGCTGTAATGGCTGTCCGAACCGAAGGGCAGTTCCCGGAGCAGGTAATAACGAATGGCGTCTACACCGTACTTGTCAATCAAAACCAGGGGGTCCACAACATTCCCCTTAGATTTCGACATTTTGCCGCTCTCAAGCAGGATCCAGCCGTGGCTCACCACCTTTTTAGGCAACTCCAGCCCGGCGGCCATCAAAAGCGCCGGCCAGATAATGCTGTGGAAGCGCACAATGTCCTTGGCCATCAGGTGCACGTCCGCCGGCCAGTATTTCTGGAAGAGACTGTCGTCCTCAGTGCCGTAGCCCAGGGCTGAAATGTAATTGACCAGGGCATCCACCCAGACGTAAATAACATGCCTGGGCTCAAAGGGAACAGGTATACCCCAGTTGAAGGTGGTCCTCGTTACACAGAGATCCTCCAGGCCGCTTTTGATGAAACTTACCATTTCATTGCGCCGGGAGACAGGCTGGATAAAATCAGGGTTATCTTCAATGTGTTGGAGCAGGCGGCCGGCGTATTTAGACATTTTGAAAAAATAGCTTTCTTCCTGGAGCAGTTCCACCGGTCTCCCGCAGTCCGGGCAGTTTCCCTCCTCCAGCCTGCTTTCCGCCCAGAAGGCCTCACAGGGTGAACAGTACCAGCCCTCGTAGCTGGCCTTAAAGATGTCCCCCTGGTCATAAAGCTTCTGGAAAAACCGGGTCACCACTTTTTGGTGGCGAGGCTCGGTGGTACGGATAAAATCGTCATATTCCACCTCCAGCCGCTTCCACAGGTGCTTGAAGTTGGCAACGATCCTGTCCACATAGGACTGGGGTTGCTCTCCACTGGCTGCTGCGGCCCGCTCAATTTTTTGGCCGTGCTCGTCCGAGCCTGTTAGAAACCAGGTGTCGAAACCGGTCATTTTTTTATAGCGGGCTATGGCATCCGCCGCCACAGAAGTATAGGCATGCCCGATATGCAGGTTGCCGCTGGGGTAATAAATCGGTGTTGTGATATAGAACTTTTTCTTTTTCAATGGTGTTTTCCTCCCTTGCTAATGAAGCTGGTCCTGATCATAAAAAATCCCGCCCTAAAAGCCAGAGGGGCGGGGTATTCATTTTCCGCGGTACCACCCTTTTTACCGCCTTTTTGCAAAGGCGGCCTCAGCGGGTACGGGGATGTCCCCCATACCCTGATCCTGTAACGGGGAATCCGGCACGGCTTACGTCTTATTTCAGCCGCGCAGCTCCGGGGCCATCTTCGACCGGTAATCCCCGGCGGGCTTTCACCTGACCCCGCTCTCTGTCCGGGTTTTCAAGCACGGCCTACTCTTCCCCTTCGCAGCTTTTAGTTCATAATTACCAATAACTTGATTCTAACGAACCCCACTGAACTTGTCAAGTTTTCGGCAAAGAGGTAAAAAAAAGTAGTATTTATCTAAAAAACATATTGACTTTTACTGGAATCGTTGGTACCATTTAGTTGAGATTTTATAAATTTTGTCGTATTTTGTTAGGAGGGATAGAATATGAAGTCAACCGGTATTGTCAGAAAAGTGGACGAGCTGGGCAGGGTGGTTATTCCTATTGAGCTCAGGCGCACCCTGGGAATCGACGAAAAAGATCCCCTTGAGATTTACGTCGACTCCGAAAAGATTATCTTAAAAAAGTATGAGCCGGCCTGCGTCTTTTGCGGCAATGCTTCAGAAGTCCAGCATTACCGCGGCAAGATGGTCTGCCGCGAGTGCGCTCTGGCTATGTTTGAAAACGCCAAAGCGATGTAGTTGACGGGAGGGATTATATCCCTTCCTTATTTTTTCTTTTGTTTTTTCCCCAGCACAGCCTGGTAAACATCACGTCTGGAGATGCCGCGCAAGCGGGCAACCTGGCGCATGGCCTCCCTCCGCTCCATGCCTCCGGCTTCCAGCTGGGCGACGTGGGCGGCAGGGTCAAGCGCAAGTGCAGACTCTTTTTCCTCCGTTACATTTGGGACACCTGCTGCCGGGGTCTCCGGAGCCCCCGCCACTATGAGGGTGAATTCGCCACGGGGTTTCTGTTCCTGAAACCGGTATAAGAGATCCTGAAGGGAACCCCTGACAATTTCTTCGTGCTTTTTGGTCAGTTCCCTGGCTGCAGCCGCCGGACGGTCACCAAGGATTTCCAGGAAATCTGCCAGAGCCGCCAGCAGCCGGTGAGGCGCTTCATAAAAAATCAGTGTTCCCTTCAAGCTGCGGAGTTCCATCAATTTTTGCCGCCTGGCTTTACCGGCCGCGGGCAAAAAACCGGCAAAAACAAATTCGCCGGCCGGCAGCCCCGAAACAACCAGGGCCGTAATCCCGGCACTGGGACCAGGCACAGGCACAACTTTGAATCCCTTTTCCAGGGCTCCTGCCACGAGCCCGGCGCCCGGGTCGGAGATCCCCGGAAGACCCGCGTCGGAAACCAGGGCAATGTTTTTACCGGACGCCAGGATCTCCAGGAGGAATTCACCTTTTTTGGTCTGGTTGAACTTGTGGTAACTGGTAAGCCGGGTATGGATGTCGTAGTGACTGAGCAGTTTCCTGGTGTGGCGGGTATCCTCGGCCGCAATGAGGTCTACCTCGCGCAGCACCCTTAAGGCCCGGAGGGTAATATCCTCCAGGTTGCCGATGGGTGTAGCGCAGAGGTACAGCGTTCCCTTTGTTTCCTGATCCAGCCGGGCCACCTCCCGGGCAGAGATTTTAGTCTTTCTTAAATTTTTTAAGACCACTCCGGCAACAACCTGATTATAGTTTTACCTTTAATAGTTATATTTAAGATAATTTATTAAATGGGAAAACTGCCTGCAACCCGGTTTCAAAAGGGTTCCAGGCGGTTCCAGGCAGCTCGTTCCTAGAGAATTATACGCAAAATACCTGATGCGGTGCTGCAGGCTCCTGCAATGACCCGGGCAGCTTATACTTTGGATTATGCTCCAGCAAGCAAGCCCCCGGCATTGTAGACAAGCAGTATCCGGCAGCTTGTACTCTGGATTATGCTCCGTCTTCCCCCGAAGCATCAAGTTCCATTTCTTTTCTTAAAAAAGCCATGCAGAAGAGGCATTCGCCCATCCGCCTGCGGCCGAAGTACAGGTTGCAAATATGATATTCCTGGTCATAGAGATCCAGCAGGTTAATAAACCCCCTGTACTTGACCTCCGCTTCACCGGAACTCTTTGCGCCGGGGCAGCCCTCGCGGTAAACAGCAGCCAGCTCTGTCCTGAGCCGGGAGTTTTCTTCCTCCATTTCCCGCAATTCATCCTTTAATTCCCTCACCTCGGCCACCAGGGCATGCAGTTTGAGTTCTATGTCTTTGGCCCGTTTTAAAAGGGACGGCACTAAACTCTCTCCTCGCTTGACTGTTTGGGGCACTCTTTTTTATGGCGGCAGTTTTTGGGATGACCTTCTTTCAGGGTAACCTCACCTGCCTGGTACTCTTTGATGATTTTACTTTCCTTAAGTTCCACGCTGAGGCACTTTTTAAAAATATTGACGCCGGAAACTTTACCCTCTCCGTCCGGTGTAATCACCCAACTACCCAGGTCGGGGAAGTTTTCCCGGGCATGTTCATAGGATTCGTTTTCATATTTAAGACAGCACATCAACCTGCCGCAGATACCGGATATTTTGGTGGGGTTCAGGGATAGGTTCTGCTCCTTGGCCATGCGGATGGAAACCGAAGCGAAATCTGAAAGCCAGGTGGAACAGCAGAGTTCCCGGCCGCAACAGCCCAGTCCCCCGACCATTTTGGCTTCGTCCCTGACGCCGATTTGTCTCAGCTCAATCCTGGTTCTGAAAACAGAGGCCAGGTCTTTAACCAGTTCCCGGAAATCGATCCGGCCGTCGGCAGTAAAGTAAAAAATAATTTTATTGGCGTCAAAGGTCTGCTCAACACCTACTAGCTTCATAGGCAGGTTATGGGCAGCTATTTTTTCCAGGCAAATCTGATAAGCCTTGTTTTCTTTTTCGTGGTTTATGGCAAGCTGCCGGTAATCCTGGGCGTCGGCCTTGCGGATGACTTTTTTCAGGGGAGCCACGATCTCATTCTCATCAACTTGCATGGGGCCAAAAACCACCCGACCGTACTCCACCCCTCTGGCGGTCTCCACGATGACTCCGTCTCCCGGTGAGAGCTGGTGCTCATCAGGAGCAAAATAATAAATCTTGCCGGCCTTCTTAAAGCGCACCCCCACAACGGTCAATCCCAATGGAATGATACCTCCTTTCCCTTTCGGCGGGTAAACCGGAAAAAACTATATTCTAAACAATTTTGTACTCTTTATGAGGTTTATTAAACCGGCGCCACCAGTCCGGCCAGGCGCAGGAACAGGGCCTCAAGGACCAGCCTGGTATTGGCGTTGGCTTCGATCTTATTTTTTGCAGCTCCAATTGCTTCTATTATTGTTACAAGACGGCGGGCATCATAACTCCCTGCTTCCCTCCGGATTTCCTCTGACCGGTCGGGATTGTAAAGAAACCCGGTCTCCCCGGATTCCAGCCAGATCAGCAGATCCCGGTACCAGCAAATCAGTGTTTCCAGAATACAAAGCGCCCTGTCCCTGCTTTCAGCTGTTTTTTCAGCCAAATCCAGGGCCTCCAGGGGGCCGGCCCGTCCCAGGGAAAGCGCCAGCAGCCCGGCCTCAGCGCGGGCGTCCCCGGTTGAGCCGGAGATGCAAGCCAGGGCTTTGCCCATACTGCCTCCCGCCAGCAGAGCCGGCAGGTGGGCCTCTTCTTCACTGAACCCGTACAGGGCAGCCAGGCCCTCCGCCAGTTCAGGCGCAGGGATGGCCTGGAAAGCGCAGCGCTGGCAGCGGGACAGGACCGTGGGCAACAGAGCGTGGGGCCTGGCGGAAAGCAAAATAAACAGGGTATCCCCGGGCGGCTCTTCCAGGGTCTTCAGCAGGCAGTTGGCAGCCTCGGCGGTCATGGCCTCCGCCCCGGGGATCAGAAATATTTTGCGCCCGCCCTGGTAGGAACGGTAGGGGGCCCTGCGCAAAATTCCCCTGATTTGTTCGATTTTGATTGTATTACCGTCCGGTTGAAGAACACACAGGTCGGGGTGGTTGTGGTGCTCCACCTGGCGGCATTCCCGGCAAAGGCCGCAGGCATCACCGTCCACAGGCCGGGAACAGAGCAGCGCCCGTGCAAAGGCCAGAGCAACAGTTTCCTTGCCCACTCCTTCCGGCCCGGTAAAAAGGTAGGCGTGGGCAACCCGGCCGGAGGCTACCGTGTTCAAGAGCGTCCTGATAACCGGCCTATGACCTATTATTTCCCGCAGGAAACGCATCCAAAACCCCCTCCAAAGCCTTGACCAGATCGCGCTGCACCTCTTCAATGGAGCGATTGGCATCGATGACCCGGTAAAGTTGCGAGTTCCGGGCAGCCAGGGCCAGGTAACCCCTCCGGACCCTGCGGTGAAATTCCTGCTTCTCCCGTTCAATCCGGTCGGCACCCCGTCCGGAACGGGAGATCCTGTCCACTCCGCAATCACAACAAAAATCCAGAAGCAGGACCCGGTCCGGAACCAGCCCAGCCGCAGCCATACGGTTGATTTGTTCCAGCAGCTGCAGCTCCAGGCCCCTCCCGAATCCCTGATAAGCCAGGCTGGAATCTATATAACGGTCGCAAAGGACAACCTTTCCCTGCTCCAGAGCCGGCAGGATAACCTGTTCCACGTGCTGGGCCCTGGCAGCGGCATAAAGAAGGGCTTCCGCCCGGGGAACCAGTTCACCATATTGCGGATTCAACAGGAGTTCCCGCACCTTTTCGCCCACCCTGGTTCCACCTGGTTCCCTGGTACACAGCACCGGGCAGCCCAGGGCGGCCAACTTTTCTCCCAGAAGCTTCAAC
>FZPS01000183.1_pt391 | contig 52836 bp, 32 predicted proteins | sample 1817821 | NCBI WGS metagenome assembly FZPS01 (sample SAMEA104158645, study PRJEB21678) | metagenome | place: Germany | collected 2015-04-21 | reverse complement strand
ATCAAACTCTTCATTGTATAAATAATAAATAAATATGATAGCTTGACTGACTGATTCAATAATAACAATTCCTATAAAAAAAAGAATTGACGCTCTCGATTTATTAAAAACGGTACTTGTTGTACTTTTAAGACAATCTTTTCAAAGAACTTTCGCTAAAAAACCCGCTCGTTTTCCGAACGGGACTACAAAGGTAACAATTAATTTTGGATTTGCAAATCTTTTTGAAATATTTTTAAAAATATTTTAATGAAAAGGGCAGGATCTTAGTCCCTAATAACCTGCCCTAAACGTTTAAAAACCGATTTTTTACATCATGCCTCCTTGAGGAGAGGGCATTGCGGGAAGAGGCTCGGGAATATCCACTATTCCGCATTCGGTGGTAAGGAACATTCCTGCTACACCCGCCGCATTCTCCAATGCCACACGGGCAACCTTGGTGGGGTCGATTACTCCGGCCTCGTATAGTTTGGCGTATTCGCCTATACGTGCATTGTAACCGTAGTCGCCTTTACCCTCGCGTACCTTATTAATAACAACGCTGCCTTCTACGCCGGCATTCTCTGCAATCTGACGGAGAGGCTCCTCGAGGGCGCGCTCGATAATATGAATACCGGTGGTTTCATCGTCATTCTCACCCTTGAGACCCTTAAGAGCATCGATGGCGCGAACATAAGAAACGCCGCCGCCGGGGAGATAGCCCTCCTCCACTGCTGCGCGGGTAGCATTGAGCGCATCTTCTACACGGTCTTTCTTTTCTTTCATCTCCACCTCGGTAGGTGCGCCCACATATAGCACAGCCACACCGCCGGCGAGTTTGCCTAAACGCTCCTGGAGTTTCTCGCGGTCGTAATCGGAGGTGGTGTTTTCTATCTGCTTGCGAATACCCTCTGCACGTTCGGCAATGGCCTTTTTGTCTCCCTTGCCACCTACAATCGTAGTATTCTCCTTGGTAATGGTAATCTTTTCAGCCGTACCAAGCATTTCGAGGGTGGCATTTTCCAGCGTGAAGCCGCGCTCCTCGCTAATCACAACGCCTCCGGTAAGGATGGCAATATCCTGCAGCATCTCCTTGCGGCGATCGCCAAAGCCGGGGGCCTTTACGGCAGCCACCTTGAGAGTGCCTCTCAGGCGATTGACCACCAAAGTTGTAAGGGCCTCGCCATCAACATCTTCTGCAATAATCAAAAGTTCCCTGCCATCCCTTGCGATAGGCTCGAGGATGGGCATAAGGTCCTTCATTGCAGAGATTTTCTTGTCTGTAATGAGTATACTTGCGTTGGAGAGCTCTGCCTCCATCTTATCACCGTTGGTAATGAAATACGGGGAGATGTAACCGCGGTCGAACTGCATGCCTTCAACAAGTTTAACTTCGGTTTCGGTGCCTTTTGCTTCCTCAACCGTGATAACGCCGTCTTTCTTAACCTTCATCATGGCATCTGCAATGAGTTTGCCGATTTGGCTGTCATTGTTGGCTGATACCGTACCTACCTGTTCGATTTTGGAATAATCCTCACCAACCGACTGGCTGTGAGCCTTAAGATTGGCAACCACAACCTCTACTGCCTTGTCTATACCTTTCTTGAGGTCCATAGGATTGGCTCCGGCAGCTACGTTTTTCAAGCCCACATTGATGATTGACTGCGCAAGCACCGTTGCCGTAGTGGTACCGTCACCGGCCTGCTCGTTGGTTTTAGAGGCAACCTCTTTTACGAGCTGTGCGCCGATATTTTCGTACCTGTCTTCAAGTTCCACTTCCTTTGCCACCGTCACACCATCCTTGGTTACCTGCGGGGTGCCGAATTTTTTCTCTATAATAACATTACGTCCTTTCGGACCAAGTGTAACCTTAACTGCGTTTGCAAGTTGATCTGCGCCGCGCTTCATAGCTTCGCGCACTTCAATATCGAATTTTATATCTTTTGCCATATTATTACCTTATTAAAGAATTGCCAAAATGTCCTGTTGTTTAACTATGAGGTATTTCTTTTCTTCCAGGCTTACCTCTGTGCCTGCGTATTTGCCGTAAAGCACAAGATCCCCGACCTTAACCTCCATGGGTTCATCTTTCTTGCCGGGTCCTATTGCTATAACCTTTCCCTGCTGGGGTTTCTCTTTCGCCGTGTCAGGAATGTAAATGCCTGAAGCTGTCTTGGTTTGGGCCTCCTGAGGCTCAATCAAGACTCTGTCTGCCAATGGTTTGATCATAATATTATTTGTTTTTAAGTTTTTAAATGTTTCAAAAAAAGCGCTCCCTTACGAGGGAACGCCTTTAATATAAACAAGCTACGTGCCAGTGACAATTTGTCACTGATAGCGATTGAGGGGTTTGCCGGCCGTCATGGCATGAACTTTTTCCGACACTGATGCAAGCACTTTTTTGTGCTCTGCCAAAGAGGCTGTCTGTTCCGGAGTGGGAACATCGGCCTTTTTAAGACTGAGGGCCTCAATATGCTTGTTGCAGGACTGAAGAACAATTTCGATGAGTTCTACAATCTTTGGCATATCCGCCTCAACAAAACCTCTTGAGGTGATAGCGGGAGTGCCTATGCGAAGGCCCGAAGTCTGGAAGGGAGAGCGGCTGTCGAAGGGAACCATGTTTTTATTCACGGTAATGTCGGCTTTTTCAAGCTGCTTTTCGGCTATACGTCCGCTCAGCTTGGGGAATTTGGTGCGAAGGTCGATAAGCATGAGATGATTGTCGGTGCCTCCTGATACCACCTTATAACCGAGTCTGAGGAATTCCTTGCACATGGCTGCGGCATTTGCTATCACCTGCTTTTGATATTCTACAAATTCGCTTTGCGATGCTTCCCAAAAAGCTACCGCCTTAGAGGCGATCACATGTTCGAGCGGACCTCCCTGCACGCCCGGGAACACATAGGAGTCGAGAACTGCACTCATCATCCTCACCTCTCCCTTGGTATTTGTGAGTCCCTTGGGATTCAGAAAATCTTCTCCCATAAGGATGATGCCGCCGCGCGGGCCGCGAAGGGTTTTATGTGTGGTAGATGTAACCACATGCGCATATTTTACCGGATTCTTGAGCAAGCCTGCGGCGATGAGACCGGCGGGATGGGCCATGTCCACCCAAAGTATCGCCCCCACCTCGTCTGCGATTTTCCGCATACGCTCATAATCCCATTCGCGGGAATAGGCGGATGCGCCGCCGATTATCAACTTGGGTTTGTGCTCTTTGGCTATCTGTTCCATCTTATCATAATCCACCATGCCGGTTTCGGGATCAAGACCGTAAGCAACAGCATTATAAAGAATTCCTGATGAATTTACTGGAGAGCCGTGAGTGAGGTGTCCTCCTTGCGAAAGGTCCAAACCCATGAAAGTATCACCGGGATTGAGGATTGCCATCGTCACTGCAAGATTGGCCTGGGCGCCGGAATGCGGCTGAACATTTGCCCAGCATGCTCCGTATAGGGCCTTGAGCCGGTCGATGGCAAGCTGCTCGATTTGGTCTACAAACTGGCAGCCGCCGTAATAGCGCTTGCCCGGGTAACCCTCTGCATATTTATTTGTGCAGATGCTCCCCATAGCGCGGAGAACATCCTCGGAAACATAATTTTCACTGGCAATAAGTTCGAGGCCGTGTCTTTGACGGGCTTCTTCTTTTGCAATAAGATCGAAGATTTGATTGTCTTGTTTCATTTGATTATGGTTAGTTATTAGTTGATTGATTTTACGGCATCTTCAAAGCTGTCTCTGTCTCCGATAGCCTTGTTTTTGATTTTAGCTCTGTAATTATATATAGTATTCGAGGAATAATGCAACAGGGACGCTATTCTGCTGGAATCGGAGATGCCTAACTTGATGAGGGCGAAAACCCGGAGTTCAGGCGTCAGCAAATAACCGGCTTTAGGGGTGATTGCTTCTTCGGGCAGAAGCAGGGCATTGAATTTTTCCACAAAGCCGGGGTAGAGGTTGATGAATGTCTCATCAAATATCTTATAGAAACCTTCTATATCTTCTTCTATCGGGGGAAGTTCATCGATTTCTTCTTCCAAATCCTTAATATAACCCATGCGGAGAAACTTGCGCACATGGTTTTTATATTGGCGCGAAGTGTTTATGTTCTCCGACAAATGCTCGAGGAATCCGGCTATATAAGTCTGTTTGACATTGTCCGATTCCTTGAGTTCACGATACGATTGCTCCAGGCAGCGCCGAGCCCTGTCGAGGGCTTTTTGTCTGATGATGAGCGCCACCAACACCAAAGCCAGCAATACAAGCAAGGCGGAAATAACTATCGTCAATACGATTTGACGCCTATTGTGGAGATTGCTCTCCGCCTCATAGGCCTTTTCCACCTCAGGGAAGAAGCGGACTATCTGCCAGGGGCGGAGCTTGCCTCCGAAAGCTATGGCATCGGGCATGCAATGGTCGGCCATATAATGGAAAGAACGGTTCACATCCCCCCTTTCGAAGAGTATGACCGAAAGGTCGATAAGGGCGGCATAATCGCGTATGGCGCACATGGCATCAGCCATGGCGGAGCGGCACAGCCATTCTATGCGTTCATCCTGGTCGGATGCGGAATAACTGCGGAGAAAGCAGGCCTCTGCGTATTCTTTGGAATTCTGAGGAGCAATGGCCAGCATTTTTTCGGTAAGAGAAAGCGTTAAAGAGTCATCATTGCGCGAATAGGCTTCTTCGCGCATGAGCTTGAACCACTCGTAACTGCCCTCTTCCGTGTAAGCCAGGAGGGAATCTCTCCAATAATCACGTTCCTGCAATCTCTGACTCCAGATTCCGGTGGTCCGGGCATATGCCGTCAGCTCCCCGGAAAGGGTGTGCATCGCATCAAAATATAAGGGCTTGAGAGCTTCGGGAAGGGGTTTTGAGGAATAGCTGCGGAGGATTTCGCCTGCCTCGGCATGGTAGCCGGCCATGACATAAGCCTTGGCGAGACGGATTTCACTGCTGCCTACCATAACCGCATCGCCCCTGCGGCGGCCGAGATTAATGTTTTGCTGAAGATAGAAAATGGTACTGTCCAAGCTCCAGACGCTGAACTCTTCCACCAAACGGCTATTGATTTCGTAATTGCGTACATCTCCGGCCGAAGCCGACTTGAGACTGCGTATGCTTTTCACCCTTTGCTTGAAATATCCCTGGTAGACCTTGCTGCGCAAAAGAGTCTCATCCAATTCCCCTATAAGCAAGTCCGTCTGACTCATGCTCTTGCAAGAAACCAGGAGCAAAACGGGCAGACACAAAAAAAGAGGCAACAGACGTTTCATTTGTTGCCTCAAATTTAATAAATATTTTCGGATTAGAAGTTTTTAATCCTGCTTATAGAAATCGATTGTCTCCTTCCCCAACACGCTGAGGTCTATGGTGAGAACATAGGTAGCGCCCGGCACCAATTGAACGCCGTCCTTAAGCATCAAGTCGCCGGCATCCTTGAGCAGGGCCGCAGCATTGGCGGTGAGTTCAACAGTTGCGTCGGGACTTAACATCTTGCCTTTTTCAGCACCCCAGCCGTCCTGACCGAAGTACTTGAAAGAAAGGTAATCGCTGCGGAAGCGGGTGCCGACTGTTTGGTCATACTCGCCGTTGGATGCCTTGCCGCTGAACCTATAAACATGGCTGTCATTGGCAGTCTCCGCCACGCAATAAGAATAACCGGGATTCCAGCCGAACTGGTAGTTTTTCACAGAGGGGCTTGCTACTCCCCAGCCCATAAGCCAGAGTCCGTGTTCGTTAATGGTGGCCTTGGTGGTGGCATCTTTCATCCTCTTGAAACGAATATCTTTTTTATAACCGAGCATATCCACTGTGTACAGACCTGTTGCAGCTTTGAACATCATATCCATTCCACTCAAATAAAGGTAATCCGGGTCGAAATAATAGCTAGCAATGTCATCCAGTCCGGAAAAAGTAATTACAGCATCTTTTGTGAAATTTACTACTTCGCTGTAGTCGGTAGCGTTAATCTGACTGAGAGTGGTGCCGTTCACTTGCACCGTTACCTCACTAGATGTGGACATATCTACGGTAAAGTGGGAAATCTTACATTTTTGCGTTCAGTGTCCCCTTCCGCATCATAAGCTGCAATAAGGTCACGTGAAGGAGTAACCCATTTCGACCAACTGAAGCTGTCGTTGGGGTTATAGGCATTATCCGCATGGACTTCGGTATAGATGAGCCAGTCGCAAATATCTTTCTCCTGAATATCCTTCATCCAGCTGTTGTAAAGGGCGTTTCGCAGGCCTTCCATGTCGGCTCTTGTGGTGTACTGGTTGCCGGCATCTTCCTCCACATTCACATTCCTCTCGTTATAAGAAGTCTCTGGATAGAGGTCAAGGTCGCAGGAAGCAAGGGCAAGAGCCGTAATGACAAGCAGTGCTGTTGTAAATATCTTTTTCATTTTCTGTCCTCCTGATTTTAGAAACTGACATTTACTCCGAAAGTAAAGGTCTTTACATTCGGGTAGGTACCCCAGTCGATTCCCATGTTGGTGGCGCTTGACCACTGGCTCATTTCGGGGTCGTAACCGCTGTACCTTGTAAAAGTAATCATGTTATCCAGAGTAAGATAAGGCTGGATTTTACTGATGCGGGCCTTTTCCATCCATTTGCCGGAAAAGTCGTAAGAGAGAGTGATGTTCTTTATTTTTACGAATGAACCATCCTCCACCCAGCGTGTGGAAGCCTTAAGATTGTAGAGTTCGCCGCTCTTGGGCATGTCTGTAAGCTGTCCGGGGACTCTCCAGCGGTTGAGCACATCGACTATCTGGTTGGAGCCGTTATACATACCCACCATCTCTATACGCGAGGCATTATAGATGTCATTGCCTATAGAGCTTGTGATGAGTATGCTCAGACTAAGACCCTTATAGCTGAAGTTGTTGGTCATTCCCCAAATGAAGTCGGGATTGGCATCGCCTATATATTGCTTGTCCGAGGTATTGACCTTGCCGTCCTTGTTGCTGTCTTCGTAAATCATCATGCCTGTCTCGGGATTTACGCCTGTAGCTTTAAGACCCCAGAAGCAGCTGAGCGGCTTGTCCGGAACCATTCTCACGATATTTTCGCTGAGGGCTTCGGAGGTGGTGGCAAAATAATAAACTTGCTGAAGGGCAAGCTTTTCGAGCCTGTTGCGGTTCAAGCTGATATTGAAGTCAGTCATCCAAGTGAAGCCGTTGCGATCGAAATTCACGGAATTGATTGCAAGTTCGACTCCCCAGTTGCTCATTTCGCCCTCATTGCGATAAATGGGAGGATAGGGAGCCTGAAGGGGAACGTTCATCAGCATATTGCTTGTATACTTGTAGTAAGCATCAAGGGTGAAGTTGAGTTTGCCCCCGAGCGTCTGCAAATCTATTCCGACATTGCTCTGGGTTGTGGTTTCCCAAGTAAGTTCCTTATTGCCGATGTTGGTCTTGCCTCCAAGGGTCGGCACGGCCTCAGCATACGTAGGATTGGTCCAATCGTAATAATTGATTCCATATTCCTGTACCCAGGCATAATCGCCGAGACCGCTCTGGTTTCCCTGCTGTCCCCAGCCTGCACGTATTTTAAGGTCGCTTATCCAATCGATGTCTGCTATGAAAGGCTCGGAAGAAATACGCCAGGCAACAGATGCGGAAGGAAAATATCTCCACTTATGGCCGCGGAGTCCGCCTTTGTTGCCGCCGTTAATGCCGAAAATGACATTGTTATAATTGGGGGAGAAATAATTACGGCTTCCGGAAAGGTTCTGCCAAAGGGAGGTGGTAGCTGAAGTGCCGGCCATCACTTCCAAATTGTGCTTGCCGGCAAAACTTTTATTAAAGTTAAGGATATTGTCGTATATCATACGCCTGTCATCGCTGCGTGAATCCGCAGCCTCTCCATGCTGGGTGCGCCCGTAGGAGGTATGAATCGGGTCTAAGAAATAATAATTGTGCACCCATCTGCGGTCCATGCTCACCGTGCTTTTGAAATAAAGATGTCTGCCGAAATTAAGCTGAGCATACACAGAGCCGATCAAACGATCGGTCTCTTCGAAATTATGCTCGGTGCGGGCTATATTCTCAGCAGGGGTGGTGAGATTGGCTCCGTAGAATTGAGTCCAGTACCAATCAGGGTTGCTCTCATCCCAAATTTTGGCGTAGGTAGGGGTGTTGATTACCGAAAGCACCACTCCGGCGCGGTTAGAACCGGTTCCGGAGATAATACCGTTGTTGCGATAGTGCGAGTAATTAATGTTGGTGCCCGCCGTGAGATAGTCATAGAGTTTTGTTTCGAAAGAAGCCTTGAAGTTTAACCTCTTGTTGTAGGCAACCCTGATGATACCTTCCTCATTGTTGTACCCAAGTCCTATATAATAATTGTTTTTGTCGTCGGCATTGGAGATGCCGATTTGATAATTCTGATTTACGCCTGTCCTGTATGCCTCATCGAACCAATTGGTATTGTCGGTGAGACCGTCAGGGAGATTCACATAGCCGGTTTCGTCCATAAGTTCTTTATACTGAGCGGCATTGAGGACATCGTAGGTGCGTGTAACGCTTGCCAAGCCCACATAGCTGTTGAAATCCACCTTCGGACCGCTCCCCTTGCTGCCACGTTTGGTGGTGATGAGAACAACGCTGTTGGCGGCGCGCGAGCCGTAAATGGCTGCGGAAGATGCATCTTTTAGAATCTGCATGGTCTCGATGTCATTCGGGGAAAGATAGGCAATCGCATAATTTCCGGTGCCGAGCGGCACCCCGTCAACCACATAAAGCGGATCGTTGGAAGATGCAATGGAAGATGCGCCGCGGATGCGCACCGTCATACCGCTGCCCGGGAGCCCGCTGGTCTGGGTTACCTGCACTCCTGCCACCTTGCCCTGAATAAAACCGGAAGCTTCCGTTACAGGACGGAGCCGTATGTCTTCGGTGTCCACCGTCGAAACTGCTGTTGTAAGATCGCGTTTGCGGACAGACCCGTAACCGATAGCGACCACAGCATCCAGCTGAAGTGCGGACTCGGCTATTATCACATTGATAAGAGCGCGGCCGGCCACCCTTTCACTGACAGTCTCATATCCTAAAGAAGAAAATTCAAGTACAGGGTCGTTCCCACGCAGCACGATGGAATAATTGCACAACAACTCATACAAATCTAAAAAAAATGAAAACAGCTTTGACGACAAGTGAAAACAAAGTGGACAATTTTATCTCATTAATTAACCATATTATTGTTAATCGATTAGTTATACATAGATGAGCAACAAAATAATGTGGATTTTAACAAAGATTCAAATCTTATTTTTTTATATTTGTCAAGATTATGGAAAACAGAAAACTCAAGGTGAGCGAAATGAAGCGGCTGAGCCCCGAACAATACATGGAGCGTCCCGAAAGCGGACTGGTGATTGTATTGGACAATGTGCGAAGCGCCTATAATGTGGGCAGTGCATTCCGCAGCGCAGATGCATTCGGAGTGGACAAAATCTACCTTTGCGGCATTTGCCCGACTCCCCCTTCCACCGAAATACACAAAACGGCCCTCGGTGCAGAAGAATCCCTCGCATGGCAGTACGAAGCCGATATTCTCAAGCTTGTAAAACGCTTGAAATCAGATGATTATACAATTATCTCGGTAGAGCAGACTCATAACTCAGTAAAACTCATCTCTCCCGATACATTGCCGAAAACACAAAAGACAGCACTTATATTCGGCAACGAAGTCGAAGGCGTACAACAAAGCGTTGTGGATGCCTCCGACTTCAGTCTTGAGATTCCCCAGCACGGCACCAAGCATTCGCTCAACGTAGCCGTTACAGTAGGAATAGTATTATTTGCCTTTACTGCACGTTAATTTAATGCAGTAATTATATTTCCTGCTCGATTGCCGCCTGAGCCGCAGACAGACGTGCTATCGGAACACGGAAAGGCGAACAGCTTACATAATCAAGTCCTATCTTATTGAAGAACTTCACGGACTCGGGATCACCGCCATGCTCGCCGCAAATGCCGCATTTGAGTTCCGGTCTCTTGCAGCGTCCGCCTTGTACGCTGTATTCTACGAGTTTGCCCACTCCCTTGGTATCTATGGTTTGGAATGGATCGGAATCTATAATTTTATTGCCCAAATAGTCACCCATGAAGGTGCCCACATCGTCGCGGCTGAAACCGAAAGTCATTTGGGTAAGGTCGTTGGTACCGAAGCTGAAGAACTCGGCGCTGCGAGCCATACGATCTGATGTAAGGGCGGCGCGGGGAGTTTCTATCATGGTGCCGAAGCTGTACTTGATATCTATCGGATAATGGGCGGCAGCCACTTCTGCCTTGACAAGGTCGCAAATGGCCCTTTGGAAAGTGAGTTCGCGGGCGGATACGGTTACGGGAATCATGATTTCCGGTTGCGGATTCAGACCTTCACGCAAGAGTTCCGCGGCAGCCTCGAAAATGGCCCTGTACTGGGTTTTGGCTATAGCCGGGAAAGATACGTGCAGGCGAACGCCACGATGACCCATCATAGGATTCGACTCATGAAGCTGCTCTGAACGGAGATCGATGTCGGAAACCTTGATGCCGAGTTCGCGTGCAAGCTCCTCTTTCTTCTCTTCGCTCTTGGGAACGAATTCATGAAGCGGCGGGTCGAGCAGACGGAAAGTAACCGGCTTGCCGTCCATAATCTTAAGAGTGCTCTTAATGCTGGCCTTCATAAACGGAAGAAGTTCATCAAGCGCATGCTTGCGTTCCTCTTCATTATCAGCGAGGATGATTTTACGAAGCTTCATCAAGGGAACATCGCTGTTGCGTCCATAGAACATATGCTCTATACGGAAGAGACCTATGCCTTCTGCTCCGAACTGCAGGGCCTTTACAGCATCCTCCGGAGTATCGGCGTTGGTACGGATGCCCAAACGGCGATACTTGTCCACTATATTCATAAAGCGTACAAAGAGAGGATTCTCGCTGGCATCTATAGTGTCTATCTGTCCTTCGTAAACAATACCTTTGGAACCGTTGAGAGAAATATAGTCGCCTTCTGTGAATACTCGGTCGATGCCCGGGAAACGAACTTTCTTGCCGGCAGTGTCCAGATGCATGCCATCGCAGCCCACTATACAGCATTTGCCCCAACCGCGGGCCACCAAGGCGGCGTGGCTGGTCATACCTCCGCGCTGGGTAAGAATACCTGTCGAAGCGCGCATGCCTTCTATGTCTTCGGGAGATGTTTCCTCGCGAATCAAAATGGTTTTCTTGTTTTGTGCTGCAAAAGCCATGGCGTCAGCCGGAGTAAACACTATCTGACCCACAGCTCCTCCGGGAGATGCCGGAAGACCGTGAGCAATGGCGCCGGCTTTCTTTTCAGACTCGGGATTGAGAACAGGATGCAGAATTTCGTCCAATTGAGCGGGAGAAACCCTCATTACAGCTGTGCGCTCATCTATCATGCCTTCCCCTAGCATATCCATTGCCATCTGAAGAGCAGCTATGCCGGTGCGTTTTCCGACGCGGCACTGGAGCATCCAGAGCTTGCCTTCCTGGATGGTGAACTCTATGTCCTGCATGTCATGGAAATGATCCTCTAACTTTAAGCGGATTTCATCGAGCTCGGCATAAACCGTCGGCATTGCTTTTTCGAGGCTTTGAAGATTGCGGGTCTGGTCGGTCTTGGTGTCCTCATTGAGAGGATTCGGAGTGCGGATGCCCGCAACAACGTCTTCGCCCTGTGCATTGACGAGCCACTCACCGTAAAACTTGTTTTCACCGGTGGCGGGATTGCGCGAAAATGCTACGCCTGTAGCGGAGCTCTCGCCCATATTTCCGAACACCATGCTCTGAACGTTTACAGCTGTTCCCCAGTCATCCGGAATTTTCTCGATGCGCCTGTAAGCTATTGCGCGCTTGCCGTTCCAACTCTTGAACACTCCGCCGATTGAGCCCCAAAGCTGGGCCTCTGCGCTATCGGGGAAGTCAACTCCGAGAACATCCTTGACTTTCTGTTTGAACTGCTCTGAAAGAGTTTTGAGTTCCTCGGCTGTTATATCGATATCAGACTCATATCCTTTGGCTTTTTTGAGGTCTTCCATCATACGGTCTAATTGCTGGCGTATGCCTTGACCATCGGCGGGCTCTATTCCCTCAGCCTTTTCCATCACCACATCAGAATACATCATAATCAGACGCCTGTAGGCATCATATACAAAGCGGGGATTGCCCGTTTTCTTTATCATTCCGGGAATGGTTGCGGAACAAAGACCGATATTCAGGATGGTATCCATCATGCCGGGCATGGAACTGCGGGCGCCGGAACGGCAACTTAAAAGCAGAGGATCATTCGGATCTCCGAATTTCTTGCCCATTGTTTTTTCGGTAAATGCAAGAGCTTCTGCAACTTCACGCTTCAACTCTTCAGAAAAACCGCCGCCGAGTTGATAATATTCGGTGCAGCATTCGGTTGTAATTGTAAATCCTGCAGGTACCGGCAAGCCGATCTTGCACATCTCAGCCAAATTGGCTCCTTTTCCACCAAGGAGTTCGCGCATGGTGGCATCGCCGTCAGCGATTTTTCCGCCAAAGCGATAGACACGTTTCTTTTCTGTTAACATTTAATATCTGATTTTTTACGATTTATTTCGAGAAGTACACTATTTATCAAATTAAGAGCACGAAGATACAAAAAAAAATTATAATTACAGCAATCTTGCCGCCATTTCGGAAAGCGGGCTCCTTTCGCCCTTGCGAAGGAAGACATGTTGGAACAACTTTTGACCATCCAATTTCTCTCCCAAATGGCTCAAACCATTCGACCACTGATCCAAATACGGCTGATCTATTTGGAAAATATCACCGGTGCAGACTATCTTGGTGCCCTCGCCTGCGCGGGTTATAATCGTCTTTATCTCCAAAGGAGTAAGATTCTGGGCTTCATCTATTATAAAATAGCATTTTCCAAGACTTCTGCCGCGAATATAAGCCAAAGGCTCTATCAACAACTTCTCCTCCTTAAGCAGGCTGTCTATCTTGAGGGCCTCGCGCGATGTCGGCTTGAATTGAGCCTTTATCACATTCAAATTGTCCATGAGCGGCTGCAGGAAAGGCCACATTTTAGCCTTGGTGTCACCCGGAAGGAAGCCGATATCTTGATTGCCGAGAATTACTGTGGGGCGTGAAACTACTATCTGCTCGTAATAGCCCACCTGTTCCAAAGCAGCGGCAAGAGCCAGCAGCGTTTTGCCGGTCCCCGAACCGCCGGTAAGCGATACAAGCTCAATCTTACGGTTAAGAAGGGCATCCAAAGCCATCTTTTGCTCATCGTTTCGGGGGCGTATGCCGAAAGCGCGGTGTTCCTTTACAAGAACTATCTTCTTTCTATCGGCATCATATCTGGCGCAAACCACATCTTTATTGCCATCCCCCTTCCATCTGAACTTGAAAAGCTGATTGGCCTCCGGCTCTTTTTGCACCACTGCCGACCATTCAATTGCATTTTCGTGACTATAGCAGAGCGCTTGAAGCAGACCCGGCTCCAAAGTATAGAATTGCACCTCCATATTGGCCTTTTCCAGCCTTTCCTCCCCCACTCTATCGGTAAGATAGTCTTGAACCTCCATTCCGGCGGATTTTGCCTTTATGCGAAGATTCACATCTTTTGTAACCAAGGCCACGAAAGTGCCGGGATTGGTGTCCCTAACCCACATGGCGGTCGCTAAAATGCGATGGTCTTGAGTATCGTCTTTGAAGAGTTCTGCAAATTCGGGTGTAAAAGGATGATTGGGCTCCACCTTTATGCGCCCAAGGTTTTTGCCGAGCGACACGCCCTTTTCACCGAAAGACTTTCCTCCGGTAAGTTTATCGATATCCCGCATGAAATGCCTGGCATTATAGGCAAGCGCATCATTGCCTTTCTTGAATTTATCAACCTCCTCCACCACAGCCACCGGTATCACCAAATCATTGTCCTGGAAATTATGAATGGCTTTATGGTCGTGGAGAAGAACATTCGTGTCGAGAACAAAAATTTTAGCTTTACTCATTATTATAGTGTTTTTTTAATCTTCACCCTCCCCGCCCTGACTGCGGATAAGAGATTCAAGAATATGTTGTATGCCGCTTTTGGGAGATGAATGCAGCTGCACCTCACCGCCTTCTGCGGGATGACCGAGAGGATAAAAGGCAATATCCTGCAAAAGCAGTTCGGCATCGATATAGTCAAAGTCGATGTCCCGTATTTGAATTATGGCGCCGGGCACCTCAGAAAACAGCAGGCGCACCGGATCTTCCTCGCGGGTGGCGATACGCAGGTCCGAAAGGTCGATTACGGCGCCGACAGTCTGCGAAGTCATGCCTTTTAATGCAGTAATCAGGCCTCCATCTGAAACGGTGGAGGCGGAGAGAATAATACCGTCCTCTACAAGTTCGCGCACGACCTCATAGCAGTCATGAAAATAATAGGGATCATTTATGATAGGCGCTACCGCCGGCTCAATGTCGATTGCCTGTGCGAGAAGGGAACCGCCAAGCCGGTAAGAAGAAGTATCGAAAGGAATGTAAACTATCCAGCTTTTAGGATCGAGATGAAGGGTGGATGGGAGAGAGGCTGCGCCAAGACGGGGATTCTCCGAACTGAAGGGCCTCTCTACAAGGCTGCCTTCCTCTACTCCGGGGCGGAGGACGGCGATAAATTGAACTCCGCAAACACCCTGCTCTTCGGAGTAAGACCTCAGGCAAAGCCCCAATGCATCCAAAAATTCGCCCGTTGCTTTAAAAGAAGAATATAAAGCCGCCATATTGCCAATAGACTGCTCGTTCCAAGTCCATTTGGCATCCAGGCAAAGGTCTCCAAGGCGGAAATTTCCCATACGCCAAAGGCAATCCAAAAGGGCTTTTTCTATTTGACCGCGAGTAAATTCCTGCGGGAAGATAATGGAGGCTTTGCGGGAAGCGGAAATCACCTTATCGAGATATTCCTCGATTTTAGAGGCATCGGTCCCGCCTGACGACAGTCCCGGACCAGAACTTTCATCCACTATGCGACCCGCTTCTTCAGGCTGTCCGGCCTTTCCGGAAAAAGGGCCTCTTACGCTTTCTAATATTTGCGCCGGCGTGAGTTCCTGCTGCACACCGTCTATGACATATTTGGAGTATAAGACCGAAATGCTTTTATTCATTGTTTATGTAACAAAGTCCGTCAAAAATAACTATTTTTGAGCATATTCTCAAATGCAATTTAATGAAAATAAATATTCCGCTCTTTTAGAAGAGATTTTTTCCCTGACTCCATCGGTACAAAATGTGGGGTTTACGGGGGAAGCCTACAAGCCGGGCCTTGAAGCTATGCGAAAATTTGATGCGCATCTCGGTCATCCCTGGAAGCAATACCCTTGCATTCACATAGCGGGCACCAACGGCAAAGGCAGCGTTGCATCCATGCTTGCAAGCGCATTTGCAACTCGGCTCAAAGCAGGCCTTTACACCTCTCCGCACCTTACTGACTTTCGCGAGCGGATGAAAGTCATAAGCAATGACGGATTTTATATGCCAAGCAAAGAAGAGGTTTGGGAGTTTTTCCAAGAGCACGATGTTTCGGGCCTGTCATTCTTTGAAATCACCACGGGACTTGCTTTTTGGTGGTTTGCAAAGCAAAAAATAGATATTGCAATTATAGAGGCGGGGCTAGGAGGCCGTTTGGACAGCACCAACATCATTACTCCGGAGCTTACAATAATTACCTCCATAGGGCTGGATCACTGCGCACTTTTGGGGGATACAAGAGCCGCAATCGCCTGCGAAAAGGCAGGCATCTTCAAACGGGGCGTGACTGCCATTGTTGCCTCCACCGATAATGAAACCTCTTGTGTTTTCCGCGAGGCGGCTGGTGACGCGGGCTGTCCGCTGATTTTCGCAGATACTGTTTCGAGCGGTTTTGATGAAAATGCCCTGCTCGGCAAAATGGACCTGCAAGGCCCCTGCCAGTCAACAAATCTGCATACAGCGTTGGTGGCTTTGAATGTAGCGGGCAATAGTGCTGAAGCGGTTTCGCCATTCGAAGGAAATGCCTCCTGCAACCACCTTAAGATAGCGCAGGCTTTTAAGGATATTCCTGTCTCCGAAATAGAAAAGGCGATAGAAAAGACTGCGGAGCGTACGGGACTGAGGGGAAGATGGGAGAGACTAAGCACGGAGCCGGAAATAATCTGCGACATCGGCCACAATCCTCCCGCACTCGAAATCAACTTCGCCCGCCTTGAAAATCTCCATAAACCCCTGATTATAATCTGCGGATTAATGGCGGATAAAGACCTTGACGGCATAGCCCGGTTACTCCCATCCAAGGCAAAATATATTTTGGCGGCGCCCGACATCCCCCGCGCTCTTCCGGCGGACAAACTTCTCCAAAAACTGTCTTCTTTACGGCCGGACCTCTCTCTTACCGCTGCTCCTACCATAGCCGAAGGCATCTCCCAAGCCATTGCGGAATCTCCCGAAAACGGCCTTATCTATATCGGTGGCTCAAACTTTGTAGTCACCGAAGCCTTGGAATACTTCAAAGCACGCCCGGAATGAAACATTTTATTACAATCATAATAACACTGTCACTAATGCCCACCCTTGCTTTTTCGAACACAAAAACAGATGCCGAAGGGCATAAGCTCGTCAAGCTGTGGCAGGAATACAGAAAAGCGCAAGACAAAGACCTCCCCAAAGAGGAGGCCTCCATCTTGGAGCGTATTAAAAAAGAAGCGCTACAACAGCGTTACACCTGGGATTTCTATGATGCTTGCGAGCGCTATGCGGAAGTGAGGACAAGCAGCAATTGGAAACTGCGCGACTCCCTTCGGCAAGCCTTCGAAGCCGAAATAAATGATTACGGAGAGCCCGTTGCCGTTTATTATATGCGCCGGGGCAAAGACTCCAAAGCTTTGTCGGAATATATTTATGCCAATGAAAAAGCCCTTCGAAATGCATCCAATCCCGAATTTTGGGATAGAGACTGGAAACTTCACAGCTACAAGTTCTTTCCCGCACTGAATCCATATATTAAAGACGACTTCGATTATTGCATGTGGAGCCTTTTCTATGAGGAAAAAATGGCGGAGGAATACAAGTCCTATCCCCTGAATGCCTTTGTGGAATATCAGAGCATTGCTTATGAGGAGCGGGAGGAAAAGCTCAAGGCTTTTGCGGAGAAATATGAGGGCAAGGCCGCAGCTCTGCTTGCAAAAGAAGATTTGCTGCGTCTTAAATTCGAAAAATTATCACAGGACGGAAGTTCGGATGATTTCAAGGCGCTTCGCAAAGAATGCCTGGCGCTTATCACGGAAAGAAAAGCCTTCGTCGGAAGCGAAAAATCGGTGGCCTCCTGCTGCAAAAGGGCAGAGAGTCTTATTTCTGAAATGGATTCCAAAGAGCTGGAATTCAGAATAGAGGACAGCTCTTTGGAGATTTACCTGAGAAATCTGGAGAGCGTGAGGGTGCGCGTTTTCAAAGATAAAGTGAAGATATGGGAACACATCGGGAACAATCCCAAGCTCAGTTATTTTGCCCCTGACACCATAAGTCTGCCTCTTCCTGTCGTGGCAGATGGCAGCTATAATGTAGAATGCTCCAGCGGGGATATTAAAGAAAGCGCACAATGGGAGAAATACACCATTTCTGCAGTTACACGCTGGAACGAGGAAGGGCTTGGGATTTGGGCGGCTGATTTCCAAAGCGGAGAGCCTTTCGAAAGCGTGGATATAGAATTATTGAAAAACGGCAAGCCGATAAAAACCCATAAGGGCCTTGTTCTCAAAGGCTTCACCCCCATCCCCGAGGGTATGCAGAATCTTATCGAAAATGATGATAGGAACGATTACACTCTTCGCGTGCTGAGCGGCAACCGCAGTTCAAGATTCCTCTATGCCGGGCGATATTACAGTTCCGATATCAAGGATAACCCGGCGTTGCAGCGCTGCATAATCCTGACTGACCGTTCGGCCTTCAAGCCTGATGAAACGGTGCATTTCAAGGCCATACTCTATTCCGGCACCTACTCGCTCAAAGTAAGTGCCGGGACAAAAGTAAAAGTACTGCTGAAAGATGTACAAGGCGAAATTATAGAAGAAAAGAGCCTTACAAGCAATGCCTTGGGCAGCGTGGCGGGAAGTTTCGTACTCCAACGCCGAGAGCGCGGCGGCAATTACAGCATCTCGGTGGAAATCAATGGCCTCAATATAGCAGAAAGGCGGATTCTGGTAGATGATTTTGTGCTGCCTACTTTCGACCTTGTCTTTGATCCTACCCCGGATTTTAAATATCCAATCGAGAATATCTCCATAAAGGGAAGCCTTAAAGCATATTCGGGGCATTCCCTTGCGGGGGCGGATATTTCTTACAAAATCTCCCGCTATGGCGATGATTGGGCGGAAGGCAAAGTCAAGCTCTTAAAAGACCGCTTCGAAATCTCCTTCCCTACCGACAAATCTGACGACTTTGATCGCTGGGGAGACCTATACATCCTTACCGTGAAGGTTACTGATGTTACCGGCGAAACTATGGAATTCCAAAAATGGATTAGGGTGGATTATCCGTATAAGCCCGAAATCGAGCTCAAGCACTTCTTCAAGAGCCTTGAAGGAGAGGATGTAATTGGGGCTGAAGTAGTTGCGGGCACAAAGGAAACCTGGATGATTGCAGAACTCTATGGAAGCGGCAACAAGCTCTTGGATGCCCGTGTCGTGCATTTCTCTCCAAGCGAGGGTGGGTACGCCACAACCACTTTGAGCTATCCCTATTCGGCGGAATATCCCGATGCCGTAGAACTCAAACTGCTTTACTTCCAAGATAAAGATTCTTATACCCACAGCGTGGAAAAAAGGCGCAAAGACCATACTTACGATATGCCCCTTGCTTTCGAGCGCTTCCTTGACACCACTACCCCGGGCGCTCAATACAGCTTTACGATACGCACAGGACCAGGGGCCGAGCTGGCAGCGAGCATCTTCGACAAAAGCACCGAGCGCTTTATGCCCAATGTTTGGGAGAATGTCAGAGCTGAACTTGTGCCCATGCCTGATATTTATTTTAATGATACCCCGGGCATAGACCATGGCAGGACGTTTTATGGGAGAATAGCGAGGAATGTTATGGCGACCAAGGCATCCGGTGGCTTTGGGGAGATTGGTTCTTTAGCGGAAGAGGTTTCCTACGATATGGCACCACCGACGGCACACGATGAAGGCAGTGCGGCATCGGACGCCCCCGAAATTGCCATCAGGGAAGATTTCGCGACCACAATAGCTTGGGAGCCATTTTTAAAAGCGGATGAAGAGGGTAAAGTGACATTCACCTTCAGCAATTCCGACAAACTTTCCACCTTTTATGTGCAGCTTTTCGCCCACGATGAGAAAATGCGCAACGATGTGCTTCGAAAAGAAATGCTTGTGACAATTCCGGTGAAAATCAGCCTTGTGGAGCCGCAATTCTTATATAAGGGAGACAAATGGAATGTAAGAATAGGGCTTTCGAATAATTTGGAGGCCGATGTTAACGGAGTACTTGGCGTCTCGTTCCTCAATGGCGGCGACTATCGCAACGCTCCCCTGCTTTTCGAAAAGAGCGAAAAACTTGTGGTAGGCAGCGGCTCATCATGCTTTATAGATGTGCCTTTTGAGGTGGGTACCGATGTGGATACGCTCGGAGTGAAAATCACTTTTGCTCCTGAAAGCATACTCAACGCTTCGGACGGGGTGTTTGTAAGCATACCCGTTCATAAGACGGAACAAACACTCAGCGAGGCGCATTCGGCCGTGCTGCTTTCGGGCATGGACAAGGCATTGCTGGAAGCCGAACTTCGGGCTGCATTTGTGAATGTTCCCGGCTCTGCCGCCCTCATGAAAGAAATCTCCATTATGGATATGGTGCGAGAAGCCCTGCCGCAGGCCATAGAGCCCGGATGCGAAAATGCGGTTGCCTTGTCTTCGGCCCTTTACGCCGCATCTCTTTGCGATTCCTTGGGCATAAATCCCGTCTTCGACCATGCCGGAGCCATTGAAAAACTGCTTGCTCTGCAAGGTGAGGATGGAGGATTCGCATGGTTCAAGGGGATGAGGTCGTCTCCTCTTATAACGGCCATCGTACTCCAGCGCCTGCATTCGCTTGGAATAATCAATGAAGAAGCGGCAGTGCATTTTATCGATAAAGAGTTTTTCAAACGCGACAAGGAAAGATGGTGGTATTGCGGCCTCTCCATGGAGAAATATCTCTACACCCGCAGTTTGTTCCCGAATGTGGAATTTAAAGAGAACACCTCAAGCGACTTCCGCAAAGCCGTCCGCAAATATCTTGTCCCCTGCAAGGAGCGCGGGCTAAGCGGAGCAGTGCTTGAAAAAGCAAGAAGATTACTTACGCTCGATATGCTCTACAATTCAGAAGGCGGTTTGGCGCTCGCCCGCAAGATGGGAATAAAGTTGTTTGCCGCAAAACGGATGGAGCGCTCTATAAAGGCGGATGCGGCTTCGCTCGCTCAATATGCTGAGGCGCACAGGCACGGTGGGATTTATTATCCCAATGCGGTAATGCCTTGGAGGGGGCTTTTGGAAAGCGAACTGGATGCGCACAGCAGCATCTGCCGTTTGATGGATTTGCATGGTCGCTCCGACATAGCCGATGGAATAAGGCTTTGGATAATGCTTCAGAAAGAAACCCAGCATTGGGAAAATGACCCGGGCTATATTGAGGCCATTGCCGCCGTTATGAAAGCAAGTCCGGAGATTCTTGACACCCGTGTATTGGCGCTCTCTGCCACTTACAGCATGCCTTTTAACGAAATAAAGGCCACCGGAAACGGTATGAGCATAGGCGGAAAAACCATCACCGAAGCCAATGATTTCGACCGGTATCTGCTCCTCTCCGGCTCTCAAGGTGCCGACCGGTATTCACCTCTCTCCGGCTCTGTTTCCGAAAAGAGCCTGGATTCGCTGAAAATCGGCGACCGCATACGCATCTCTTGGGAAATCACCAATGAAGAAAATCGCAGTTTCGTCCATATTATTCTTCCGCATACGGCAGGACTTGTGCCTGTAAACCAGATTTCCGGCTATCGCTGGAATTGCTACCGCAGTGTATTTGCCGACCGCATCGAGCTCTGGTATGAGTCTTATCCCGAAGAGAAAACCTTCATCAGCGAAGAATATTATGTTACCCGAGCCGGCTCTTTCCAAAGTCCGGCGGCTCAAATAGAATGCCTCTATGCTCCGCATTACCGCGCCAATGCCGCTACGGAGGAAAGACAAGAAATAAGCAATGGAAGTTCTGAGGGCATATAAGGGATTGGTTTTATCGGGGAATATAGATGATTATCCGCAAGGGATAATTATTCCCGTGGACAAGCCTTACCGATGGACCAGCGCAGATGTGATACGCAAAATCAAATTCACGGCGCAAAGGCATTTCGGCAAGCGCAATCTGAAGGTGGGCCATGCCGGCACGCTGGACCCTTTGGCAAGCGGAGTGCTGCTCGTCTGTATTGGCAAAGCCACCAAACTTGCAGAAGAATTGCAAGCGGCGCCTAAGCAATATCTTGCAGGAGTCGCTTTCGGAGCCACCACTCCCTCTTACGACCGCGAAAAGGAAATAGATGCAGTATTTTCTTTGGAGGGGGTTTCGCGCGAAAGTATAGAAGCCGCTTTGCCGCAATTTATCGGAGAGCAATGGCAGATTGCGCCGCTTTTCAGCGCTAAAAACATAGATGGGGTGCGCGCCTATGAAATGGCCCGCAAGCTCTATAAGGCCGGCAAGCCCATAGACTCTTCTTTGCTGAAAGCTTCAAGAATAAATATCTATTCTCTCAAATTAACAGCTTACGATATTCCGCTCGAAAGGAGTGCTTCGGCTTCTGCTTCTGCTTCTGCTTCTGCTCCAGCTTCTGTTCCTACTTCGGTTCCAGCCATTTCTTCGGTTCCGGTTACCGCTCCAGATTCTGTTCCAGCTTCTGCTCCTGCTTCAGATTCTGTTCCTGCTTCGACTTTGGTTCCAGATTCTGCTTCTCATTCCGTTTCTGCTTCTGCTTCTGCTCCGGCTCCAACTTCGGCTTTGGCTCCTGCTTCGGTTTCGGCCATTTCTTCGGTTCCGGTTACCGATCCAGATTCTGTTCCAGCTTCGGCTCCGGTTCCTGCTTCGGCTCCGGCTCCAACTTCGGCTTTGGCTCCAACTTCGGATTCGGACAGTTCGGCCAGCAACAGAATCCATGTTGCGGAGCTCGGCGGGCACAAACTGATCGGCGCCGAAATTCTTGTGGATTGCAGCAAAGGCACCTACATCCGTTCATTAGCCCGAGACCTCGGAGAAGCCCTCGGCAGCGGAGCCTTCCTCTCCAACCTCCGCCGCACCCGCAACGGCGACTTCGACATCGCCGACACCCTCTCCCTCAATGATGTGGCTGCACTGTTTTCAAAGACGTAACTTGCTTGCATCGGTAGTGTGCAGCGACGGTCTGCAGCGGCGATGGCTGCCTCCTCCGTCTTCAGCCATTCTCAACGCAGAGAGCGGCTTCGTCGCGGCTGCTCGCTTCCGGCGGACTCTTTGACGGCTAACTCCTCCCTTTTATGTCGCTTCGCTCCATAACGGTCGTCAAACACACGTCGTCACTTTGGCGGAGTCCTCTGGTCGCTCGACTTACCGCCGCTCCTCAAAGCCCTCTGCATTAAGCACGGCGCCGACTTGAGGGAAGACAACTCAGCCAAAGCCTTGTAGCTGACGGCAGTTGCCTCTGAGAGGCCTGTCCATCCCCGGACTGGTATAGGGGAAGGGGCCCGCCGGAGACAAGTGGTCTCAGACCACGCAGGAAACGGTGGGAAGGGCCGGAGCGAACAAAGTGAGCGGAGCCCTCTCAGGGGCAAGCTACCGACTGCGAAAATTTTCATCGCTGGATTTGGTTGACTATTTTTTGACTTCATGATAAAGCAAAAAAGGCCGAAAGTGACAAAGCCCCACGGTTTTTTCTGTAGGGGTTTGGCGAAAAGGCCCGAAAATGCCCTACCATGAGGCGGAAAAGAGGGTTGCGAAGACGTGATGAGGAGGGGGTCGGTCAAAAAAGGCCTAAAATGCCCTACCATGTGGCAGAAATAAGAGGACGAGACATAGGGCGTAAAATGGAAAGTGCTGATAATGAGGCAGATCATAAAAGAAGGTCAGCTAAATTTTCGGGTGTTCTTTAAGGATTTCGATGATAGTCAGCGACTTCCATTTTACGCTTGATTTTACGTTTAACCATGAGGCGGAAAGAAGAGGTCGCAACGGTGAAAGCAGAGGTTGTAGTAGATGTTGGAACAGGAACAGGAGCAGGGGCAGGAACAGGAACAGGAACAGGAACAGGAACAGGAACAGGAGCAGGGGCGAGATACCGGGCAGAAAATAACAAAGCCGACTTTTTGGGTCGGCTTCGTTTATACGGAGGATTTCAGAAACGGGAAGATTCAGAAATTCAGAAGGTTCCGGAATTCAAAAGTTCCGGAATTCAAAAGTTCAGGAATCGAAAGGTTCAGGAATCGAAGAATTCATGAATCAAAAAGTTCTGAAATCTGGAGACTTCCGGAATCGGAAACTTACTGATTAATACAGTTCGTCGCCGGAGTCACCGAAGTTGCCGGAGTCACCGAAGTCGCCGGAATTGTTGGAATTGCTGAAATCGCGGAAGTCGTCCTCGCTTGGGGCGGGAGCATTCTCAGGTTTGCGACCGCTGAAGCGACGGTCTTTACGCTCAGCATGACGGTCATCCGAAAAGCGGCTGTCGCGACGGTCTTTACCGCGGCGGTCGTCACTGCGCTGGTCGTCACGACGATCGGAATTACGGCGGTCGTCACTGCGTTGGTCATCACGACGATCGGAACCGCGGCGGTCGTCACTGCGTTGGTCATCACGACGATCAGAATTACGGCGGTCCCCACCGCGACGGTCGGAATTACGACGATCAGAATTGCGACGGTCTCCGCCACGGGGCCTGCGCTCGGCAGGATCCACATAGCCTTCCGGCTTTTCAGTAAGAGCGCGCATGCTAAGGCGCATCTTTCCGTTCTTTTCATCATACTCAAGGAGCTTGACATCCACCTCATCCCCAACCTTCAATATATCCTCTACATGCTCGGTCTTGCCCCAGGCAATCTCGCTTACATGCAGCAGGCCTTCCTTGCCCGGCAGAATCTCCACAAAAGCGCCGAAGTCGAGTATGCTCACAACCTTGCCGTGATATACCTCGCCGACTTCAGGCTTTGCGCAAATACTCTTAATCCATTCGATAGCCTTCTGCATGGCTTCCCGGTCGTTGGAAGCAATGTCCACAACGCCTTCAGTCATATTGGTGCCTTCGATTGGAACCTCATCGATATTGATGATTGCACCGGTCTCCTTTTGAATCGCCTGAATGGTCTCGCCACCCTTGCCGATAACTGCACCTATGAATTCTGCAGGTATGCGGATTTCCACTATGCGCGGCACGAAGGGTTTGTAATCCTCACGCGGAACGGGCTGAACCTTGAGCATTTCGTCCATGATGTGCATACGGCCCTGACGTGCCTGCTCAAGCGCCTTTTCAAGCACATCGTAGCTGAGGCCGTCCACCTTTATGTCCATCTGAGTAGCGGTAATGCCGTCTTTGGTGCCGGCAACCTTGAAGTCCATATCGCCGAGATGGTCCTCATCTCCGAGAATATCGGTAAGAATGGCATAGCGTTCGTTGGGACGCTCTGCATCGGTGATAAGACCCATGGCAACACCTGCAACGGGCTTTTTAATCTTCACGCCTGCGTCCATGAGGGCTAAGCAGCCGCCGCAGACTGAGGCCATGGAAGAAGAGCCGTTGGATTCGAGAATATCAGAAACCACGCGTATTGCGTAGGGATTTTCGGGAGAGGTGGGCACTACGGGATCAAGGGCGCGCATAGCCAAGTTTCCGTGACCGATTTCGCGGCGGCCGGTGGCGCGTATAGGCCTTGCTTCACCTGTCGAGAAGGGAGGGAAGTTGTAATGCAGTACGAACTGTTGGTCGTCCTGAATCAGCACCTCATCCATTTCCTTCATATCGAGCTTGGTGCCGAGCGTAACGGTGGCAAGAGCCTGGGTTTCACCACGGGTGAAGATGGCGCTGCCATGCACGCAGGGAAGAACATCGGTTTCGCACCAGATAGGGCGGACCTCAGTGGAAGTGCGTCCGTCAAGACGGCGGCCTTCATCGAGGATAAGGTTGCGCATGGCTTCCTTTTCCACTGCTGCGTAATAACGATCTATCATCGGGGCTTTTACCTCAAGTTCCTCTTCGGGAATGCCTGCCAGGAATTCTTCCTTTATGGCCTTGAAGCCGGCCTCGCGCTCTTTCTTGGACTTGCCTGCCTTGGCGAGCTCATAGCAACGACTGTAGCAAGCGGTTTCAACCGCCTTGCGGAGGTCTTCGTCCTGCTCTTCGTGCTGATATTCACGCTTGGCTCCATCGGTTCCGAGTTCGCTCATGAGCTCTTTCTGAACGCGGCAATGCTTTTTGATTTCTTCGTGGGCAAACTTTATCGCCTCCAGCATTTCACGCTCGGAGAGCTCTTTGAGTTCGCCTTCCACCATCATAATATTTTCTTCGGTGGCGGCCACTATCATGTCGATATCGGAATTCGCCATCTCGGAGAAATTGGGGTTGATGCGCCACTCTCCGTCTATGCGGGCGATGCGAACCTCAGATATGGGGCCTCCGAAGGGGAGGTCGCTGCTTGCAAGGGCGGCAGATGCCGCCAAACCTGCAAGGGCATCGGGCTGGATGTCCTTTTCTGCGGAAAGAAGACTGATGTAGATGAATACTTCGTTATGAAAGTCTTCCGGCCACAAAGGACGTATGGGCCTGTCCACCAAGCGGGCAATAAGCACCTCGTAATCGGAGGGCCTGCTCTCTCTCTTTAAAAAACCTCCGGGGAAACGCCCTGCGGAGTAATACTTTTCTCTGTAGTCTACAGATAAGGGGAAGAAGTCCGAGCCTTCTTTTACTTCATCAGCCACAGTAACGGTGGCGAGAAGCACAGTGCCTCCCATCTTTACCACGGCGGAGCCGGCGGCCTGTTTGGCCAATTTACCGGTCTCGATTTCAATTACCCGACCATCGGGTAAATCGATTGTTTTTCTAATAATGTTCATTTTTTTCTTTTAGCGGCGAAGGCCGAGCTCCTTGATGATGGAGCGGTAGCGCTCAATGTCAATTTCTTTAAGATAGTCGAGAATTTGACGACGCTTTCCTACGAGGCGAAGAAGAGAGCGGCGGGTTACCACGTCTTTCTTATTCTCGTTTACATGCTTGGTAAGATGTGCGATGCGATAGGTGAAAAGCGCTATCTGGCTTTCAGGAGAACCTGTGTCGGCGGCTGTTTTGCCGTACTTTTGGAAAAGCTCCTGTTTCTTTTCCGGCTTGAGATACTCTGCCATTTTGTTGTTTATTTAATTAATATTCAGGAACTTCCGAATCTCTTCGAAAGTCATCCTGCCAAAGAAGCAATGCTTGAAATCGTTCCTTCGACAGAAAGCGGGGCAAAGTTAAAAATTATTTTCGAATTCTCAAACTAAGTTTTGCGCAAGCCGGAGCAAAATCTTTCCGTCAACTTTTCAGCCTGCAACTGTCAAACCCAATCCGGGAAGATTGTTCAGAGTTATTTTGCCGTCTATAATCTTCACGCCCTCAAAAGGGTCGTTGCTTATGAGAAGATTTCCATCGAGGTCGGCGAAATCCACTCCGGGGGATATTTGGGCGGCAGCGCTTATGGCGCAGGAAGTTTCCGTCATGCATCCGAGCATCACCTTCATGCCGCAGGCCTTTGCGTAGGCCTTCATCTTCTCGGCCTCCAAAAGACCGCCGCACTTCATCAGCTTTATATTCACACCATTATAAAGACCGCTCACGCGCTTAAGGTCAGCAAGATTTTGCACTGCCTCATCTGCAAAAATCGGAAGAGGAGCCCTCTCGCTGAGCCAGGCCAAATCTTTATAATTATTTTTCGGCAAAGGCTGCTCCACCAATACCACTCCCCTCTCCTTGAGGGCATATATCTCATACAGCGCCTTCATCCTATCTTTCCATCCTTGATTTACATCCACTGCAATCGGCAGAGAACTTACGCTCCTTATCGCATCTATCATTGCAAGGTCGTTGCCCGCACCCAACTTCACCTTTAATATCTTATACTTCCCCTCCACCTCTTTGGTTTTCGCCGCCATGTTTTCAGGCGTATCCATACCTATTGTGAAAGATGTATTTGGGGTTGCGGTGGGGTCCAAACCCTTGATTCTCCAGAGAGGCTGGCCCATGAGCTTTCCGAAAAGGTCGTGCAAAGCTATGTCCACAGCAGCTTTTGCCGGAGCATCCCCATCGGAAAGCGAATTTACGTAATCCATTATTTCGGTCAAACGGAAAGGATCGCGGAAGGGGCTCAAGTCTACCTTCGAAAGAAACTTGCAGACACTGTCCACGGTATGCCCGAGATAAGGAGGCAGACTTGCCTCGCCATAGCCTGTATAGCCGTCATATTCCAAACGGACCAGCACATCAGGCGTAGTAGTCCGGGAACTGCCGGAGACCGTAAAGCTGTGTATCAAGCTGAGTTCGAAAGGCTCCCAGCTGAGTTTGAACCGGGCGCTTTCTACTGGCTGATAGGGCCTTGGGCTACGGTCCTGCTCCTGAGCAGGAATTGTTTCAGAAGTATCTTTTACAGTACCGCCGCGCTTGAGCCCGCAGGCAACTGCGGCAGTACCGACCGCCAAATATGCGGCTCCACGTATAAAATCGCGTCTTTTCATTTTCCTGTTTCCATACGGCTCTCCCGAAGGAGGTCCTTGCGCTTTACTTTGCCCGCCTTGTTCCGGCGGCCATAAACCTCGCTGATATTGCCTGCGAAGTTAGCAAATTATTTAAGATGCCTGCCGCTGACATTGCCACCGCCTTGGCAAAGCATCGTCAATAGACTAAAAATGCGGGTAAAACATAAAATTTTTCGAACAAAGTCTTTTTTTTGAAAAAAAATTTCTACCTTTGCACTCCCAAAAAAAAGGAGGTGATAAAAAACGAATGATTATTGTACCGGTAAAAGAAGGTGATAACATTGAACGCGCACTCAAGCGCTTCAAGCGTAAATTCGAAAAAACGGGAACTCTCCGCGAGCTCCGTTCGCGCAAGCATTTCGAAAAACCCTCCGTAAGCAGAAAAAAGGCAAAAGAGAAAGCCATCTATGTACAGCGTCTCCGCACAGAGGAGGACCAGTAATAGAAAACAATATTACAAAAATAACCCCTGAAAGCTAATACTTTCGGGGGTTTTTGTTAAAATGATAAAAAGAAATGACTCCTATGAACCGGCTTTCTGGATATATACATCACTGCCGTTTATATCATACTTGAGTCTCGAAGAAAATTTCATATATTCCAGCACACGCGTAATTGATTCTGTGGTGAAAGTAGCGGTAAAATGATACTTCATTATATCTTCGTCTGTCACATGAATGTTAACGCCATACCAACGTTCAAGCTGCTTAACGACGTCCGTCATAGGGGTGTTGTCAAAAATCAATTCTCCTTTCACCCATCCTGTGTTTTTATAAATGTCGGCATGCTTGATTTTGGGAAGCTTCGTATCGGAAGCGCTCCTTGAACTTGAATTGTTCACATCAATATTGATCTCCTGGTTGGGAAGAATTTTATGTTCATGATTGGATTTGTCTTCTTTTACCACTATGCTGCCCTCTATCAAGGTAACTTTCACCTTTTCATCATTTTCATATGCCGATAAATTAAAGGTGGTTCCGAGCACTTTAACCGTCACACCATTTGCAGTACGGACATTCATCGGCCAATCGTCGTGATGCTTGACTTCAAAATAACCTTCTCCCGTAAGGAACAATTCTCTTACATCCGCTGCAAAACGTTGCGGAACAATGAGCTTGGATTCCCCGTTCAGGCGTACAATCGAACTGTCCGGAAGCACCACCAGGCTTTTTGTTCCGGCATTAGCTATATATGTAACCGAACCCTGGTGCTGCTCCTGAAGCAGCTCCGTTTGCCTGCAGGCTTCGAGATATTTATCGTTGGTTTTATTGTTCGCAAAATACAGATAAATTATGCCCGCAATCAGAGGAACAAGAAGAATTGCGGCAACGCGCATCATCCCGTATGCAAAGTTCTTCCTCCTATCCTGATAAATGGTGTTAGGCATGGTTGAAAATGTAAATTGAGCCTTCAAAAAAGAGAACTGTTCAAGATTCTCCGGAGACTCTTTAATCCACTCTGCTATTTGCTCAGATTCCTTTTGGTTAGCTTTTCCGAGTATATATCGGATAAGTAATTTATTGTCCATAGATTTCATCTTTTAATACACTGTTGTTATCCTCATTAAAAGCCTCTAAACTGAAACGAAGCGCTTTTAATGTTATACTGATATGATATTCCACAACTTTTGTCGTGATTCCTAATTTCTTTGCAATCTCTTTGTATGTAAGACCGTCCTGCCGACTCATTTTAAAAGTCCTGACCACTTTCTCCGGCAGAGACAAATAAATTCTTTCAATGAACTCCTGCAGCTCTAAGCCGATAATTTCTTGTTCCACTGAATTTGAACTAAGGGCAAGAGTGTTTATCAAGTTTTCTGATTCCTGAAGAGAATTGCCCCTACGGCGCTTTGCATTGTCCCGAAGATAATTCAGCGATTTGTTCCTGGCTATCGTATAAAGATAAGAACGGAAGTTTTTGTTCGGATCAAGCGTCTCTCTGTTCTCCCAGATTGCAAGCATGGTCTCCTGCGCAAGGTCTTCCGAGTCTTGTTTATTCCTCAGATAGCTGTTAATAAAATGCACAAGGTTATTATACTCAGCCAGATATACCGATTTGAAAATCTCCTTGCTTCCGGAACGGATGGCAAGGGTGATTTCTTTCAATCTTTCTATTATTTCAATATCCGGCGGAATATACATGATATTATTTCCTGAAAGTTGTCTTCAAGCGAAGATTAGCAACATCCGTACCTATATATAATTGATATGTCCCTTTTGCAGTCTCCCACCTGTCTTTATCATCATTGAATGAAGCAAGTGCGGCGGCCGGAATTTCCATTTCCAAGGTTTCCGACTGACCCGGCTGAAGCAATCCGGTTTTGGAGAAGGCCTTAAGTTCAAAAGCCGGTTTGTCGAGTCCGGCAGATGGCGCACAAACATATGCCCCCACGGCCTCCTTCCCCGCCTTTTCCCCGCAATTCTTAACTGTGACAGTCACTGTCACCCTGTTTTTGGATGGCCTTACTTTCAATCCCGAATATTCAAAAGAGGTATAGCTGAGGCCATGGCCGAAAGGATAGGACACCGCTATGTTCTTTGTGCTGAAATATCTGTATCCTACATAAATGCCCTCATCGTAACGGGTGAAATCGTAGTTTGCACCGCTCTTCGGTTGATTGTACGGGAAGTTCATTGCCGATGGAGAGTCAAAATAATCAACAGGGAATGTCACTGCAAGTTTTCCGGAAGGATTTGCAACACCGTAAAGAAGGTCATATACAGCGTTTCCGCCCTCCTGTCCCGGAAGCCAGATATTCAAAATAGCATCGGGCAGACTCTTCCAGGACTCAGTTTCAATAATGCCGGCGATATTCATCACCACCGTCACCTTCTTGCCTTGGGCATGGAATGCAGAGCAGACATCCTCAATGAGAGCCTTTTCCGTAGCAGAAAGATAATAGTCGTCTTTCAAGGGCCTGTCTTTGCCCTCTTCAGCACTCCGGCCTATGGTTATCACGGCGCAGTCGTTTCTTGATGCAGCTTTATCGATGAGCGTCTTTGAGATTTCCAGCTCCGGCAGCAACGGAAGACCTATATGCACCTTTACCTTTTCGTTATACTCGATGTCAGCCGAAGCGAACTTCACATATTTTGAATATAAATCGTCAATTTCGGAATCTATACAGACGCCGGCCTTTTTGAAAGACTCGTTTATCTGAGACACATAGGGGCTGACGACAAATCCTGCGCCCGAGCCGGTATTCACCAAATCATAGGAGCGGACTCCGAATAACGCCACGCTTGAACCTGCAGGCAGGGGAAGAGTGTTTTCGTTCTTCATAAGAACTGCGGTTTCGCAGGCCGCCTCCTTTGCCAAAGCTGCACCTTTCGATAAATCAGGGGCTTGGGAGCTCGGCTCTTTTCCGCATCTTTCGGCAAGCCTAAGAATCCTCAGGCAGGCTGAATCCAAATCCTCTTCTTTAATGGAGCCATCCTTTACTCCCGAAACAATCGCTTCGAGCTGATGGTCGTCTCCGGGCATAAAAAGGTCGTTGCCGGCGTGCAGTTGTGCCGCTGTGTTGTGAGGCACGAAGCTCCAGTCGGTCATAACCAGACCATCGAAGCCCCATTCATCCCTCAGGATTCCTGTAAGCAAACGATGCTGCTCCTGAACCGGAGAGCCTCCGAGGCTGTTGTATGAGGACATTATAGTCCAAGGGTTGGATTCTTTTACGCAAATCTCGAATCCCTTGAGATATATTTCCCTTAAAGCTCTTTCACTGATTATGACGTCGTTATGGCCTCTGTTCGTTTCCTGATTGTTGCAAGTGAAGTGTTTGGCCGAGGCCGCCACTCCCTCGCTTTGAATGCCGAGCACGTATCCCGCCGCCATCCTGCCGGTAATGAGAGGGTCTTCCGAAAAATATTCGAAATTCCTTCCGCAGAGCGGGTTCCTTATGATATTCATTCCCGGCGCAAGCATGATATTAACATTGTAGCCCACTGCCTCATAAGCTACGGCAGCGCCGACTTTTTGCGCAAGATTCGAATCCCAGGAGGATGCCAAGGCCATATTGTCCGGAAAGGCGGTGGCTCTTTCTGCCGCTCTTCTGCTCAGTCTTACCCCTGCCGTTCCATCCGCCAGAGTCAGAGACGGCACTCCGAACTGAGGAAAAGGAACAGTTCTTCCTGCTATTCCGGCATTGGTGGGAGGAAACAAATCCCTCTTTAATCCCACAACGCATTGGGCCTTTTCTTCCAAAGACATTTTTGCAAGAATTTCTCTTGCCTGCCCTGATTTACCGTTTACAATCGGCTCTGCCGCCATTAAATTACAGGCGGCCGACAAATATACAAATAGAAGCAAAATTTTTCTCATGCATTAAATACACAATTTAGATATTATAACCCTGAAATATCGCTTTTTTTGTCGGGGTAAAAGTAATGATTTAGTGTATAAATATACATTAAGTGCTAAAAATAACATAAAAAAACCATTAACTTTCAAATATGAATCATCTCAAAAAATTGATTGCGGTACTGTCGATTGTATTATTTTCGACTGCTTTTGCTTACGCGCAAGAGATTTCTGTAGATTACAAGAATGTCAAACTCAGCACTGTCTTTGAGGACATTCGCAGCAAATCAGGCTATAATTTCATCTACAACAACTCTTTGGTCGATGTAAATGCACTTGTTACCGTTTCCGCCAAAGGCAGCGTCCCCACTGTTCTTGACCTTGTGCTTAAGAATCTTGCCATCGATTACAAAATCGTTGACAATCAGATTATATTAAGCCCTTCGGAGAAAACCAAAAAAGATGAGGCCGTAAAAACAAAAACCGTGGTTTCCGGATTGATAACCGACGACGACAACCTCCCCGTGGCAGGCGTCTTTGTTCAGGAAAAGGGAACACAAAATGCCGTCATGTCCGATTTGGACGGCAAATATTCGATATCCGCAGCCCCGGGTTCCGTGATTCTGTTTTCTTGTCTCGGTTTCAAGGAAATCGAAAAAACTGTTCCTTCGACCAACTCGAAAATAGATGTCCGGATGGCCTCCGATATCAATTATCTGGACGAAGTGGTGGTGGTCGGCTACGGCACGCAGAAAAGAGCGAATCTGACCGGCGCAGTATCCACCATCAACTTTAGCGAAGGACTTGACTCCAGGCCCATAACATCCACCTCAACGGCTTTGGGCGGCTTGGCCCCCGGTCTTGCCGTAACCCAAACTTCCGGAAAGCCAGGCAGCGATGGTGCGACTCTGCGAATACGCGGAAACACAACCCTCAATACAAACAGCCCTTTAGTGCTTGTCGATGGCGTGGAATATTCCATGGATAATGTCAATCCGCAGGATATTGAATCCATCACCGTTTTGAAAGACGCATCCTCAACCGCCATCTATGGCAGCCGCGCGGCCAACGGAGTTATTCTTGTCACCACCAAATTAGGAAAATCGGGGAAGACAAATGTTACCTATAATTGCAATATGAGTATGCAATTGCCGGATATCGGCGGCCTTGCCTATGTTACAGACTATGCGGAATCCATGAGACTGGTAAATGAAGGCTGTGACAATCTCGGTCTGCCGCATGCATATTCGGACCAAACCATTGAATTGTGGGAATACGCCAAACTGCATCCCAATGAGTTTAATGCTTATGGAGTAGAGAACAGAATAGCCTACCCGAATACAGACTGGTTTGCAGAACTTTTCCAACCCGGACTCCTGCAAAAGCATAACGTCTCGGTATCCGGAGGCAATGAAAAAGTAAGAAGCTATATATCTATAGGATACCTCGACAATCAGGGCGTAATGAGCCATCACGGCCTGGACAGCAGTACACAAAAGGTGGACCTCCGGACAAATGTCGAAGTAAACATTACCGACTGGCTGAGCGGCGGCATGAGATTTTTCGGAGAGCGCCAGGACTATGGCATGGCGAATACCGCCAGCGGATTCCAATACCTGAAAATAACAGTTCCCGGAATATATCCCGGCTCTAAAAACAAATGGGGCTATATAGCCACTGATGAGGAAAACCAGAATGCCAATAATATCTTCAAGAATATGGCGGACAGGGATGGAAAGGACTATAATTACAGGGCCTCGGCAACAGCCTATCTCAAAGCTAAAATCCTTGAGAGTCTCAACTTTGAAGTTAATTTAAATCATAACACCAACTTCGGATATGTACACGAGTATTCCGTGTCCAACAATACTTGGAACTATGTGACAAATACTCTTCAGGCCGATACCCCGCTCACTACCGCTTATAATAAAATAAGCATTTCCAACAGTTACAGGACAAACGGAGAGGCAATTTTGAGATATGGCGACACCTTCGGCAAACACGAAGTAGCTGCATTGGGCGGATTTTCTGCCAGTCACCATATAGCCCCGTTCCATTCCGTGAGCAAACAGGGCAAGAGCGATTGGGGCATAACCGAAATGTCGGCTTACACCACCCTTTTAGGGTCCGACAGCGGCAATTCCGACTGGGGGCTGCTTTCGGGGTTCGGCAGAATCAATTATGCTTACGACAGCAAATACTTGTTTGAAGCAAATCTCAGGTACGATGGTTCCTCCCGTTTTTCACCTGAATCCCGATGGGGCCTTTTCCCTTCATTTTCGGCAGGCTGGAGAATCGGCGAGGAAAAGTGGATGCAGAGTACAAAATCCTGGCTTGATGAACTCAAGCTTCGCGCATCCTGGGGTGTCGCAGGAAACAACAACTCCGGCAACTATGCCTGGCAGAGCACCTTCTCGAGCGTAAATGTTGTTTCCGGCGGAGCAGAAACCCCCGGCTTAATCGTCACCGCTCTCGGCAACAGGAACCTTGAATGGGAGACAACCAAAACCGCAGATATAGGACTTGATTTCGCATTCTTGAATTCCCGCCTTACCGGAGAAATTGACGGCTATGTGAGGAACACCACCGGAATTCTCTTCCGTCCTTCCATATATATGACAATGGGTGATGTAGCCTCTCCTTACGAAAACCTCGCATCGGTGCAGAACAAGGGCCTCGAATTGGGCATTAAATGGCGCGACGGCATAGGCAATGATTTCAGTTATTCGATCGGCCTCAACCTTGCATACAACATTACCACCGTTCTTAAATACAAAGGAAAGTTGATTAAAGAATGGACTACGGACGAAGACGGCAACAAAATATATATAAACAATATGGCGGATGTCGCTCAAAGCGGATTCGGCGGTTATATTCTGGACGGCCACATTCTCGGAGACCAATATCTTTATCAGTTATACAGAGGTACGGGAAAAGGCTATTCGGGCGAGGGAGAGGTAGATATAAATGCCGGCCCTGTGGATGGCATGATAAGAACAGAGGAGGATATGCAATGGGTAATAGCAATGATAACGTCCGGTTACACATTCCGAGGCGGTCAGCCCATTTCGAAAAACACTTTTTATTATGGTGACTTCATATACGCCGACCTGGATGGGGATGGAGATTATGGAGATGATGATGACCGCAAATTCACAGGACACAGCAACACCCCGAAATACACTATGGGCTTGAATCTCGGCTGCAGATGGAAGAGCTTTGACTTCTCTGCTTTGCTGACAGGCGCTTTCGATTTCTACCTTAACTGGAACACCAGTGTCTATAATACCTCTTTGGTAAATCTTGCGCAGTCTATCTCCCGCAGAATTGCTGACGACCACTATTTCTACAATCCAACGGGAGACCCCGCCGAGAATAATATCAATGGCACTTACCCAAGATTGACTTTCAATAAAAGCTTCAATGACGAGCTTTCCGACTTCTACCACTATCGCGGAGATTATGTAAAGTTGAAGAGCATACAATTGGGATACTCTCTTCCAAAAGAGTTTGCAGAGAAGATAAAGACAGATGCGCTCAGAATTTTTATTTCGGGAGAAAATCTGTTTACAATAACCGGATACCCCGGCCTTGACCCCGAAATAGGCACAAGCGTAGGTTATCCGCTTATGAGAACAATTTGCGGAGGCATTCAGTTGACTTTCTAAAATACAGGAAATATGAAAAAGTACTTTATATATTTTATTTTAAGCTTGGTTTTATACTCTTGCACCGGCCTTCTGGACACAAATCCGAGGAACCAAATCACAGACGGCAATATGTGGAAAACCGCATCTCTGTCAAAGGCGGGCATGGATGGCCTTATGTATCCTTTTATGAGAAGGACCGACCGCATAAATCCGGTGATTGAATACAGTGGAAGAGTAGGACTCAACCGCATAGGAATCGAGGGCATGGGATACACCAGCGTGCTTGACGGAAATGTGGATTTTCTTAAGAGCGCTACAAAGTATGCGTCCGGTCCGGAAAATACCGCGGAATGGAAAAGCATGTTCACCGTCATTCAGGCATGTAATAAAGCCATTACGCGGCTTAAAAAAGAGGTTGTCGGCGAAAAGCTTTATAATCAGTATATCTGCGAAGCCAGAATGATTAGAGCATACTGTTACAGCAGACTGAATATGGTGTTCGGAATGGTGCCGATTTACCTTGAAGAAGTCAACAACGAGGATTGCACGAAAACGCAGAGCAGCTGGGACGAGGTATGGGACATGGTGATAAAGGAATGCACTGCATGTTTGGAAAATCCTGACTTCCAAACAAACAATTTTACCGGGGAAAGACTTTACAAACCATCCAAGGGCATGGCGTATGCCGTGCGGGGCAACGCTTATATGTGGCTCGCAGCCAATATGAATTCCGAAATCGGAGAAGGAGGCGAAAACATATCGGATGCCGAAGTAAAAGCATATTACACTCTTGCCGCCGCAGATTTCGCCAAAGTGAAAGAATGCGGTTTCGGCCTGTGGGCAGGCAAGTGGGAGGACCTCTTTCTTACCGCCAACGAGCATAATTCAGAAATGATATTTCCTCTCGAATTCGGCGAAACATTCGGATATACATCGACTTGGAATTGGATTATAGGCAGCAGGACAAATCTGAATGCCTGGAACAGAATTGTGCCGAACACCGATTTTGTGGATGATTTCCAATGGGCGGACGGCAGTGAATTCGATTGGGCTCAGATATTCCCCGATTGGAACACCCTAAAAGATTACCAAAGAGAGGTATTCTTCTTGAGAGACAGCCTGGAAACCTTCCACAATATCTTTGTCTCCGCTCCGGTGGATGAAAAGGGGAATAAAATAGCTCCGGAAAAGGTCATTACCATGGAGGCCCAAAGAGAAAAGGTGATAGGCAGAGTCGGACAGGATATATACGACACTTATTATATAGATTTGGGTAATGAGGCAAAGCTCAGAACGGCTTATGACACACGCGACCCCCGTTTGGACAAGATGGTAATCACCCCATACAAGCAATACCGCCTGTTTTTTGCGGATACCCCTCTGATGTATCAGTTGAGATGGCCGAGATTCAAGCGGCAGGACGATGTTGAAGATTCCGACATCTGGCTGGAATTATCAGCCAATATGGTTTACTCCTGGTACAAATATCTTGTTACGGATGGAAGTGTTCTAACCCGTGGAATGGACTCCACAGACTGGCCCATTATCAGATATACTCAGATTCAGCTGATGTGGGCCGAGGCTCTGGTACAGACCGGCAAAACTGCGGAAGCGCTGGTGCTGCTCAACGAAATCCGAAGCCGCGCCGGAATGCCCGATGTTACCAGCACAGACCCGGCAACAGTGATGAAAGAAATTCAATACGAAACCCGTGTAGAGCTGGCTCAGGAAGGCAAAGACTTCTTCAACGAAATCCGCTGGGGAACATATTATGAGTATAAATTCCAGAGTAAGAAACTCTATGGTATTGCATCCTGCTGGGGACAAATCGGCTGGAAATCCGGATACTATTATGTAAATGGAATGTGGCCTCTCAGCGCACCTCTGTCAGAGGTGGTAAAGAATACAAACCTCAAGAGGCGTTCGAAAGGCTGGGCATATTAAGCTGCTCAATCTTTATTGCCGGAGAGGCGGAAGAATCATACCAACGTATTTCTACTTTCTTCTTTTCTCCCGGCATCAAAGAAAAATAATTATCGGAATATTCCACGGGAAGGATTTGCTTTCCGTGGATATTTTTCAGCACCACCCTGACAAGAACGGCAGGCACATCGCTTACATTCTCAAGAGACAGAAGGGCAGCGCCGCCGCTGAACTTGATGCTCTTCCTAAGCTTGGCGGCAGGCAGACTGCGTACCGCACGCAAATTGCCGGGCTCTTGTCCGAGCATATAAAAATTATCGGAAAGGACTTCCCCTTCAGGACCGCTTAGACTGAGTTTTATGTAATAAACCGGCTCGCCGGCAGGCTTTTCTACATCAAAACAAGGTATGGCGGAGTCATTCGCGCTCGAAAATTCTTTTACCTGGGTGGAGAGCAAATTGCCCCTCAGGCCATATATGTCCATTTTGGCAATAAGCCTGTCATGGTCGCCGCTGCATAGATTCACCAACTCTACCTGCCCGGTGGCTGCATTATACTGGATATGCAGCGTTTCATTGGCTTTTTTACAACCGAAGAACGCTCCGGTAGGTTCAAAGAAATAGTCGTAGGTGTTCCATACCAAAGAGGGCCAGGCCGGATGAGACATCCATAGCAGCATCCCCATTCCGCCTGACGAATTGGAGGACTCGAAGATAGCCCTGTATCCCTCATAATTCAACCATTGGGCAAGATAGCAGAATTCTTCCGCCGAATGGATTTCACCGAATGCATCCTCAAGAATTTTATTGTATTTCACTGCATTCTGAGCGCCGACCTCCGTAAAATCATGCTTGCCCCACATCTCTCCCTGAGGCCATAAATCTTCTTCAGGCATCATCCTGCGCAGGCCTTCTATTGTAGGCACATTCGGCATTCCCCTCTCGGAATGGAACTTGCCGCTCTGAGCGCTGAAATAATACTCGCTTGTTCTGGCATCATAAGGCCCCCTTCCGCTTACGGGACCATCGGCGGAGCTCGATATATACAGCATTTCCGGATGGAAAACCTCCACAACCTCTGTCCGCAAAGATTTGTCCAGCGATTCAGGTGGATATCCTTCATTGCGCCCGCAATACATCAAAATGCAGGGGTGACGGCGGATTTTTGAAACATAATCTTTGGCATTGGCTATAAACATCGCTTCATCATCGGGGTTCGGGCCATCCCCGGGATTGGCAAGCCAGAAGTCCTGCCATACCATAATTCCGTTCCTGTCGCAGGCATCATAGAATTCCTTGTCTCCGATTTGCCCCACCCAATTGCGAATGATATTCATATTCATCAAGCGGTGATAGCGTACAGCGGTTTCGTATTGCTCCTTGCTATAATATAGATTTTGCTGCGAAAAGCCCCAGTTGCCGCCATTGGGAATGAATCTGCGGCCATTGACATAGAGTTTTAGAACATCGTTTTCGAGGCTCCATTTTACCTCGCGGATTCCTGCCTTGAAATGCAGGGAGTCCGAGAACTCTCCTCCGGTTTTTATTATAAAGCCGGCATCATAGAGATTGGGCTCTCCATATCCGTTGGGCCACCACAGATTCACGGAAACGTCTTTGAGCTGCGGGAATTCCTGCGGCGAAAAGCTCACAAGACCGCTCCCTTCAACGATTTTGGAGAAGCGTATGTCTCCAATCCAGCCTTCCAGCTCAACTTTCTCTTCCGAATCATTCCTGACCATCACCGAGGCCTTGATGCTGGCACGGCCGTCCCCGCCTATGCTCGAAACCAAAAGCGGGTCGGACAATTCAGCAGCCCCTTTCTCCACCAAGCTCACATCATTCCAAATACCGCAATTGCGGCCTCTAACCGTTGTTATCCAATCCCAGCCGATGCTGGCATGGAAGGTGGGATTATCGGCACCCAATATTCCGCCGTTGTATCCTGTCCAATGAGATGTCTTCTCTTTTACGGCTCCCGGATTGGCATTCCGTTTAACCAGCACGGCAAGAGCATTGCGCCCTGTTTTTATAAGAGGGGTTACATCCTCGTGAGCGCGAATGAACGCCCCGTTGATGTCATCGAGGCGGTGCCCGTTGAAATACACCTCCGCCTTCCAATTGATGCCGTCAAAATCAATGTAATACTTTTTGCCCTCGGTTTTTCCGGCAAAATCAAATTCTTTCCTATACCAGAAATCGCTGTTGAAGAAAGATTCCGAAATCTGTGCTATATTGTCTCCGAAATCCGGGTCAGGCACTGCGCCTGCCAGAACATAACTCATAAGCGTGGTTGCGGGAACAGTCGCAGGGAACCATTCGCTGTCATCAAATCCCACCGCAGACAATTCTTCTCCGACGGCGGACACCTCCGAGGCCCGGCAAAGTTTCCAGCCGCCCTCCTCGGTCTTCTCTGTCTTCTTCCGCCCGAACACCTCAAGTTCAGTCATGGAAAATCTTTCCCCGTCCGGAGCCCCCTTCATCAAAACCCTTACATAACGGCATCGGCAATTATATTCAATGGAATCTTCTGCAAGCGAGCCGATTGTTTTCCATCGCTGTCCGTTTTTCGACACTTGGACGGCGGCCTCCGCAGGCCTGGAAATCCAATGCAATTTTACACCGCGGATTTTCTGCACCGAGCCAAGGTCCGCCATCACCCATTCATCCTCACAACCTTCGCTCATCCAAACGCTCCTGAAATGCTCGGACGGCAGAAGTCCGTTCAACTTGACGCCGCCATTATAAAACTCGACGCTCTTGACCCTCCACCTGCCCTCATGAGGGAATGTAAGGGAAATCCTCAAACCGCCGTTTGCGGCATTGCGCTCAACGGGAACAGTCGTTGTGAAGTTCTCCCCTCCTCTGCCGTGTTTCAAAGCCTGCTGGTAAAGCACCACGGCTTCATCGGCATTGACCTCATATCCGTGAAAGATATACTCCAGCCAACCGTCTGTGCCGTTCAATATATTGCGTGACATCACATCTCCGTTGAGCGTATTCTCACGCTCCACGCGGCCGACAGGTCCCTCTGATGAATTGAGTTCAAGGAATACGGGCCCGCGATAATCCACTATGCCGTCGGTGAGCAATTGTGCGGTGAGATTATGGTCGTAAGAAGATGAAGCTGAAGATGTTCTGTTAAGGGCGACATTTGAAACGGGCTCTTTCGAACACGCTGCTGCAGCGGCAAGAAAAATGGCTATTTTAAGGAGTCTCATAATTCGAATACACGAATATAAATAAATCCCCCGAAAAGCGTAAGGATTTTTCAGGGAACTGAGGAATTATTGTGTATTATTATTTGTATGCTGTATTTGTATATACATTAAAAATATCAATAACATCTTATTTATTATGAAAAAAGATTACATTTCGCCTGAGTTGGCAATCTGGAAAATGACAAGCTCAGTGAACATTATGCAGCTTTCAGGAACTGCAACAGCGCCGGGTGTCGGTGAGGATTCCGTTGACGTAAATTTCCAAAATTATTAATGTCCAACACGAAAAAACGATTTATCATGAAAAAAGTCATAGCACTATTAGCCCTCTCGGCAATAATTTTTTCCTGCAGCAAGCAGGAGGAGCAGTTGGAAGTGAATGAAGACGGCAAGCAAATCATCACCGCCACAGTCAATGTAGCAACAAAAGTAGCCTATTCGGAAAATACTCCGGGCGGAGGCGCCGGTCTTGGTTCGGTTTGGGAAGAAGGAGACTCCTTCAAGGCCATTCAAGACGGCGCGAAGGTTGTAACATTCAATCTCGTTTCCGGCGCCGGTTCAACTTCCGCCACTTTTCAAGCAACAACAGAAGGAGCAACATCGTTAACCGCATGGGTGGCGGTTCTTGGCGGCGGAGCAAGGCAAAACGGCAACGTAATTGAATGCCCCTATAAACTGCAGTCCGGCACCCTGGCAGGGCTCAGCAATTTCAACTATGTGAAAGCCAACGGCTCAGGCCTTACCCCCAACTTTGATTTCGAAAACGGGGAGAAGCTCTCTTATATTATGAGAATAAAAATGCCCGCCGGAATCAAATACATCGAATTCACTCCAAGCGCCTGGGGCAAAGTCACCGCAAGCGAAGTGACGAACGTGTGGTACAATGGCAGCGACCAGAATGATTATACAGTAGATAACTTTGCAAGCATCACTTTAGACAGCCCTACTACAGATGGTCAAATAATCTATCTTGCAATTCCCCCCATCAACTACGACCGGACTCTCAGCACATACGCTAGCGGCGAGCAGAACGGCAATCTCAAGGCGGCTATAGTAATAACCATTATGAATGATGTTTCCGCCAATGCGACCAAATCTCTCGGAGCCATTTTAGAGACGAACATGACCGGCAAGGGAGGACTTATCGGCACTTTCGATATGAGCACAAAACCGCTTCTTGACAGACCGAAACCCTCGGATGCCGTTACTTTCAACACAACGAACGTTTCAGTAGAGTACTCCGGAAGGAAACAGGCGGCAAGTAATTTGTCAACACACTGGGCGCCATTTAACCTTGGAGCAAGCAAAAGCTCAGAAAAAGGCGGATATTACTCTTATGGGGAGTCATTCTCCAAAGCTACGCCTGCTGATTTCACTTTCGTGAAATATACGATGCGTCACAATCCTAAGGGAGGAACTTTTCGTGATGATGTTATGACACCTGTTGCGACCAAAGTAGTGAATAATGCAGACAATGGAGAATGGTATACCGTAGCTTCATCGAGATACGATGCTGCAAGAGTAAACTGGGGCAAGGATTGGAGAATGCCTCGAATAGTTGAAGCTTTAGGCTTGGCCACCAAATTTACAAAAACACAAACAAATGTGGATGGACAAGCCGGTATTAAAGTCACCTATAACACAAATGAATTATTCTTCCCCTTTTCGGGATACTATAAAGAGGGAACAGCATCAGATCAGGATTATGTTGAGTTTTGGACAGCGGACAAAATCAACCGCACATATAACGAAGCCGGATGGAACCAGGCTTACTGCGGTTGGTTTAACGCAGGTTCTGGTGGCACTGGCATGAGAGTTAATCATTATTACGGATTGGTTATTCGTCCGGTTCTCGCTTCATCTGTAATCGAGTAATCTCTGAATGAACTGCAGAATCTCGTTGCTTATATTTTTACTGATTTGTGTGAACATTTGTGCCTCGGCGCAAATGTTCACATTGTCTTCTCCCAACGGCTCCATTACAGCTGCATTCAATTTGGATGAAGGAGGGACACCCACATATCAAATGTCCGCATTCGGCACTCCGATAATCAATAAATCAAAACTCGGATTTTTAATGCGAGGGGAAACCCGCCCCACCGCACGTTCAATATCGGATGAAGGCATAGTAAAATACGACAAAAGGCCTCCTTTCTCTCTGTATAATGGGCTGAGCCTTGCGGGAGAAGTCGAGCGGGAGTCCTTTCAAGAGGTATGGAGCCCTGTATGGGGTGAAGAGTCCGAAATAGAGAACAAGTACAACTCTCTGCTGATACCTCTTAAAGGGGATAACGGCAAGGCCAAAATGAATATAAGATTCCGACTTTTCGACACCGGACTTGCTTTCCGTTATGAATTCCCCGAGGAGCAGGAGCGCAGTTATATCTGCGTAATTGAAGAGATGACCGAATTCAATATGGCGGGCGATTGCGAATCATGGTGGATTCCCGGAGATTTCGACTCTCAGGAATATGATTATTCCCATTGCAAATTATCTGAAATCTCCTCCAAATTTGTTCAGGGACTCCGCCCTCATAAGGCCTCCATCTTGTTCAGCACAAGCGGAATTCAAACCCCTCTGCTGCTTAAGACTCCGGAAGGTCTCTATGTGAATATTCACGAAGCGGCTCTTATAGACTTCCCCTGCATGTATCTTGAGGCGGATTGCGCCAATCACAGCCTGCGCTCTTATCTGACACCCGACGGCGAAGGTTATAAAGGGCGCATTCAGACCCCTTTCTGCACCCCGTGGCGTTCAATTGAGGTAAGTGAAAAAGCAACAGAGATGCTCGCTTCGCGACAGATATTGAATCTCAACGAGCCCTGTGTTCTTGATGACGTCACTTGGATTCGTCCTGTAAAGTATATAGGCGTATGGTGGGAGATGATAGCCGGAGCAAGCAAATGGTCATATACAGATGATTTTAAATCGGTAAGACTCGGACAGACCGATTATGCCGGGGCAAAACCTCACGGCAAACACGGAGCCACCAACGAGAATGTCCGTAAATACATCGATTTCGCAGCCGACAATGGCTTTGACGCTGTTCTCGTGGAAGGATGGAATATCGGCTGGGAGGATTGGTACGGCTGCAACAAAGAATATGTCTTTGATTTCGTAACCCCCTACCCCGATTTTGATATCAAAGCTCTTAATGAATACGCCCATTCGCGAGGGGTTAAATTGATGATGCATCACGAAACCTCATCCAGTCCGAGAAATTACGAGCGTCATCTCAAAGCGGCATATGAACTCATGAACCGCTATGGTTATGACTGCGTAAAATCCGGATATGTCGGAGATATTCTCCCTGAAGGCATGAATCACTCCAATCAATGGATGGTGAATCATTACCTGTATTGTATAAAAGAGGCCGCCAAGCATCGTATAATGGTTAATGCTCACGAGGCGGTACGTCCGACAGGCCTCTGCCGCACATGGCCGAATCTCATATGCAATGAATCGGCATTAGGTTCGGAATATCATGCGATAGGAGGCATAGAACCGGGACACACCGCTATTCTGCCGTTTACGAGACTCAAAGGAGGCCCTATGGACTACACGCCCGGATTGTTTGAACAGGACCTGAAAAGTTGGTGCGGAAATGACAATTGGGTGAATTCTACGATTTGCGGCCAGCTCGCGCTGTATGTCACCATGTCTTCTCCGCTTCAGATGGCGGCGGATACACCCGAACACTATTCAAAGCATATGGATGCTTTCCAATTCATCAAAGACGTAGCCCTCGACTGGAAAGAGAGCAGATATCTTTTTGCCGAGCCCGGCCGGTATATCATTGTCGCCCGTAAGGCGAAAGATTCAGGCAGATGGTTTATAGGAGGCGTAACCGATGGTCAGGCGCGTGAGTTCGACATACCTCTCGATTACATTGGCGAGGGCAAACACACAGCCAAAATTTATGCCGACGGACCGAATGCTCATTATCGCACTAATGCCAAATCATACACGATAAGTGAAAAGGAGGTCACTGCCCGCAGCAGCATCAAAGTCAGAATGGCTCCGGGAGGAGGCTTTGCAATCTCAATAAACTGATTTAAGAATAAAACACACTTTAACAATCAATATCAATCATGAAAAAAATTCTAACATTATTCGCCATTTTCGCTCTTGCGCTCGCATGCGATAAAATAGGAAAAGAGCCGGAGAAGCCGGATGTTCCGGATGTTCCCGAAGAAACCGATTTGATAATCACCGCTACGGCCATCACGCCTGGCAACACGACCTGGCAGGCAGGCAATACATTCATTGCGCTTCTGGACGGCAAGAAGGAAGTCGAGTTTACTCTGAAATCCGGTGAAGGCCAAACAGAAGGCGTATTCGAGGCCAAGTTGGAAAAAGACGGGGCCGCAGACACCACCAAATGGTTCGCATTCCTTGGCAAAGGGGAAAAAGTAGTTAAAGAAGCAGATGACCCCGAAGGCACCAAGGCAAAAAGCAAAGGGACTATTACAATACCCGACCCTGACTACGAATTTCATTGCTCGTTTATGGGACAGGAAGGATGCCTTGGAAAAATCAATAATTTCAACTTCTCAAAAGCCAAAGGAGACGGTCTGACACCTGTTTTCGATTTCAGCCAGGGCGAGAAACTCACATATATTCTCGAAGTTATAGTTCCGGCAGGCATCAAGTGCATAGAATACACTCCTTCTGCATCTTATGTGGTGGATACCTCCGAAGTCAGCACCATGCACTGGTTCAACAAGAATGACGAAAACGATTATTCTGCCAAAAACACCTCAACCATCACTCTTGAAACCCCGTCAAAGGCAGGAGATGTGGTTTATATTGCTGTTCCCGCCATTAATTACAGCCGGACACTCGACACATTCAATAACGGCAAGCAAAACGGCAACCTCAAGGCGGCTGTCGTTATAACCATTATGAATGATGTTTCGGACGAGGCCACAAAATCCATAGGAACTGTGTTTGAAGAGAATCTAATCGATAAGGGAGGAGAAAAGGGCTCTGTCGATTTGTCGGAAAGCGTGCTTCTCGACAGACCGAAACCCTCGGAGGCCCTTACCTTTACCGCTGCGAATATTTCATTCGTGCATCCCTCAAGGAAACAGACGGCAAGTTCTTTGACGACAAAATGGGCGCCATACAACCTCGGTGCAAGCAAAGCTTCCGAAATAGGCGGATATTATTCATTCGGGGAATACTTCTCCAAAGCTACGCCCGCTGACTTTACTTTCGTGAATTATACGATGCGTCACAAGCCGAATGGAAAGGATAATTATGATGACGTTATGACAGGGGGACCTTCCAAAGTGGTGGATAATGCAGATAATGGAGATTGGTGGACCGTTGCTTCATCGAGATATGATGCTGCAAGAGTAAATTGGGGCTCGGCTTGGAGAATGCCTCGAATGGTTGAAGCAAAGGCTTTGATTGATGAGACGACAATTACAAGAGAAAACGCAACTGTTGATGGACAAACCGGCATCAAGTTTACCAATAGCGGAAATGAATTATTCTTCCCTCATTCCGGATTCTTTAAAGAAGGAGAAGCCAAAGAACAGGATTATGTTGAGTTTTGGACAGCAGACAAAATCAACCGCTCGCATTCCGATGCCGGATGGAACCAGGCTTATGGATTCTGGCTGAAGCTCAATGCCGATAACACCGTTAATGGAGGTGGTATAGACAGATTTTCTCATTATTGCGGATTGTGTGTCCGAGCAGTTCTCGTTTCATCCGTAATCGAATAAGCATAGCATAATCGATGAAAAAAATCAGTCTGCCGGCCATATTACTAGTTTTATTGATTTGCACAACTGTTGCTAATGCAACAGATGTCGGCAGGCTGCGTACAGAACACTTGGAATCGCCTCTTGGCATAGACAATCCTGCACCGCGCTTATCGTGGCGCTTGGAGGACTCCCGCCAAGGGGCGTTCCAGCGTTCATATCAAATACAAGTATCCTCAGACTCTCTGCATTTTACAGAGAATTTAGTTTGGGATTCGGGAAAAATATATTCCGATTCGGTGCTTGAAACTTACGCCGGTCAAGCGCTTGAGCCATTCAAGAAGTATTGGTGGAAAGTTGTTTGTGAAGACAAAGACGGACTTGCTATTGAATCTCCTCTTGCATTCTTCGAGACCGGAATGATGAGCCAAAACAATTGGAAGGGATATTGGATATCAGATGATAAAGATGAATATCACAAGCCCTCTCCATGCTTCCGTAAGGAATTCACTGTACGGGGAGCCGTCAAGGAGGCCCGCGCATATATTACAGCGGCCGGCCTTTACGAATTGCAAATCAATGGAGTGAAAGTCGGAGACCGTGTGCTTGACCCTGCATTCACAAGATTCGACCGGCGCATTCTCTATTCCACTTATGATATAAGCGGGCTTATCAATGCCGGAGACAATGCCGTAGGGGTGGAGCTCGGCAACGCTTGGTATAATCATCAGCCGGCCACTACCTGGGATTTCGACAAGGCCGCCTGGAGGGCAAGACCATCTTTCTGTATGGATATAAGGATTCGATATGCCGACGGAAGCGAAGAATCGGTATCCACCGACAACAGCTGGAAGACCTCCTCTGACGGCCCTCTGATATACAATAATATTTACACCGGCGAGCATTATGATGCAAGAAGAATACGGCAAGGCTGGTCGAAAGCCGGATATGATGACTCTCTCTGGTCTTCCGCCATCTTAAAGAGTTGCCCCTCTGCCGTCATCTCTTCTCAGGCAATGACTCCTATTAGGGAAGGCAGGGAAATCGAGCCTGTCGGAATCAATAAAATACGGCCCAACAGATGGGTGTTCGACTTCGGAACCAATATCGCAGGCAATGTACACCTCAGAATAAAGGGCGATAAAGGCGCTGTCATCAGTCTGAAATACGCGGAACGCCTTGACTCTGACGGACGGGCGGACCAGTCGAACATTGATGTTTATTATTTCGGCGACAAAAAGAACGAGCCTTTTCAAACAGACATTATAACTCTTAGCGGCGGAGAGGATGAATTCATTCCTAAATTCAGTTACAAAGGCTTCAGATACGTGGAGATTAATACAAGCGTTCCCATCGAATTTACAGCCGGTAATTTGAAAGCTGTGACCGTAAACAGCGATGTGCCTCAATCAGGAAAGCTTTCGTGCTCGTCCGAACTGATTAATTCAATTCACAAGGCCGCCAGGAATTCATATCTTTCCAACCTGATGGGTTATCCCACCGACTGCCCTCAAAGAGAAAAAAACGGCTGGACGGGAGATGCCCATATTGCAATACAGACGGGCCTTTATAATTTTGATGCAATCACAGTTTACGAAAAATGGCTCGCTGACCATAGGGATGAGCAACAGCCGAACGGAGTGCTGCCGGACATTATACCGACCTGCGGCTGGGGATATTGGGATACCGCCGGAAACGGCAACGGTCTTGATTGGACCAGCACGATTGCGCTGATTCCCTGGAACCTTTATCTTTTCTACGGTGATGCCAAGCCCCTTCACGACTGTTACGACAATATCCGGCGCTATGTGGATTATGCGCTCACAACCTGCAGGGACGGGCTCACATCCTGGGGACGCGGAGACTGGGTGCCCGTAAGCAAGCGTTCCGATAAAACACTTATACAGTCTTGCTTCCTGTATAATAACCTCATAATCCTTTGCAAGGCCGCAGAGATGTTCGGCTATGCTGAGGATGCCGCAAAATATTCTCAAATAGCGGCGGTTACAAAGGATGCCATCAATTCCAAATTCCTGAACAAGGAAACAGGCGTTTATGCCGAGGGCATGCAAACAGATCAAAGCGTTCCGCTGACTATGGGGGTGGTGCCTGCGGAGTATAAAGCTGCAGTCGTGGAAGCGCTTGTAAAGAGGGTTGCGGAAGACAATTATCATGTCAATGCCGGAGTGCACGGCGCAAAGGCGGTACTCAATGCTTTAAGCGAAAACGGGCGAGCGGACCTGGCATACAGAATCGCTTCGCAAAAGGATTATCCTTCATGGGGCTGGTGGATAGAGAATGGCCGCACAGCTTTGGTGGAGAATTGGAAAACAGATGCGCCCCGCGACAATTCCGACAATCATATAATGTTCGGAGATATTGCGGCATGGTTCTACAGGAGCTTGGGAGGTATTAACCCCGACCCTCAGAATCCGGGATTCAAACATATAATCCTGAGGCCGTTCTTTCCTAAAGATTTGAGCCGTTTCGAGTGCTCGTATGATTCTCTTTACGGAATTATCTCCTCAAGCTGGCAGCGGCGCGGAAGGAATATCGAATATAAAGTCACGATTCCCTGCAGCTGCTCCGCCACTCTGATACATACTGACGGCAGCAGCGAGAAACTTTCTTCCGGAAGCTACAAGTTTATCTTCAAACGATAACTTCCTTTATCTTCAATGCGATTTGCCTTGAGGGTGATACGATAAAGAGTATCGCCGAAAGCCTTGCTTATTCCTGTCCCTGCGAGCGGAATCGCTTCGATACGGGCTTTGAAAGTCCCGGAATCGTAATTGAGACTGAGTCCGGCATTCAGCTTGATTTTGCCTTGGCTCAAGATAAGCGGCTCTCCGGCAACAAGGAAATTAAGCTCATTTGGCTTTGATGCTCCTGAAATCTCGAAACTGTCATTAATCTCAAGTTCTCCGTTTTTGGCAAGCTTGTAAGTGCGCTTCCAGGATTTCACATTTGCCGAATCGGGATAAGCGCCTGCAATATCCGCAGTAAAGGTTCTTGTCTTCTTGTCCGCTTTGGTTCCGACCGCTTTGTATTCACTCCCATATGCCTGAGCACATCCGTTCACTTGAGGCAGATTATGGTAGTCGCTGCTCATATTCCAGATTTTGTAGCGCAGGGTATTGTCGAAGGTGCTCTTGTTATAAGTGCCCGACCCCGCATCCACCAGAACAGGCTGCGAATCATAGAAATATATGCAGGAGCCCACATCATTATGATTGTGACGCTCTTTGTTATGGCCTCCCTTGGCTGCCAGATAGCCTTTGCCGGAACGGATATACAAGAGTTCCGTATTCGGATATGATACAAAATCGTAGGGTTTGAATCCGCTGTCTTTTATATCCTTAATCTCCAAGGCGGCTTTCAGGTTTTCCATAGATACATAGAAAATAGACCAATCGGCTCCAATGGGATTATACTTGTTCCTGGCATTGTAATTCACGGCATAATCCATCATCACCTTGCTGCCCACCGCCTTTCCGTAACGATAAATAGCTGCAATTCCGGGAGAGGTTGTGGGCTTTGCATCGGCAAAGTTGGCCTGCCATTTCCCGCTTATATTTGCATTGACTATGTATTCGCCGAATTTCCTGATGAGCGGCTCGTTCCAGACCGTAAGCTTCCCTCCGGTAATCATCTCCAAGCATTGCAGATAGTTCAGGAGATTCCCCGCCGATTTGTACCAATATAAAGTCCCCTCATCGCAGGCTCCGTCCGGCATCAGACTGGATATATATTTATCGACCGAGCGCATGGACTTGTCTATAAAGGCGCAAAGCGCATCGCGGTCATTCTCTATGAGCATAAAGCATAGAATCGCATTGGAGTTGCACCAGGGATTCCAATTATTGGGAGTTATGTTCGGACGGAAACCCATCCAATCGAAATCGTCTCTCTGCATATATGGTTCAAGCTCGCGGCGGCGGATTTCGTATTCCAAACGGGAGGAGATGGCAGGGTCGTGGAGGTCGAATTCTTTATGGAAAAAATAATAGGCCCAGGATAGCATTTGAGCATGATCTCCCTGAAACAGAGTCAATATATTTTCTCTATAATCGGGTATGGGGCTCTTTACCTTCTGAAACTTGTAAAGATGGTCCGAGACCGCCCAAGAAGTGCTTTCGCAAAAATGGAAGACTCCGTTCATGATGTCATCAATAAAGCGGCCTTTGCCTTCGGCAAGTTCCGCCACCATCAAAGAACTCAGCGCCTCGGTATTCTTTGCCATTCTGTCTTCCTGAGCATGTCTGTTGCCGGACCTGTTATATTCCAAATAATCCGTTGCCCTGAGAACCAGCCAATCAAAATCAAGATGTTTCTCTCCGAGCGCAATTAATTGAGGCTTGTATTCGCCGAGCATCGCGTCCCATCCGGCTCTGTCGGAATATGACGGATAAGGCACCCACTTTTGGTTCATCACCAAAGACTCTTTCAAATCACATTTTGAGGCAGCCTTGCTGAGCATTCCTCCATCTTCATAACGGCTTCCGGCCGCAAAGCCTCGGAAATCTCTCATCAGCACTTTGGAACTGTAAACCACCTTCCTGCCGTTAGGCATTTTATGGGTGGCCACTATCTCCCAATCTTTCTCCTTTGCAGGGTCCCCGCTCGGGGCTTTCACGCTCCAAAACGCATCAACCTTGGCTTTATATACCCTGCTTCCTCCGTAGGGGGCGCCAAAAATATCCACCATGAATGCAGCGCTTGCCGCATCGAAAAACGGCTCTTTAGTCTGCGTCATGGGAGTCTCCACCCCGTTCTGAACGAATTTCACTTCCCAATCCGGTGTTCCGTCCCAAATGCGTACCACAAAATGACCTTTGAGCTCCTCCGGCCAGCTATAAACATTTGTACGCTTCGGCTCGCCCGCCACGCCGGAGTTCGGTGTATCGGGGCCGTATGAGTCGTTGCCGCTGTAAACCCGCATTTGAAAGCGGAAGTCCTCGTTGGTCGCTTTATTATACTGCTCGGCAAGGGCGGCGCCTTCAAAGCAGAGAACGCCATAACCGAGAGGAGCGCCGTTCGGAGCCAGATTGCTGAGCCACCATGAGCCTCCTATGCTTTGGATATTATGCTCCCAGATACCGTCATAAAACACATTGTTCAAATTGTGTTCGTGACCGGAAAGGACATGAGCCTCGGCAAATTCTTTCAAAAGAGTCTTTACTTCATCTTTATATGCGAATCTGCCGTACAAGGGGGAATGAACGCAAAAGACAATAAGCTTATTCTCTTTGTCTTTCACCAAAGACAAATCCTGCCTCAACCATTGCATCTGCCTGTCGTTAAGACCGGTTGTATAGGATATTTTTATACCGTCCCTCTGAAGACCGGTATACTGAATATCATCCATAACCACAAAATGGACACGGCCTATATCGAATGAATAATCAGTAGGACCGAAGTTGCGGACGAAATTCTCTGTCACCTCATACTTGGTATCGCCTGCGCTGCTGTCGTAATCGTGATTGCCTATGCAATAAAAGAAGGGCATTGTCTTATCGAAATACTTGATGCTTGTGAACCTGTCACGCACTTCTGCCGCACGGCTCATCACATCCCAAAGCTGGTCTCCGAGAGCGATTCCTATTACCGGACCTTTTTTAGTCCGCCTTTCCACTGACTTTTGAATGTCGGGAATACTCTCTTTGGTAAATCTCTCGAGATTCATATCATCCCGGATATGAGCATCAGCAACAGCAATCAAAGAAAAATTGTCGGAAACATGCCTGCGTGGAGTCAGGCGGAAATCCATATCGGCGGAGCCTATGTATTTGAAGAAGGCGGGACGGCCGTCCTCCCCTATCGGAATCTCATATTCTCTCGGAATAGTAAGATTTATGGTTCTTGCAAGGGAGTCCGCTGTAATAAAATATTTTCCGCCGGCATCCGTGACCGTACAGGTATAGCCGTCTGAAACCACAACCCCCTCAATCCCCTTACCGGTACAGGCATCGCTTACAATACCCGAAATCTGTAAGGAGAGTGCGAGGAGTAAAGATAACAACATGTTTACTGTAATTTGATTATTTGCCCGAGATTGTTTTTTATAACTGCCTTTCTCACCTGCTTTTCGCCCTCAACCAATTCTCCGCTGACAGGATTGACCGGATAATAGCCAAGCGCAGAGTAAATGTACCATGCGCTCATCTGCCCGCAGTCATCATTGCCGCAAAGGCCTCCCGGCTCGTTAAGATAGAATCTTTCAAAGACCTGACGGATTCTTTCCGCGGCCTTGTCCTGCCTTCCCGCCA
>FZPS01000182.1_pt173 | contig 52858 bp, 50 predicted proteins | sample 1817821 | NCBI WGS metagenome assembly FZPS01 (sample SAMEA104158645, study PRJEB21678) | metagenome | place: Germany | collected 2015-04-21 | reverse complement strand
CAACCGGAAATAAACGATCAGGTTTTGAAAAGAGTTAAGCCTTATTCTTTGGTGGTTAATGCTACGGGCTTGGGTAAAGATCGTCCTGGTTCTCCTCTTACTGATAATTGTGAATTTCCTCCTCATAGTTTAATATGGGAACTCAATTATCGGGGAGATTTAAAATTCATTCACCAGGCTTTAGCTCAAAAAGAAAAAAAGAACTTGAAAATAGAAGATGGCTGGATATACTTCCTTCATGGCTGGACCCAGGTAATAGCGCAAGTTTTCCACATTGAAATTGGCAAAGAACTTTTCCAGCGCATTGAGGAAATCTCTCAGGATTTTCGTCCCCCCCGACTTTACTGAAGAGATAATCTCTGGTCATTAATCCGGGAATAAAGAATCTTTTTCCCAGTTAGCATTAATAATGAATCTGCGGTTCATCCATCAGGAAAAGGGGGAGAGAAGAATGCGAAAAATCTGTAAATGCTGGTTAGTGGGAATGATGCTCCTTCTTTTCCTGATGACCGGTTTATCCTTTCCTCAGAGTGAAGAGCAGGTTATATTCTGGGTTCCAGTTAAAGACGTTCCAGACTTAGGAATGGTAGATTGGGGCTTGGCCAGTTTTGTGAAACGAGCTCTTCGGGAAGCAGAAGATGCTGGAGCGCAGGCAGTGATTCTGGAAATCGATACCTCAGGTGGCTGGGTGGACGCTATGCTTTTTATTAAAGACGCCATCATTTCTTCTTCCTGTCCTACTGTGGCGTTCATTAATCACCGAGCCTGGTCAGCAGGAGCCTTCATTGCCCTGGCCTGTGAAACCATCGTGTTTGCTCCTGATGCCACTATGGGAGCAGCTGAGCCACGTAGTGGTACTCCGGAAGAGATAGATAAACCTGACCCCAAAACTGTATCAGCTATTCGAGCTCAAATTGAAGCCCTGGCTGAGGCTCGAGGAAGAGATCCACTTGTTTTTGCTTCTATGGTAGATCGCAATGTTGAAATCGATGGATTGGTAAAAAAGGGAGAGCTTCTAACTCTCCGGGCTTCTCAAGCCCTGGAGTATGGGGCTGGAGATTTAATAGCCGCTAATCGGGAAGAACTATTAAGTAAATTAGGTTTAGAAGGAACAGTTCGTGAACTCTCTCCCTCCTGGTCAGAGAACCTGGCTCGATTGGTAACTAATCCGGTGGTAGTTCCTATTCTTCTTACTCTGGCTTTAGTAGGAATTTTAATGGAAATTTTAACTCCTGGTTTTGGAGTCCCGGGTATTGTTGGCCTGGTTTCGTTTTCTCTTTTTTTTGGAGGTCGCTATCTTGCCGGTTTAGCGGGGTGGGAACCTCTTATTTTCTTCTTGGCGGGAGCAACTCTTTTGATTGTGGAGCTTTTCCTGCCTGGCTTTGGAATAGCAGGAATTTCGGGGATGGGAGCATTAGCTCTATCCATTTATCTTGTTCTTCGAGAAACCAGTATTTTGTTCTGGCAGGAAGCTGTTTACCAATTATTTTTTTATGTTGCCCTTATGGGTGGAGTATTTCTGGTTCTTCTTGCTTTTCTTCCCCAAAGTCCAGTATGGCAAAGATTGGGGCTAAAGAAAGAAATAACCGGGAAAGTTTATCAAATAGAAGAAAAAAGCTCTGAACCCTCGGTAGTAGGGAAGACGGGAATAGCTAAAAGCATGCTCCGTCCTGTCGGAATAGTGGAGATTGAAGGAAAACGGTGGGATGCTATAACCGAGGGAGAATTTATCTCTCCCGGTACTAAGGTGAGAGTGGAAGGAGTGAGGGGAAATACTATAGTAGTTAAATCTGAGGAAGGAGGGTAAAAATTGCAGTTTTTAAATTATTTAGTTCCTTTGATCATTGTAATAGTGGCTCTGGTGATTTTCTTTTATTTAGTTCCGGTGGGGTTGTGGATTTCTGCTCTAGCAGCCGGAGTGAAGGTAAGTATTACTACTTTGATCGGTATGCGACTTCGGAGAGTTGAGCCGGCCTCCATTATTCTCCCTTTGGTTAAAGCTACCAAAGCTGGTCTGGATCTGGATGTAGGATTGCTGGAAGCTCATTATCTGGCGGGGGGCAATGTAGACCGGGTGGTGAATGCTTTGATTGCAGCAGAGAGAGCGGGTATTCCACTTTCTTTTGAGCGGGCTTGTGCTATCGACCTTGCCGGAAGGAATGTTCTGGAGGCGGTTCAGATGAGTGTTCTTCCCCGGGTGATTGAGACTCCTGAAGTTACAGCGGTGGCTAAAGATGGGATCGAGCTCAAAGTAAAAGCTCGAGTTACGGTTAGAGCTGACATCGATCGGCTGGTAGGAGGTGCTACTGAGGCTACGGTAATTGCCCGAGTGGGAGAAGGAATAGTTACCACTATTGGCTCTTCTGCATCTCACAAGGAAGTTCTGGAGAACCCTGATAGTATTTCTAAAACTGTTTTAGAGAAGGGGTTAGATGCCGGAACCGCTTTTGAAATTCTCTCTATCGATATTGCTGATATAGACGTAGGTCAGAATATAGGAGCTCGTCTGCAAGCCGATCAAGCTGAGGCAGATAAAAGAGTGGCTCAGGCCAAAGCAGAAGAAAGAAGAGCTATGGCTGTGGCCAGAGAACAGGAGATGAAGGCTTATACCCAAGAGATGCGAGCTAAAGTAGTGGAGGCAGAAGCAGAGATTCCTCGGGCTATAGCTCAGGCTTTAAGAGAGGGGAAATTGGGGGTTTTTGATTATTATTCTCTCCAGAATCTGCAGGCTGATACCCAGATGAGGAAGAGCTTTGGCGAGAAAGGAGAAAAGAGAGAAGATGAAAAAACCTGAACTAGCAAGTGAGAAAGGTAAAATAAAAGAGGCGAAAGATCCAGCTGGGTGGTATATGGGACATGAGCTTCTCTCCCCACCTTTATCTTTTCGCCTTCATCCTTATTTGCAGGAAATAAATCGTTATTATTTTAAAGCGAGAGATAGATTTATAATTAAATAGTTAATCAGAGGTCATATGTAATATTTTCCTCCCCTATGCTGGAGTGCTTCTTGCTCCGCCGTGATTGTTTTAGTTTTTACTTTTAATATTGGGAAGATTGTAAGGGGTGCTTCTCTTACATTGAGGAAGACGCCTTTTCTTTCTTGTAGTTTTTTATTCTTTTATATTTTTAGTCTCTTTCTTATAATCTTATACCGTAGACAATCCTATTTTTTTCTCAGGATAATCATTCTAATTTCTTAATAAGTTATACTTTTTTTTGCACTCTCTAAGCTGTATAATAAAAAGGAGGAGGGATGACTCTATGCCTAAATTAGTGAAAGAGTTTAAAGAATTTGCTAGCCGGGGAAGTATTATTGACTTAGCAGTGGGTATTGCTATAGGAAGCGCTTTTGGGGTGTTAGTTCAATCTTTGGTTTCCGATTTGATTATGCCACCTATAGGTATCCTTTTAGGAGAGATAGATTTTTCCAATCTTTTTGTGGTGTTGAAACCAGGTAACCCTCCGGGTCCTTACCTGACTCTTGCCAGCGCTAAAGAGGCTGGAGCCGTAACCGTTAACTATGGGTTATTCATCAACCATCTGGTTTCTTTTCTGATAATTGCCTTTACCTTATTTTTAGTAGTGAAAACAATTAGTCAATTCCAACACAAAGAGGAAGCCCCTCTTCCTGCTACTAAAGAATGTCCTTATTGTCATACTATCATTCCTATTCAGGCCATTCGTTGTCCTAATTGTACTTCTCAGCTATGAGAATATGGTCAATCATATTCCCCAACCACAGAAATACGCTGGCCAATATGATTGCCTTTTTCGGCTTCATCAATTATGGCTACTGCATAGTCGGCATAGCTGATGACGCTTTCGCCTTTTGAATTTACAATTAACTCTTCACCACCAAGGGTGTATTTACCTGTGCGAGGACCATCTACTCGGAAATCAGCTGCCGGACTAATATAAGTCCATCTCACATCATTTCTTTTGCGGAGCTCGTCGAGTGCTTTGGCCATACTTGAAGCAACTGGCTTGAATGCATCGGGAAAATCTTTGGTATCCATGAGTCGAATGGTATGTTCAGGGTCAACATATAAACTTCCTGCGCCACCAACAACAAGTAAACGATTCGGCTTGCCGCTGAGTATATCACAGAGGTGTTTAAGAGAAGTGCTGTGCTGAGAGAGAGTATCGGGTGTCCACGTACCAAATGCATCAATGATTACCTCACAATCCTTGATATCGTCAAAGGTCAGGTCGAACAAATCCTTCACAATGACTTTTGTGGCTTGAGGCGCCTTATCAGGATCACGGACAACCGCTGTAACCTCATGACCCCTCGACATTGCCTCCTCTACTATTAACTTGCCTGCTCTTCCCGATGCACACACAACTGCAATTTTCATAGTTCACTCCTCCTTTTAGAAATATGAGGTATTTGGGTATGCTCTCTGCAAGGATTATTTTCACTAATATTATAGTGCTTTTGTAAAATTATCAAAATAGTTCTCAGAGAATTACTGTAAAAAGAGGTGTGGTATCCAGTTTTGTTGAGCCTTTACTGGTAAATATCATCAAAAATGGAACATGCAAATTATCTTTTGGTGAGGTGGAAGACACTCCGGGGAAAATTTCTGATATTCGTCGGAGTAAGCAAAAGTATTGTATTTTGAGAATATTTGGAATGACGTTTTTTTGTAGTAGTAATGCTTTTTCCATGGTCCCCGATTAGGAGTTAATGTTCAGCATAGTAGTACTTGTTTATGAGCTAATACTTGGAGAAAAGATGCCACCAAAAAAGGAAGCTCCTGATCTAAAGAAATTTTGGTACCCGCGAGTCCTGGAGAGAGCACTTTTCACCATCCTTTCCTGTATTTTATAAGAAAGATCGTAAATCTTAGAGACTCTATAGCTTACAGATTAGTATGCGATGGTGAGTACTTATGGAAGCGTGTGTTTTAACTCTCGATCTATGGAGGTGACATTTTATGGAAGCAAAAACATCTCCTTTGGGCGACATTTCCATAGACTATTTCCAGGGAGTGTGTTGAAAAAATTTTTTAATTATGTCTGAATTGGTTGCTTTTAGTTTAAAACTGTATAATGATTACAAAGACTTGCAACTTCCTCGATGAAAAGCCTTGAAATTCCGTCATCTTTATTCCACAATGATTAAGAGCTTTTAAAAAGCTAAAAGAAAGGGGGATATGTGCTTTGGCTTTTTCTATTGGAATTGATTTGGGAGGAACTACTCTTGCTGGAGTCCTTGTGGATGAGGAACTGAATATTCTTGCTGAAGAAAAAATTCCTGTAGACAGAGAAAAGAGGGTAGAGAAAGTTATAGGGGATATGGAGCTCCTTATCCGGAATTTCAAAAAAAAGGGGAAAGGTGATTGTTTGGGAGTAGGCCTTGCTCTTCCTGGCCTTTTAGACTGGGAAAGGGGAGGTATAGTTTTTTCTGAGAACCTGAACTGGCGTAACGTGCCGGTCATCCCTCTTCTAAAAGAAAAACTATCCCTTCCTTTTTTTATGGAGCACGATGTGCGTAGCGGAGCTGTGGCAGAGGTATATTTTGGTGCTGCTCGTCCTTTTCAGGATGTTCTTTATGTAAGTGTAGGAACAGGAATTGCCGGGAGCCTGATTTGGAAACGAAATATAATCCGAGGTGCTCATGAAGCTTCTGCTGAGTTGGGACATATAGTGGTTGAGCCTAATGGTCCTCTGTGCCGATGCGGGAATATAGGATGCTTGGAAGCATTGGCCTCAGGTAGTGCTATGGAGAGAGATGCTTTCCACTTGAGCGGAAAACATGTGAAAGGAGAGGAAATTTTTGAGCGGGCGCAAGAGGGGGTTTCTCCCTATCAAGAGGTGGTTAAAAGAGCGAGTGGCTTTTTAGGCCTGGGATTATTTAATCTGGTGCAAATATTTGATCCAGAAGTTATTATCTTAGGGGGAGGAGTAGCAGAAGCGGGGGAGTGGTGGTTAGAGATGATTAGAGAGGGATATGAAAATCGGTTTTTCTGGACACCTATTATCCCTCCACTGCTTTTAGGACAATTTCGAGGTAGAGCAAGTGTTATGGGAGCGGCGGGGTTGCCCATTCTTCAAAAAAGAGGAGAATACAGTCAGTCAATTTATTGAGAGGGGGATTGCATTGACAACGAAACCGGTAATAGGATTTATTGGCTTAGGAATTATGGGAAAACCTATGAGCTACAATCTCTTGCGAGCTGGCTATCCTTTAGTGGTTTATAATCGGACTAAGGCCAAGGTAGAAGAGATGGTGAAAGAGGGAGCACAAGCAGCAAAGAATCCCAAGGAAGTGGGAGAGAAAAGTGAGGTAGTGATTACCATGCTTCCCGATTCTCCCGAAGTAGAAGAAGTGATTTTAGGAGAGAAAGGGGTATTAGAGGGAGTAGAGAGAGGGAAAATAGTAATTGATATGAGCTCTATCGACCCTCTCTCTACTCGAAAAATAGGAGAGGCTCTTTCTCTTAAAGAGGTAGAAATGCTAGATGCCCCAGTTAGTGGAGGTGAAGAAGGAGCAATCAAAGGAGAGCTTTCCATCATGGTGGGAGGTAAGAAAGAAATATTTGATAAATGCTTCCCTATTTTCCAGGTTTTAGGGAAAACTATCACCTATATGGGAGAGTTAGGAAGTGGGGAAGTGACTAAATTAGTTAATCAGATAATTGTGGCTCTAAATTTAGCTGCTCTTTCTGAGGCTTTTACCCTGGGGGCCAAAGCGGGGCTCAAAGCAGAGACTATGTATCAGGCCATAAGAGATGGAATGGCAGGAAGTAAAGTCATGGATATGAAAGTTCCCCGGTTTCAGGAAAGAGATTTTACTCCAGGGTTTAAAATTGACCTCCACCTCAAAGATTTAAAAAATGCTCTAAATACCGCCCTGAGGATGAAAGTTTCTCTTCCTTTTACTGGAGTGGTGGAACAAGTGATGGTGGCTCTCTCCGGGGAAGGAGAGGGAGAGAAAGACCACGGAGCGATAATAAAGTTTTGGGAAGAATTGAGTCAGGTAGAAGTAAAATAATTTGGTGAATGATTCTTGACTAACCGGTTATAGTCTTCTATCATTTCTCCATCAAATTATTTGGAGAGGAGCAAAAAAATGGAGAGGTACGTTTGTTTAATCTGCGGATATGTTTATGACCCTGAAGAGGGAGATCCTGATTTTGGAATAGAACCAGGTACTCCTTTTTCTCAGTTGCCAGAAGACTGGGTTTGTCCTGTTTGTGGAGCAAGTAAAGATCAATTTGAAAAAGAGTGATTTTTACTTGCTCCCTTCTACTAATTCGGCGCCTACCATAAGTCCTACTATTTCATCAGGGTTGGTTTCTTTGGTCAGGCGCTCCCCTACTTTCTCCCCCCGTCGCAAAACTACTAGGCGATGTGCTACTTGAAATACATCGTAGAGTTGGTGACTGATTATGATTACCGCTACTCCTTGAGAACTCAAAGTTCGCACCAGATCCAGTACCTTTTTCTGTTCGGTTACTCCCAGAGCAGCAGTAGGTTCATCCAGAATGAGAAGCTTGGCGTTCCAGTAGACCGAGCGAGAGATAGCCACTGATTGACGTTGTCCTCCGGAAAGGTTTTTGATTCGGTTTTTCAGAGAAGGAATTTCAATCCCCAGGTGACTTAAGACTTTTCGGGATTCTTCCATCATATACTCATGGTCTAACACTGGAATCGCTCCCAGCAGATTTTTCACCTTTTCCCTTCCCAAAAAAATGTTGGAATAAACATTGAGGTTTTCGGCCAGAGCTAAATCTTGATATAGGGTTTCGATTCCCAGCTTTATGGCATCCATGGGGTTATTGATCTTTACTTTTTCTCCCTCAAAATAGATTTCTCCCTCGTCTGGTTGGTAAACCCCGGAAACCACTTTGATTAAAGTAGATTTCCCTGCTCCGTTATCTCCTAAAAGGCCAACCACCTCTCCTGGATAAACTTCCATACTCACCCGGTTAACTGCTACTAGCCCTCCAAATCGCTTCACAATATCTTTTACCTCCAGGAGAGGAGTGTTTTTATCCGTCATTATATTCCTCCTTTCTCTACAAATTCAGGAAAAAATTGATCTATAAGAACCGCTAAAATCAAAATTACCCCTACATAGACATATTTATTATGGGTGGGTAAACCTAAATTTACCATTCCCGTTTCTAAAACTCCAATTATTAGAGTTCCAAGTAAAGAGCCTATCATGTTTCCGGTTCCTCCATATAAACTGGCTCCCCCAATTACTACTGCAGCAATGGAATCTAACATACGAGCAGCTCCGGCGTCTGCTCTCCCGGTAACAAAGCGTAAGGTGTACATCACTCCTCCTAGGGCAGCAAAAAAGGAAGAAATCATATACACTTTTATAAGATGACGGTCCACAGGGATACCAGCTCGGCGAGCAGCATCGATATTTCCCCCTATGGCATAGGTGTGCTGTCCGAAAGGGGTACGAGAGAGAATAAAGGCAAAAATCAGAATAGCCAGGAGAGAAAGCATAAAAACGTTAGGAAACAGAGGAATAAGACTTCTTATTTCTTCTCGAGCAATACCCTGGGGAGGGCTAAACCAGGTAAAACTCTGCCCCGGAAGATAATATAATAAATAACCATTGCCTATGAAACCAGCTAAGGCAGGAAGACCGGCAATAGGAACACTATTGCAAAGAATTTCTGATACACCATAAGCTATACCGTACATTCCAAAAGTAGCAATAAAAGGAGGAACTCGGAACTTGGCTACCAGGATACCGTTTACCAGACCGGGTAAAAGACCTAAAAGAAGTGTTCCTCCCGCCCCCACTGCAATGCATGTTACCGACGAAAGTCCCAGAGCTTGTAAGGTTACCATGATTTTGGCACTGATTACGCAACAAAGACCCATGACAAATCCCACGGAAAGATCGATACCACCTGTTATGATGACAAAAGTTTCTCCCGCCGCTAAAAGAAGAATAGTGGTGGAAGCTACCAGGATATTTTGAAAGTTTTTAATACTAAAAAACCCTGTTCCCATCCAGCTAAAAACTATTGCTTCTCCTAAGAGGAAAAGAATAGTCCAGTTCCTCCCTAAGAAATAAAGCCATTTTTTATTTTCTTGGTTAATCTCAGGAGTCGGCATTATTTTTTTCTCCTTTAATCATAAACCAGTTCGGGGAAGCTCTGATCGATCAGTACAGCGATGATCAAAGTTACTCCTACTGCTACATAGCGGTAAAAAGGTAAAATTCCGCTCATAAGAAAGCCAATTTCTAAGACCGATAGTACCAATACTCCCAGAAAGGTTCCCAACATGGAACCTTTTCCCCCCATTAGACTGGCTCCTCCAATTACTACCGCAGCGACGGCAAAAAGCTCCAGACTTGAAGCAAACTGGGTAGGAGCTCCAATAGAAAAAATAAGAGTAGCCAGAACTCCGGATAAAGAGGCAAAAAAGGAAGAAATCATATACACTTTTATAAGATGACGGTCCACAGGAATACCAGCTCGGCGAGCAGCATCGATATTTCCCCCTATGGCATAGGTGTGCTGTCCGAAAGGGGTACGAGAGAGAATAAAGGCAAAAATCAGAATAAACAATAGGGCAATGAGAAAGGCGAAAGGAACAACGCCTATGAGGTTACGCATATCTTCAGGTAGCATTCCCGCCGGTCTTTTGAAAAAGCTGTAGCCCTTTCCAGGAAGAAAGTAAGCTACAAAACCATTGCCAATTTCACCTACCTCAGGGGGAAGAAAGGTAATAGGAAAACCCTGAGAAAGGCGCAGAGCGAAACCATTGGCTACCCCATAAATCCCTAACGTCGCAATAAAAGGAGGAACTCGGAACTTGGCTACCAGGATACCGTTTACCAGCCCGGGTAAGAGACCTATTCCTATTCCTACCACTATTCCCCAGAGAATGGCTACATAAGGGGAATAACCTGCAGCGTAAAGGTCTCGCATGATAATAGCCGAAATTACGGAAATTAATCCTCGCACAAATCCCACAGAAAGATCGATACCACCTGTTATGATGACAAAAGTTTCTCCCGCCGCTAAAAGAAGAGCGGGTGAGGAGGTGATGAGAATGTTATTTAAAGTCTTAGGAGATAAAAAACCTGTTCCGGTAAAACTAAAAAGAACGCACAGAAAAAGGAGGAAGAAAACTACCCAATTTTTACCTAAAAAAAGAAGAAATCGTTGTCCAGGATTTAGTTCAGAAAGTAACATTTTTCACCCTTTTTGAAAGGAGGGAGGTTTACCCTCCCTCCTTTAGCTTCAGTCCTGAGGCATTCGATAAATATATTGTTGAGCTTCTGGATCATCTACATTATCTCGGGTGAAGAAGAAGAAACCAGGAACAATTCTCTTGGGGACTTCTTGACCTTCCACCAGATACTTATAAGCCCATTCTGCGGCTAAAGTTCCAATTTCATAGGGTTTTTGAGCCAGAACCAGATCTACCTGTCCTTCCTTTAGCGCTTTAATCAAATCTTCAGTAGCATCCCAGGCAGCAATTTTTACCACTCCAGCTAATCCAGCATTGGCCACTGCCTGGTAAGCACCCTGGGCGCTATAGAGGTTGGTACCAAAAATTCCTACGATATCCGGGTGAGCCTGCAGAGCAGCTGCTACCTGTTGCTGAGCTTTTTCTTGCACATCCAGGCAGTATTCTACTCCCACTAATTCAATATCCGGATATTCAGATATTCCCTTTTTGAAACCTTCTACTCGCTCTACTACGCTCGATGTATCAGGGTTGGTAGTTTCTACAAATACTTTTCCTTTATAATCAATCATCTCCGCCAGGTGATGAGCTACTTCCACCCCTCCCTGAAAATTATCCGTTCCAATATAAGCCAAGGGAAATGACCAGTCACTGGGTTTAGAATAATCTCCATCGCCGATGTAGGTATCAACAGTAATAATATCAATACCACTATCATAAATCCTCTTCAGGGGAGCGATTAAGGCTTCTTGAGAAGTAGGTACGATGGCAATTATATCAATATCTCCTCGGGCTGCCACCGCTTCTAAGATAGGAACCTGTACCTCTGGCCCCCAGGCTTTGGGATGTTCAGCAATGAAAGCGTCCATCCCTAACTCGGCGGCCTTGTCTTTAATTCCCTCTCCAATTAGAACCTGGAAAGGGTCAAGGATACCTGAAATGTATGCGATTTTGTATTTTTTTTCTTGAGCTAAAACTCCTCCGACTAACACCAATACCAGTAAAGAAACAATGAAGATAGTTAAGAAATTCTTTCTCATAGCAAATCCCCCTTCTTTTATAAAATTTTAAAAACTTTTTTGGTTCCTTCTCTCCCCTTTATTTTTCACCTCCTAGAGGGGGAAAGGATAACCACTTAGATTATAATTCATCCTTTCCCTTTTTGCCAACATTTTGAAATTATTTTTGTAGAAAAGGCTCTTGTAACTGGAACTAACAAAAAATCATTGCTGATGATTTAGTACTTCTTGACCAGAGGGAGGTTTTTGTTATTAAATATAATAAAATTTCAAAAGCTAAAAAGGAGGAAGATATGAACAATTTTGAGTTTTTGAGCCCTACTAAGATAGTTTTTGGTAAAGGTACAGAAAATCGGGTGGGACAGGAAATTAAAAAATGTCAGGCTGAAAAAGTGTTGCTTCACTACGGTGGCGGAAGCATAAAGCGTTTTGGGCTTTACGACAGAGTGGTGGCTTCACTCAAAGAGTCGGATATTGATTTTATAGAGCTTGGCGGTGTGAAACCAAACCCCCGGGTGAGTTTGGTACGTGAGGGTATAAAGCTGTGTCGGGAGAGAGGTGTAGATTTTATTCTGGCAGTAGGTGGTGGAAGTGTTATAGATTCTGCCAAAGCCATAGGTATAGGAGTACCATATGATGGTGATGTGTGGGATTTTTATACTGGTAAAGCTGAACCTCAAGAAACAATACCTGTAGGTGTGGTGTTGACTATACCGGCAGCAGGGAGCGAAGCGAGCCCTGGCTCGGTTTTAACCAACGAAGATGGATGGTATAAAAGAGCGGTTAATGCAGAGATTATGAGACCCAGGTTTGCCATATTAAACCCCGAGTTAACTTTTACTCTACCACCTTATCAGACAGTATGTGGAGCTTCAGATATAATGGCTCATGTGATGGAGCGTTACTTTACTCCTACCCGACATGTTGACTTTACTGATAGGCTATGCGAAAGTACGCTTAAGACAGTTATAAAAAATGTACCTGTAGTTCTTGATCAGCCTGATAACTATGATGCCAGGGCTGAGATAATGTGGGCTGGTACGATAGCCCACAATGACCTTTTGAGCACTGGTCGAGTGGGTGATTGGGCATCACATGACATAGAGCATGAAATTAGTGGCATATACGATGTGGCCCACGGTGCCGGATTAGCAGTAGTGTTTCCAGCATGGATGAAGTATGTGTACAGAGAAAACAGGGATAAATTTGTCCAGTTTGCAGTGCGAGTATGGAATGTAGATATGGATTTTGAGGACCCGGAGCGCACAGCACTGGCCGGAATAGATCAACTAAAAAGATTTTATAAGAATGTGGGACTTCCCACTTCGTTAAAGGACTTAGGCATATCGGATGATCGATTAGAAGAGATGGCTGATAAGTGTACAGCTGGTGATACAAAAACTGTCGGCAATTTTAAGAGATTAGGAAAACAAGACGTATTAAATATTTTGAAAATGGCATTGTAGACCAATCAAAGCATGGGTGCTTGCTTGTCTGGTCCTATCCATTTTGATTTTAGGTGGCCTTTATTGATGCGGGCAGTATAGTATGTATTTATAGTCGATAAAAGGGGAAAGCGTAAATTTTAAGTATAGAGGTACTTATATCTCTTACGTATAGCCTGCAGTCTTTTGAAGCCCCCAGAGCTTCCCTCCATGGGCTCAAGTTCGCTCCTTCTGGAGCTATGGTTATTGAGTGTTCTTATGTGGATTTAATCAGCCCTGAAAAGAATCCCTATCTGATGTTCTAGTCGAACTATATTTCCTCTTTCTTGATATTCAAATCGTTTTTTTTTTGTGATAACCGTAAAATTGCCAACGAATGGGAAATGATTCAAGAGAATTTATCAATTTTATAGGGAGCAGAACAGCTTACAGTGAAACTAAAAACATAAAAAAACACCGAGGGGGGAGAAAGATCTTTCTCAATATCTGCAGCGCAAAATAACTTACGGTGTGAGATAAAAGAAAAGGGCTTATAGAAAATGTAAAAGACAAAAACTACCGAAGAAGACGCTTTTTCCCTATCGGTGTGAGGGCTGCCACCTTATAACCCCTGGAAAACAAAACGACAATAGTTTAAATAAAAAAATAAAGATTGCTGAGGGGAGGTGCTCCAGTGTTGTGAGAGCCTCGCTTTTTAGTTCTCTATACTGGTTTTAGATACAAACACTTTACGCAGAAAAGCAAGGGATGTCTATTTTTATTTAATTTTTTTGTCAACTATTCGGGAAAAGAACCAGAGCTTTAACATCTATCAGAGAGCTACTTTCTTTCCCTATTTTTCTTCTAAAGTCTGTCTGACCTTTACTTTTTTCTTTATTGTGGTAAAATTCTGGAAATTTAAGTGAGTTAAGTAAGGGAGGAAAAGTAAATGCAATCTCTTTTCTATCCTCTGGAAAAGGCTGGTATTCATAACCCTCGCTATGTTTACTATAATGCAGTTGTTTCTCAGCTTTTAGAAGAAGCCATCAAAAGAGAAGAAGGAATTTTCACTTCTACCGGAGCTTTTAACGTGTTAACCGGTAAATATACTGGTCGTTCTCCCGAAGACCGTTATATCGTAGATGATGAAATTACCCATAATTCTATAGATTGGGGTAAAATAAACGTTCCCATAGAACCAGAAAAATTCAATCGGCTTCATGGTAAACTATGTGCTTATCTCCAAGGTAGAGATATTTTTGTTTATGATGGTTTTGTAGGAGTAGACCCCCAATGTAGACTGGCAGTGCGTTTTATAAATGAATATGCCTACCAGACAGTTTTTGTAGAAAATATGTTTCTTGAAGCAACGAGGGAAGAGTTAACTAATTTTAAGCCGGAATTTACGGTAATTTGCGCTCCCAATTTTAAAGCTGACCCTGAAGAAGATGGTATTCGCTCTGAAGCTTTTGTTATCATCAATTTCCAGGAGAAAATGGTGATTATTGGAGGTACTTCTTACGGAGGAGAGATTAAGAAATCTATCTTTACAGTGATGAATTTCCTCCTTCCTCAGCAAGGGGTTCTTCCTATGCATTGTTCGGCCAATGTGGGAGAGAGGGGGGACGATGTAGCTATCTTTTTTGGACTTTCCGGCACAGGGAAAACCTCTCTTTCTGCTGACCCGAGACGGCGTTTAATTGGAGATGATGAACATGGCTGGTCGGAAAAGGGAGTTTTTAATTTTGAGAGAGGGTGTTACGCTAAGTGCATAAATCTCTCTCGAGAGAAAGAGCCTCAGATTTGGGAAGCTTTGCGCTATGGAGCTATTATGGAAAATGTGGTAGTAGACCCTGTTACTCGAGAAGCGGATTACAACGATGCCCGCTATACTGAGAATACTAGAGCTAGCTACCCCATTGAGTACATCCCAAACGCTCTCATTCCTGGTATGGCTGGACACCCTGAAGTAGTGATTTTGTTAACTGCCGATGCTTTCGGAGTGATACCTCCTGTAGCTAAACTTAGCAGAGAAAAGGCGGTGGAGTTTTTCTTACTGGGCTATACCAGTAAGTTAGCAGGAACCGAAAGAGGTATTGTTGAACCCCAGGCTACTTTTTCACCTTGTTTTGGTGCTCCTTTTATGCCTCTTCATCCTCAAATATACGCTAAGATGTTAGGAGAAAAAATATCGCAGCACGGCTCCCGGACTTACCTGGTTAATACTGGTTGGATGGGGGGTCCTTATGGGGTTGGTAAACGGATAGATATAACTTATACGCGAGCCATTGTTCATTCTTTAATCGATGGTAGCATTGAAAATTATCCTTTCCGGGAAGACCCTATATTCGGTTTCTTAGTTCCCGAAGAAATTAAGGATGTACCACGAGAGCTACTTCATCCTCGTTCTACCTGGAGGAACGGGAGTGAGTTCGACGAGCAAGCTAGAAAATTGCAAAGCGACTTTGCAAAAACAATTAACCGTTTTAAGTTCTCTGCGGTTTGAAGTAAGCTCAAATCTGCCATTACTTTAAGCTCACCAGCCGTAGCTGGTGAGCTTTTTGTGTGCGCCCGGTATGGACGGTGGCTTGGTGGTTTTGTTTACCGGGTTGTTATTGCGAGCTCGCAGTTTTATCTGGTGTGACGATTCAATCCCCCTTAGTTTTCTCGCTACAATTGGTAGATTTCTTCATCGGTTAATAGCTGGAAGCCGTTTCTTTCCAGTATGTTATGAGCTTGAGGTTGATTTTCTACCTGTATGACCAGAACTGCTTTTTCCCCGCTTTTGATTACAAACCCGTAGGCGTCTTCGATGTTAATTTGATTTTCGGCTAAAGCCCGGGCTACCCGATGTAACCCCCCTGGCTCATCATTCATCACTACGGCAATGACCTCTTGCAGGTAAACCGGAAAATTATGGTTGCGAAGAAGCTCAAAAGCTTTTTGAGGTTCGCTGGCTAAAATTTTAATCACTCCAAATCCATTGGCGCTGGAGATGGTGATAGCCCGAATGTTGATTCCTTCCTGAGAAAGAAGGCGAGTAATTTTCTCAATTCTTCCTGGTTTATTCTCGGCAAAAATGGAAAGCTGGCGAGCCATTTTATTCCTCCTTTTTATAATTGACGGTGGTCAATCACTCTTTGAACTTTTCCTTCCGGGGCAGGTATACTCCCTGGTTCTACTAAAATTACCTCTGGAGTTACGAGAATTTCTGAATGAAGCTCAGATTGTATTCTTTCTCTCAATCTTGCTAATTTTTGTAAATCACCCAGGAATAGCTCCGGTTTTATTTCCACTTCTACTATCATTTTATCTCGATAATCTTCTCTTTCTAAAATGATGCGGTAATTGTTGCCCACTTCGGGATTGCTCATTAACACTTTTTCTATCTGCATGGGGAATATGTTTACTCCCCGGAAAATGAACATATCATCGGTTCTTCCCTGAATACGGGAAATACGCCGGTGGGTTCTACCACAAGGGCAGGGTTCCTCCAGGAGAGAAGCTAAATCTCCAGTTCGGTAGCGAATAAGGGGAGTAGCATCCCGATAAATAGTAGTGAGAACTATTTCTCCTACTTCCCCGGGAGGTGTGGGAGAAAGAGTTTGGGGATTGAGTATTTCTAAAATGTAATAATCTTCCCACAAGTGCATTCCTTCCTGAAAAACACACTCAAAGGCTACCCCTGGTCCGTTGACCTCTGATAATCCATAGGAATTATAAGCTTTAGCTCCATAAATTTCTTCTATGCGACGTCGAGTCTCTTCGCTGTGAGGTTCAGCTCCTAAAAGCATGATGCGAATGTTGAAGTCCTGTCGAGGATCTAAGTCTTCAGCTTTGATTAGTTGAGCAAGAAGAAGAGCATAGCTGGGGATAATATGAATTGCTGTACTTTTAAAAAATTTCAAAAACCAGATTTGTCTTTTGCTGTTTCCTGCTCCTATAGGAATGGTAAGCGCTCCTAACCTCTCTGCCCCGTAGTGCATGCCTAAACCTCCGGTAAAAAGCCCATAACTCATCATATTCTGGAAAACGTCATTTTTCCTCATCCCTACAGCATACATTGAACGAGCTACTTGATTAGTCCACCGGTCCAGGTCTGAAGCAGTGTAATATATTACTGTAGGAGTGCCAGTAGTCCCAGAAGAGGAATGGAGGCGTACCGCTTCTTCTAAAGGTACAGCTAAGAAACCAAAAGGGAAACCTTCTCGTAAATCTACCTTAGTGGTAGGGGGAATAAATTTTAGATCTTCGGGAGACTTAATTTTTTCCGGGTCTATTTTGTTATGCGAAAAAAGACGACGATAAAAGCTGGTTCTCTGAGCATTAGCTATGGTCTTTTTGAGCCTTTCAGCTTGTAGTAAGGATAATTCCTCCCGGGGTATAGTTTCTAGTTGTTTTTCCCAGTACAATTTTCTTCTCTCCTTTTTTATTTATGTAACGTATAATGGATTAAGACAATTATATCTCACTTGAGAAAATATGAGGAATCGGTATAATCAAAAGCGCCTTTGCATATTTATTGGTAGTTACTTCAACGAATAAACATTAAGAATAGCTTTGCGTTGCGCATTTTCTCTTTTGGAACGGAGAGAGTAATAATAGAATAGTAATATGATGTGTCTAAAATAGAGAGGTGAATCAATTGAGTTTAGATCTGAACGTCTTTATTAGCTTTTTAGCTGGTCTTCTTTCTTTTCTTTCTCCTTGTGTTTTAGCTATTGCTCCTGCTTATGTAAGTTATATTAGCGGAGTAGAATCAACCGAAAAAGATAGGACTAAAACGATTACTCATACTCTCTTTTTTGTTACAGGCTTTACCGGGATTTTCGTGTTAATGGGTTTAGGAGCTTCTTTTTTAGGCAGTATCATTGCTCCTTACCGGGTGTGGTTTAATCGTTTAGCAGGAATTATTATTATAATTTTTGGCTTGCAGATTTTAGGAGTTTTGAAAATTCGCTGGTTATATGCTGACAAACACTTTCGCCCCCGGGAAATAAATCTATCTCAAGTGCGAAGCCTGCTTCTGGGTATATCTTTTGGCCTGGGGTGGACGCCTTGTGTGGGTCCTATTCTGGGGTCCATCCTTCTTTATGCCTCTACTATGGGGAAGATTGGGCAGGGAGGAATACTTCTTTTCTTTTATGCTCTGGGCCTGGCTTTACCTTTCATTTTTTTGGGAATAGGCTGGGGACACCTCACCACATTTTTTCGTGGTTTACAAAAAAGAGGAAGATGGGTAGAAATAACGAGTGGGATATTGCTCGTTTTCCTGGGTGTGGTAATATTTACTGGAGAAATGAATGCTCTTTTTTCTCTCCTGGGGGTGGATGCTTCTTTTAATCCTGAATTTTTGCTTTTCAGAGAATAGGAGTTTTTCTTATGCCTATCATTGGTAAAGATGAACAAAAAGTAAAAGCTTTTGGTGATGTTTCTAAAAGATTAAATCTCTCTAATCGAGTTTATAGAGGTATGCAAGCTATACCAGTGGACAAAATTGTGGGTAGTGTGGGAAGAGCAGGAGATTTGCTCCCCGGTTTTCGTCTAAAAAACCCCGATACTCGTTACTATCGCATTAGAAGAGCGATGGAAAGAGGAGAAGTTCTCCCTCCTATTATTGTATATCAGGTGGGAGATGAATATTACGTATTAGATGGTAATCATCGGGTAGCAGTAGCTAAGGAGCTGGGTGTAAAATACATCGATGCTGAGGTAATTGAATTTTTCCCTTCCGAGCTAAGGGTGAGTCGAGCCCTGCGCAAGAAGAGAGCAGAATTTGAAAATTTAACCGGACTTAAGGGTATTGATGCCAGTGAGCCTCGACATTATGATTCTTTCTTAAGTTATATTAAGGATTATGCTAAGAGTATGGAGACATTTTTAGGAAGAGAAGTACCTCTTAAAGAAGCCAGCCTTAACTGGTTTCTGTCGGTTTATACTCCTGCAGTCCAGGCTATTGTAGAGAGGGGGTTGGAAGAAGCCTTTCCTGATAAGAGCTTGGCTGACATTTTTGCCTATGTTCTTGACTATAAATGGTACAAAAGTCAAAAAGAAGGATACGATATTGGTTTTGAACAGGCCCTGGAAGGTTTTATCCAGGAAATAGTGGGCAAACAAGAAAGCGAAGAAAATAAAAGAACTTTTATGCAAAAAGTGGGAGGATTATTAGAGGAGGTATTACCTTGGCTGAGAAAGGAATAAACTGGCACGAGCTTTCTCCGGAAGAAGTAATCAAGATTTTAAACAGTAACGAAAAAAAGGGGTTAAGCGAGGAAGAAGTAAAACAAAGGTTAGAAAAATATGGGAGAAATACTCTCCCTCAGCCCAGGAAAAAAACTATCTTTACCATGTTTCTGGAGCAGTTCAAAGATTTCCTGGTATTGATTTTAGTGGGAGCAGCTTTAGTTTCTCTTCTTTTGGGAGAAATTACTGATTCTTTAGTAATCATTGCTATTTTGATTTTGAATGCTGTTTTAGGAGTGGTGCAGGAGTGGAGAGCCAGTCAAGCTCTGGAAGCTTTGAAGAAAATGACTGTTCCGGAATGCGAAGTAATAAGAGAGGGAAAACCCCTTAAAATAAATTCGGAAGAAATAGTTCCCGGAGATATAGTGATTCTCCGGGAAGGAGATTTTGTTCCTGCTGACTTGCGGCTCATTGAAATTCATGCCTTGAAAATTGATGAATCGAGCTTAACTGGTGAATCGGTACCGGTAGAGAAAGATATTTCTCCTCTTCCTCCCGATATTCCTATCACCGACCGCCTCAATATGGCTTATTCTGGAACTCTGGTTACCTACGGGCGGGGCAAGGGAATAGTGGTAGCCACAGGTATGGATAGAGAGATAGGAAAAATTGCCAGTTTAATCCAGGAAGAAGAGGAAACAGTAACTCCTTTGCAAAAACGGCTGGCTGGTCTGGGAAAGCTTCTGGGCTTTTTGACTCTGGGAATATGTGCTCTGGTTTTTTTAGTAGGTTTTTGGCGAGGGGAAACACCTTTGGGGATGTTTATGACTGCGGTGAGTCTTGCTGTGGCAGCTATTCCTGAAGGTTTGCCAGCCATTGTAACTGTGGTTTTGGCTTTAGGAGTTTATCGTATGAGTCAGCACCGGGCTATTATCCGTAGATTACCTGCGGTGGAAACCCTGGGCTCTACTACTTATATCTGTACCGATAAAACGGGAACCCTTACCGAAAATCGTATGGTAGTTCGGGAGGCATGGACAGAGGCCCCAGAAAAGCTCTATCAAATTGCCGTCCTCTGTAACGATGCCATAGTGGAGGAAGGTGAAGAAGGTGAAGAGGTGCGTCTTGGAGACCCCACTGAGCTTGCTCTTTTAGATTATGTCTGGGAGCAAAATGTTGATTTTAACTCCTGGAGAAAACTTTATCCCCGCCAGGAGGAGGTTCCTTTTGACTCCAAACGGAAAATGATGTCCACTCTCCACAACATAGAAGGAGAAATGGCTCTTTTAGTTAAAGGTGCCCCCGATATAGTTATTACTCGCTGCTCTTTCTATGAGAAAGAAGGAGAAATTATCCCTCTTTCCCCAGAAAAAGAGCAAGAGATAAAGAAAATGATGGAAGAAATGGCTGAAAAAGCTCTCCGGGTTTTAGCTTTTGCTTGGAGAAAGATGGAAGAAGGGATTGTACCTTCCCCGGAAGAGGAAAAAGACCTGATTTTTGTGGGGCTAATAGGCATGATTGACCCACCCCGCCCAGAGGCGAAACTAGCTTTAGAAGAAGCAAGACAAGCAGGCATTACTACCGTGATGGTTACCGGTGATAATCCTCTCACTGCCCGGGCAATTGCAGAAGAGCTGGGGATGTTTTCTCCTCAGGACCTGGTAGTCACCGGACAGGAGTTAGCTAACTATTCTCCGGAGGAATTAAAAGCGAATATTAAAAAAATCAAAGTGTTTGCCCGGGTGTGGCCAGAGCAAAAACTCAAAATTGTAGAAGCTCTACAAGCTCACGAAGAAGTGGTAGCTATGACCGGTGATGGAGTTAATGACGCTCCGGCTCTAAAAAAAGCTGATATTGGCGTGGCTATGGGTATCTCAGGTACAGAAGTGGCCAAAGAAAGCGCTGATATGATTTTAACTGATGATAATTTTGCCACCATCGTGCAGGCTATTAAAGAAGGTAGAGTGATATTCGATAATATCAGGAAATTTGTGGTTTATCTTTTATCCTGTAATTTAGGAGAAATATTTACTATTTTTATTCCCATTCTGGTAGGTTGGCACAGTCCTTTAGTACCGGTGCAAATCCTCCTCATTAACCTGGTAACCGATGGTCTTCCAGCTTTAGCCTTAGGGATGGATAGCCCCGAACCCGATGTGATGATGAGAAAACCTCGCCATCCCCGGGAGGGGATTGTTAATCCCCATTATATGGGGATTGTACTCTTCAATGCTTTCTTTATCACCTTAGCAGTGGTAGCCTCCTTTGGGATAGGCTTGGCTTTATGGGGACGGGAGATAAGCCGAACCATAGCTTTTGCCACTCTGGGTTTTGACGAGCTATGGAGAGCTTATAGCTTCCGCTCCGAAAAGAGAAATTTCTGGCAAATTGACCCTCGAGGTAATTTATATCTGGTGGGAGCATGTTTACTGTCTTTTTTGGTAATAATACTGGTAGTACTTTTACCTCCTCTGCAGGGTGTTTTTCAAACAGCAACTTTAAGCCTTAATCAATGGATTTTAGTTGTTCTTTTCTCTATCCTTCCTGTTAGTGCTTATGAGGTCAGAAAATTATTCCATAAAAAGGAGGAATAAAAATATGGAAGAAAAAATAGTGAAAATCGAGAATCCCCAGGGTTATAATTTGATTCTGGGGCAGGCTCATTTTATTAAGACTGTGGAAGACCTTTACGAAGCTTTGATAACTTCTTCTCCTCATTTGAAGTTCGGTCTGGCTTTTTGCGAGTCTTCAGGACCGTGTCTCGTGCGTTATGCGGGAAACGATGAGGAGCTCACCGAATTAGCCAAAAATAATGCCTGGAATATATCGGCAGGACACACTTTCATAATTTTTTTGAAAGACGGGTATCCTATCAATGTTCTCAATACTGTGAAAATGGTTCCCGAGGTATGCCACATATATTGTGCTACTGCCAATCCTGTGGAGGTAATAATAAAAGAGACTGAACAAGGTAGGGGAGTAATGGGGGTAATAGATGGGTTTAAAAGTAAAGGGATAGAGGGAGAAAAAGAAATTGCCGATCGCCATAAATTATTGCGTCAGATCGGCTACAAACTTTAAGGAGTGCTGGATGAGAAGAGCCATTGCCGACCTTCCTCTTCATGGGGGAAAGTGCCCTCCCTGGCTTTTTGAGCGGATGAAGACTTTGGGAGGACTAATTATGGAAGCTATAGTAGAATTTTTTGGGGAGGAAGAAATACTGTGTCGGATTTCTGACCCGGTCTTTTTCCAGTCCCTGGGTTGTCTCTTGGGTTTTGATTGGCACTCCAGTGGCCTGACCACTACTTTGTGTGGAGCGCTGAAAGAGGGAGTAAGAGGCAAAGAAAAAGACCTGCGACTTTTCATCTGCGGCGGAAAAGGAGCAACTTCCCGCAAGACTCCAGAAGAAATATGCCTTCATGCCCAGAAACATGCCCTCCCTTTTGCTGACCAAATGGTTTACCGGAGCCGCATGTCAGCCAAAGTAGACAATTCTGCTCTCCAGGATGGCTACAATCTCTATCACCATACTTTCTTTTTTACCTTCTCCGGAAAATGGGCAGTGGTGCAGCAGGGTATGAATCCTGACACTAAATACGCCCGCCGATATCATTGGTGGGGAGAAGGAGTAAAAGATTTAGTTTGTGAACCTCACCAGGGAATCTGGGGAGAGAAAAAAGAAAGGGAAGTTCTCAATCTGGTAGCTCGAGAGAGTACAGATTGCCGAGAGGGTATAGTAAAGTTAGCACAGGAAAAGCCAGAAAAGTTAAAAGAGGAGATGACCCTTATTCCTCGTCTTTCACTTCCTTCTCGCCACTTCATCAGGGAAGAAGATTTTAATCTGGGACGAATAGATAAAACCCTACATATGATTTACGAGGAAAAGCCTCAAAACTTTGAAAACCTCCTGGCTCTCCGGGGAGTGGGCCCTAAAACTTTACGGGCTTTAGCTCTTACAACTGAAGTGGTAATGGGAGCTTCTCCCAGTTTTACCGATCCGGTGAGTTTTTCCTTTGCTCATGGAGGAAAAGATGGGATTCCCTTCCCCGTGGATCGGGAGACTTATCAAGAAACTATAGAGTTTTTTACCCAAGTGGTGCAACGTTCCCGTGCTTCGTCTATCGATAAGAGGAAAATGTATGAACAACTCAAGCTTTTGACGATATAGGAGGAAACAAATATGGAAACTCTGGAAGTGTTAAGAAAAAGACGCTCAGTTCGTCGGTTTAAGGATATTCCGGTGGAAAGAGAAAAAATTGAGGAAATAATCGATTGTGCGCGTTTAGCTCCATCGGCCAACAATTCTCAGCCCTGGGAATTTATAGTGGTAACCGATCCTGATAAACGGAGGGAAATTGCTAATGCCACTGATTATGGGAAATTTATTGCTCAATCTCCGGTTTGCGTAGCTGTATTTTGCCGAGACACTCATTTTTACCTGGAAGATGGTTGTGCTGCTACGGAAAATATTCTTCTTGCTGCTCGAGATTTAGGTTTAGGTTCTTGCTGGGTAGCCGGTGATAAAAAGCACTATAGTCCACAGATAGCTGAAATTCTCAATGTCCCGGATGATTATCGTCTGGTAAGCTTGATAGCCCTGGGATATCCTGCAGCAGAACCTGTTATGCCGGCAAAAAGAAGTTTAGAAGAAGTTTTACACTGGGAGAAATTTTGAGAGGGATAACAATGAAAGTGGGTATTTTATCCGACAGTCATGATAATCTTGCCTCGCTAAGGCAAGCTCTGGATATTTTAGAAAAGGAGAAAGTAGACCTAATCCTTCATGCTGGAGACTATGTTGCCCCCTTCTCAGTAGAACTTTTAACTCGCTTTTCTATCCCCTGGGAGGGGGTACTGGGCAATAACGACGGAGAGATACTGGGCATTTTTCAGAAATCAGGAGGGAAGGTAAATGCTCCTTTCTGGGAGGGAGAAAAGAATAGTTTCCGCATCTGGATTTCCCATTTTTATTTGCCGGCGCAATTAGCCTGGGAAAGTAGAAAATACAACCTGGTAGTTTACGGGCATACCCATGAAGCGGTTATAAAAGAGGAAAACGGCGTTTTCTTGATTAATCCGGGGGAAGTGTGCGGTCTACTCAGCGGAAGAGCTACTTTGGCTCTTTGTGATTTGAAAGAAGGAGTAGCAAAATTAATTGATATTTGATATTTGATTAAAATTGAGAAGGGGGATAACAGTGGAAATCATTCGGGAGCGTTTCACCCAACAGTTAAAAGAGCTGGAAGAAGATTTACTAAATATGACTCACACAGCAGCGAAAATGTTACAGATGTCTATTGAGTCTCTAAAAGAAAGAAATATAGAAAAAGCAGAAGAAGCTATTGCTTTAGATGATGTAGTGGATGACTTCAACTTTAAAATTGAAGAAAAGTGCCTATCACTCATTGCTTTGCAACAACCAGTGGCTAAAGATTTACGAGTAATTGCTGCCATACTGAAAGTTATTACTGATGTGGAGAGAATTGGTGACTATTCTGTTGATATTGCCAAATTCAGCATTCGCTTGGCCGAAAAACCGTTATTTAAACCTCTCATAGATGTGCCAAAAATGGCAGACTTGGTAAGGAAAATGTTAGAGGAGGCTATCACTGCTCTTGTGCAAAGAGACTTAACCATAGTACAAAAAGTGGTGGAAGCCGATGATCAGGTAGATGCTCTTTATCGTTCTGTTCATGAAGAAGTGGTAGAGCACATAGAAAAAGACCCCAGTGTTACTCGGCAGGCTATCTGGATTTTGATGATTGCTCGTTACTTAGAGAGAGTTGGAGACCACATTACTAATATTGCTGAGCGGGTCTACTATATGGAAACCGGAGAATTAATAGAATTACATCAGTAGGGGGAAAAAATGGAAGAGAAAAAAATCTGGTATTTTCCTCAGTCCGGTCCAGATAACACATTAGCCACTCTGGACATTGCTCTAGAAAGGGCAAAGGAGCTGGGGATAAAACATATGGTGGTAGCTTCTCGCTCTGGAGATACTGCTTTATCTCTGGAAAAGAAAGCCCGAGAGGTAGACTACTCTGGTAATTTAGTTATGGTAACTTATCATGCTGGCTTCTGTGGCGAAGATAGCATATCTTTTACTCCTTCCCGGAGAGAAGAGCTGGAAAAAAAGGGAGTGAAAATCGTCATGAGCTCTCATGCTCTAAGCGGAGTTGGCCGCTCTTTCCGACAGAAATTTGGAGGGGTGAGTATCCCGGAAATTATTGCTGAGAGCTATCGACGTATTTCCCAGGGCTTTAAAGTGGCAGTGGAGATAGCTATTATGGCTGCCGATGGGGGAGTTATTCCCACCACAGACGATGTTATCTCTATGGGAGGAAGAGGCAAAGGAGTGGATACCGCGATTCTCCTCAGAGCTGCTCATCAAAATTCTTTTTTCGATTTAAAAATTAAAGAAATACTTTGTTTACCGCGAGAAGAAAAAACTTAGAAAGGAGGAAATCTAATGATTAACACTTTTAAAGCTACTGGAGAGTGGAAAGGAGGCCTACGGATAGATACTCAGGTGAGGAATTTTACTCTTTCCTTTGATGAACCACCTTCTCTAGGTGGAGAAGATAGTGCCTGTAACCCGGTGGAGGGTGTACTGGCTTCTCTCGCCGGGTGTCTGGGGATTGTCAGCCGGGTGGTAGCTCAGGAGAAAAATTTACCCATCGAGAAAATAGAGATAGAGGTAGAAGGAGATTTAGACCCTCGAGGATTTATGGGACAATATGATCAGGTTCGTCCCGGACTGTTAGCTATTCGCTATCAGGTCAAAGTGAATGGTGACCTTAGCGATGAAGAATTAAAAGAGTTTGAAGAAGAGGTAGACAGACGCTGCCCGGTATCCGATACTTTAAAAAATGGCACTAAAGTAGAGGGGAGAGTGACTTTAGAGCAGTCTACGGCGTGAGATTAAAAGCAGAATAGATAAAAAAAATATAAGGCACTGAGGGACGCTTTTCCTCTCAGTGCTTGCAGTACAAAGTTAAAAGCAAGATAGATGGAAAAACTAAACACAAAGACACGGGGTTAATACTTCAGTGTGCCTGCGTGTTCCTATCGAGGGTTTGAACTATAGGGGAATTAGTTCCCTTGTAACTCCCTGGAAGACAAAAACACAAGGATTAAAAATAAATAATATTGGAAAGAAAAACAAACAGCTTACGACTTGAGATAAAGATATATAAAAAATCAGGAATGACGGAAAAGGGGAGTGACAGAAGAAGATAAATTCCTGGCTAAATTCCGGGAATGACATACCAAAATGACAGCAGGATAATTTCTGTGGCTTCTGAAGAAGAGGAAGTATAAATAATCCACCAGGGAAGGAAAAGAGCTTTCTCGGTATAGTAGAAATTCCCGGCACTGCTACAGCTTATTCGTAGCACAAAGTTAAAGAGGGAGCTACGTATACCACCGAAGAGACAGTCTTTCTATTCTCTGGTATATATAGTTAGCTATAAAAATAGTACAGGAAGAAATGTGTTTTCTTCAATAGAAAGGAGATTATGATGAAAGCTGCTATTTTAGAAGATATAGATCGCTTAGTGGTAAGAGAAGTAGAGGATTATGAGGTAGGGAAAGGAGAGGTGCTGATAAGGGTCAAAGCCTGTGCCATTTGTGGTTCAGATATCCGAATTATGCACCATGGCAATCCCCGGGTTAAGTTTCCCCATATCATCGGTCATGAAATCGCAGGTGTTGTGGTAGAAGTGGGTGAAGGAGTAGAAAAATTCGAGATAGGAGATCGAGTGGCAGTGGGGGCAGACGTTCCCTGCGGAAAATGTTTCTGGTGTCAGAACGGAATGGGAACAAACTGTGCTATAAACTATGCTATTGGTTATCAATTCCCCGGAGGGTTTGCTCAATATATTCTACTTAATTCCTTATCAGTGGAACAGGGATCAGTGCACAAAATCCCTGAAAATCTTTCTTTTGATGAAGCGTCTTTAGCTGAACCTTTGGCCTGTGCCATTAACGGGCTGGAGATGGCTAATCTGGAAGTGGGAGACACTCTATGTATCATTGGAGCAGGTCCTATTGGCTGTATGATGATAGAAATGGGCCGTCATATGGGGGCAACTAATATCATCGTTATCCAGCGTTCTCAGCTGCGGCTGGATTTGGCCCGTAAATTTAATGCCGACCATTATTTTTTGAGCGATAGACATGTGGAAGAGAAGGTGAAAGAGGTAACAGATGGAGAAGGAGCAGATGTGGTGATGGTGACCTGTGCCTCTCCTGAAGCACAAGAGCAAGCTCTTCTTCTCGCTCGCCATCGAGCCCGGATAAACTTTTTTGGTGGATTACCTTCCGGGGCACGTAATATAAGCATTTCTAGTAACCTTATCCATTATCAGGAATGTATGGTGTTGGGTAGCCATGGCAGCCTCCCCCGTCATCATCAAAAAGCCCTGCGGGTAATGGAAAAGGGAATGGTAAATCCCGCAGAGTATATTACTCATCGCTTCCCTCTAGAGGAAATTCAGGAAGCTTTTAGAGTAGCTGAATCCCACGAAGGGCTGAAAGTTGTGGTTAATCCATGAAGGCTCTGGTTCTGGAAGAAAAAGGAGTTTTGTCTCTCAGGGAGGTAAAGACCCCTGTCCCTCGGGAGGGAGAAGTCTTAATAAAAGTTCGGGCGGCAGGAATATGTGGCTCAGACCTCCCCCGGATTTTCGGTGGCCAGGCTTATTTTTACCCTCTCATTCCTGGCCATGAGTTTTCAGGTGAAGTAGCAAAAGTGGCAGAGGAAGAGGATGAGGAATGGTTGGGAGAAAGAGTTACAGTTTATCCTCTTCTTCCTTGCCGAGATTGCGAATATTGTGAAGTGGGTCAGTATGAGTTATGTAATAATTACGGATATTTAGGCTCTCGGCAAAATGGAGGTTTTGCCGAGTTTGTAGTAGCTCCTGTAGAGAATCTGCTTCCTCTGCCTACCAGCGTTTCCTGGGAAGAGGGAGCGCTGAGTGAACCAGGAGCGGTAACTTTGCACGCCTTGCGACGTGCTCACCCGGAGGTGGGTGATAGGGTGGCAGTTTTTGGTTTAGGCCCTATTGGGCTTCTCTGTGGCATGTGGGCAAAGTTAGGAGGAGCTCGAATGCTCACAGGATATGATGTGGATGAGCAAAAATTTCCTTTAGCTCGTGCTTTAGGTTTTGATCTCACTTTATCTCCGGCAGGGGAAAAAGAAGAGGTGGACTTAGCTATTGAGGCTTCAGGAAGCAACCGGGCTCTTTTAGATGCTTTAAGAATAGTGAGAAAGAAAGGCAAAGTTCTCCTGGTGGGGAATCAAGGACAAGACGTGAACTTAAATCCTCAAGAAATCGGTATAATTCTTCGCCGAGAGCTTACCGTTGTTGGTACCTGGAATTCCGATTTTTCGTCTCTGAATTCAGATTGGAAAAGATTATTGGAATTAGAAGAGAGAGGAAGATTCTCTTTATCTCCTTTGATTTCTCACCGAGTAACTCTGGAGGAAGCTCCCTCTTTTATAATGGAAATGCAGCAAAAACATTTTCCTTATACTAAAGTTATTATAGAGCCATAAGGAGGTCAGTCAAATCGTGATAAAAGTTTCTGCTTCTTTAGATTGTGCTGATTATCTTAATCTGGGGGAAGAAGTAAAAAAGTTAGAAGAAGCAAAAATAGACATGCTTCACATTGATATTATGGATGGAGTTTTCGTTCCTAACTTTGCTCTAGGTACTAATCTTTTAAGAAAACTTCGCCCAGCCACCTCTCTTCTTTTTGATGTTCACCTTATGGTACAGAATCCGGAATCTTTTATACCTCTATTTGCCGATTTAGGAGCAGATATGATTACTTTTCATGCTGAGGTGAGCAGTCGTCTACATCAGTTAGTTGATAGGATTAAAAAAGAAGGTAAAAAAGTGGGGCTGGCTCTTAATCCCTCTACTCCTCCTGAGCTTCTTTCCTATCTTTTACCTTATTTAGACCTGGTACTTCTAATGACTGTAGACCCGGGATTTGTAGGACAGAAATTTATTCCTGAAGTGATACCCAAGGTTGAGAAGGTAAGAGAAATGGTAGAGGAAAAAGGCTTGAATTTGGACATCGCCGTAGATGGGGGGATTGGAGAAAAAACTGTCCCTCCCCTAAAGAGAGCCGGGGTTAATGTTTTTGTGGCTGGGACAACCAGTATTTTCTCTGGTCGGGAAGACGTAGAGAAGGCAGCTTTAGAATTTAAGAAATTCTGTGAGGAATGCTAAGATTCTTCTCTTAAACAGAAATGGTGCGCGGTGCTGGATTCGAACCAGCGACTTCCACCGTGTGAGGATGGCACTCTACCGCTGAGTTAACCGCGCCCAAAAACTTTTCTACGCACACTATTCTACCATAGTGTTATCATTTTCTTCAATACCTTGGCAAAAGCGGTTGTGGTTATTCTATAATAAATCATGTTTTCAAAGCTGTTTCTTCTGCACCTTCAAACTACCTTGTTCAATAATTTCTTTCCTGATCAATGTAATCATCAATGTCCGTATTTCATTCTTAAAGCCGGTTTTAAAGTAGGCCCTAATGTCAAGATGAAAGAGTACTCTTAAAGTGATTGTTTCATTCTGTTTAATCGCTGGGAGAGAAAATCTTCTTTCCAATTCACAATAGTTTCACAAGAAGACTTGCTTTATCTTCTAAATTAGCAGTTTTTTCACGCTATTTGAGGGGTTTGAGGAACTAACCTCTCATATTCTTCGTACATAAGAGGAGATGATATGATAAAGTCTGCTGAAGCTCTGTTACAGGCAACAGGTATGTTCCACAGAACCGCTATCCGCAACAGGGCTTTTACATCCGGATCATGAGGCAAAGGCTCTAAAGGATCCCAGAAGAAAATTAAGAGGTCTATTTCTCCATCAGCAATTTTAGCGCCAATTTGCTGATCTCCTCCCCAGGGTCCACTCTTAAATTTATACACCTGGAAGCCAAGCTCTTCTTCCAGTAAAGTACCTGTGGCTCCTGTCTCAGCAGTTTTCATTTTTTAATTTACCTTGCAGATTGTTTAAGTACCACTTTGATGGCTTTCTCCTCCGGATTTGTTAAAGTTTGGAAGGCTTTTTCTGCTTCGTCTAAGGTAAAAACATGGGTTAGCAGTAATGTCGGGTCGATAGCGCGTTGGACCAAAAGGTCGATAGCCATAGGAAAATAGTGGTTGGGGATAGCATGGGAAGCCCGTAGTTGAAGTTTTTTGAAGTGGAATTCGTTGGCGTCAAAAGTAACTTGGCTTCCTGCTCCAAATTCGATACCATTGAAGGCAATGATGCCCCCGAAGCGGGATATTTGAATAGCGTCTTTGATTGTCCGGGGAGGTGCGGTCACAATCACTCGATCAACTCCTGTAGGCACAGCAGCCAATATTGTTTCTACCACGTTATTTTCTTCATAACTTAGAATTACATCAGCACCCATTTTGTGGCCTATTTCTAAACGATAAGCTCCTCGGGGAGTAGAGCGATTGGAACCCACGAGAAAGACTCGACGAGCACCTTGCAGTTTGGCAATTTTAACAGCCATTAATCCGATGGGGCCTGGACCAAAAACAACTACCTCATCATTGAGCTCAAGACCGGCTCTTAATGTTACATCTAAAGCTACGGTGAGGGGCTCAGCAAGACAAGCGTGTGTTAACTCCAGCTGTTTTGGGTCGTAATGATGCACCATGTCGTACCGGACAACCAAATAGTCGGAGAAGCCGGCTTGGTCTGACATATAGGTGGTCAAATTCTCACAGTATTGAGGGCGTCCATTTTTGCACTGCTTACATCTCCAACAAGCAGCATGATTCTCAATGATTACCCGGTCGCCAACTTGAACTCCTTCTACTCCATCGCTTGCTTTTTCAACAATTCCCACTGCCTCATGACCCAGTGGAGTCCATTCTTCATTGTACCGGAGAAAATGTATGTCGGTACCACATATACCTCCTGCTTCCACTCGCACTAGTATTTTACCGGGTTGCAAGTCAGGTACGGGTAAATCCCGCCATTCAAGCTTGAAAGGTGCTTTTCCAAAAAGTGCTCGCATGGATTTCCTCCAATATCCTTTGTATTTATAAGGTCATTATAACAAATGTGAAAGAGTTTGAAATAACGAATTTTAATTTATTTGGTTTTTTGTTCTCTTTCTAAAACCAGCAAAACAGGAATAGAGGCTAACTCGAATAGCGCAGCCAGAATAATTAAATAAGAGAGAGAGATTTCGTAAAGTATTCCCATCAAAGCTCCTCCGAGGAGCCATGATAATCCGTAGATGGTATTGAAAATTCCATAAGCTGAACCTCTACGGCTTATAGGAGTCAGGTCAGCTATCGCTGCTCGCATTATGGTTTCATGAACACCTAAAACTCCTCCCCACAAAATCACTCCGATGATTACGGAAGCAATACTATTGGAAAAAGCCAAAAAGGGGATAAAGAGGGAAAGTAAAGGGATAACCATCAGAGTTTTTAGTCCCACTCGGTCATAGGCTTTTCCTATTAAAATAGCTACTATAGCGTCGACTCCCATAGCCAGGGCATAAAAAGTGGGAATCTGGACATCACTCATGATTGACTTTATTTTGAGGTGGTAAGAAATGAGCGGGAAGTTAGCAAATCCTGCTACGGAGAGAAAAGTAAAAAGAGAATAGAGAATAAATATCCTGGAAAATATTTTACTGTCTTTCTCTTCTGGTTCTTCAGAAGTTTCCAGTTTCTCAGGATGAGGTAGCTGGTTTCTGGCGATGACCAGAATAACTATAACAATTAGGGCTGGTATCCAGAGAATGGAAAACCCTGCACGATAATCGCCACCAAAGAATATAATAAAAGAGAAAATTAGGGGGCCTACAATAGCTCCAATCTGGTCTAACGCCTCATGGATGCCAAAGCCAAATCCTCGCCCCACTTCTTTGGTAGCGTAGGAGAGAATGGTATCTCGGGCTGGAGAGCGGAAAGCCTTGCCTGCTCTTTCCATAATTATAAATAGGGCTGCTACCCACCAGCTATTAGCAAAAGAAAGGAGAGGGATAGAGAAAATGAGTCCATAACCAATGAAGGTGAAGAACCAGTAGGCCTTAGTTCGGTCAGCTATAAAACCGGAAAGAAGTCGGAGAGCATATCCGATGAATTCACCCAGACCCCCGACTAAACCTACCGCAAATGCACTCGCTCCTAAAAGAGCTAAATAAGGACCGGTAACCCCTCTTGCTCCTTCGTAAACTATGTCACCGAACAGACTTACCAATCCCATGAGGACTATAAATCGTAGGGCTCTGGCTTTTCTTTGAGAGACTTCCTTATTCATCTTTTTCCCTCCTCCTATTACTGGTGGTGGTATTATAAATCTGGTCTGATGTCTTTTCAAGATGACCGTATGTTACGATTATTTTAGTAATTAGCGTAATTACTTGGGGGTTATTTTTAATAACATCTAAAGATGATAAAATAACAATGATGATAAAAAATTAAAAATAAAAGTGAACTTATTTAAAAAATGACAGGGGGAGGCAGTTTAAATGTTTAAGTTTGGAGTAGATACTTTTATCTGGTCGGAAGCTTTTTCAGAAAAAGATCTGTGGATTATTCCCAAAGCAAAAGAATTGGGGTTTGAAGTTTTGGACATATCTATCAGTCATCCAGAGAGCTTCCCCACAAGTTTAGTGAAAAAGAAAGTAGAGGAAGTGGGGATAGAAGTTGTGACTACCACCACCCTGGGTGAGGAAACCAACCTTATTTCTCCTGACTCGGATATCAGGGCTCAAGGGATTAAACATATGAAACTTTTGATAGATATCAACGTGGAGTTAGGCTCTAAAATAACCGGGGGAGTAAACTACGCTGCCTGGGGGTATTTACCAGGAAGACCAAGAACGGAAGAAGAATGGGATTGGTCTATTGATGCCATGCGAGAAATAGCGGAATATGCCAGGGAGAGAAGTGACCTCATTATTGCTGTAGAGCCAGTTAACCGGTTTGAGACCCATTTTTTAAATGTTGCTGAAGATGCAGTGCGCTACTGTAACGACGTGGGAACGGGGAATGTGAAAGTGCATCTGGATTCTTTCCACATGATTCGGGAAGAGACGAGCTTCAGGGGAGCAGTAGAGACTTGTGGGAAAGAGTATCTGGGATATGTTCATGTATGTGAAAATAATCGAGGAATACCGGGGACGGGGCTGGTACCCTGGAGAGAATTTTTTCAGGCTCTAAAAGATATTGGATACAATGGACCTTTAGTTATTGAATCCTTTGACCCCAGTTTTGAAGAGCTAAACCGGCAGTGTGCCATCTGGAGGAAATTAGCTGAAACTGGGGAAGAGCTGGCCATAAAGGGATTGCAGAACCTCAAGACTATTGCTCAAGAAATTGAGAAAGAATAGTTTCAGTTTTATATCCTGTTGTTACAAAGCATAGGTGGTAGAGATTGCTTGGTCTAATTGAGAGAATGATATATTTTGGGAGCTCTAGGAAGTGGTTAGCACATAGAACAACCACGGAACTGGGATAAGAAGGGTTGACTTTAAGAATAAGTGCTGTAAAATAAAATTTGAGTTTTTGTAAAATTTCTTGTGGGCTTTTTCTCAAAGACCGAAAGCCTATCAGGGAGAAAGGGGGGTATACTTAGATACCTAAAATCTAGGAGCTTGTTAGCGAAAACGGTAAATTAGTGGAAAAATTGTAAACTATGTTAGAGATAGTTTTAGGGAAAACTTTGAAAATAGTGTGGCCAAGAATTGTGTAAAATAATGTTTATTAGGAGGAAACAATGAGGAAATTTAGATTATTGTTGTTGGTTTCAACCCTTATGTTGTGGGCATTTCCCATGTTTATGGTAGCAGGGGCCGCTGATGATACTGATTTTGAAATTGTTTTAGTAGCAAAACTTGAAGGAGTAGCCTGGTTTGATAATATGAGATTGGGAGTCGAAGAATTTGCTAAGGAAACCGGTGTAAACGCTTATCAAATTGCTGCTGCTACGGCTGATCCAGCATCTCAAGTTGCTTTGATTGAAGACCTTATTGCTAAAAAGGTAGATGCTATAATAGTGGTGCCTAATGACCCGGTAGCATTGGAGCCAGTATTTAAAAAAGCAAATGATGCTGGAATTATCACTTTAACCCATGAGTCATCGAACCAAAAGCAGGTGAGCTTTGATGTAGAAGCTTTTGATAATGAGGCCTATGGAAGGCATATGATGGATGTTATGGCGGCAGATATGAACTATGAAGGAGAATATGCTTGTTTTGTCGGCCACCTTACTTCACCAACGCATAATGAATGGGTTGATGCTGAAATAGCTCAACAAAAAGAGAAGTATCCTAATATGAAATTAGTAACCGACAGATTAGAAGAACAGGAAAATCAGCAAATCGCTTATGAAAAAACTTTGGAGCTTTTAAGAACTTATCCTAATCTGAGGGGGATTATGGGTAGCGCTATGAGCACCGTTCCGGGAGCGGCTTTAGCCATAGAGGAAATGGGTCGCATAGGTAAGTGTGCAGCATATGGTACTTGTTTGCCATCGGTGGCTTATGATTATCTTAAAAATGGCTCTGCAAGATCGATTCACTTTTGGGTTCCTGCCGATGCCGGATATGTGTCTTGTAGAGTAGCTTGGGAAATTTTGAAAGGTAACGAAATTAAAGAGGGTATGGATTTAGGAAAGCCCGGCTATGATAATATTACTATTAGAGAAAATCAGTTTGGTATCCCAGTTATTTATGGTCAAGCCTGGCACGATGTGACTGCCGAAAACGTAGACGAGTGGGTAGAGCGTGGTTTGTAGTCAGCAAGGTGTTTTTGATGTAAAATGAATCAGGTAAACAAACGAGTTGGGAAGGAAACAAATTTCCCCCAACTCGTTTGTTTTAGAGGGAGTAATATGGCAGAAGAGCTCTTAAAAATTCAAAACGTTAGTAAGTCTTACGCTGGAGTACGGGCGTTAGATAACGTTAATATGTCGATAGGTAAGGGTGAGGTACACTGTTTAGTTGGCGAAAATGGTTCTGGGAAATCTACTTTAATAAAAATAATAGCTGGGGTAGTTAAACCAGATGAAGGAGAAATTATAATAAATGGCAAAACTTTCAGAAATTTACGCCCTATTGATTCAATAAACGAAGGAATACAAGTAATTTATCAGGATTTATCTCTATTTCCCAACCTTTCGGTGGCAGAGAATATTTCCCTAAATCAGCTGATAGTAGAGAAAAGGCGATTAATTAACTGGAAAGAAATTAAAGATATCGCAAAGAAAGAGCTATCAAACATCAACAGAGAAATAAATTTGAGTGAAAGAGTTGAAAATCTCTCCATCGCCAATAAACAATTGGTGGCCATCTGTAGGGCATTAATTCAAAACGCAAAGCTAATAATAATGGATGAACCTACTACGGCAATTACTAAAAGGGAAATCGATTACTTGCTATCGGTTATTTTAGATTTAAAAAAGAGAGGAATTTCTACTTTATTTGTGAGCCACAAGCTTAGTGAGGTTCTACAAATAGCCGAGCGAGTCACTGTTTTACGAGATGGAAAGAAAATTGGAGATTATAGCGCCGATGAATTAGATTATGATACTCTTTCTTTTTATATGAGCGGCAAAGAAGTAGTTAGTTCCCCTTTTTCTTATGAAGAAAAGCATGGCCGAGAACCCATGTTGGAAGTAAAAAATCTCTCTAAGAAGGGTGATTTTAAGGATATAAGTTTTAAGCTCAAACCTGGTGAAATTATAGGAGTAATTGGACCTTTAGGTTCTGGAAGAACTGAACTGGCCCTATCGTTGTTTGGCTTGAATAAGCCCGATTCAGGAGAAATATATGTTAATGGACAATTAGTAAGAATGGATTCCCCTCAAAAAGCCATTAGCTTGGGTTTGAGCTATTTACCAGAAGATAGGCTCCATCAAGGATTGTTTTTAAGGCAATCTGTTCAAAATAATTTGGTAGTTACTATTTTGAAAAAATTGTTGAACAAATTCAAACTGTTAGACCACAACAAAAAGTATAAATACGCAAAAGAGTGGGTCAATAGACTGAGTATAAATGTACCATCTTTAGAAGCTGCAGCTCAAGCGCTTTCAGGTGGAAATCAACAGCGGCTGGTCATAGCCAAATGGCTCGCTACAGACCCCAAAATATTTATCTTAGATAGCCCTACCGTAGGAATAGATATTGCTTCTAAAAACAATATACATAATATCATTAAGCAATTAGCAAGAGAAGGTATGGGAATCATAATGATTTCTGATGAAGCTCCAGAGATTTTCCGTAATTGCAATCGAATAATGGTGATGATAGATGGTAGTATTGTTAGAGAATTAAATACTGTTGATATAACAGAAGATGAATTGTTTGATATGTTATCAAGCAATTAAAAATAGCGAAGGGTATTTTTGCGATGATGACAAATAATAAAAATATTCAGATTCAAAAGATATTCAGTCAAAGTGAAGTATATTTGCTTTTGATTATAATTATTTATTCTGTTTTTGTAGCCTTTTTAAACCCCTCTTTTCTATCTCTGGGGAATTTGTTCAATTTAAGTAAAAGTAGTGCCAGTATGGGAATTTTAGCTATTGGAGTTTTTGTGGTTTTGCTCTCTGGGGGAATAGATATATCTTTTACAGCAATAGCTATCTCTGGAGAGTATATTGCAGTCAATGTTTTGCTTGCTAGTGGAGTGGATAATATATTTTTTGCTTTTTTGATTTCTTGTCTAGTAGGGGTGAGCCTGGGAGCGATTAATGGCTTACTTGTTTCTTACTTCAAAATCCCCACCCTTATTGCTACCTTAGGCACCTTGAATATTTTCCATGGACTATTGCTTACTGTTGTGGGAACCAAAGCAATTAATTCGGCTCAATTACCGGATTGTTTTAAAGCCTTTGGTGCAACAAATGTATTTACTCTAACCGGATCAGATGGAGTACGTTATGGACTTTCTGTTTTTACCGTAATGTTTATAGTCATTGCTTTGCTAACTTGGCTTATTCTGAAATATACTATGTTAGGAAGGGGAATTTATGCAATTGGGGGAGATGTAGAAGCAGCTGAACGTGCTGGACTGAATGTTTCCCGGATTAAATTTTTTGTTTACTGCTATGCGGGCATCTTAGCTGGTATTGCTGGAATTATACATGTTTCACTCATTCGCTATAGTAACCCTACTTATTTAGTTGGCACCGAGCTTAGCGTGATAGCTCCAGTAGTCTTGGGTGGAACCAGAATAACTGGAGGGGTGGGAACGGTAATCGGCACGATATTGGGGGTAGCTATGATAACTTTGTTGAATAATAGTCTTATTCTAATTGGTTTATCTTCTTTCTGGCAAGAGTTTTTTACTGGTTTGATAGTAGCGATAAGTGTTAGCCTTAGTTCCTACCAGAGCAGAAAAAGTATGGGAATATGATTTTAAACCAAAAACAACTATCGATGAGGGGGTAAGTCTTGTTAGGCAAATACCTGAAAGAAACAAGAACAACAACTTTGTTTATTTTGATGGTTGGCGCTTTTGTAGTAATGTCGGTTTTTCTACCAGGCAAATTTTTAACCCTTAGTAATTTTCAATCGATGTCCAGCCAGATTCCTGAATTTGGTTTGTTGGCGATTGCTATAATGCTTGCCATGTTGACTGGGGGTATTGACTTATCGGTAATTTCAATCGCAAATTTAGCTGGTGTAGGAGCAGCACTTATTTTAACGGGTTCCCTCTTTCCCCAGTTAGGAGGAGGGTATGGGGAGATATTGGTAATAATTGTAGCTATTTTGTTTGCCTTGGTTATCTCTTTGTTGTGTGGTTTAGTAAATGGGTTTTTGATAGCCTACATAGAGGCTCCGGCTATCCTTGCTACTTTGGGTACGATGAGCATTTTTTCAGGAATAGCAATTGTTATAACCAGGGGGTATGGGATTACCGGTTTTCCTGAAAGCTTCCTATTTATAGGAAATGGTACGATTTTTTCTATCCCAATGCCCTTAATCATTTTTATCTTCTGTGTTTTGATAATGGCTTTGATTTTAAATAAAACTTCTTTTGGGTTTAATCTTTATATGTTGGGGTCAAACCCCATAGCATCTCGCTTTAGCGGTATAAATAATAGGGGAATTTTAGTTAGAACTTATATGTTGAGCGGTTTTTATGCTGGCTTAGCATCAATAATAATGATTTCAAGAGTGAATTCGATTAGGCCAGGCTATGGTTCGGCATATTTGTTACAGGCGATCTTAGTTTGTGTGTTGGGAGGAGTAGACCCCAGTGGAGGTTATGGAAATATATCTGGCTTGGTCATAGGGATTATCATGCTGCAAATCCTGCAGAGTGGTTTTAATATTTTAGCCTTTAGCCCTTTTTCTAAAAATGTTATATGGGGTTTAATGCTAATTTTAGTTATGGTGCTCAATTTTTATAGTTCCAGTTTTTCGAAAAGACCGAAAAAGTTGAAGATACAATAAGCATCCCTATTTGTAGTGATAAGAAAGTGAAAAATCAGTCATTGAGAAAGTTGAAATGAAGTTCTATTTTACAAAATCAGGTTGATTTTTGTCCCATCTTATTTGCTATCGTGTGGTTTACTTGCTTTTTTGGAAGCAATAACTGTTTAAACTTTGAATAAGATATTAATGGGAAAAATATAATTCAGTTTACCTTAATGGAGGGGATGAGGCTGTTTGAAAAATACCTCTCTATACTCAATCACATATCCGGTTATATCGTTTATTTATACCGGTAAAGGAATTTTCTAAGCCTTTATAGTGATAACTATTAATTGAAGGAGGTGATAGGATGAGAAGGAATGCCATTCCTTTTGATACTCTCCTTCAATTAGCAGAAGAATTTTGCGCCGAGAAAGAGCTAAATAATAATAAGAAAAGAAGAGGTAGACCTCCTCTTTATCCCTTACCTCTTATCTTAGCTATAGGCTATGGAAAACAATGCTTAAACTCTCCTATAGACGAGAGAAGCAATTCTGCGTAGCCTTATTTCTCAATCCTTACCTGATTTCTCCACTTTACATTATAGAGTGTCTAAGATTACTGAAGATTTATGGATAGAATTCCTAAACTGGTTAGCCAGGAGAAGCAAAGAATTAAAAGAAGTAGAAGTTCTTTTAGTAGACGGAACAGGATGGGGATATGGTTTACCGATCTACCAGAGGATAAAAAGAGGAGCTGAAGTAAGGAAGATAAAATCTCATGTAAAAGGGGTAGTAGTTTTAGGACTAAATGAAAAAGGAGAGAGAATAGTCCTGGGAGCATCTTTAGATAAAGCATATTCTGATGAGAGGAACTTATTTCTGCAATGGTTAAGAAAGAGAAAACCAAGAGATAAACAAGGACTCTATCTAGTAGGAGATAAGCTCTATGGAATGAGTACTGAGGTTATAAAAGAAGTAATGGAAAGAGGTTGGATACCAGTAATAAAGATAGAGGAGAGCTTGCATAGAGGTATAAGAGATAAACTGAGAAAGATAGCTCTAAAAAGCTATACTATTCATCAGGAAATCTATAAGAAACGCTGTCTTATAGAATCTTTCTTTGGAACTACCAAAAGAATGTTCGGAAGCTATCTTGAAGAACGTACTGAAAAGATGGCCTTTAATGTAGTATTTACTCAACTTGCTCTCTGGAATATAGGAAATATCCTTTTTATTCTCTTTATAACCCTAAAGTATAGGAATAATTTTCAAACAGTCTCCCGAAGGGGATTGACTTTAAAATTAAGTGCTATAAAATAAAGTTATGTTTTTGTGAATTTTCTTGCGAGCTTTTTCTCAAAACACATAAAAAAGGAAAGGAGGGTCGACTTGCTGTTCAAAATTAAAATCAGTTAGCTTTATATTTGGGAGGTGATAAGCAAACAAAAATAGTAAGCTGATGTATCTTATGAGAAGCGAGTATGTAATGTGAAATAGATAATATAAACGTAAATTTTGTGGAGGTAGGAAAAAGATGAAAAGATCATTAAAAAGCTTTGGGTTTTTTTGTGTGTTAGTACTTTGCATATTAACTGTTCCTACGATCATTTTTGCTGCAGATAATCCTGTCAAAGTGGTACATGTGGCTCTGGGCAATTACGGCGATCACTGGGTTCAGCTTGTTTCTGGAGCGCGTGAAATGGCTAAAGCATTAGGTGTTGACTTAACTACTTTAGATGCTCAGATGTCTAGCAACAAACAGGTTCAGATGTTAGACAATGCTATTAATATGAAACCAGATGCAATTTTTATCGATCATGGAGAAGGAACTGCTTTGAAGCCGGGAATCCAAAAAGCAATGAATATGGGTATACCGGTAATTATTTTTGATGTTATAGTTGATGTTGACGTTACTTCGGAAATATCTCAGGATGATTATATGCTGGCTTATATGAGCCTTTCTAAATTAGCGCAGGATATAAATGGTGAAGGAAACATAGTAGTTGTAACATTATCTGGAGTAGCACCCTTGGAAAGAAGAATGAGGCTTTTGCCTTTAATTCTGGAGAGATACCAGAAAATTAAAGTTATACAACAGATAGCTCCAACCTTTGGCTCAGCAGTGATTACGGAGACGATGTCACTGATGGAAGCAGTTCTAAGAGCTCATGCTGGTGAGATTGACGCGGTTTGGGCACCTTATGACCAGCTCTCAATAGGAGCTTTAAATGCTATAAAACAACAAAATCTTGCAATTCCTGTTTATGGAGTGGATGTAAGTCCTTACGACCTTTCTTTAATGGCTGAAGAAGGAAGCAATTGGAAAGCTACAGCTGCATGTGATCCCTCTGAAATAGGGCGTGTGGCTATTAGAATTGCATATTTAGCTGCAACTGGTCAAGAAGAAGCAATCCCAAGATATGCAATAATTCCTCCTGCCTTAATAACTCAGGAAGATGCTAGAAAAATAAATTTAGAGGCTGGAGAATATTTGACTAAAGAATTAGTCCCAGAGTGGGGAGATAGTGGAATTGCGTGGACGCCAGAGCTGAGAGATTTGGTTAATAAAAGCAAAGAATAACAACAGGGGAATATGAAATGGGAGAGTCTTCTTTTGAATTAGTTGCTACTAATTTATCCAAAACTTTCCCCGGAGTGCAGGCTCTAAAAGATGTGGATATGATTTTAAGATCGGGGGAAATCCATGCTTTAGTTGGTGCTAATGGAGCTGGTAAGAGCACTTTTGCTAAAATATTATCTGGAGTATATGCCAACTACGAAGGCAAGATAAGCATAAATGGCAGAGATGTTTACATAAATAGCCCAACTAAAGCTCTCGAATACGGCATAAGCACAGTATATCAAGAAGTTGATGCTGCATTGGTTCCATATTTTACTGTAGCGGAGAATTTGTTTTTGGTTAACAAGAAAGATGAAAAGAATATAATAGTTTCGCAGCAATATTTTACTAATAAAGCCGAATCTGTCTTGAAAAAATTGAACATTAAATTAGATTTTGATATTAATTTGCCAGTTAACAAACTTTCTGTTGCAGAAAAGCAGTTGTTGTTGATTGCTAAAGCTTTAATACACGAATCAAAATTTATCATCTTTGATGAGCCCACGTCTTCTTTAGGGCCGCAAGAAATTGCGGCCCTATTTGAAGCAATTAGGTTTTTAAAAACTAACGGTGTAGGAATTCTCTATATATCTCATAGGATGCCGGAAGTTTTTGAAATAGCGGATAAAATTAGCGTGCTTAGGGACGGCGAAAAAGTAGGTACTTTTACAAAAGATGAGGTTACGGTTGAAAAAATCGTAAAGTCCATGTTGGGCGATGAAAAAAGGAAGTTTGAAGCTAGAAGTGTTGAAAAAAGTGCGTCAGAAAGAAAGTTATTAGAGGTATTACAATTACATAAGAAAGACGAAGTTGGGCCTCTTTCGTTTTATGTTAGAGAGGGTGAAATTTTGGGTATTACGGGGTTAGTAGGAGCAGGAAAATCAGAGCTTGTAACTACTCTTTACGGTGCTAGGAGCTCTGATGTTTTAGACATTAAGTTGGAGGATATAAAAGTAAACATAAGAACTCCCAAAGATGCTATAGATAATAAAATTTACTTTGTACCGGAAGAAAGAAGAAAACAAGGATTAATACTTAACGAAGATGTAGAATGGAACTTTATGTTGCCTAATTTTCGAGAATTTTCCAATATATTGGGAATGATGAAGCAAAAACCGATGGAGAAGGTATCACAGGAATTTATAAACGAACTAGGAATAAAATGCTTTAGCTCTAAACAGAAAGTTGGAAAGCTAAGTGGTGGCAATCAACAAAAGGTAGTGGTTGGAAGGTGGCTAATCAGAGAAAAACTAAGGGGTGCAAAGGTAATAATATTTGATGAACCTACTGTGGGTATTGATGTGGGAGCTAAAGAAGAAATCTATAAGCTGGTTGAGGAAATAGCAAATGATGGTCATGGAGTAATATTTGTTTCTTCTGACATTGATGAGGTTTTAAGAATAGCAGACCGAATTATAGTAATGTATAAAGGGAAAATCGAGGGAGAACTAGACAGAGATAAAGCAACTAGCGAGAATATACTTACTTTAGCAACAGGTGGACATCAAGTAAAAAATAACATCGTTAAAAATAATTTGTGATTATGGAGGGTAATTTGTGATTTCGAAAATAGCTGATTTTATATCTCGTTATGGAACACTCTTAGCTTTAGTGGGTTTAATGCTCCTTTTTGGTATACTGACTCCAAATTTTGTTAGTGTCGGCAACATAACAGATATATTGCGCTCAGCTTCCGTAATTTGTATTATGGCTACGGGATTTACGGTGGCTTTAAGCGCCAATGCTTTTAATTTGGGAATAACAGGTATTGCGGGATTGTCAGGAGCTATAACAGCGGGTTTAATGGTGTGGAACGTTTTGAATCCTGTTGTTTCTATACTAATATCTCTTGGGGTTGGCGCTCTTTTTGGGTTTTTAATAGGCTTATTCGTTGTTTACTTTAAGGTAGACGACTTACTTGCAAGTTTGGGAGTTATGTTTATAACCCAGGGTTTAACTTTAACTTATACTGGAGGTCTAAATATTTATTCTGGTATGATAAAACCTGATGTAGGAGGAGGATTTATAACAGCTCCTGGATCCATCCCTGAGTCTTTTTTGTTTCTAGGACAAGGTATGGTAGGCTTCATTCCCATGCCGGTTATAATTATGTTGTTAGTAATGATTTTGATTCATATTTTTTTGAATAATACAAGATGGGGTAGATGCTTATATTCTATAGGAGGTAATATTGAAGCTTCGTATTTAGCAGGTATCCCTGTAAATTTATACCGAATAATAGCACATACCATAGCCGCTGTAGTGGCCGCTTTTGGAGGAATATTGTTGGTTTCCCGTTTAGGTAGTGCCCAGATAGCAGAAAGTCAGTCTATGTTGCTTGATTGCGTAGCAGCAAGCTATATTGGATTTTCTGTCCTAGAAGCAGGAAAACCTAATGCTTTTGGAACTTTTATAGGTGCTGTTTTAATGGGAGTAATGATAAATGGATTGAGTATGCTTGGAGTATCCTATACAACTCAAGATATTTTTAAAGGGTTAATTTTATTGGGAGCACTGACTATATCTAAGCTTACTACTAAACAATAATTATTGTTGAGTAGCTTTTAAAAAGGTGTTTATTATTAACGGTGGTTGATTTTTTGCGACTATGCGACGTTTATCATAGAGGCGCTACAATTGAACGAAGGGGATTGACTTTAAAATTAAGTGCTATAAAATAAAGTTATGTTTATGTGAATTTTCTTGTGAGCTTTTTCTCAAAAGCTTAGAAGTTTATTTAGCTTAAGAAAGGAGACCAAAAATGCCTTTAGAAGAAAATTTGAAGCTTTCAGTAGGTATTTGGTGTATGGGAGGAGTAGCTGATCGGTTTTTGCCTCAAGGGTATGAAGAGCCTGTTAGTATTCAAGAACGTATTAAAAGAGTGAAGGAAGTTCCAGAGGTGGAAGCAATTGAGTTTTTTGATGATGAACTAGAAAAAATCAGTCCTCAAGATTTCAAATCTCTGCTTGATGACCAGGGTTTGAAAGTTAGCTGTATAAATCTAAACACTCACTCTCATCCTAAGTGGCAGCTGGGAGCCTTAACTCACCGAGATCCTAAACTTAGAAGAGAAGCAATAGACGCTGCAAAGAAAGTTATCGATTTAACTGATTTGTTCCAGTGTAATTCAGTAGGTCTTTGGTTAGGAGTAGATGGTTTTGATTATCCTTTTCAAGTGGATTATGGAGTAGAATGGGATCTGCTTTTGGAGTCTTTAGGAGAAATTGCCGATTATGGCTCTCAAGTTAAGATTGCCTTAGAATATAAATTAAAAGAACCTCGGCAGTATCTTCTAGTGGGAAATGCTTTTCGCGCTCTTTACCTAATTAAAACCCTAAACCGGAAAAACTTAGGTGTTACAGTAGATTTTGGCCATGCTCTCATGGCCAAAGAAAACCCAGGAGAAGTGGTATCAATTCTTTCTCGGGAAAAAGTTCTCTATAATGTCCATTTTAATGATGCTTATCGAGAATGGGATGATGACCTTATTGCTGGTAGCACTAATCTCTATGAGACCTTGGAGTTTCTATATTATATCGAAAAATCTGGTTATCAGGGCTATCTCGGTTTTGATATATTTCCTTATCGTATCCATCCGGTTAGAGCACTTCAGTTGTGTGCTCGGAATACTTTAGATCTTTATCGATTGCTGAAAAGCTTAGAGCGAGATGCACTTCACAAGGCTCAAGAAAAAATGGATGCAGCTCAAGCTCATGAGTTAGCGAGAAAAGTTTTCTTTAAGTAATTTTTATGGTAGGAAGAGGTAGTTCGGTTTAGTATTTTTAAGCTGATGATAGTTGGTTACTTCTCCGTTATGAATGGCAAAGGGCGTGAGAGGTTTCTATAGTTGCATAAGGGTGTAGGAGGAGACTTCAATTTGGTTCTTCTCTTCCTAGCTTAAGATTCTTTGCCGGAAAAATCCAAGGTTCATAGGAGCGAAAACTTCTGGACTTCTTGCCTTTGATAATGAATTTTAGAAGGTTTAAAATAAAAATGCTCATGAGCACTTGACCAAGATGGAGGAGCAATATGCAAGCGCTATTACAGGAAAATTGGGAAAAAGATAGCATTAGCTTGAGAGAGGTAGAGGAACCTCGGCCAGGGAGAGGAGAAGTTAAAATCCGGGTGCGAGCGGCGGGAATCTGTGGTACTGATGTCCGTGGAATATCTTCTCTCCGACCACCGGTCATTTTAGGGCACGAGTTTTCTGGAGAAGTAGCAGAAATTGGACAAGGGGTAGAGAAAATAAAAGTGGGCGATCGGGTAACATCTGAAACCACTATTTATCGTTGTGGAGTGTGCTCTTATTGTCAAGAAGGCTTTTTTAACCTGTGTCCAGAAAGAAAAGGTATTGGCTCGGGGGTTAATGGATCTTTTGCTGAATATATTGTGGTTCCTGAGTTTGCTGTCCACCTTCTACCTCGGCAGCTATCCTTTGAAGAGGGGGCAGTGCTCGAACCCCTGGCTTGTGCTGTTCGGGGTGTTTTAGAGCAAGCAGAGCTGGAAGGCAAAGAAAAAGTGATTGTTCTTGGTCCTGGGCCATTGGGAATTTTAGTAAGCTGGGTAGTAAAAACCAGAGGGGCTTCGGTTATTTTGGTAGGTAAACGAGAAGATGAATTTCGCTTTCAAGTGGCTAAAGAGGGGGGAGTGGATGACACTCTTAATTTGGATGAGGTAAATGTGGGGAAGATAGTCTTGCAGGAAATAGACCCTTATGGGGTCGATGTGGTGTTTGAGTGCTCAGGAGCATTGTCGGCTGTATCTTTAGGGTTGGAGCTTTTAAGAAAAAGAGGCCGATATATTCAGATGGGCATTCTTCACCGGCCAGTGACTGTTGATTTTGACCAGTATCTTTTTTCTCGAGAACTCGAGGTTACTGGTTCCCGTACTCAAACTACTTCCAGCTGGGAAAAAGCGATTAGTCTGTTAGAGAAAGTTAATATTCCTTTGAAAAAGATTATTACTCATGTTTTACCTCTTTCCCGATGGCAAGAGGGGTTTGAGCTTACTCAGAGTAGAAAGGCTATAAAAGTTATTCTTATGCCTTGAGAGGAGATGATGGAGTGCTTGCTTTAGAAGACAAGTTAGAAATGTATAGAAAGATGTACCTTATTCGTGTTTTTGAAGAACGGGCTGAAGAGCTTTACATGGAAGGGAAAATTTGGGGCACCTTTCACCTCTATGTGGGAGAAGAAGCGGTGGCGGTAGGGGCTTGTTCTGCTCTTAGAACAGATGACTATATTACCTCTACCCATCGGGGTCATGGACATTGTATAGCTAAAGGTGCTGATATAAAACGGATGATGGCAGAATTATTGGCTAAGGATACTGGATACTGCCGTGGATTAGGGGGATCAATGCATATCGCTGATGTGGAAAAGGGAAACCTAGGGGCCACCGGAATTGTAGGTTCGGGGATACCTATTGCCACAGGTGCTGCTCTGGGATGCAAATTGCAGAAAAACGATAAAGTAGTTCTTTGCTTTTTTGGCGATGGAGCGGCTAATACTGGAGCCTTTCATGAGTCAGTTAATATGGCAGCTATTTTCCGTCTTCCTGTAGTGTTTGTTTGCGAAAATAATATGTATGCTATGAGTTTCTCAGTGAAAAAAGCTTTTGCTCTTCCTGATATTGCTGAGCGAGCTAAAGGGTACGGGATTCCTGGAGTGAGTATTGATGGGAATAATGTACTGGAAGTGTATGAAACTACTAAAGTAGCGGTGGAAAGAGCCCGTCAGGGAGAAGGTCCAACCTTTATAGAGGCTCGAACTTATCGCTGGAAAGGACATTCCAAAAGCGATCGGCAGGCTTATCGGACGAAAGAGGAGGTTCGAGAATGGATGAATAGAGATCCTATTAAATTTTTGGAGAAATACCTTCGAGAAGAAAAAGTAAAAGACGAAGAACTGGAAAATATTAAAAAGCAGGTGGAAAGGGAGATAGAAGAAGCGATAGAGTTTGCTCTGAAAAGTCCCGAACCTACTTTAGAAGAAGCGAGGAGACTGGTTTATGCCTAGTAGAGAAATTACTTATGCCGAAGCTCTACGGGAAGCCATGCGGGAGGAAATGAAAAAAGATCCTCAAGTCTTTCTTTTGGGGGAAGATATAGGAGTATACGGAGGAGCTTTTGGAGTAACTCAAGGACTAATTGAGGAATTTGGCCCGGAGAGAGTTATCGATACTCCTATCTCAGAAATTGCCATCATTGGAGGAGCAGTTGGAGCAGCGCTTGTGGGAATGCGTCCGGTAGCTGAGATTATGTTTTTCGATTTTATGACTATTGGTTCAGATCAACTGGTAAACCAGGCAGCTAAAATTCGTTTTATGTTTGGTGGGAAAGCCAAGGTTCCTATGGTAGTTCGTTCTCCGGCAGGATCAGGAACTGGAGCAGCTGGACACCACTCAGGAAGTTTGGAATCTTGGTTTACCCATATTCCAGGGCTAAAAGTGGTAGCTCCATCTACCCCTTATGATGCTAAAGGTTTATTAAAGAGCGCAATAAGAGATGATAATCCGCTGGTGTTTGTGGAACATAAGCTCTTATATAAAACTAAAGGTCAAGTTCCTGAAGAAGAATACTACATCCCCATAGGAAAGGCAGATGTTAAAAAAGAAGGAAAAGATATAACGGTGATTGGCTATTCCATTATGATTCCCCGTGCACTTGAGGCATCTCAAATATTAGCCGGGGAAGGAATTGATGTGGAAGTGATAGATATAAGAAACTTGAGACCTCTGGATACCGAGACTATTGCTAGTTCAGTTAAAAAAACCAATCGGGTAATAGTGGTTTATGAGCCTCCTCGGTTTGGAGGCTTTGGAGCAGAGATATCTTCCTGGGTGGGTGAGGAGTTGTTTGATTATCTGGACGCTCCAGTTGTTCGCTTGGGAGGAGAGGAGATGCCTCCTCCTTATAATCCTAATCTGGAGCGGAAGATAGTTCCTCAGGTCGAAGATATTGTCCGGGAAATTAAAAAGTTGGTGAGGTAAAAGACAAGGTGGTGATACAATGGGAATAATACATAAATTGGAAGAGTCCGATGGAAAGTGGAATTGGCAGGGGGTAGCTAAAAAAGATTATCCCTCCACTTCTGATCCTAGGGGAGCGCGAGGAGTAAGTGTGCGGTGGCTTATTGGCAGAGAAGAGGGAGCTCCTTATTTTGCTATTCGTTATTTTGAAGTAGAGCCAGGAGGTCAGACAGTTTTAGACCGTCATCGACATGACCACGGTGTTTTCATTCTACGAGGGAAAGGGACCGTAATTCTGGGAGAAGAGAGAAAAGAAGTGTCTCCGGGAGATGTTATTTATATTCCTCCAGATGAGGTCCATCAATTTATAAATCAGCAAGAAGAGATATTTGCCTTTCTTTGTGTTATTGCCAACAAGGAGCATTTAAAATCTATAGGAGTATTATAAATGAGCCCGGAAGCAGGGCTTACAAAAGCTCTAAAATACTATGATAGAAAAACGGTAAAGATGGAGACAGTCCTCATTCCTCCTTTAGAAGAAGATGAGGTTTTAGTGGAAACTAAAGCCTGTGGTATCTGTAGTAGTGATATAATGGATTGGTACCGGGAGCCCCATGCTCCTGCTTTTTTTGGCCATGAACCGGCAGGAGTGATAGTTAAAACTGGTCCTCGGGTTAAAGGATTCCGGCTGGGGGACCGAGTATTTGTCCATCATCATGTTCCTTGTTTTGTATGTCGTTATTGCCGAAAAGGGGATTATTCTATGTGTTTGAACTTCCGGGAGAATGGAATCTATCCGGGGGGTTTTTCCCAATTTATAAAGGTGCAAGGAGAAAATGTAAGACGCGGATTACTCACTTTACCTTCTTCCCTTCCCTTTGTTAATGCCACTTTGATTGAACCTATAGCTTGCTGCCTGCAGGCAATACACCGAGCAGGAGTTTCGGTGGGTGATACGGTAGTGGTGGTAGGTGCGGGGTTTAATGGGTTAATTTTGACTTTTCTATCCAAGATTTTTGGTTCTCAAAAAACAATAGTGATAGAACCGAATGAATTTAGATTGGAGCTTGCTTCTCGCCTGGGAGCGGATGGAGCAATAAACCCTGATAAAGAAAATCTAGTAGAAGCTATTAAAGAAATAAATGGGGGGCGGTTGGCAGATATAGTTTTGGTTACTCCTCCTTTTCCTAAGGCGGTGGAGAGCTCTATATCGCTCGTAGATCGAGGAGGGATTTTGCTTTTGTATGCTCCTTCAGCTCCAGGGGAAAGTTTTGCTTTTCCTATTTATCAGGTTTACTTTTCTCAGATCACGATAAAAACTAGCTATTCAGCGTCTCCTATTCACACGAGAGAAGCGCTTCAACTATTAAATAACGACCTAATAGATGTGGATCAATTAGTCACCACATATTCTTTCTCAGATTTTGAGAAAGCTTTTTCGGCAGTTAGAAATGATAAAAAGTTAATTAAAGCGGTTTTAGAAATTTAGTATTTCAAAATAAGGAGGTCTAAAGATTAATGGGCCGGTTTCTTTTAGGAGTAGACCTGGGCACCAGTAACGTTAAAGCAGTCCTTTTTGATACTCAAGGTAGAGTTGTCTCTTCAGCAACCCGGGAGTTAACGATTATTAGTAATAGTCCTAGCGAGGCCGAGCAAGATATGGAAGAAATCTGGCGAGAAACAGCACGGGCTATTTCCCAGTGTATTTCTACCTCGGGAAAAAATCCGGCAGATATTGCCGCCCTAGGAGTTACTGGACAAGGAACCGGTTGTTGGTTACTGGATGCTCACTTTCAGCCCTTGGGTCGGGCTATAATTTGGATAGACGGTAGAGCGGCAGAAATGATTGACGAGTGGAAAGCTGACGGAAGGCATGGCCAAGTTTTTAATATGACCAGCAACTGTCTCTTCACCGGGTCGCCAATAGCTATTCTTGCCTGGTTAAAAAAATACCAACCAGAAGTCTTAGAAAAGGCTAAGTATCTTGTGTTTGCTAAAGATTGGATAAAATTTAAATTGACCGGGGCCATAACTACTGATTCTTCCGATTTATTTATGTTCCCTCAGCCTATAGAGGGAGAAACTCTTCCCCTATTGGAGATGTTTGATCTCTCTGGGTTAGAGAAAATTATTCCTCCCTTAGAAAGTGCTTTTGCAGTTATAGGAAAAGTGGGAAAGGAAGCAGCCGCAGTTACTGGGCTTGAGGTAGGTACTCCGGTAGTTAATGGCGTCGTAGATGTAGCTTCTTGTGCTATTGCTTTGGGAATTTTGGAATTTGACCAAGTTTATTCTATTTTAGGCACTACTTGTTTTAACGCTTTTTTGAGCAAGAAATCCAGTCGACTTTTTGAACCCCCAGGAGTGGGGATTACTGTCTCTTATCCCTTAAAAGATGCTTATCTTCGGGCAATGGGAACTATGGCGGGAACCTTGAGTTTAGACTGGTTCATAGCCCGGTTTTTAACCGATCAAAAGGAATCTTATTCTGAACAAAGTTCATTATTTTCTTTTTTAGAAGACGAAGTCCAAAAGATCCCGCCCGGATCGGAAGGGGTGATATTTCTTCCTTACATTAGTCCGGGAGGGGAAAGAGCTCCTTTTATTAATCCTCATGCGCAGGGGGTTTTCTTTGGTTTACGCTATAATCATACCAGGTTTCATCTCTTGCGAGCAGTGTACGAAGGGGTAATATTTTCAGTTATGGATTGTTTTCAGGCTTTTTCCTTATCTTTTGAAGAAATGAAGCTCGCCGGTGGTGGGTCCAAAAGCCCTTTTTGGTGTCAACTGATTGCAGACGCTTTAGCTACTAAAGTGGTGGTACCAAAAACTCAAGAGTTGGGAGCTTTGGGGGTAGCTTTGATAGCTGGAGTGGGAGTAGGGCTTTTCTCTAGCTTGCCAGAAGCTCATCAAGCCACTTTTGAAGTCAATCGAGTTTTTTATCCTGATTTAGTAAATCATCAGTTTTACCAGGATAAATTTGAGGTCTACCGTGAGCTAAGAGTTAAAGTAGAAGATATATGGAGTGTAAACGATCAACCGATAGGGAAAATTGGTAGTTATTCGGGTAAAGACTTTATAAAATAAGCGGGGCAATAAGGGAATTTCCCTTATTACTCTCATCCGTCATCCCTGCGTGTTTCTATCAAACGTTCGGAGGTTTTTTATAATCTTTAGGTTCCCGGCTAAAGAGAGTTCTACTATCTTCCGTGGAGGGGAGGAGTTATAATGATTTTTATGGTTAACTATAATTAGGGAGGTAAACAGTGGTTGATGATTATAGTGAATATGACTTGATGGGTGAAGTTGCTCGAATGTATTATTATGATGAGCTTACCCAAGATAAAATTGGCGAGATATTAGGTCTTTCCCGACAGAAAGTGTGGAGAATTTTAAAAAGAGCTAAAGAAGAGGGAATAGTTCAAATTAGAGTAGAAGGGTCTTCTCGGGTTGACTCAGAGATAGAGGACGCCCTCCGAGAAGATTTTGGTTTGAAAGAAGTAGAGGTAGCTCGGGTTTTTGCCACAGAAGAAAAATTAGTAGTGAAAAAAGTAGCTCAATTAGCTGCTTCTTACCTCAAGGAAAAAGTCGAACCTTATATTTCTTTAGGAGTGGCTTACGGTCGGACCTTATTTGAAATGACTAATTTTTTACCTGATAATCCGGTTATGGGTCTGCGGGTTATCCAAATCATGGGAGGATATGGTAAGTTAAAAGGGGAAGTAATGGCCGTTGAATTGGCTCGAAAAATTGCTGAAGCTTTTCAGGGGGACGTAGTTTATCTTTTAGCTCCTGCTTTTGCTCAGGATCCTCAAGCCAAAGAGGCTATTGAAAACCAGGAGAAGATAAAACGAGTTATGGATTTGGCTAAAACAGTGGATATTGCTTTGGTAGGGATTGGTGGAGTCTCTCCTGTTTCTACCCTTATGGATACGGGAGAAATTTATCCTCAAGAGCGAGAAGAGCTTCTGAGAGAGGGAGCGGTAGGTAATATTTGTGGTAATTTCTACGATATTGAGGGTAATCAGGTGGAGAGCTCAGCTGATAAAAGAAGGATTTCTATTAGTTTGGAAGATTTAAAAAAAATACCTGTAGTTATCGGTGTAGCTGGAGGAAAAAGTAAGTTGGAGCCGATTTTAGGAGCATTGCGAGGTAAATTAATTAATGTGCTCATAACTGATGAGTTGACCGCCCGTGATTTAGTGAAAAAAGATTAAGGTTGTTAGCTGCAAAAAACATGATAATCCTGAAGGGCTTTTTTTCTCCTGTTGGTCCGGGAGTTCCTGGGATCGTTGTTCCACCCACTGAGGGAGAAAGTGTCCCTCAGTGGGTTTTGTCTTTTTGTTCTGCTTTCATGTTTTTGCTTTTAGCGCCGCAGGTTGTTTTTTTCATTCCCGAAATTTAGCCGGCAATCTGCCTCATCCGTCATTCTCGAAATCTTTAATCGGGAATCCAAAGATTTTTGCTGAGAGATGCTTTTGTTTATACCCCTGATAGAAACATTCAGAGGTGACAAGCTTGTGGGAATTTCACCTTCACCCATAAGGGGGGAATAGGGGGTTTTCCCCTATAGTCGGAGTTATAAGTGTTTCTACCAGGCTATTTTGTCTGGCAATTACCAGGATAAAATGTCCTCTAACTGCTAGATGTTGTGTCCAAGAATAAGAGAGGACTGAGATACTCTTCCTTGAGAATACCTCAGTCCTCAAAGTCAGCTTACAGCAGTTCTTTTTCTATCACATACCTAACTATATGGTCATCAATGATCTTTTTCTGATGTTGTTCCCCATACATCAAACAATGGGTAGCGGCTTTGTTAATCAATCGGGCACTACCAGCTGAATAGCGAAAAATCTCCTTTATCGCTTCATCTGAAAAGATATCAGAGGGAGACTCAGCATAGTGGAGATGGTGTAAGAGGTAAGACCTGGTACCAGCTTCATCAAAGTGAGCCAGATGACAGCGCAAGTCAAGGCGCTGAGCTATAGCAGTGTAGACTGGCTTTCTGAGTTTATCCCGGACCTCAGTTTGTCCCACCAGGAT